>Ga0209064_1000268_pt1 | contig 120972 bp, 91 predicted proteins | sample Inofromicrocosms_FD_187498 | JGI IMG/M metagenome (GOLD analysis project Ga0209064, IMG submission 187498) | Mouse cecum microbial communities from Vienna, Austria - Inoculum for glucosamine and mucus D2O microcosms (SPAdes) (version 2) | ecosystem: Host-associated > Mammals > Digestive system...
TTGCAAAGTTACAACCTCTTTTTCATTCCCGCAAACTTTTCGGCGAAAAAATTTGTTAATCCTTTTTCCGGGGCTCTCCCCGAGGCAGCTCCTTTTCAAAAGCGAGTGCAAAGTTAGTCACTTTATCTATATCCTCCAAATATTTTTACAAGTTTTTATCGAACAAAATTGTAATAAGCTGGGAATAAGACCAATAAGACTAATAAGACCAATTAGGCCAATTAGTCCAATAGAACGAGGCCTCGGGAAGCAGCGGCGAGCCCGGAAGGTACTCGCAGCTGCCGGAAGACTACATGATGCCGCGGTCACGAAGACGGCACTGCCATGCCCACGCGGCACGCATAGTATCGTCGATAGGGGTATCAGCGGTCCAGCCGAGAACATCGTTGGCATAGGAGGGATCGGCCCATACCTGCTCTATGTCGCCTGCACGACGAGGCGCGATTTTATAAGGGACTTTTACGCCGGTAGCACGCTCAAAGGCCTCAATAAGCTCCATAACCGACAGTCCGTTGCCGGTACCGAGGTTAAAAATCTCTATCTTGGCGTCGCTCTTATCCTCCAGCATACGTTCAACGGCAATAACATGGGCGCGGGCGAGGTCCACGACATCGATGAAGTCGCGGATACAATATCCGTCGCGTGTGTCATAGTCGTCGCCGAATACGCTAAGGTCCTTACGGATACCGATGGCAGTCTGTGTAAGATAAGGTATAAGGTTCTGAGGCACTCCGTTGGGCAACTCCCCTATCTCGGCCGACGGATGCGCTCCCACGGGATTGAAATAACGCAGGATGATGCTCTTGAACGGAGCTCCGGCATTGATGACGTCGGTAATGATCTCCTCCGATATCTGCTTGGTGTTGCCGTACGGTGAAGTGGCCTTTTTTATGGGCGACCGCTCGGTAACGGGATTCTCATCAGGCTCGCCATAAACCGTACATGACGAAGAGAACACAATGCCTTTCACTTCATGGACCGCCATAAGGTCAAGCAGGTTCATGAGTGTATCAAGATTGTTGCGGTAGTAAAGCAGGGGTTTCTGCATGGACTCGCCCACGGCCTTGCTTGCAGCAAAGTTGATGATGCCCTTTATGCCGGGATACTTTGCAAAAAGCGCCTTCATGGCTTCCATATCGGTACAGTCGGCCTTGACAAACTCGGGCCTTATGCCGGTGATGTTTGTGATGCCGTCAAGCACTTCCTCATTACTGTTTGACAGATTGTCAACGATCACGACGGGGTAGCCGGCTTTCTGAAGCTCCACGACAGTGTGTGATCCGATGTAACCGGTGCCACCGGTCACCAAAATCATCTCCTTTTTCATATTCGGTTATTATTTATTGTGATTGATTGTTTAATATAATAATGTGCCACAGACAACAAATTTACTGTTTTTTCTTCTTTCCGTCAAGCACATTGACGTGCATTCTGCAGTTTCGACAGTCAAATTCGAGCCCGAGCACAATATCGCCCGACTCCAGACGCAGCGGACCGGCAAGACGGGCGGCTCCACCCTCACGCAGACAGGCTCCAAGCTCACGGCGCAGACAGTAGCGGGTAGTCATGACGGTCAGCCCCGACACGCGTCGCGGAGGCTCCACTTCAATCGCCGGGCAGACCAACGAGGCGCCATGCTCTTTGTAGAAACGGCGTGCCAAGGCATTGGCCACATTTTCATGATAAGATAGTTCAGGACCGTCGGGAAACACAGCTCCGCGACATTCAGGACGCCGGAGTTCACGCCGGTAACGCACCGACTGAGCCGCGTCGAGCAGCCCCACAGCCTCGCGGCGCAGTGCGGCAAGCACACCGGCCGCAATAAACCGGTCGCCCGCGTCATCCACAAGTTCCGAAAGTTCATAATCAGTACCGCCGAGTTTAGACAGCACCCTGCGTCGCGCTTCGTGCTGCCCGCTACGCGCCGGGGCAATGACGCCCACATCACGGACCACAGTCACCTCATTGCCGCGCACATCGGTCACTTCAAGCGCAAGGCGGTCAGAACCGACGACACCCAGCCGCATCGACACTCCTATGGTGCGAGTAGCCGACGGCCGCGCAAGGATGTCGTCAAAGGCCTTGTCGCTATTGCGGTACAACACCGTACCCGGCGACAGCGCCACACTTCCGGCCGGATACAGACGGCTCCCGTCGACACGGTTCAGCCGAAAGCCCTGAAGTGACTTTCCGGGAGTGAAGCATGCAAGGCCGTCGCCGTTGGCAAGCTCCACATCAAGACGCGCCTCGATAACTCCGCCGCGCACCGAGCTCACCACACCAACACGCTCGCCCTGCGACTTGGGAGTGTAGATCGAAGCCATACCGCCCTGCCGCGGGCCGTCAAGAAAGTAGCGGGTGAACCCTCGGTTAAAACTTTTGGATGGCGAAGGATCGAAGCCGAGCCTGACTTCGCCCGACGACAGAGCGCAGTACCGGCCACCGGACCGAGCAAATATATCATCAAGGGCCCGGCGATAATGCGCCACGATGTTTTTCACATAGCCGACATCCTTCAGACGCCCCTCAATTTTCAGCGACGACACTCCGGCATCGAGCATCGCCTCAAGGCGGTCGCTCAGATTCAGGTCACGCAGCGACAGCAGATGCCTGCCACGCTCCACACACTTGTCAGCTCCGTCATACAGATCATAAGGCAGCCGGCATATCTGGGCACACTCGCCCCGGTTGGCACTACGTCCGCGCAATACGGCGCTCGCATGACAGTCGCCGCTGTAGCTTACACAAAGGGCCCCGTGCACAAACGCCTCGAGCGGCACATCGACCGCCCGCTTCACGGCCTCTATCTCGCGGAGCGACAACTCACGCGGCAGCACAATCTGCGAGAAGCCTACATCCTGAAGAAAACGCGCCCGCGCAGGGTTGCGAGTATCGCACTGTGTGCTCGCATGAAGTGCTATAGGAGGAATATCCATTCTAAGCAACGCCATATCCTGCACGATAACGGCATCGACGCCCGCAGTATAAAGGCGGCGCACAAGCCGCTCCACTGCCTTCAGTTCAGAATCGTAAACAATAGTATTGACAGTGACATAGACCCGGGCATCAAACCGATGCGCATATTCCACCACCCGGGCTATATCATCGGTCGAATTTCCCGCAGCAGCACGCGCGCCGAAGCTTTCGGCACCTATATATACAGCATCGGCTCCGTGACGTATCGCCTCGACAGCGACGGCGCCGTCACGGGCCGGAGCAAGAAGTTCTATTTTTATCGGTTGCGGCATAATGCCGCAAAGTTACCTACAATCAACGACATTGACAAACTTCATCGTGATCAAGGAGCAGAATGCACAGGACGCACCGAGAAGCCATAAGAATTGTTTGAACCGCAATTTACACAAATCTTATCCTGCCCATGCCTGCGGTCGAGATAAAATATCAAACAACGATATGTAATACCATCTTCTATAAATGACGTTGTAGCTATAAATGTAAGGTCAGCATGGGCAGGCCACGTATCTGTATCCCCCCAATCAATGACGATTTTACTCATACCCATATCTCTTAATCCTGTAGCAGGGAAAAAGACGCCATTATTGAATTTCCAACCGATGCGCATCCCTTCGTCATTATACTTATCTAACACATAACCATTAACGTTTTCAAAATCAGCAAAAGATCTTCCGGCTTTACCATATGTGTCAGAGAAAGCAGAAAATACATGCGCCGAAGGCACATTATAACCCGGAGGACACGGATCATATATCGTCTTCTGAACCTCCTTATTATTTATGATACCAGCATCTTCTTTACTCATCTCATACAAATTTGCATTCCAATAATTCATAATCCCGTGGTTACCATAATTGGTACCCTCACCATTATGCCAATGACGGCGAGGAAAATTATCGGGATGTTTGTCCCCACCATAATTATTATACATATAAAAACGATAGGGGTACTTGATGGCTTCACCTATCGAAACCGCACTTGGGGCCCGCTCAAATTTAAAATCATCAGAATAATACTTTTTATTATCCATGTTGAACTGTGGATCCTTTCCATAACCCTTATATCCATTTTCATAGATATCAGAATTCCATACCCCCGGGAGCATAGGATCCTTACGGCCCCACTGATAGTACGTATTGTCACCGGCCACAGAAGCCACAATCTCTTCCTGCGTCATTGTACCGGTCACCAACACTGTCTTTTCTGCCTTAGATTTGTCAGGCACAGGCAGTTCAACAATGAGTCTCACTTTAAACTCTCGTTTCTTATCGCCCTCATGAGGCTCGCAGAAGCCAAGATTGCACGGAGCCATTTTGTACGGCACGCCCGGGAGGATCGTTCCATCAGTATCCTCAATCTCCGCGGTAGTTATTTCGATGTCCTCGGAGCCATCCCACTTATAATGGGTAGCCCATATATGCCAGCTCCACAGAATAACGCCATCGCTATTACGGGCGGCAATGACAGCATTGCCCTGCGTAAATGTCTGCCATCCGGCATGAAACTTAACCGTCGAACCTTCAAGCTTTATATCCGAAATAAGACCGGGAGCGTCCTGCCACACCAGCACGACATCACTGACACCTGTTATTGCGGGACCGGCAATAGATTTATTATCATGGCCGACAAAATTCTTCAATACGAAATCCTTTGAAAGGTTATCGTCCGCTATGGGGGCGCCCATATAGGTGTAAGCATTTGTTCCGGTGCTTGCATTGCCGTATTCAAGCGGAAAACTGTAATAGCCCGGCTTATTGATGACATAGCAGTTGGCTGGCTCCTTTGCCGCAAGGTTCACGACATCAGTACCGGCCTCCGAATTTATATCTAATCCTTTCTCGGTAAAGAATTTCCTCATATGTGTAAATGAGGGTTGGGCATCCAGTTTAAATGAACGGGCCACCTTGTCGCTCAATCCGGCCTTCGAGTCGTCGCCATTATGCCATTCACCCGCGGCCCAGCTAAGGCCTCCATCGGTAGAATACTCCACCCTTTTTATGGGCAATTTTATTTTTTCAGGCGACTTATGACCTACCTGCACCAGCTCGCCATACAGAGCCATTTTCCAGTCATTGACATATCCGTTAGGATGCAGTATGGCCGGCAATGGATCAGCATCAATCTTAGGCGTTATGACGATGCCCGTCGAAGATATCGAGTATACCACCTTTGTGTTAGGAAGCCATTTACCACCTTTAAGGTCGGCAGTCAATGTATATTCGTTTTCGCTGACAAGCTTATCAGACAAGGCCGGCTTGAACTTCACCGTCAGCTTGGCTCCGTCAGGCAGAGTCTGAGGTATCATGAAGAGAGTCAATTCACCTCCTACAATCTCGGTGCCGGGTTTTGAATAAATGTTGTCGGAGCCTTGCGCCGGAATGTCGGCATCATCGTCCTTCGGCTTTATGGTGAAACCGGACTTCACGGTTTCGGAAAAGTCCCATTCCCGCGAGCCGATGACATGAGTGCCTCTTCCATATACACCCGACAGTGTCACTTCAGTTATTTTACCGGCAAGCATGTCGCTGCCGGTCTTTATAGTCACTGCCGTAAGGGCATGTGAGAACTTAAGCGCAACGTCGTTGTAATGATCGCCGCCACACACGGCAGTGGCCTCAAGCAGATCGACCTGCTCCGCCACATTGTCAGTGACAGTAAAATCAATGGCAGGCAGCCCAGTGGTCGAATGGACGGCACTGCCGGGATATTTGCCATCGCCGGTGCCGAAATCATCAGAATACGGAGCATAGGCATAAAACTTGATGTTGCCCGAGCCTGTCCAGAGCAGCTTCTCGTCATCAGAAGGCGCCCAAGAGGACCCGGAGCCATCTTTGTACAGACGTATGTTATGGGCAAAGTTAGGAGACATGCCTGTCGGGTCGTCAGGCCACTCGCTGTAGCAGATGGCCGACATGCCGATAGAGGGTATGGTGGCAGCGGTAAAATCAGAGCCACGGCTACCGGACACTTCAACGACAGAATCAGAAGCCTCCGTCACCTCGGTTATAAGATAGAGCGGGGCACCGCACTCCTCACCGCCGATCTTTTCGATATTGACCTCATGTAGTGCGCCGGCGCTTCTCGCCCCATCTCCGTCGGTCCAGCCGCCTGGAGCCTCGGTCCGGAAAGAAACGAACTCCGAATACTTACCGACCGAAGGGTCGAAAGTGTCATCGGTACAGGCATTAAACACCCATGCCGCGCACATCACTGCAAGCGCGCGGCATGAGAGGTCAACTATATATTTAGCACTAAACTGCATAGAGGTCAGGTTTACAATCGTTTTTTCGTAAAAAAGGATTAGTTCATTTCCGGTTTTTCATCCACTTCACCACTGTTCCATTCGTCCATGGTGACGGTGAATTTCAACGGATTGTTAAGCACCGGAGTACCGGGTTTCTTATCAGTGTCGGGTTCAACGACTACGACATCGTCACCGGCATCAGGCATCGTCGGAAGTTCAGGAGGGTAAACCCCGGCACCACTATTTGTACCGCAGAACTGGAGAGTATAGGTATACTTCTTTCCGGGCTCCCATTTGATGTCGATAGGCACACATGCGTATCCAAACTCTTTGTCATCAAATTTAGCGGACACAGGGAACATCTGATGCACGTGTGTCTGGTGATCTTCACCCGGAATAACGCTGCCGGACAAAGCGCCATCATGATTGGCTTCCTCATGTACCGATTCAACACGACACAAAACCAATATATAGGCACCTTCTTTAGCTGTACTGCTTTCATTAGCGAATGTATACTTTTTAGTCTCCTGAGGTATAAGCATAAGGCTATAGGGAAGAGTCGCATCAGCACCGTTGACTATAAGACCAGAGGGTGTACCGGCAACACCGTCAAGCTCCATTTTTTTGCTTGTCACACGTCCATAATTGCCCTTGATATTCGCATCAGCATTCCATAAGATATGATTGTCCTTGGCATCCTCTTGTTTATTAAAGCTTAAGGTTCCTGATCCGGCTACATTCATAATCCAAGCACCCTTTACATACACGATCATGCCCTCATGACCTTTGTCAACGCCATTATCCGGATCAGCTTTTATTCCTTTACGTGCGCCCTCTCCAAGTATGGCCTTCACTTCAATCTGCGACAGAGCATGATGAAATTTCAGCTCCACAGACGAACCGCTCGCTGCCGCCTGCGTCACCTCGGTATATGCCACGACTATGTCATTATGCTCCTTTCCGGCTTCTTTCAAGTCCGTTTTCGGGTTATATGCTCCGAATTTCTGCTCATCGACAGAGAACTGGGGGTTCAGCACTTGGGCTGCGTCAGGGCCGTTATATGGAGCGTAAGCCCAAAAACGGATCTTCTGAACTCCCTGCGGCCAATAATAAGACGTAGGCAGGGTAAATACATTTGAGGTACCCTCACGTTTAGCCCAAGCTCCGTCAATAAACAGGTTCTTGTAACTGTCAGCATCGGCATAGACGCGGAAACCGGCTAAATTACTCTGCGTCAGCTCGGTCGCACGGCTCACGCTCGTATTGAACGAGATGGCGTCACCCTTTAAAATTTCATCAGCCTCTTCTCCGGAACATGATGCAAGCATAAGCGACATTGCTCCGGCCAGTCCTAAAAAGATAATTTTCGAATTCATGTTCTGATCTATTACTTGTTTATATTTAATTCATGTTTATATCGTTGTTGATGTCGTCAGACCATCCCGATACAGAAGGCGACATGCCTGTAGCGTCAGGGTCAGGCAGTTTAAGCCCTTCGATTATAATAAGTATATTGCCGTCGTCTTCGACTTCATGAAACTGCGAAGACACATCGAAGTGGTAATAATACTGATTGGTGGTATATACGGAAAGCCAATGTGAAAGCTTTTCGACCGGACAATGACCGAACGACACGACCCTCGCCGTAAAAGTATGCTCATCGCGACGCTCGAGCGCTATAGGTATCGTGACGGGTCCGGCAGAAGCGCCGGCCGCCGCAAGCTGCCAGCACTCGGCCATACCCGTCAAAGCGGCGCTCACTCCTATATCCTCGCTCATGTTCACAACGTTGCGTATCTCTATATTATAGACCGACGTCACTTCTTCAGGCATTAATGTCACCTGCCCCGACTCGGCCCCGGGCCTTACCTCAACATACTCTTCACGGCCACCCCATACTATCTCCGGAGCGTTATGTACAGGCTGTGCCTCGGAGTCATCGGGTCGTGGTGTCTCATTATCGACACGTCCGATAGGAGCCAGCAGTTCCTGTTGGATTGTTGTCAACGAATAGTTGTTGTAATCATTGTCAACCTCTCGTACCGACTCCATGTCACCGTTATGAAACAGCATCTTGTACTGGCCCGCGTCAAGCCTTACTTTGCCACCTTCGCGTGTTATGAACTCATATCTTCGATAAAAACTGCCGTCCATGTTGAAAATACGCACCACCATAGTTCTCGGAGCGGCGTCGGGAGCTTTAGACCAGTCAAATTTTATCTCAAAATCAACTACATGATTGTGGTCGTAACATAAATCCTTGTGGCTGCACGACTGAATGACACACACCAACGCCACAAGCAATGCAGCTATAGCAAACCGTCTTTTCATAGTTTACCTCCTTTCCGGCGACCGCCGATAATCCATACGAGCGATATCTCGGCTTTTGTGGGGCCCCACCAGTTGAGTTTGGCCGTTTCCTGCCATACATAACAATCGTCAACCGGCTTGTACTTATTGTATTCGCCAGCGAGATAACCAACCCCTATCGTAAAGTCAAGATTAAAATATCGGCTTAAGGGCAGTGAATAGCCATAGGCCAGTCCTACGCCCCAGTTCAAGCCGTCGCTCTGACGACCACGGCCGCCAAACTCCACATCATAGGAAAGAAGCTGACCGTAAAGGCCTAAATGATGACCGCTGTGCGAAGTAGAGCGGTCATTGCGGTGGTGGATCCACCACCGCAATTCCACGTCACCGCCGTATACACGCCAGTAACGGTGTGTCAGGTTGCGGCTCCACCATGCGTGCATCCAGTTGACTCCGACCGACCAGTCGTTGCCGAAGGCCGCCTCAATGCCTATATTCGGCACCGCGGCCGCATCATAGAGCATATTGGTCTTCAGCAACATACGGAAGCCCCCGTCGGCGGCCGCCTCCGGCAACCCGAGCTCACCATCGGCATGCAGTGCTTCGCCTCGTGCCCCTGCCACATATGCCGTATCGCCACTTATATCGGTCGGTGACGTATTCGGGGACTGACACACCTCATTACCGGCGGCAGTCCCGCTTAACACCTCTATACATATATCTACATTTCTCATCACGGGAAAGAAATGACGCGACATATAACGCCACGCATCACCTCCGCGCAACATGCCCAGACGTCGGCTGCGGCTGTCGACTATCCGGTCATCGTCGTCATACACCAGTTCAGGCACATCGTCGATTATCATGACTGCCTCATGCCTCCAGTCCTCGCCGCAGGCATCTACCATAGAGCGTAGACGAAGCCAGTCGACTCCGCTATCAAGCACATTGACACCCGACCGGGCCACAGGGATGCACCCCGACATAAAATCAGCACCGCTGTCGGCCCTGCGCGCAGCCAGTTCAATATTATGAATCAGACCACCTTCGGGCGAAGCTCCTCCCCGCACCGACACCGATCTGACGGCACCTGACGACGCATCCACACCGCCGAGCCGCGACCGCAAATAGCGCACGCTACCGGCATTGGATGCATATGCGGTATCCAATGCGCTTTCACCTTGAGCGAAATTTAAGGTCACACACATAGTATCGTACCGGCATTCGACAGCCCGGGCCGAGATACTGGCACATAAGACTATAAGAAAGAGTAATGAATAAATACCTTTTCCCATTGTTCTATACAAAAAAACTCATAAGGTTTTGCACAACCTACTGCTGACTAACACATTTTTTGCTATAACTGCGCAAATTTATATCACTCATTTCAAATTCACAATAATTTTCAATAAAAAAATAACAATTTTAACATTTACGACTGTTAAATGGGCCAATGTAAAAACGCGGCGGCAAACGGATGCAACGGTGGGGCAACGCAAAACGCGACGGTTAACGACTATGACGGTGGGGCAACGCAAAATGCGGCGGCAAACTGCCATGATGGTGGTAGGGACGCCAGTACCACGGCGTCCGGCTACGACCCGTACGGTCATCTGAAATTGCTCGGCCACAGGCCTTCCGGATGCGCGGGCGCCGTAATACTGGCGCCCCTACTATTCAGCACTTCAACCGGATTTCGAGGGTCATTGTAAAAACGCGGCGGTGGGGGCAACGCAAAATGCGATGACAAACGGCTATGATGGTGGTAGGGATGCCAGTACCACGGCGTCCGACTACGACCCATACGGTCATCTGAAATTGCTCGACCGAAGGCCTTCCGGATGCGCGGGCGCCGTAATACTGGCGCCCCTACTATTCAGCTCTTCAACCGGATTTCGAGGGTCATTGTAAAGACGAGGTGGTGGGGGCAACGCAAAACGTGGCGGTTAACGGCTATGACGGTGGTAGGGACGCCAGTACCACGGCGTCCGACTACGACCCGTACGGTCATCTAAAATTGCTCGACCGAAGGCCTTCCGGATGCGCGGGCGCCGTAATACTGGCGCCCCTACTATTCAGCACTTCAACCGGATTTCGAGGGTCATTGTAAAAACGCGGCGGTGGGGGCAACGCAAAATGCGATGACAAACGGCTATGATGGTGGTAGGGACGCCAGTACCACGGCGTCCGACTACGACCCGTACGGTCATCTGAAATTGCTCGACCGAAGGCATTCCGGATGCGCGGGCGCCGTAATACTGGCGCCCCTACCATTCAGCTCTTCAGCCGGATTTCGCGAGTCATTGTAAAAACGCGGCGGTGGGGGGGGACAACGCAAAACGCGGTGGCAAACGGCTATGACGGTGGTAGGGACGCCAGTACCACGGCGTCCGGCTACGACCCGTACGGTCATCTGAAATTGCTCGGCCACAGGCCTTCCGGATGCGCGGGCGCCGTACTACTGGCGCCCCTACAATTCAGCTCTTCAACCGGATTTCGCGAGTCATTGTAAAAACGCGGCGGCAAGCGGATGCGACGGTGGGGGCAACGCAAAACGTGGCGGTTAACGGCTATGACGGTGGTAGGGACGCCAGTACCACGGCGTCCGGATACGACCCCTACGGTCATCTGCAATTGCTCGGCCACAGGCCTTCCGGATGCGCGGGCGCCGTAATACTGGCGCCCCTACAATTCTGCTCTTCAACCGGATTTCGAGGGTCACACACGGTGACGGGTCTTACAGCCCCCCTTTGCCGACACGCCCGCAACCAGACAATCAGTCGGCCGAAACAGAAACCCGCATAGTGAAATGTTGTTTTTTCCAAAAATTATATTACCTTTGTAGTGGATAATACCGTTAAACTTAGAGGTCGTTTAATAACACCTGTTAAAACCCTTTTCGCTATGAATGTAATTGACCGATTTTTGGAATATGTCAAATTTGACACCCAGAGTGACGAATTAACCAATCTGTGGCCCTCGACACCCGGCCAAATGATATTTGCCCAGCATCTGGAAAAAGAATTGCAGAAGCTCGGACTCGAAGATATAAGCCTTGACGAAAACGGCTACCTGATGGCGACTCTGCCGGCCAACACCGACAAGCCCATAGCCACGATAGGCTTCATCGCCCATCTCGACACCTCCCCCGACCTCTCGGGACGTCATGTCAACCCCCGCATTGTCAAAAACTACGAGGGCGGCGACATCATTCTCAATGAAGAGAAGGGCATCATACTTTCGCCCCGTCAGTTTCCCGAGCTCGACCACTACAAGGGTCAGGATATCATAGTGACCGACGGCAACACCCTGCTCGGAGCCGACGACAAAGCCGGCATAGCAGAGATAATATCGGCCGTGGAATACCTCATGCACCACCCCGAAATCAAGCACGGCAAAATACGCATAGCATTTAACCCCGATGAAGAGATAGGTCAGGGCGCTCACAAATTTGACGTCGAGAAGTTCGGTGCCGACTGGGCCTACACGATGGACGGCGGCGAAATAGGCGAGCTCGAGTACGAAAACTTCAATGCCGCCGCCGCAAAAATAACATTTAAAGGACGTAACGTGCATCCGGGCTACGCCAAGCACAAGATGCTCAACTCCATACGCATAGCCAACCAGTTCACCTCAATGCTTCCGCGCTGGGAAACCCCCGAGCACACCGAAGGCTACGAAGGCTTCTTCCACCTCATATCGATAAAAGGCGACGTAGAGAAGACCGAAGTCACATATATAATACGTGACCACGATCGCGACCGCTTCGAACGACGCAAAAAAGAACTCGAACACCTCGTGCGGAAAGTCAACAACGAGTTTCCAAACAGCACGGCTATCGAAATCAAGGACCAGTACTACAACATGCGTGAGAAGATAGAGCCGGTCATGTATGTGGTCGACTATGCGGAGCAGGCCATGCTCAATGTCGGCGTCACTCCCCATGTGGTGCCTATACGCGGCGGCACAGACGGAGCCCAGCTGTCGTTCAAGGGTCTGCCCTGTCCCAACATATTCGCCGGAGGACTCAATTTCCACGGACGCTATGAGTTCGTGCCCGTGAACTCGATGGAGAAAGCCTCCGAAGTAATCGTGGAGATAGCCCGACTGGTAGCCGAGAGCTGACCATGCCGCTCCATAGCGACCCCAGACATACGCTTATAGTGGTCACCGGGCCTACAGGCTCGGGAAAAACCGATTTGTCCATACAGTTGGCACGAAGGCTCGGATGTGAAATCATATCGGCCGATTCGCGCCAACTGTTTCGCGACATACCCGTAGGCACTGCCGCGCCCGACAGCACGCAGCTTGCCGCCGCGACCCACCACTTCGTGGGCACCCTATCGCTCGGCGACTACTACAGCGCCGCCCGCTTCGAAGAGGATGTCATGGCGCTTCTGCCCTCGCTGTGGGAACGCTCGCCCTACGCCATAATGTGCGGCGGCTCCATGATGTACATCGACGCAGTATGCCGCGGCATTGACGAGTTGCCCACGATAAGCGACCAAGTACGCCGCGACGTGGCTGACATATATGAAGCCGAAGGCATCGAGGGATTGCGCGCTCGGCTGCGCACGCTCGACCCCGACTACCTCAGAACCGCCGACCCTGCCAACCACCGGCGGCTGATACACGCGGTGGAAATATGCCTCGAAGCCGGAGCGCCGTACTCGTCGCTACGCACCGGCGCCGTAAAACCGCGCCCGTTCAGCATCATCAAAATGATGATAGACTACCGGCGCGACGAACTATTTGACCGCATCAACAGACGCGTAGCCACGATGATAGACCAAGGGCTGATCGAAGAGGCCCGGAGCGTGTACCCGATGCGCCATCTCAACTCGCTCAATACCGTAGGCTATAAAGAACTGTTTGCATGGATGGACGGCACGATGGACCGGGACACAGCCATAGCGCGCATAGCCAAGAACACCCGCGTCTACGCAAAAAAACAGCTCACGTGGCTCAAGCGCGACCCCTCGGTCATAAAGCTGTCGCCCTCCACCGCACTCGTCGACGCATTGGACGCACTCGGGCTACCGGTATGAATGTAGCTGCGGCGCACCCCGGTCAAGTCAAAATTCCGGCGGGTTGCACCGCCAAATGGCAGGGGTGCCAGTGCCACGGCGCCCGCGTATCCGGATGGCCCGCAGCAGAGCAATTGCAGATGACCGTACGGGTTGTAGCCGGACGCCGTGGTACTGGCGTCCCTACCACCATCATAGCCGCTTGCCACCGCGTTTCACATTGCCCACCCAAACATTGGCCGCTTACAACCATATTTTTGCATTAACCCCTTTTAGGTTGGCCCAATTTTTATTAACTTCGCATATCATAATCATTATCACTTAAAAATCATGGCCGATACATCACAGAAATCAGACCACATCGCCGATGACAACGGCGCGTCAGGGCTGCCCGAAAACGCGTTCCGCGAACTTGCAGCCGACGAACAGTACCACCCCGTCATGCACCCGGCTCACGACTATCCCGAGGTGACCCCCTACTCCGTCATCATGGGCCTCGTTCTTGCCGTCATTTTCAGCGCGGCGGCAGCCTATCTCGGACTGCGTGTAGGTCAGGTGTTTGAAGCGGCAATACCCATTGCCATCATAGCCGTAGGCCTCTCGGGAGCGCTCAACAAGAAAAACGCCATAGGACAGAACGTAATCATACAGTCGATCGGAGCATGCTCGGGTGTCATCGTGGCAGGAGCCATTTTCACCCTCCCCGCACTGTATATACTTCAGGCCAAGTATCCCGACATAACGGTCAACTTCATGGAGATATTCCTTAGCTCGCTGTTTGGCGGCATACTCGGCATACTCTTCTTCATACCCTTCCGCAAGTATTTCGTGAAGGACATGCACGGCAAATACCCCTTCCCCGAAGCCACTGCCACCACGCAGGTGCTCGTTAGCGGCGAAGGCTCGAAATCGAGCAACGGCTCACAGGCCAAGACCCTCGTCATAGCCTCGCTCATAGGAGGTATATACGACTACCTGCTGGCCACATTCGGATGGTGGGCCGAAAACGTCACCTCCACGGCATCGCAGTGGGGCACCGCACTGGCCGAAAAGACCAAACTCGTGTTCAGCGTCAACACCGGCGCGGCGCTTCTCGGTCTGGGCTACATCGTTGGGCTGAAATACGCGTTTGTCATTTTTGCCGGCTCAATATTTGTATGGTGGATCATAATCCCCCTCATCGGCGCCTACGGCGCTCCGGCGATAGCCTCGCTCCAGCCGGAGGCCATATTCAGCGACTACGCCCGACTGATAGGCATCGGCGGCATAGCCATGGCCGGAGTTATCGGCATCATCAAGTCATCGTCGATCATAGCGCAGGCCATCGGTCTCGCCGGTCGCGAGCTCAAAGGCAAACAGCAGAGCGCAAAACAAATACGCTGGCAGACCGACATATCGATGAAGCACATCGTATACATGATAGCCGTAGCGCTCATAGCGGTGCTTGCATTCTTCTACATAGGAGTCATAAACACATTCTGGCAGGCGCTCATAGCATGGCTTGTGGTGACTGTGATAGCGTTTCTATTTACCACAGTTGCTGCCAACGCCATAGCCATCGTAGGGTCCAACCCCGTATCGGGCATGACTCTGATGACACTTATCATAGCATCGGCCATATTTGTCGGCATAGGGCTTAACGGCACTTCGGGCATCGTGGCCTCGATGGTGATAGGCGGCGTGGTATGCACCGCGCTATCCATGGCCGGCGGCTTCGTCACCGACCTGAAGATCGGCTATTGGATAGGTTCCACCCCCAAAAAGCAGGAGACATGGAAGTTTCTCGGCACACTCGTCTCGGCAGCGACCGTGGGCGGTGTCATCCTTGTACTTAATAAAGTGTACGGCTTCTCCGGACCCGACGCACTCGTGGCACCGCAGGCCAACGCCATGGCCAAAGTCATCGAACCGCTGATGATGGGCGGCGACACACCTTGGATACTTTACATGGTCGGGGCCATACTCGCACTGATACTCAACTGGCTCGGAGTGCCGGCACTGGCATTCTGCCTCGGCATGTTCATACCGCTTCACCTCAACACCCCCATGCTTGTGGGAGGTGCCATAGCATACTTCGTGTCCAACCGCTCAGCCGACGCCGATGTCAATAACGCCCGTCGCGACCGCGGCACGCTGATAGCCTCGGGCCTCATAGCCGGAGGCGCCCTGTTCGGAGTATTTGCCGCACTGACCCGCTTCGCCGGCTTCGAGTATGACAATCCTCTGTCAATGGGCACAACCCAGATACTCGGATGCATCATGTATCTGCTCATCATCGCTTATCTCATTTGGGACAGCATGAGAGCCAAGACTCTACGTTAAAAACTCTTCCGGCTAATTGCGACTTTCAGCTATAAACCGGCAGATTCTGTCACTGTCCATACCCTCGATAGTCACTAACATCACCACTCCCCTGTTGAGTCTGGTGGATGTGGCTATCGTGGGGCATATGGGGGCTTCTGACTACATTGCGGCCATAGCCGTAGGCGGTTCGATGTTCAACATGCTCTACTGGCTTTTCGGGTTTCTGCGCATGGGTTCGAGCGGCATGACGGCACAGGCCTTCGGAGCCGGCGACGCCAAAGCCCAGTCACGTGTGCTTAAACAGGCACTGCTCGTGGCTTTGATAGCCGGCACTGTGATGATAGCGCTCCAAAGCCCTGTATGCGATATAGTGCTCCGTTTTATGGATGTGTCGGGTGACACGGCAATATATGCCAAAACCTATTTCCACATATTAATATGGGGTGCTCCGGCAGTGCTCGGCAACTATGTGCTGTGCGGCTGGCTGCTCGGCATGCAGAACTCCAAGGCCACCATGTGGATATCCGTCTTCATCAACGTGTGCAACATAGCGGCCAGTTGCCTGCTCGTTTTCGTATTCAGGCTCGGCATCACGGGTGTGGCAGCGGGCACACTCTCGGCGCAATGGCTCGGCTTTGCACTGGCGTTGCTCATAGCGGCCACACGGTACAAGATTGTAAAAACAACCTTCAGGGAGATTATCGAATGGACCGGACTGCGTCGGTTCTTCAAGGTCAATGTACACATATTTCTGCGTACCGTATGTCTGGTTACCGTCACCATATGGTTTACCCGTACCGGAGCGCTGCAAGGGCCCGAAATGCTGGCGGTCAACGCTCTGCTTATGCAGTTCTTCACGCTGTTTTCATTTTTTATGGACGGATTCGGCTTTGCCGGCGAAGCCATGGCCGGCAAATACGTGGGTGCCAACGACAAGGCCAATCTCAAGGCAAGTGTGGACTCACTCTGCCGCTGGGCTTTTGCCATAGCTGTTCTGTTCACGCTGCTGTATATTGCGGGAGGCGATTTTTTGCTGTCGCTTCTCAGCGACGACAAGAGTGTAGTGGCCCGCGCTCACGAATATCTGTGCTGGGTTGTGACCATACCGGCTATGGGATTTCTCGCCTTTATGTGGGACGGAATATTCATCGGCGCCACTGCCACACGCGACATGCTGCGCTCCATGCTCGGCGCCACTGCCATCTTTTTCATAGTCTACTTCATAGCCTACCCTCGTATGCACAACGATGGGCTTTGGCTCGCATTCATCTGCTACCTGTTGACACGAGGACTAATACTTACCTTTATAGGACGCCGCTACCGACGTCTGCGATAAAAAAAAATGCCATCACAAAACAAAAAAATATATGTTTTATAACATAATTCAAAAACATTTACTAACTTTGCAGCGTTATATAGATGAATAATGATTGATAATGCTCCCCCACACGGGAGTTTGGTTTTAGGTTTAATTTAATTTTAAAGACTATGAGCAACTTATTGAAAACAGCAGCTAAAGTGTATCGCACCGTGAATTATTGCATTGCAAGCGCTGAACTTTACCTGCATGAAGCCGACCGCCGATAATCGGCTTCCTTTTAACCGATTAAAGACGCGTTCCTTACTCAAGGAGCGTTTTTTTATGCCCTGTCCGCAGATAATAAAAGGTTACAGCGGCAAAAACCGGTTAATCTATTAAAATACACGTTGTCAGGGCACGTAATAAAAGAATCGCGCCCCTGTCACACCCTGTATACTGAACTATAATTCTACATTATATTTTTAATACAGATCCGACTAAAGTTTTATTTCGAGATTAGTGTAGAAATGCGTATTTTTGTGCAAAATATTGGTAAATATGAAAATAGCATTGATAGGCTACGGCAAGATGGGAAAAGCCATCGAGAGAATAGCGTTAAGCCGCGGCCATGAAATAGTAAGTCGCATAGACGTCAACAATCAGGATGAGTTTGAGTCTCCTTCATTTGCCTCCGCCGATGTAGCCATAGAGTTCACCACCCCCTCCACGGCTGTAGCCAACTACAAGCGGGCGTTTGCCGCAGGAGTGCCTGTGGTGTCAGGCAGTACCGGTTGGCTCGACGCCATGCCCGATATAAAGGCACTTTGCGACGAAGGTAAGGCTACATTTTTCTGGACCTCCAACTTCTCTCTCGGAGTAAACCTGTTTTTTGCCGTAAACCGTTATCTCGCATCACTGATGGAAGGTTTCCCGCAGTATCATCCCGCGATGAAGGAGATACATCACATACACAAACTCGACCATCCCAGCGGTACAGCCATCACACTTGCCGAAGGCATCATGTCATGCGACAAGGCCGTAAAGGGCTGGACCGAAGAGCCGGCCAATAGCGCTGACAACATAGTTATAGCCCACGAACGTATCGGCGAGGTGCCGGGTACACATATCATTTCGTGGGACAGCCCCGTAGATACCCTGACAATAATGCACGAAGCCAAGTCGCGCGAGGGCTTCGCTCTCGGCGCGGTCGTTGCCGCCGAGTGGACAGCCGGTAAAAAAGGGTTTCTTACCATGGACGAGATGATGCACTCCATGATAGAACGTCCGCAACTTCTTGACATAATTAAATAAGACAGTATGGCTAACGACAATAACAGCCGCTCGTTTGGCGAAGACTTCAAGCACCGCGTAAAAGCAGTTAAAACCACACGTTGGATACGTTTCGCCGTTGTAGCCGCCATCTTCATTGCGTGGGTGGCATGGCTCGGCAGTTGGTGGGTACTTATCTTCCTGTTGCTACTATTCGACATATATATTACCGGCTACATACCTTTCACTTGGTGGAAAAAAAGCGACAACAAAGTTGTGAAGAGCGTGATGAGCTGGGTCGACGCTATCGTATACGCGCTGATACTGGTCTATTTCGTATTCACATTCATAGGACAGAATTATCAGATTCCATCATCATCGCTTGAGAAGTCGCTACTCGTAGGCGACTATCTGTGGGTCAACAAGACGGCTTACGGCCCGCGTGTGCCCATGACTCCGATACACTTCCCTCTGGTGCAGAACACATTGCCGGTAATCAACACCAAGAGCTACACCGAGTGGCCGAAATGGAAGTACCGCCGCTTGAAGGGCCTTGGCAACGTAGAACGAGGCGATATCGTGGTTTTCAACTTCCCGGCCGGCGATACGGTCACGACCAAAGTGACCAACCCTGACTACTACACACTTGTGTCGATGCTCGGGCGCTTTGCCGTACATAACAACAAGGAGCAATTCGGCGATGTCATATACCGTCCGGTCGACCGACGAGAGAACTATGTCAAGCGTGCCGTAGGACTTCCGGGCGAACGCCTAAAAATAGTAGACGACGTCATATACATTGACGGCAAGCCTATGGCACAGCCCGAAAATGTCCAGTTCAATTACTTTTTCCAGATGCGCGACGGCGTCATGTCAGAGCACGATTGGGATGAACTCGGCATCAGCGTAGACGACCGCAACATTGTGCCGGTGGCTCCCGGAGAGTTGCGCAACGTGGCTATGAACGGTTTCCTTGTCAATGATGACGGTTCGGTACCTACTATTTATGTATCGCCCCTAACCCCGGCTATGATTGAGAAGCTTGAAGCCAATCCACGCACCACCCGCATAATGAAGGTACCCGCTACGGAACAGACCCCGCTTTTTCCGGAAGGTGTGTCTGACAGCTGGACACGAGCCGACTACGGCGAATTGTGGATACCGCAGAAGGGCAAAAGCATAAAGCTTGACGACTATACATGGAAGATATACAATCGTTGTATACGCAATTACGAAGGACACGATGACGCCTACATAAAGGACGGCACCGTATACATTGACGGCAAACCGGCAAAAACCTACACCTTCGCTATGGATTACTACTTCATGATGGGCGACAACCGCGATAACTCTGCCGACTCGCGCTACTGGGGCTTTGTTCCCGAGGACCACATCGTAGGTAAGCCTTGGAGAGTACTTGTGTCGTTTGACAAGGATAAAAGCCTGCTTAACGGAGGTGTACGATGGGAACGCGTACTGAAGCCGGCCAATCCCGATAAATAGCTATGAATAGCAGCCCGCTTGTCAAATATCCGGATATTAACGTGGTTCTACCGCCTGTATACTGCGGCAGTGTGCGTTATTATGCAGCCATGGCACAGTATGGCGCGGTGACCATTGACATAACACGACGCTTTAACAAACGCGACAAGGACTGTCACCGGTGTGTCATCGAGGGACCAAACGGAGTGCAACGCCTTACCGTGCCGCTGGAGAAGCCTCAGGAGTGGAGAAGCACACGTCTGTCCGATGTGAAAGTGTCATCCCACGGCGAGTGGTGGCATGTGCATTGGGGCGCCATATGCTCCGCCTATGGCCGCACCCCCTACTTCGAGTACTATGCCGACGACCTGCGTCCGACATATTCCGGCGATATAGAACTGCTTGTCGATCTTGACGCGGCCATAGACCGTTTCTGCCGCGGAGCCCTCGGTATAGGCTGCTGTAACTCTACGGAAGCTTATAATGAAGTGGCTGCCGGCGCGACTTCGGTAAAAGACATCCCCTACTATCAGATATGGGCTTCGCGTTTTGGCTTCACGCCGGGCCTAAGCGTGCTCGACCTGATATTCAATATGGGTCCAGAAGCACCTCTCGTACTGCGTGAAATGACGTTATAGATACATCAACGTAACACATTTTTCACTACTTTTGCGATGCAAAAACAAATTGACCATTATAATTCACATTATGAAATCACTTAAACTTTTCATGGCGCTGGCTCTGACCGGCGCACTAACACTCTCGGCCGAGGAGCACCTGAAGAGCCTTAATCCGGCTTATTTCGACAAGTCCACTCCGGCATCGGTCGATTTCTACAAACATGTCAATAAAGGATGGCAGGACGCGCACCCGCTGACACCTGAGTTTGCCCGTTACGGCAACTTCAATATCCTTAACGATTCGTCGGAGATACGTGTTAAGAATATCGTACTCAACCTCGGCGCCACCAATCCGCAACCCGGCACCGTAGCATTCAAGGTATGGACTATTTACTCACAGGCCATGGACTCCGTGCGTCGTAACGCCGAGGGCGCCAAGCCTATTCTTGCCGATCTAAAAAAGATTGAGACGACCCCGCACGAGGGCATGGAAGACCTCTTCCTGTGGATGCACGGCAATTACGCCAGCCCATTCTTCGGAGCAGGCCCTATGGAGGACCTTTCAAACAGCAAGGTTTATGCAATGTACGTGAGCGGAGGCGGCATGGGTCTCGGTGACCGCGACTATTACCTGCAGAATGATAAACGCAACAAGGAAGTGCGCGAGGCCTATCAGAAGCTCATCGTAAAGCAGATGCAGAATGCAGGCTACTCAAAGAAAGACGCCAACCGCATCATGAAGAATGTTATGAAAATCGAGACGGCACTTGCTGACTCGGCATGGACACGCGAGCAGAGCCGCAACATCCCGGCTATGTACAACCCGCGCTCGTTCGAGCAGCTCAAGCAGATGTATCCCAACGTAAACTGGGACCGTTTCTTCATCGAGACTATGGGCATCGAGTCGCCGGCCAGTGTTATAGTGACCGAGCTTAGCTCCGTAGCTCAGGCCAATAATCTCATGGGCTCGCTCACTGACCGCGAAATAAAAGACTATTACCTTTGGAAATATGTGGCACAGGCCGCATCGGCACTTAGCGACGACTTTACCAACGCCTCGTTTGAGTTCAATAAGATTATGAGCGGAGTGGAGCAGCAGCGTCCTCGCTGGAAACGTGCGCTTGGTGCCACTGAAGGAGCTATGGGCGAAGCTGTAGGTCAGCTTTATGTTGAAAAGTACTTCCCCGAGTCCTCTAAGGAGTATATGCTTGATCTCGTAGAGAACTTGCGTACAGCTCTCGGAAAACACATCATCAATCTTACATGGATGAGCGATGACACAAAACTGAATGCCATTAAGAAACTCAACGCATTCACAGTCAAGATCGGCTATCCCGACAAGTGGAAAGACTATACCACACTTAATATAGACCCCAAGCTGTCTTATTACGAGAATATGCACAATGTAGGCATGTGGCATCAGGCAGAGACTTATGCCAAGTGGGGCAAACCGGTTGACCGTACCGAATGGGGCATGACTCCGCAGACGGTCAATGCGTACTACAATCCGCTTGCCAATGAGATTGTATTTCCGGCAGCCATTCTTCAGGCTCCGTTCTTTGACCCTGAAGCCAGCGATGCCGAAAACTACGGCGGCATAGGTGTCGTAATCGGCCATGAAATGACACACGGTTTCGACGACCAAGGATGCAATTTCGATGCCGAAGGCAATATGGTCAACTGGTGGACACCCGAGGACTCAGAAGCGTTTTCAAAGCTCACAAAAGGCCTCGTGACCCAGTTTGACGAAATCGAAGTATTACCCGGACTCCATGCCAACGGACAGTATACTCTCGGCGAGAATATCGCTGACCAAGGCGGTCTGCGTGTATCACGTACTGCATTCCTCGACTCGCAGAAGAAAAAGGGTGTCGACATCAATTCCCCCGAAGCCAAAATCGACGGATATGATCCGATGCAAGTTTACTATATGAACTATGCCAACATTTGGGCAGGAAATATCCGCGACGAAGAGATACGTAATCTTACCACCGGCGACGTACACTCGCTTGGTGAAAACCGTGTCAACGTTACTCTCCGCAACATAGCCCCGTTCTTTGAGGCATTCGGCATCAAGGCCGGCGATAAGATGTACCGTCCCGCTGAAGAGAGGGTGGTTATCTGGTAATCCTAAGTATTATACCATTAAATAAAACGGCTGTGCTTTTAATTATGGCACAGCCGTTTTATTTGAATGTATCCATCTATACTGCATTTTGCCCAATTTCGATAACACAGGTTTATTACCATGTGCCCTGATTTTGGTTGACATATGGTTGACAGAAATATAAAAGAAAAATCCCAAATAATTGAATTTCAATTACTTGGGATTTTCAAGAGTGTCCGAGATGAGATTCGAACTCACACAGCCGAACGGCCACTACCCCCTCAAAGTAGCGTGTCTACCAATTCCACCACCCGGACAAATATCAAGCCTATGCTTAGAGCGAAAAACGGGACTCGAACCCGCGACCCCAACCTTGGCAAGGTTGTGCTCTACCAACTGAGCTATTTTCGCATTAAATATCAAAAATCGGCTTGATAAGTATGTTTAAGTACTCTGAGCGAAAAACGGGACTCGAACCCGCGACCCCAACCTTGGCAAGGTTGTGCTCTACCAACTGAGCTATTTTCGCAGTGGGCAACCTCATTTTCGCGATTGCGTTGCAAAGGTAGGCATTATATTTTTAATACCAAAATTTTAGAACGAAAAAATTCAATAAATTATTTTTTTTAGACTAAACCTTGTTTAATTGAAAAATGTTACTTAACTTTGCAACCGCAAACGAGCAAAAAGGCTCCTTAGCTCAACTGAATAGAGCATCTGACTACGGATCAGAAGGTTACAGGTTTGAATCCTGTAGGAGTCACAATGAAATAGAGAGTTTTAAAGGCTCCTTAGCTCAACTGAATAGAGCATCTGACTACGGATCAGAAGGTTACAGGTTTGAATCCTGTAGGAGTCACAAAACGGTCGACTTATGTCGACCGTTTTTTATACCCCACAATTTTGTAGATGGCTGGGACTAAGGGGGCAGCGGATTTCTCCGGTTGGTAAGGCGAGTTTTCAGGAGTATATATGTTATCTTTGCCTCTGAAACCAGAGGAACAGTTCCGCGCCATCCTTCTGGATGTTCTGATAGATAATTTCGATGGCGAGTGCTTTGAAAAGACCGACAGTCGGTTTGACATCTGGCTTGACGATAAAAACTGCTTTGAAGTAGTGAAAGGAACAGAACAGCGTGTGTTCGTGATGAAAGACTCAACCCAATATTAACATCTGATAAATATTTATCATTTGACGATGACAAGAGAGAATGATGTCAAAATCGCAAAGTGCACGTCATAAGTACAGTGTGTTATGGATAATCTTCATATTATTAGATTACTGAATATCGGACAATTCTAATTAACTTTACAGTCAATATCAGAAACTGCTTATATGTTATGAAACATAAAGTTAAAGTAACGGTGCTTGACACCAAACTATATCCTGAATACCAGCAGCAGTATTGTGCCAATCCATGTTCGGGTAAATGCCCGGTCTATAACCAAGGGGATGAGTTCTTCTTCTATCGTGATGATGAGCGTGATGATTACTGGAATTGCGGTCTTGATACATTGGTAAAAACTGACGGAAAGCCCGATGAGATTGCCGGAGGTCCGAAAAAACCGTTCTGCACGGAAGCTTGGGATGCCATATCACGTTATATCTACACCGGTTTGCAAGGCGGGTCAATAATGAGAGGATGGATGAAAAACGAGAACACCATGATAACCTGTTGTAATGACGGAACACGCCCTGTCATTTTTAAGATAGAACGCATCGATTATGATTGAGACTCTGTTAATCAGACCGGAACGAGAATTTGATTTCGATAAAATCCGTTCAGTTGTGAAAACGGCGTTTGCCGGGGCGGAACATACCGACGGTGACGAGCACAATCTCGTTGATAGGTTGCGTTGCACGAATGAATATATCCCCGAGCTTTCGTTTATAGCTGAAGTCAATGGAAATATCGTGGGATATGCAATGTTTTCACGAATAAATATCGGGATTACCAAAGCAATAGCACTGGCTCCATTAGCAGTGCTTCCTGACTTTCAGGGCTATGGAATAGGCCGTGCACTAATAGAGGCCGGACATAAAAAAGCAGCAGAAAGTGACTATTATTGCTCGGTCGTACTCGGATCTCCTGAGTATTATTCAAAGAGCGGTTATCTTCCGGCATCGCCATTTGGAATAATTCCACCATTTGACGTACCTCCTCGATTCTATATGGTCTTTCCGTTTAAACCCGAATTACCACATGGTACCGTAAGATATTCACAGGCATTTGACGGGTAATTCTTGAAACATAAATCCAACCACGTTGTCTCTATAATCATAAGAAAGAATACTCCGATTAGGATAAACTCCAATAAGCTAATTTCTCGTTTTTAAATCTATTCATTTAAAATCAAAGCATTACAACGCTTCTGCTGATTTTTTCATCAGTTTGTCGCCGTTTTGTCCTCCGAAACTCCATGTGGATTATATGAGATGGCTTTTGCCTTTGAAAATCAACAATATAAGAAAATAACGATACAACTATCCGTTAGGGAAATGAGAATATGAAAAAGTTGTTTTGAGGGAGTGAAAGGATTAGAAAAGGCGTGTATTCTGAATGAAAAATCTAACCAACTCTTAACAATTAATAATAATTTTTACCATTTGGGGGGGATACCGTATGGAGATAGGATTAAACCACGAATCCTAATGACCTCAAGTCATTTTTTTTAGAAAAGCGCCTGAAGCTCACCGATTTTTTATAATTTTGCAATGCCTTAGAAGGAGTCGCCGAGAATTCTTGCAGCCCTCAAACAGGTTCGGATTCAGTTATGAATTGGATAATTCTAATTGTAGCCGGCTTCTGCGAGGTCGGCTTTACTTACTGCCTCGGAAGGGCAAAATCCGTTGAAGGTCTCGCATGGTGGGGCTGGATTGCCGGATTCCTTGTGTTTACAATTATAAGTATGGGATTGTTGGCAAAAGCCACGCAAAGCCTGCCGATAGGCACTGCATACGCCGTATGGACTGGTATTGGAGCTGTTGGGACAGTTTTGGTTGGCATCCTCTTTTTCCACGAACCGGCAACCTTTTGGCGTTTGTTTTTCATCTTTACGCTGATATCGTCAATTATCGGACTTAAAATTGTATCATAAGCCATGGAATTTCGTAAAATGCGACGTTTTCGCCAACAACTCACAAAATCGGAATGTGATGCCATATTGTCAATTGGGACATCCGGCACACTCGCCTTACTTGGAGATAACGGTTATCCTTATGCCGTTCCTATAAGTTATGTCTATTCTGACGACAAGCTATATTTTCATAGTGCCAAAGCAGGTCATAAGGTAGATGCCATAAGACAATCTAACAAAGCGTCATTCTGTGTCATTGCCGCCGATGATATTCATCCATCTGAGTTTACCACTTATTTCCGAAGCGTCATAGCTTTTGGTAGAATCCAAATCATCGAATCAGAAGACGAGAGAATGTATGCAGCCTCTTTGTTAGGTGCCCGATATAATCCCGGCGATGATGCAGGACTACACAAAGAGTTAGAAAAAGGTCTGTCTCACATGCTTGTTCTCCGATTTGACATTGAACACTTGACTGGCAAAGAAGCTATTGAACTTGTGAGAAAGAAGTGACATATCTGTTTTCAACGGGGGACATGAGTTGTCTCTATAATCATCAGAAAGAAATCCGCCCTGATGATGATTGTGATAGGTCAGCCTGCAAGCCCGGAGAGTGCCTTTATAAATGAGATTATACACAGTCCGGCTGCTCACTTGCAGGATGTCCGCCACTTCCCCGATGGTGAGGAAAGGCTTGTCGGTCATGCCCCGGTCATAGCCGGGCTGACCTGTTAAATTGTGTTTAATTTGACGGTCCATTATCGAAGATATTTGTTGCACGCTCTTGAAAGCTGTTGCACGTTGCTGAAAGGAAGTCGTGCCGTGCGCCCCCCTCTCGCGTGGTACAATCGCGGTACAAAAATACTCCGATTAGGACTAAACGCCAATAGGCGAAAATCTCGTTTGTTAAAATCTATCAGCTGAAATCCAAAGTATTATAACGCTGATTTTTTGCATCAGTTTGTCGCCGTTTTGACCTCCGAAACTCCATGTGGGATTTATATCGGAGATTATTTACCGCCAACGAGTTTGTAGAAAGAGCCGGGTACAAGAGTAGAGAAATTCATATCGCGTCGAGTCGATGGATGTACGAAACGCAGGGTAAGGGCGTGCAAGGCAAGACGATGTATGATTGTAGAGTGTGCACCGTACTTGCGGTCACCGGCTATAGGATGGCCAAGATCTTTCATATGAACCCTTATCTGATTCTTACGACCGGTATCAAGCTCGACCTCAAGCAATGTATGTCCTTTGCCCCGCTTTATAACTTTATAGCGAGTCACGGCAAGATCGCCTTTTTCAGGATCGTCAGTCGAATACACCTCATACTGCGCATTTTCTGCAAGATAGCTTTTTACAACACCGCTATCTTGTTCTACAATACCTTCAACCACGGCCACATAAGTACGGTTAAGCACCATATTGTTCCAATTATGCTGCATGGTGTCCTTGGCCTCCTCTGTTTTGGCCATCATCATAAGGCCTGATGTATCACGGTCGAGCCTATGAACGATAAACACCTTATTGCGCGGATTTTCCCACTTTACGTGCTCACGCACTATAGAGTAGGCCGTACCGTCTTTTACTTTGTCGGTGCCCATAGACAGAAGTCCATACCCCTTCTCTATGACTATTATGTCATCATCTTCATAAATGAGCTTCACCCTACGATTGGAGAACAAGCGGAATTCACGCGTCAGATTGACCTTTACCTCGTCAGCAGGCGTCAGCAGAGTATCAAACCGAGTGACCGGTATGCCATTTACAGCGACCTGATTGTGTTTAAGCAGCTCCTTGACATTGGTACGTTTACGCTGAGGCATGGACTGAAACAGGAAATCGAGCAGCCTGCAATCAGCCTGCGGCGTGTATATTTCAATCACATCGGGTTTGAATCCGGTGTGCTGAGTACCGGGTTTGCTTGCATATGGATTCTTAGGTCGCATTACTATTTCTTTTTAGTGTATTTACGCGCCGACTTTTTAGGAGCGGCATTCTGCTCCTCCATTATTTTACGGCATTCATCAATGGTCAGGGCTTCGGGAGAAGTCACAGTACGCGGTATCTTATAGTTGCTCTTGCGGCATGATATATATGGACCGTAAGGACCATTAAGTATCTGCACCTCGGGATCCTCGTCAAAAGTCTTGACCACACGCTTGCTCTCGGCACTGCGTTTGGCCTTGATCAGCTCTTCCGCCTCCTCCAGAGTTATAGCGGCGGGAGCCATATCCTTGGGTATCGACACAAACTTGCCTTCATGCTTTATATACGGACCGTATTTGCCTATGGCAACAGTGACTTCGGAGCCTTCATATGTACCGAGGTTACGCGGAAACTCAAACAGTTTCAATGCTTCCTCAAGAGTAATCGTACTGACGGATTGTCCTTTCAGCAAAGAGGCGAACTGGGGCTTCTCGTCACCATCGCCGTCGCCAATCTGGACCAGAGGACCGTAGCGACCAATCTTCACACTCACCTGCTTACCATGCGGGTCAACACCAAGCACACGCTCTCCGACCTTATGCTCGAGGCGCATGTTCAACGCAGAATCCACATCAGGATGAAACAGCTCGTAGAACATGGCTATCTCCTTGTTCCAAGCCAGATTACCTTCAGCTATATCATCAAACTTCTCCTCCATACGGGCGGTGAAGTCATAGTCAAGAATCGAGGGGAAGTAACGGGTAAGGAAATCATTTACAACCACACCTATATCAGTGGGAATAAGCTTGCCTTTTTCGGAGCCCACCACCTCCTTCTTCACTTTATCGGTTATATTACCTCCGTCAAGCGAAATGACATTATATTTGCGTTCGGAGCCCTCTTTCTCGCCTTTCTCTACATAATCACGGGCTTGTATAGTCGAGATGGTGGGCGCGTAAGTTGACGGACGTCCTATGCCCAGTTCCTCCATCTTCTTCACAAGCGACGCCTCAGTATAACGCGGAGGCTGCTGGGTGAAGCGTTCGGTAGCGGTCACAGCCGAAGCTTCGAGAGTATCGCCCGCGGTCATAGCCGGCAGCAAATCGCCGTCAGTCTCGTCGGCATCATCATCGTTGCCCTCAATATACACCTTCAAGAAACCGTCGAAATTTATCACCTCACCAGTAGCGGTAAAGTGTTCGTCACGGGTCGACGGTTGAATCTCGACTGTCGTCTTTTCTATCTCGGCATCAGACATCTGCGATGCTATGGTACGCTTCCATATAAGGCTGTATAACCGCTGCTCCTGTATCGAGGCGGAAATAGAGGACGACGATATATCGGTAGGTCTTATAGCCTCATGGGCCTCCTGAGCGCCCTTTGAATGAGTATGATATTGTCTTGTCTTAAGATATCTTTCGCCGAGTTTTCCGGTTATTTCCGATGCTATGGCACCAAGTGCAAGCGATGACAGATTCAACGAGTCGGTACGCATATAAGTTATATAACCGGCCTCATATAGCTTCTGCGCCACCATCATGGTCTGCGTAACAGAAAATCCGAGTTTGCGCGACGCCTCCTGCTGTAAAGTGGAAGTGGTAAACGGAGGAGCCGGCGACTTGGTAACCGGCCTTACATTCACACTCTTCACACTGAACGAAGCATGAGCACAGTCATCAAGTAACTTCACTGCCGAGTCCTTATCGGAAATACGGCGGCTAAGTTCAGCCTTAACGGGCGCGCCGCCCTTGTCAAGGAAAGTGGCGTTAACACGATAATAGCTCTCGCTCCTGAAGGCCTTGATCTCGTTTTCACGCTCTACGATAAGCCTCACAGCCACCGACTGGACACGTCCGGCCGATAATGCCGGCTTTATCTTTTTCCACAACACAGGCGACAACTCGAAGCCCACGATGCGGTCGAGCACTCTTCGAGCCTGCTGCGCATCGACACGGTTAAGATCGATGGCACGCGGATGGCTTATAGCCTCTTCAATAGCATTTTTTGTTATCTCATGAAACACAATGCGCCTTGTCGTCGCCGGGTCAAGACCGAGTACCTCACAAAGATGCCAAGCTATAGCCTCTCCCTCGCGGTCCTCATCAGAAGCAAGCCACACGATCTCGGCACTCTTTACCGCTTTCTTAAGTTCGGCAACGAGCTGTTTCTTATCGTCGGGTATCTCATAAATCGGGGCAAAACCATGGTCGATGTCAATACTGAATTTTTTCTTATTCAGGTCGCGTATGTGCCCATAACTCGACATCACTTTATAGTCCTTACCCAAAAATTTTTCTATGGTCTTGGCCTTGGCAGGCGACTCAACTATGACGAGATTCTTAAACATTTATCCTGTTAATTCAAATTTTTCGGCAAAATTAGGAAAAAGTTATATATAATAATGTATAATTTCACATTTTATCGTTTTTTTTTCACTTTAAGCAAGCCCGATTATATGACAGTTTTCCCAAGCCGGCGCAACATCAGAAACCCTGCCAAGAAGCAAGATATGTCCAGCCTTCATGAAGCGGCACATCCTCCTCAACCATCATAGCTCCCAGCAAACCTTCGTCACGGCACGTCAACGTGAAATGAGCCAGTCCTATGCCCATATCAAGCATCATAAAAGCTGATGCGCCGTCAATATGATAAAACCTGACTGTCATGCCGTCAACAACAGCCCGCCACGGCTGTGAATTGCGCGAAGAAGGAGCCTTGCGCATATTCTCAAGAGCTTTACGGTAAACATTCCCGTCATTTACACGCTCTTCCGCATCTCCGCAAAAAAACAGCCGGTCAAAGTCAATACGCCTGTTGCCATGCACACCCATGCGCATAAGCCTGTCACGCAACGTAGGCTTGTCGGCGGCATAACCGAGCGGCGAAACGGCGGCAAGCACCTCTCCGGGCTCAAGCGTTATCCTGTTCAGAAAAGAAGATTTCTTAAAAGTGCCGCCGAGCCAACATGTAGCCAATCCTATTGAGGTACAGTATAACAGCACCTCTTCAAAAAACCAGCCCGCATTGACATCGGCATAATCGCTCTCTTCATAAATCAGCGCCAGATAGTCGTTGCAACCGGTGATTACGCCGTAAGTGCCAAGTTTCTCGCCATCAGCATCATTACCGTCATGATGAACAAGTTCAACACGCGCGCGACATCCCGATATAGGTTGCTCCAACGAAGCAGCAAACCTCAAAACACTATCGGCTATGTCTTCCTCAAGCTGACGTCGGGAATAAGAGCGCACCGATTTTCGCACATTAATCGCATCAATCAAACACTTAATGTCAGTCATAATTACTATTGCAGAGTCAAGTGAAGGTCTTCAATCAAGGTATTCAGGTAAGGATGGTGCTGCTTCATGACCGCAAATACTTCGGAGTCGGTCAAGGATGTCACCGTAGCCTTGCCTTTGTTAAGCACAATTTCCAAATTTATATAATCATTGTCAAGACGCGTACGCAACTCCGACAGCAATACGTCTATCGACTGCGCTATAGCGTCACGTATAGCCTCGCTCTCGACGGTCACTCCGAACCGGGTAGCCTCAACCCGCACGGGAACCGCCAATCTCATGGCATTTATAAGCAGATGTTCTTTAGGATGGGCTTCTATAATAGCGCCCCATGCCGCTTTCAACTGCTCGTCAGTAAAGGCCGACGAGCGACGCGGCTTATTGTCAGTCATGCTCTCCTCGCCGCCGTCATTGCGATTGGCCGATGATTTAAGCGAAAGTCCGGGAGTACGCAATGTTGTGGTACGTTGCCGGTCAGCCGTTTTGGGCGCCGGCACATAATCAGCCTTGGGAGCTCCGGCCACAGGGGCTTTTACAGGAGCCGGACCATATGCCACCGGTGTAGCGGCGGCTTGTTTTGGCGCCGGCGACGGAGCCTGAACGACAGACTGCGGTGCGCTGTCCTTTGCTATAGGACGCAACCGCCCCTCTCCTGCACCGCTTTCACCGTGGGAGGGGCTGAGCAATTGGCACAGCTTTATCAATGTAAGTTCGACAAGGAGCTGTTTGTTGGAAGCCATGCGATAGTTCAGGTCGGCATCATTGCATAAGTCCATAGCCTTATACAAGAATGCCGGAGTACACTTGGCGGCCACGGAAGCCATAGCCGTACGGGCTTCGTCGCTCGCCTCAAGCAGCACTATAGTCGATGGAGAGCTCGCCACCATAAGATCACGGAAATGTGCTGCCAGCCCGTTTATAAAAAACTGCGAATCAAAGCCCTTGTCGCGTATCTCTTTGTATATAAGAAGCGCCGCCGGCACGTCGGCGGTCAGAAAGGCTTCGACAAGACGGTCATAATACTCATAGTCAAGTATGTTAAGATTATCGACAGTAGAGCGGTATGTGACATTACCCATCGACGATGCGGCCACCTGATCAAATATGGACAGAGCATCGCGCATGGCTCCGTCAGCTTTACGCGCAATGACATTGAGCGCTGCCGGCTCGGCCGAAATGCCCTCCTCACCCGCTATATACTGCAGGTGCTCCACCATGTCCTGAATCGTGATGCGGTTGAAGTCATATATCTGACACCGCGACAGTATGGTAGGTATAATCTTGTGCTTCTCGGTAGTGGCGAGTATAAAAATCACATAATGAGGCGGCTCCTCCAATGTCTTTAGAAATGCATTGAACGCCTGCGTCGAGAGCATGTGCACCTCATCGACAATAAACACGCGGTAACGTGCATTGACAGGAGGTACCTGTACCTGTTCGGTAAGCTCACGCATATAGTCGACACCGTTGTTTGACGCGGCATCAAGCTCAACAATATTAAGTGAGTTGCCTTTGTTGAACTCACGGCATGACACACACTCATTGCATGCCTCGCCGTCGGGAGTACGATGCTCACAGTTTATAGTCTTTGCAAATATGCGTGCACAAGAAGTTTTTCCCACCCCACGTGAGCCGCAGAACAGATAGGCATGTGCCAGTCTGTCCTTGCTTATAGAATTTTTTAGCGTCGTGGTAAGTGCCTTCTGCCCCACCACACTGCTGAATGTAGCCGGCCTGTATTTTCGGGCCGATACTATATAGTTTTCCATCTGCGTTACTTTCTCCTACAAATATAATACATATATTTCACAAAAACTTTACCTTTGCCTCAAATTTAAGAGGGTGTAAAAATTTTATGTTACGCAAAGTCAAGTTTACCGACGCCTCCGCCATAACGGATATATACAACCGCTACATAGCAGAGACCACGATATCGTTTGAAACAGAATGCCTGACCGAAAAGGACATGATGGAACGGATATGTGACATATCGGAAAAATATCCGTACTTCGTATGGGAAGAGAACGGCAAACCCGTCGGCTACTGTTATGCGCACCCGTGGAAAGAGCGGGCCGCATACTCGCGCACGTTGGAGACAACGATATACATTGACAACACGTGGCAACGACGCGGCATAGGACACCGGCTCATGAAAGCCCTGATAGACGAATGCCGTATAAAGGGGTATCATGCGCTCATAGCCTGCGTAACAGGCGACAATGAAGCAAGCATAAAGATGCATGAAAGCCTCGGCTTCTCCAAAGTCTCATGCTTTAAGGAAGTCGGCTACAAACACGGCCAAATACTCGACGTCGTCGACCTCGAGCTGCTGTTATAGCACAGATTGAGGAGCAACCTATGCAAGAGAGTCAAGAAGTGATTTTATATCGCCGTATATGACATCGGTGGCGCCAAAATTTTCCTTTATGTATCGGGAAGCGTTATTTCCGCACTCGGCCAGATACTCACTGTCGGTCAGCAATCGTGACAATATGCCTTCAAACCGGACAATGTCGCTGAACGTAAACGCGCCTTTGGCTTCTATAAGATCATAAGCCTCCTTGAACTTATGATAGTTGGGCCCGAACAACACAGGCATGCCATATACCGCGGCTTCGTTTATGTTATGTATCCCGACTCCGAAGCCGCCGCCGACATAAGCTATATCGCCATAACTGTAAATACTCGACAGCTTGCCGTAGCCGTCTATTATCATACAATCAGCCTCGCGAGCCTCCTCAAGAGTGGCCGATGACAAGCGACATGACTTGCGAGTAAGACTGCGCTCGATAGCATCAAGGCGCTTGGACTCAACTTCATGAGGAGCTATAATAAGCTTAAATTCAGGATGAGAGTTAAAATACGGTATCAGGTACTCTTCGTCAGGGGGCCATGTACTGCCGGCGATAATAGTGACCGGCGCCTTCTCGACAAAAGCGGCAGCCTGAGGTATCTCCACACAGCTACGCATAATATCGGTAACACGGTCAAAGCGTGTATCGCCCGCCACAGTGACATTGGTCACTCCTATTCCGGCAAGCAACCGGCGCGAGCGTTCGTCCTGAACATACACATGAGTATAGCACCGCAACATATTGCGGAACATAGCACCCCAAGGTTTGAAAAAGATCTGCGAAGGACGAAATATCGACGAAATTATATAAGTGGGAACACCTCGCCGTTTAAGTTCCTGAAGATAATTGCCCCAGAACTCGTACTTTACAAAAACAGCCATGCGCGGATTGACTACGTCAAGAAACTCTTTGACGCGCGACTTCACATCAAGCGGCAGATAGCACACCGCATCGACTTCGCTGAAATTTTTACGCACCTCGTAGCCTGACGGAGAGAAGAAAGTAAGCAGTATCCTTACATCGGAATTTTCACGGCGTATCTTTTCAATAAGCGGACGTCCTTGTTCAAACTCACCGAGCGACGCGGCATGAATCCATACATAAGGCTGGCCGGGCCGTATTTTTCCACGCAGATAGTCAATAGCCTCCTTCTGCCCTATGCGCAGTTTCTTTATCTTTTCGCTTTTAAGGGCGACAAGACTTATGCCGGCGTCAAAAGCGCGCATTCCCAAGTTATATAACGGGTTCATCGCGGCTATTTATATTTTGATTCTTTCGACGCCTTTCTTTATGCGGGCCACAGTCTCGTCCTTGCCGAGCAGTTCGGTTATATCAAACATATGGGGGCCTTTGCATTCGCCGACCACAGTAAGACGGAAAGCATTCATGACATTGCCGAGATGATAGCCTTTTGAAGCTATCCAGTCAAGCACAACCGGTTCGGCGGCCTTGCTGCCGAAGTCAGGAAGCGCAAGAAGCACTTCGATAAGTTCGCCCATGATGCGGGGAGTATCTTCATTCCAGCGTTTTTTCACGTCCTTGGCGCTATATTCATCAGGCGCGACAAAGAAGAACTTGGTCTGCTCCCAAAGGTCTTTCACGAAATAGATACGTCCTTTCACAAGGCCCACGACATGAGCCAGAAACTCGTCGCTATAGTCATCGGCATTCACTCCATGCTGACACAGAACCGGCTTAAACAACCGGGCAAGACTTTCGTCAGACAACATCTGCAGATATTCGTGATTGAACCAACGGCCCTTTTCGTAATCAAACTTGGCTCCTGCCTTGGAACAATGCGAAAAGTCAAATTTATCTATCAGTTGGTCCATTGACATAATCTCGGTATCATCACCCGGATTCCATCCGAGCAGAGCAAGGAAGTTTACAACCGCTTCCGGCAGATAACCCGACTCACGATAACCCGACGAAATCTCTCCGCCCTCGGGATGCCACTCAAGCGGGAATACGGGAAATCCGAGGCGATCGCCGTCGCGCTTGCTCAGCTTGCCTTTGCCGTCGGGCTTAAGCAACAGCGGAAGATGCACAAACTTAGGAGCGGTATCGCTCCATCCGAAAGCCTCGTAAAGCAGCACATGCAGCGGAGCCGACGGCAGCCACTCCTCGCCTCGTATCACATGAGTCACTTCCATCAGATGGTCGTCAACTATATTGGCGAGGTGATATGTAGGCAGGTCATCGGCGCTTTTATATATGACCTTATCATCAAGTATCGATGAGTTTATAGTGACTTTTCCACGCAGAAGATCGTCGACCACGACGTCGCGCCCCGGCTCGACTTTAAAACGCACCACATATTGCGTACCGCTATCGATAAGACTCTTCACCTCGTCAGCGGAAAGCGATAAAGAATTGCGCATCGCCATACGCGTAGAAGCGTCATATTGGAAATTGGCCACTTCCGACCGCTTGGCGTCAAGTTCAGCAGGAGTATCAAATGCTATATACGCTCTGCCACTGTCAAGCAGCATCCTGACATGCTCGCGGTATATGTCGCGACGTTCACTTTGCTTGTAAGGGCCGTAAGCTCCACCTTCGCGCACACCTTCGTCAATCCTTATACCGAGCCATGCGAGCGACTCATTGATATAATCCTCGGCTCCGGGCACAAACCGATTGGAGTCGGTGTCCTCAATGCGCAGTATCATGTCGCCGCCATGCTTGCGGGCAAATAGGTAATTGTACAGAGCGGTTCTTACACCGCCTATATGCAGGGGTCCTGTGGGAGAAGGAGCAAATCTTACTCTGACTTTACGGTCCATTTCGTTAAATTATTAAAAAACCACCGCAAAGTTAAGAATTTATTGCGAGATAAACCATACTTAAATTTCATTATGTCGTTGAGGTTGCGGCGACAAACGGATTATGCATACTTATTGTACTTTTGTCGCTCCGGTAAAAAAGGCGTGGACCTTGCCCAACGGCAATTGTCCCTCGAGCTTGACGGGTATGCGCGAGGCATCGGTACTTATCCATGTGTCCATGGCATCGGATGTCGTCTTACCGCGCATTGTAAATGTAAACGACAGCCTGTAGGTCTGCCATCGGCGACCGTTCAGATTCACATCCTCGATGCCGCAGTAGCGCACACAAAGCTGCTCGACGTTTCGACCCGAGAACACATTAAGGTTCATCGTTGTACCGGGCTTCATATCAACAAAATCGACAGTGCGCAGGTAATAGAACACCGACAGCATGTCGACCGTCAGCCCGGTAGCATGCAATACCGTATCAGACCTCACAATCGGGCCCCCGTTACGGGAACGTTCGCGAAGAGCATCGCCTGTTACCTCGTTGCCGTTGCGCAGGTACGTCACCACATCGTAATTATACTGAGCCCCTTCATGGGTAATCTTTTTATATACCGTAGGCATACACGACGGACGCATCATGACCGATTTCAGAGTGTCACGCACCATGAAGACTTTGTCGGCCCACGGTACAGTCTTGGCGGCAAGCTGAGCGTAATAATTGTCGGCATCGCTGCGGAGCGACAATACAGCCGTGGCCGCTTCTTTGTTTATGATACCCCATTTATAAAGTATCACGTAATTAAGGTCCTCGTCAGGCAGTTCCACAACAGCCATAGCTGATGAAGCGACATTTAACGACAAGGCCAACGCCAGTATACGCAAACACCCTTTTAATCCAATCATAAGCCGTCTTTTTATTCGATAAACGGGAGCGAGTGACGTGTGGACTGCTCGATACGCTTATTGCGCCAGCACTTGCGACACACCGCTATATAACGGTCATCGCCGCCTATCTCAAGCTGGTCGCCCTCCACGACAAAGTCGCCTGAGGCATCAATGCGCGCATTGACAATGGTCTTGCGCCCGCACGTACAAGTACTTTTAATCTCGTCGATAGTATCGGCAATCTCAAAAAGCCTCCTCGAACCCTCAAAAAGTTTAGTCTGAAAATCGGTACGCAGTCCGTAGCAAAGCACATTACTACCGTAATCGTCGACAATTCTGGCCAACTGATCGACCTGCTCGGCCGATAGAAACTGAGCCTCATCGATCAGAAACCAGTCTATAACAGTCATAGTCTCCTCAAACATCTCCTGCGCCATCATATACAGGTCGGTATCAGGGTATATCCATCGGCACTTACGCTCTATGCCTATGCGCGACCGTATCACATTGTCCTTATCACGAGTATCGACAATGGGCTTAAGACACGCATAAGTCATGTTTCGCTCCTCAAAGTTGTAAGCGGTCGTCAACAACATCGCGGTCTTAGCCGACCCCATAGTGCCATAACGGAAATATAATTTACCCTTCCGGTTCATATGATGCAATATTTATTTAAAACGTAAATTTATATAGAATAGTTGAATTTATCCATCCATATCGCCATTTTTTCACATCGGCTTCAATCTTCACTATCATTTAAATGCAAAAAGAGCGCCCGTAAGCACTCTTTTGGTCAAACCCGATTCAGCTTCGCGGCCTTGACTACCGAGATGGTATACGCGCAGTTCCATACACGTTTCACCTCGGCGACGTCAATTCAGTTGAGAAAGAATACGGAAATGATGACGGGGTCGCACCTCTTTCGGTATTTGGCTCCGATATCATCCTATAGTTTACGTATGCTCCTTTCATAAGGTCGTCATGGGTCAAATAATTTCGGTCATATACATGTCCGTTTACATACATCGAACCTATATAACGGTTATCGGCACTATTTTCTGGCGCATCGAGAGTAACGGTATTGCCGTTTTCAAGATGAAGTTTCATTGACTTGAAATAAGGAGTTCCCAGTACATATTGTCCATCACTTCACGTATCCATTTCTGGGCTTTCCACGGCTGTCCGGAGTAAGTGTACATATACAGCATGTGCTGAATAGGCTGGTTGCCATGAGCATAATTGCCCATGTTCATTATCTGCATCTCCCTTATCTCATGTATAACACTGCCATAATAGCTCTCGTCAAACACAGGAGGCACGACAAGCACGGAGTCCATCATACGGTTGAACTCATCACGACCACCCATAAGCTCAATCAATCCTTGCGGGTCATGAAACACCGACCACGAGTAGTGCCAGCTATTGCCTTCAGTGAAAGCATCGCCCCACTTCAACGGATTAAACGGTGCCTGAAATTCACCGTTTTCATTACGACCACGCATCAGTCTGCTTTCAGAGTCAAACAGATTCTTGTAATTCATAGCTCTCTTGGCATAGACACCGATCTCTTTCATCGTTTTTTTCAACGTGCAAGTATATCATTCCATATCTTCCTGCCTTCATACACCACTTCATCAAAACCGGCCACGCCAAGTTCCTGTAAATTACGTTCAGCCTGCTCATGGCTGATGAACGACGATGCCACACGAGCATGCACACGTTCACCGCGTGTAGTCCTGAAGCCGATTATTGCGCCGGCATGATTGTCAGATGCCTCTAATGAACCGCGGTCTATTATACCTCCGCCGGTAACGGAAGCGGTATAATCAAACGGCTTATCAAACACTATTATGAAAAAATTTCGGAAGTTGTCAGGTACACCGCCGGTATTTTTTGTCGTCTTGGAGATATCCAATTATCTTATTTTCCGAAGGTATAATTTTGACATAAAAGCCATTGTCATAAGCATCGACTATGACAAAAGAGCTGTCATTTTCAGGAAATGTGAAACGGAACATAGCCGCGCTTCGGTAGGAGTTATTTCCGTCACAACGTCATGATCGGCGAGATAAGCTCTGTAATAATATGGAGTGGCTTTCTCGGCCTTGTGCGAAAACCAACTGGCTCGTTCGTCCTGATTGAATACCGCCTTACCCGTGACGGGCATAATGGCAAACTGACCGTAATCATTCATCCACGGACTCGGCTGATGTGTCTGCTTGAAGCCGCGTATTTTATCTGCGCTGTAAGTATATGTCCACCCGTCACCCATTTTACCGGTCTGCGGCGTCCAGAAATTCATACCCCAAGGCAAAACTATAGCCGGATAAGTATTTCCGGTGGACAACTCGCGTTTTGAATGAGTGCCGACAAGAGTACTGACGTAATCTACCGGCTCAGTCTTTGCATGCAACCATGCCGAAGGGACCAATATGGATAATGCGGCTATGACAGTTAATATTTTTCCCATTACAATTATTCTTTACTTAAAGGGCGCCCGGCAGCTATAAGCACCGGGCGCCCTTTATGATTTATGACGGAAGGAAAAGCGCTACTTCACAATGATTAGATAATAGTTTTTCTTACCCTTCTGTACGAGTATATATTTGTCATTAAGCAACAAATCCGTACCGGCAGGAAGATTTATATCAGTCACCTTCTCCTTGTTTATGGACAAACCGTTCTGTTGCGCGAGTTTTCGCAATTCACCCTTGCTCGGAAATATAGGGGCATTGTCGGTAAGCAGGTCGGCAAGTTTTACAGAACCGTCAAGTACGCTACAGTCGATTTCATACCGGTCTACGCCCTCAAATATGTCAAGCAGCGTCTGTTCGTCAATAGAGTGAAGAAGCTCGCCGGCTTTGTTGCTGAACAGTATCTGCGATGCCTCGACAGCAGCCTCGTAGTCTTCGAGAGAGTGCACCATAACGGTCACCTCCTTGGCAAGACGCTTCTGCAACGGACGACGGCCGGGGTCCTCGGCCTGTTCCGCAACGAGGGCTTCAACCTCTTCACGGGTAAGTTCAGTAAATATCTTTATATAACGCTCGGCGTCCTCGTCAGAAACATTGAGCCAGAACTGATAGAACTTGTAAGGCGATGTATAATGCGAATCAAGCCATACATTGCCGCTCTCGGTCTTGCCGAATTTAGTACCGTCGGCTTTTGTTATAAGCGGACATGTAAGCGCATAAGCCTCGCCACCGAGTTTACGACGTATAAGTTCGGTACCGGTAGTCATATTGCCCCACTGGTCGCTGCCGCCCATCTGCAGTTTACAGCCTTTTTCTTCGTACAGATGCAGGAAGTCATAACCCTGAAGCAACTGGTAGGTAAATTCGGTAAACGACAGTCCGTCGCGCGCTTCGCCGTTAAGACGTTTTTTAACCGAGTCCTTGGCCATCATATAATTGACGGTTATATGCTTGCCTATCAGTCGGGCAAAGTCAAGAAACGAGAAGTCTTTCATCCAGTCGTAATTGTTGACAAGCTCGGCCCGATTGGGGGCATCGGAGTCAAAGTCAAGAAACTTGGCAAGTTGCTTCTTTATTGCCTCCTGATTATGACGAAGTGTAGGCTCGTCGAGCAGATTGCGCTCGGCCGACTTGCCTGACGGATCACCTATCATGCCGGTGGCACCGCCAACCAAAGCTATGGGCTTGTGGCCGCAACGCTGGAAATGGCGCAGTATCATAACGCCGCATAGATGTCCTATATGAAGTGAATCGGCTGTGGGGTCTATGCCGAGATAAGCGGTTGTCTGCTGAGAGTTTATAAAATCATCAGTACCGGGAATCATCGTATGGAGCATTCCGCGCCATTTAAGTTCGTCAATAAAATTCATCGAAGTATGTTTTATATTTTATGGATGCAAAATTAGTCATTTCCCATGATATAGGGCACTTTAATCGACAGAAAAGTGTAATTTTGCGACATGAAAGAGCTTATAAAGTTGCAGAGCGGCACACTGCGTTACATCGGAGTGGAATTGAAAAATCCACATCATGTGACTATTCCCGAAGGCGTGACCGTTATCATCGGTCCTAACGGCAGCGGAAAATCCACGCTTGGCAGAATCATCGAGAAAGGCTGGAACATCATGACCAACGCCATATCGTCAGCCAAAGGCAAACCGTCGATAACTTACGTCGAGTTCAACGACATACACTCCTTGAGCGGATGTCACGTAGAGTATTACCAGCAGCGCAACGAAGCGACAATGAACGACGAAGTGCCTACGGTAAAAGATATAATGAGCGATAAAATCGACTTGCCGCTTTGGGATCGTTTGTGCCGACAGCTTAACATTGACGGCATAGAAAACAAAAAGCTAAATTACCTGTCGAGCGGAGAACTACGCAAGCTGCTAATCATCAACACACTGATGTCGTCTCCCGACATAATTATCATAGACAATCCGTACATAGGTCTGGACGCCCCGTCGCGTAAATTGCTTGACGAAGCCGTGGCCGGCATATCGGCTTCCGGCACATCGGTTATAATGCTGCTGTGCAATCCAAACGAACTGCCCCCATGCACCGACACAGTCATACCATTAACCGGACTCACCATAGGAGCACCGATAGCATGCAGCGGCAACGTTGAGGCTCTGCGCTCGCGGCTGATGAGTCTGATGGACTTCGCTATCGACACGGACAGACTGCCTAAATCGCCACACAAGCCGGCGACACATGAAGTAACACTTCAGATGAACTGCTGCAATGTGCGGTACGGCAACAGACATATCATAAAAAACGAATCTTGGAAAATACTCAACGGCGAATGCTGGGCTCTTGCCGGCCCCAACGGATGCGGCAAATCGGTACTGCTAAGCCTCATTTATGCCGACAACCCGCAAGCCTATAGCAACGACATAGTAATCTTTGACCGTAAACGCGGTACAGGCGAGAGCATCTGGGACATAAAGAGCCGCATAGGATATGTGTCGCCGGAAATGCATCTCTATTTCCGGCATAACGGTACAGTTGCAGAAGTCATAGCACAAGGCCTGTCGAACACGTCGGGCAACTTCGCACGCATCACCCCATTGGCAAAAGAAGCAGCATGGCGATGGATAGACCTCTTTCATCTTGAAAAACTGGCAGAACGCCGCTACAACACACTCTCCACCGGAGAACAACGTCTGGTACTTATAGCGCGTACCCTTATCAAGCATCCTGACCTGCTCATATTCGACGAACCTCTGCACGGTCTTGACTCGGCTCGTAAGCGTAGTGTGAAAGCCGCAATAAACTCATTGGTCAAGCGCGACAAACTCACACTCATCTATGTCACCCACTTTTTACCTGAGGTCCCCGAGTGCGTAACCCATACCAAGACGCTCCAAAAGTTAAAAAATGTGTAAACATCTGGCACATTGCGCTGAAAAAGCCTAAGTTTTGTAACTTTTATGTAACTTTGGGTAATCAATCATGCATAGTGCCCTATGAAGATATTACATTTTGCGATTCTGCTCCTCTCGGTTGTTTTAGGTTCGTGCCATACCAAGAGCGGACGCACTGAAACTCAAGTCAATCAAGAGACTCTGCAAAGCGCTGTCATATTCAATGCCGACAGCGCCTACAACTTTATAAAACAACAGCTTGACTGCGGCCCCCGTGTGCCCGGCACTCCCGGACACAGAGCTTGTGCCGACCTAATAGTCAATACCCTCGACTCCTATGGAGCCGACACTATACTGCTTCAACCGACAGTAGTAGAAAACTACCTCGGTGGCAAAATGCCCATAGTAAACATAATGGGTCGCTTCAATACCGACTCGGCACGTCGAGTGCTCCTGATAGCACACTGGGATACTCGTCCGTGGGCCGACAATGATCCCAAAATAGAAAACCGCGGTACTCCGGTGCCCGGTGCCAATGACGGAGGAAGCGGCACCGCAGTCCTCCTTGAGATAGCCCGACTCATGCATGAAAAACGTCCTGACATAGGCATAGACCTACTGTTTGTTGACGGAGAAGACTCCGGACGTAATGAAGGATGGGGCAGCAACGAAGAAACTTGGTGTCTTGGCACCCAGTATTGGGTAAACCATATGCCATATTCAGGCGATAACTTTCCAGAATACGGCATACTGCTCGACATGGTAGGCGGAAGCAATGCCAAATTTCATAAAGAATACGTATCGGAACAGGAAGCCCCGCATATCAACGACAAGGTATGGCAGATAGCCTCAGCATCGGGCTACAGCAAGCAGTTCCCGTCATCGGTACAGGGAGGAGTCACCGACGACCACATATTCATAAACCGGGCCGGCATACCGTGCATAGACATAATAGAGTGCGGCAACCATACAACCGGCACCTTTCCGCCGACATGGCACACCATGCAGGACAACCTAAGCAATATAGACAAAGAAACGCTAAAAGCTGTGGGACAGACGGTAGTAAACACCATATACCGCGAAAAGAACTGATACGTCAATTTATAAACAAGACAAACAATGACCATAAATCAACAACAAAACGAAATAATCGAGGAGTTTGCCGACATCGATGACTGGATGGACCGTTACGCATATATTATAGATCTCGGAAACGCTCTGCCACCGATTGACGAAAAATACCGCACTCCGGAATACCTTATAGAAGGTTGTCAGAGCCGTGCATGGCTCCATGCAGCACTTACTCCCGACGGAAAGATAGAGTTCACAGCCGACAGCGACGCTATAATCGTAAAAGGCATAATAAGTATGCTCGTCAAAGTTCTTTCAGGACATACTCCCGACGAGATAATGGACTCCGACCTGTACTTCATTGACAGAATAGGACTTTCCGAGCACCTTTCGCCGACTCGCAGCAACGGACTCGCAGCACTTGTAAAACAAATGAAGCTCTATGCCGTGGCTTACAAAGCCAAAATCGACAGTTCGAAATAAAAAGGCTTTTATTAAATCCGCTGAATCAATCTTAAACCAATCATTAATTAACACCCCAATTTATGTTTAAAAATCAACCTGCGGGCTTGTACGTGCTTTCGTTAGCCAACACCGGCGAGCGATTCGGTTACTATACGATGCTCGCCATCTTCCTGTTTTATCTTCAGGCGAAATTCGGGTTTGACGCTACATGGACGGGACAGATTTTCTCAATCTTCCTCGCCCTTGTCTACTTCATGCCTCTCATGGGAGGCTGGCTCGCCGACAAATGGAGTTTCTCAAAATGTGTAGTGACAGGTATTGCCGTAATGTTTATCGGCTATGCCCTCATGTCTGCTCCTACTCCGGTGCGCTCCGATGTATCTATGATGATACTTTTTGCCGCCCTGCTCCTAATATCGGTAGGTACAGGCCTCTTCAAAGGCAACCTTCAGGTAATGGTAGGCGACTTGTACAACAACAGCCGTTACGGTGACCGTCGCGACGCGGCGTTCTCGCTTTTCTACATGGCCATAAACCTCGGTTCGATGTTTGCACCTATGGCCGCCGTGGGGCTTAAGAATCTGGCACTGTCAGGCAAAGGATTTCTCACAGACAATCCTATGGCCGCTACCGTGTGCAACTGGTGCATCGACACCGACAGCTTCACCAACATGCCCGCCGATCCTGAAAAGATAAAGGCCATGACCGAATTTGCCACCCAGAACGGCATGGCAGCAGGTGGCGATCTTTCGGCATTCCTGACCGGATACCTGACCGAATTTGCCGGAAAATGCAGTGTAAGTTTCGATTCACTCTTGGGTTTTGCCAACGACTATATAACCACATTCTCGACAGGATGTTCCTATGCGTTCGCTCTCGCATGCGGCTCGCTCATCATCAGCTTCCTGATATATACTTTCGGACGCCGCACTTATGCCCATATAATAACCGATAAGAAAAATAACGCCGGCAAGAAAGCTGACGCCTCTACAGGAAAGGAACTTACTCCGTCACAGACCAAGCAGCGTGTGGTGGCTCTCCTTCTGGTATTTGCAGTCGTAATATTCTTCTGGATGGTATTCCACCAGAACGGCCAGACTCTGACCGAATTTGCCAAGAGCTGCACAACCTCCGATGCATCGGGCTGGACCCGCATAGGCTTCAACATATGGGCTCTTGTAGCAATCGCCGCAGGAGTATATGCTTTGTTCGGACTCATTCAGAGCACTACGACAAAAGCCCGCGCGATATGTGGCGGCATTTTAGTCGCTGTCATAGCAGCAATCTGGTACATCTATTCGACAACGCCGGCAGTTGTGGCTGGTGTGGACCCCGCCATGTACCAACAGTTCAATCCGTTCTATGTTGTGGCTCTCACACCCTTCTCCATGGCCTTGTTTGCATGGCTTGGCAAGAAAGGCAAAGAACCCTCCGCACCTCGTAAAATAGGCTATGGTATGATTATGGCCGGCGCCGCTTACGGAGTCATGGTACTCGCCTCGCTGAACCTCGTCGGCACCAATGGTTCGGTATCACCGGACTGGCTGATATCAACTTACCTTCTGCTCACATTTGCAGAATTGCTGCTGTCGCCCATGGGCATCAGCTTTGTAAGCAAAGTGGCTCCACCCAAGTTGAAGGGCTCGATGATGGGAGGATGGTTTGCCGCAACGGCAGTCGGCAACTACCTTGTATCTATACCTATGCTTTTGTGGGGCAAGATACCCGTATCGGTAATCTGGGGCATACTTATAGTGATCTGCCTTATCTCCGCCGCATTCATATTCTCAATCATGAAGAAACTTGAAGCCGCTACGTCCGACGCTCCCGCCGCCGATGCAGATCAACTTGAAACAGTAGAAGACGATGCCATCTGATGATGGTATAACAATCCGCTATAATAAAAATGTCGGCCTCCTTAACAGAAGCCGACATTTTTATTATTAAAGTATATAATCTTATTTACAGAGCTTAAGCATCTCGTTAACGGCGGTCTCAAGTTGCAGATCACGGCCCGACAGTTGCATTTCGGGGGTATTGTATACTTTGATATCAGGTTGCAACTCCTGATTTTCAAGATAGTTGCCGTTCATATCGCGACAGCCTACCTGCGGTATGCCAAACACAATACTCGGGTCAATCTGGGTCTCCCACCATACGGCAGTCATAGTACCCGGTACCGGAGCACCTATAAGTTTACCTATACCCAAAGTCTTGTATACCCACGGGAAACCGTGTGCATTGGAATAATTGTCCTCGCAAATAAGCACACATGACGGCTTCAGCCACTTGTTGAACGGATCGCTGCCTATATACTGACCACGCGGAGCAAACTGCGCGTACTCCTTGCCGCTAAGCAGTGTGGCAAGGTCATCGTGCAACCAGCCGCCACCATTATGGCGTGTGTCAACAATTACCGCCTCGCAGTTGCGATAACGGCCAAGCAGATCAGAGTACACCTCGCGGAAACTCGGACTATTCATACCCTCGACATGTACATATCCAACCTTTCCGCCCGAAAGTTCCTCGACCTTGCGTCGGTTATTTTCGACCCAGCGTCGATACAGAAGTGTAGACTGAGCACCATAAGTTATCGGTGTGACGGTCTCTTCGAAGCGCTTTCCTGTGGACGGATCATATACCGACAACACGACTTTTTTGCCTGATTTTCCGGCAAGCAAAGGAGCATAATCGGCATTATTCACAATGGAGGCACCGTTTATTTTTTCAATAATGCATCCGGGTTTTATCTTGCTATCTGCTTTTGTAAGCGGACCGCGGGCTATTATCTCGGCTATGCAGAGTCCGTCACCGTCATAACTGTCATCATAAAAAGCACCGAGCACGGCAGTAGCCGGCGAAGACTCCGCCATCGTACCATAGTAACGCGATCCGGTGTGTGAGCCGTTAAGCTCTCCAAGCATCTCCGACAACATGTCGCGGAAATCATAATTATTATTTATATGTGGAAGAAACCGGGAATAATCGCGATGATAAGCCTCCCAGTCTATGCCGTGTATGACTGGGTCGTAGAACTTATCCTTCACCTGACGCCAAGCATGGTTGAACATATAGGTACGTTCTTCAGCCGGCCGATAATTAAATTCAGCCACAAAGGGAATATCCTTGCTCTTGGCCCCATCAAAGTCAATCTCCTTAATACCTCCGCCCGACGACAGATAAGCCTTCTTGCCATCCTTGTCGATATTAAAGGTGCCTCCTCCCACACCTTTTATTATAATCTTGGTCGAACGCTCCTTAAGGTCATGCTCCCACAGGTCATATCCGCTTTCAAAAGCAGCGCAATAATACAGCTTATCGCCCTTGACCGACAGCCACGCATCACCGAGATGCGAAGAGTTGCCGGTAAGTCTCATGACTCTGTCACGACGGTTGGCAAGGTCAAAGACAAGGTCTTTCTTTTTATTGGCCTCATCATCCTTATTCTTATCTTTTTTATCGCCTTTCTCCTTTTTCTTCTTGACGGCATCATCCTTACCGTCATTTTCTTTATCCTTGGTTTCTTTCTCCAGTTCCTCGACAAGTGCAAGATCCTCTTTACTCATAAGGAATCGGTCCCAAGCGTCGCCGTCAAAGAACATGACATATACGTCATCCTCCGCCCCCCAACTGCCATGACTGCGATATCCGGCACGGTCCGATGACCATATCATGGCCTTGCCGCCAAGCACCCAGCGCGGATTGCTGTCGGAATACCCGCTCTCGGTAAGATTGGTTATATCGCCGCTGCCGTCGGCTTTTACAAGAGCAATGTCAGTATTATTCCATCCGCCGACACCTATATATCTAACAAGAAACCACTTGCTGTCGGGGCTCCACTGATACTCCTGATCGCCGTCACTGTAAGAGTAGTTATACTTGCCGTCAAGCACTGTGCGCACTGACTTATCTTTCAGGTTAATGACACGAAGCGCGGTGCGGTCCTCAAGAAAAGCCACCTCCTTGCCATCGGGAGAATATCGGGGCTGAAATGATGTTTTTTCATTAACGACAAGAGGAGTCTCGGCAATAACCCGGGCATATGTAAAGTATTTATCTTCGTCACGGACAAGCTTGCTTTCATATATACCCCATGTATCGCCGCGTTCGGCCGCATACACAAGCGACCGGCCGTCAGGGCTGAAATCCACATCACGTTCTTGCTGCGGAGTATCCGTTATGCGGCGCGTGGTATTGTACTCAATCGAAGTAACATAAACATCGCCGTGCACTATAAAAGCCACCTCTTTGCCAGAGGGCGATACCGATACGTCTGACGCACCGCTCCTTAGATTGCGTGCAAACACCGAACGCTCCACCACATCGCTCACGATCGACACACTTACCTTACTCGGCTCACATCCTTCGGCAAGGGTATAGAGTTCGCCGTCGTATGAGTAACACAACAGTCCCTTGTCAGATGACGAAAGGAAGCGCACGGGATGGCGGTCGTGACGAGTCAAGCGCTCGACAGCTTTTCCCGGCGACGACTTGTAGACATTGAAACTACCGTCGCGCTCGCTAAGGAAGTAATAAGACTTACCGTCGGGGGCCCACACCGGATTGCGGTCCTCACCGGCAAAATCAGTCAGTTTTTTGAATGACGATTTAGCATCGGGCGCACATGACCATATGTCACGTGTGATTGATGAACGGTGATGCTTGCGCCAAGTATCTTCATAACCTTTTTTGTCATTATATAATATCGTGCCGTCAACCGGATTCACCGACAGGTTCTCCATGGCAAGCGACGAAAACATGACGGGACGACCACCGGTAACAGGTATTTTATATAGCTGCGGAAACTGTCCGGACGGGAATTGTATATCCTTACGGTCAGGCAGCATCGAAGCCGAGTACAAAATATGGTCGTTGTCAATAAACAGCACGGGAGTCTCATTTACCGAATTTACAGTCACTGCTCGCGGAACTCCTCCTTCAGCACTCACAACATAAACATCCATATTACCGTTGCGGTCGGAAGCAAATGCTATTGACCGGCCATCGGGACTCCATACCGGCATATAGTCATAAGCGGGATTGGTCGTGATACGTTTTGCCGCACCACCTGACGAGGGCACGGTAAAAATATCGCCCTGATAACAAAACGCTATCGTAGAGCCATCGGGCGAAATGGCCGGATACCTCAACCATAACGGCGTATCAGCTACGGCCGACGCTACGGCAACAATCCCTGCCATAGCGCAAAACAACTTTTTCATTGACATTCCTTTAAATATTTAAAAGTGAGTTTACACAACCCTAAATTTACTGACGATTGTAAGCAAACGAAGTTCCGGTAAGATAGCTTATGGCAAAGTCGAGTATTGTGTCATGGCCGTCAAGAGCCTGCACAGGATCAAGGTCAACAGCACACCCGGGTGTCGGTTCTATACCTTGCTCTGTGGTATTGCCTTTGGCGTCAAGCACTGAACATGCCGAGAAACGTATGCCCCATCCGTTGGGCAATTCGGAATTAAACGGCATGCCGCTGCCGCCTCCGGTAGTCGAACCGGCTATGACTGTATTGGGCCTGTACTGCATTATCGACACAAAATTATTGGCGGCACTGAATGTACCGCGGCTCGCCAGCACCACGACAGGCTTGCCCCACATGATACGGCCGGCTTCAGCCGGGTCATAATAATAGGCATATGGCTCGGAGAAGTCGTCATGGCCGGGTCCGGTCTTGTGCGATATGTAGCCGGCAAGAGTACGCTCGGTTATAAAACGCCTTACGATTGTCTCGACATTCGTCATACTGCCTCCCCCATTGTCACGCACATCTATAATCAACCCGTCGCACACGTTAAGATGCAGCAATATCTGGTCGAGATTGCTCTCTCCTACCATGCTGTTGAAACTTGAATATCGCATATAGCCCACATTCTGAGGCAGAATCGCATAGTCCATGCCTCCGGCACTTAGATAGTTGAAATTAAGATAATGCTCTTCGACAAGACGCGCATTGTAGTTCTCGGGATAATCGCTCCACCACTTACGGTAATATGACACATTGAACGACGAGCTTAGATTGGTGTGTCCGTCGCGGAGTTCGTTGAGCATATCGGCACATACATAAAACAGCTCCTTGTCAGTCATATCATCGCTCACTTTAGCGACATAGCGCGAGTGTATTTCGTCCCAGTCCACACCTTTCTCGGTAAAGAAGCAATAGTGCTGATCCATAATAGACCACAGAGCCTCAAAGTTGCCGTGCTGGCTGTCGCTCCACGACTCTAACTTATGACACGATGTCGTAGCCGCCAGCAGCACGAGCATCATTAAATAACATATGCGTATCATCAATACAATGCAGAAATTATGCGGGCCTTGGAGTCAATGCCGCGCGAAGGATTAAGACTCATCCACTCACCAGATATGCCGATTACGGCTGCCGTGGTCACGACCCGGGTGACTATATTGTTGACCTTTGTCGACAGCACATTGCTTCGCAAACCGAGCCGCAGACATGTAGCACCGAAATGCAAGTCGGCGGTGACAAGATTTTCCATACGGAAATAATTGCCCCACCAAGCACAATGCACAAGTCCCGACCGGTTGCCAAGCGATATTTCATAAAACAACTCTCCGTAATCGGGCGAGAAAAACACACCCGCCACCGGTAGCGTAGGCTGGTAGCGCAATGTCAGAGGAAGGCGGCCTATGCGTGTATTCCATGCCGCATAGCCGGTAAGATTGACAGTCCACGCCGCCTCCACAGCCACAGGGTTATTGCCGTTACGCGAGTTGTACAACACACCTAAGTCAACACCGGTGCTCCCGCCGGCAGCGAGGGTTATATTACAGGGAATACGCCATCTATGAGTCATACCCCATGAAAATTCACCGACAAGACGCCACATATCGGCATTTTTGGCCGGATTCTCGGTGCCGTCAAGAGTTAGTCCAGCAGCAAGCCGCATAACCCACTTGTCAGGATTGAATTTCATCGCCTGCATGCGTTCGTAATTGAACGCGGCGCTCCATCCGGTATATTTCAGCGGAGTCAGATAAGTATTGGCCAGCCTTGCATCACCTATTTCAGCCGTATATGCCGAAGTCACCGGACGCAAAGTCGCCGCTTCTTCCTGCGGATATGCCGGTAGCACTGCGACAATCAATACTATTATATATATAATCGTACGTTTCATGAATCATTAAAATATGCGTTTCTGTCCGTTTATTTCATCGCGGACCTCATCATCGGAGCGGTCAGGCTCATTGGCTTCATCGCTATCAGCATCAATATCGTCGGGCGAAACTTCGTCATCGACATCATCAACTTCACGCGGTTCAATCTCGGCAACCGATTCGATGGCATAAGTAGTCAAGCGCTTTCCTTTAGCCTTATAGCTCTTGACAGCAACAAATTCCATAGCATCCACCATCATAGCGGGCCGGAATGCATCGTCACCGCCAAAAGTGACTTCAATACGACATCCGGAAGCGTCACTAAGCAGGATGAGCGTCGACTTGTCGTTGTCGCCGAGGAAGCGCGTACGTTTGGACACCGGTTCAAATGTAAAGCGTTTCAAGTAGGGATAACCTTGATCGGCATCATTTAACACCGCCGTCCACACATGTCCCGGACGATACTTCTCTATGCGCAGTATGTTGTCCTCATAATGGTTTCCTGCATCGAAAGTCGACATGTAGTATTCTCCCGATTTGAGAATGACAAGTATTTTATCAGTGCCGGCAAATTCACCGAGGAATGTGCCCCTCTTTTCATAATTTATACGAAGGACATCCGGATCAAACCACACCTCACGGCCGCCGAGAGTGGAGGCCCCTTTCTCTTTCAGAGTAAACCGGTGCACCTCATTTTTGGTGACGATATTGCCCTGAGCACCCTTGCCTTTTATAGCAAGTTCGCCAAAATCCACGTCAAACTGCAGTGTCTTCAGTCGCAGTTTCGGTTTCAAAGTCACCTTGACCACTTCGGCCTCACCGTTAGGATTGGCGGAGAACCATAGAATCTTCGATCCGGGCAGTCCTTGCGTGACATCATACTCCTTGTCGCGCGTCACACCGGTTACGGCAAAGCGCTTCATGTAGTATATGCCACCCTTGCCGTTCTGATATATGACATTGTAGATAGTGCGTGAGTCGTTGCGCTTAAACACATTGACATACAGCACATTTTTGCCTATAAACAATTTATCCTGTACTCGTACTACCTTATACTTGCCGTCTTTATAAAATATGATTATATCGTCTATATCGGAGCAACTGCATACATACTCATCTTTCTTCAGAGCCGTGCCGATAAATCCTTCTTCACGGTTGATATACAACTTTTCGTTGGCTTCGGCCACGGTAGCCGCCTCTATACTGTCGAAACCTCTTATCACCGTATGGCGCACATAAGGCTCTCCGTACTTCTCCTTAAGCCCGAGAAACCAGTCTACAGTGTAATCCACCATGTGATCGAGACGGTCGTTTATTTCAGCAATACGTTCTTTATGAGTGGCTATTACGCGGTCGGCCTCATCGCTGTTAAACTTCAGGATGCGCTTCATCCTTATCTCCATAAGCTTAAGCAGGTCATCGCGGGTGACTTCGCGAAACAGCGAGTCCTTGAAAGGTTCAAGTCTGCGGTCAATGTGCTCCAGCACTTTATCCATGGTTTCACCCTGCTCAAACTCCTTGTCTTTGTATATGCGCTGCTCGATAAATATGCGCTCGAGCGAGGCGAAGTGCAGTGCCTCCTGTATTTCGCCGCGCTTTATCATCAGTTCCCGGCGTAGCAGTTCAAGCGTATAGTCGACATTGTGGCGCAACACATCGCTCACGCCGAGGAAATGAGGTTTCTTGTCAGATATGACACAACAGTTGGGCGATATGCTTACCTCGCAGTCGGTGAAAGCATAAAGTGCGTCGATAGCCTTGTCTGACGATGTGCCCGGGAGCAGATGCACCAGTATAAGAGCCGTGGCTGAGGTCATGTCCTCGACTTTGCGCACCTTTATTTTGCCCTTTTCGGCGGCTTTAAGTATAGAGTCGTTTATAGTGCCCGTCGTCTTGCCGTAAGGTATCTCCGTTATGGCAAGGGTTTTGTTGTCGACCTTCTCTATTTTAGCCCTTATCTTCACCGACCCTCCGCGCTCGCCGTCATTATACTTGCTTACATCAAGGAAGCCTCCGGTCGGGAAATCGGGGTAAAGCACAAAAGGCTCTCCCCTCAGATAAGACACAGCGGCATCTATAATCTCATTGAAATTATGAGGCAGAATCTTTGACGAGAGACCCACGGCTATACCCTCGGCCCCCTGCATAAGCAGCAAAGGAAACTTTACGGGCAGCGTGACAGGCTCCGGATTTCGTCCGTCATATGACACCGTCCAGTCAGTCACTTTCGGACTGTAAAGCACTTCCAGCGCAAAAGGCGACAACCGCGCTTCAATATAACGTCCGGCAGCAGCCGATGCTCCGGTGAGTATATTTCCCCAGTTACCCTGCGTCTCCACAAGCAGTTCTTTCTGACCGAGCTGCACAAGCGCATCCTTTATCGACGCGTCGCCGTGAGGATGATACTTCATCGTATCGCCCACCACATTCTGCACCTTATTGAAGCGTCCGTCGTCCATCGTCTTCATCGAATGGAGTATACGGCGCTGCACCGGCTTGAGGCCGTCGGCTATATGAGGCACGGCACGCTCGAGTATCACATAAGAGGCGTAGTCGAGAAACCAGCTCTGGTACATGCCTCGCAATTGATGTTTAACAACACCGCCGGTTGTATCGACAGACATGTGTGACGAAGTCTTTCCGTTTTTTTCGTCCGGCATGTCCGCTGCCTCATCGGTATTTTCAGGGGTAATAATATCGTCGCTCATTTATGGGATAATGATTTCAATGGTAAAATGACACATAACGTCATATCACTACAAAGATAGCGATTTTTTCGGTTTCCGCCGAAATATATTATGTATATTAGTATCTTTGCAGATAAAAACTCTAACACAACTTTAACTTCAGCCTGTTTACAGATGAAAAATTACCTTTCCGGCATTATAGTATTGCTATTTTACACAACTGCCGGCTCAATGACGGCCGACAACCGTTTTTCACCCGACAAGACACTATGGTACAAAGCCCCGGCCGTACAATGGGAAGAAACTCTTCCGGTAGGCAACGGACGTCTCGGCATGACTCCTTACGGCAATCCGTTTAAAGAGCACGTGGTGCTGAACGAGATAAGCATGTGGAGCGGGTCAAAGGCCTGCTACGACAACCCTGATGCTGCCAAAAGCCTGCCCGAGATACAACGCCTGCTTGCCGAGGGCCGAAACCGCGAGGCGCAGGAACTGATGTACACGACTTTCGTACCGACAATGACAACCGACGGCGGCACATACGGCAGTTATCAGATGCTTGCCGACCTGAACATCGACCTTTCATACGGTTCGGATAAAGTATCAGACTACACACGTTGGCTTGATCTCACCGAAGCTGCAGCCTATACATCCTACTCCATATCCGGCACCGAGTATGTACAGGAGTGCTATGTGCCCCGTGGCGAAGATGTCATGATTTATCATATAAAAGCATCAAGGCCCGGCAGCATAAACCTCACCGCATCACTGTCGAGGCCCGAAAGAGCCGTAGTATCGTCGGCCGGCGACAACCGCCTTTTAATGACAGGCACACTTGACAGCGGAGCTAAAGGCATCGACGGCATGAAATATGCACTTGCAGCAGCCATTACAGCAAGCGGCAAAGGGGCATCCACACATTCCACCGACTCTACACTCGCAGTGGCAAATGCCGACGAAGTCTATATAGTCATGGGAGCGGCCACGACCTATCTATACGGAGCCCTTTATAATACAGCGGCGCTGAATGCCGTCAATAAAGCCACCGCCGGCACCAAAGCCCTTGCCGCACTGAAAGAAGAGGGTATAAAACGCCACCGCATGCTCTTTGACCGTGCCGGCATAGAACTTGAAGAGGGCCATGCCGCCGCACTGCCGACAGGCCGGCGCATCGAAGCGTTCCAGACACAAAGCGAGCCGTCACTGGCAGCTTTGTATTACAACTACGGCCGATACCTGCTCATATGCAGCACCATGCCCGGAGGCATGCCCCCGAATCTTCAAGGACTTTGGGCCAATGGGGTGTCGACACCATGGAACGGCGACTACCACACCAACATAAATGTACAGATGAACCACTGGCCCGTAGAACCGGGCAACCTGTCGGAGCTCCACGGCCCGCTCATAGACTTGGTAAAGCGCGCCGTGCCCAACGGAGCACATACGGCCAAAGTGTTCTACGGACCCGAAGCCCGAGGATGGGTCATGCACATGATGACCAACCCGTGGGAATACACCGACCCCGGACAGCACCCTTCATGGGGAGCCACCAATACAGGAGGCGCATGGCTGTGCGCACATCTTTGGGAACACTACCTGTATACTGCCGACCGGCAATATCTGTCGGAGATATACCCCGTCATGAAAGGCGCGGCAGAATTTTTCAAGTCCACCATGATCAAAGAACCGAAACGCGGACGTCTCGTGACTGCGCCATCATCATCTCCTGAGAACACATTTACCGTCGGCGACGACCCCACCCCGATAAGCGTATGCATGGGCCCGGCAATGGATTCTCAGATTATACGCGAACTTTACGGCAATGTGGCCGAAGCCGCCACAATACTTGGTGTGGACTCGCTATTTGCCGACTCGCTGCGCCGCGACATGGCATTGTTGCCACCCGACAGCATAGGCCATGACGGACGGCTTATGGAGTGGCTTGAAGAGTACGACGAAACCGACCCGCACCACCGCCATGTAAGTCATCTTTATGCCCTGCACCCGGGCAACGGCATATCGGCCTCTCTCACTCCTGAACTTGCCGAAGCATGCCGTAAAACCCTTGAGCGCCGCGGCGACGGAGGCACCGGATGGAGCCGCGCTTGGAAAGTATGCTTCTGGGCCCGCTTGGGCGACGGAGACAGAGCCTACAAGTTGTTCAAGGCGCTACTCACACCGGCTTATATATACAATAGCACTGATTATCAGGGCCACGGAGCCGGCACATTCCCGAATCTGTTCTGCTCTCATCCGCCATTCCAGATGGATGGCAACTGGGGCGGGACCGCCGGCATAAGCGAAATGCTGCTTCAGAGTCAGGACGGCTTCATCAATATGCTTCCAGCCCTTCCTGACGAATGGCAGTCGGGCTCACTGCACGGCTTCAAAGTCAGGGGAGGAGCCACAGCCGACATACAGTGGAAAAACGGCAAAGTGACATCAGCTACGATAACAGGCGGCCCGGTATCCTCCCAGAAAATAAAAGTTCCAGCATACGTACGGCATATATCGGTCAACGGCAAAGACGTAAAAGCCGACGAATTTATACATTTGGACCTTTCATTGGGAGAGAAAGCCGAAATTTTGTTCGATTGAGCTTTTTTCGTTATCTTTGCGTCTTTAAATTCACTGACTTATAAAACTACTCGAAATGGCACAACAGGAAGATCAGTTCAAAAAGATAGTATCACATGCCAAAGAATACGGTTTTGTGTTCCAGTCCAGCGAAATATACGACGGTCTGTCGGCAGTTTACGACTACGGACAAAACGGAGTGGAACTCAAAAACAACATAAAGCGTTACTGGTGGGACGCAATGACCCTGCTTCATGAAAACATTGTTGGTATAGACTCGGCAATTTTCATGCATCCGACCATCTGGAAAGCCTCGGGACACGTCGACGCCTTCAACGACCCTCTCATCGACAACAAAGACTCCAAGAAGCGTTATCGCGCCGACGTACTTATCGAAGACGCTATCGCCAAGATGGACGATAAGATAGAGAAAGAGGTTGAGAAAGCGCGCAAGCGTTTCGGCGATACTTTCGACGAGACTCTCTTCCGCCAGACCAATCCCCGCATACTGGAGCAAAAATCCAAGCGCGACGCCCTTCACGAGCGCTTTGCCAAAGCTATGAACGACAACGATCTTAATGAATTGCGCCAGATCATAATCGACCAAGAGATCGTTGATCCTATATCAGGCACCAAAAACTGGACCGAAGTTCGTCAGTTCAATCTCATGTTCCGCACGGAAATGGGTTCGACCGCTGACGGTGCCATGACTGTATATCTGCGCCCCGAGACAGCTCAAGGCATATTTGTCAACTATCTTAACGTACAGAAGACAGGCCGCATGCGCATACCGTTCGGTATAGCCCAGATAGGCAAAGCATTCCGCAACGAAATCGTGGCACGCCAGTTCATATTCCGCATGCGCGAGTTCGAGCAAATGGAGATGCAGTTCTTTGTGCGTCCCGGCGAAGAACTCGAATGGTTCAAACGCTGGAAAGAGACCCGTCTGCGCTGGCATAAAGCCCTCGGACTCGGCGATGCCAAATACCGCTATCACGACCACGAGAAACTGGCCCATTATGCCAATGCCGCGACCGACATCGAATTTGAGATGCCGTTCGGTTTCAAGGAAGTGGAAGGCATCCACTCACGCACTAACTTTGACTTGTCGCAGCACGAGAAATTCTCGGGAAAGAAAATCCAGTACTTCGATCCGGAACTCAACGAGAGCTACGTGCCTTATGTCATCGAGACCTCAATCGGTGTCGACCGCATGTTCCTGTCGGTACTCTGCTCAAGCTACGAGGAGCAGCCGCTCGAGGGCGGCGATACCCGCGTAGTACTACACCTGCCGCCGGCGCTCGCTCCCGTAAAGTGCGCGGTCATGCCGCTCGTGCGTAAGGACGGCCTGCCCGAAAAGGCCCGCGAGATTGTCAACGACTTGAAATTTGATTTCCCGACCCATTACGAGGAAAAGGACTCCATAGGCAAGCGCTACCGCCGACAGGACGCCATAGGCACCCCCTTCTGCGTTACCGTAGACCATCAGACCCTTGAGGACAACACCGTAACTTTGCGCGAACGCGACTCTATGGAGCAGAAACGTGTTGACATCAGCGAGTTGCACCGCCTTATCCATGATACGGTAAGCATCAACTCTCTGTTGCGCAAACTCGGATAACAACCCTACAACACATATTTTTATATTTAGAAAATGAAATTCCACAATTTAAAGACACTTCTTATAGGAATTGTCTGCATGGCCTCTCTTTCGTCATGCAACTATAACTCATTGGTTGAAAAGCAACAGAACGTAGACCAGAACTGGGCTGAGGTAGAGAACCAGTACCAGCGTCGCGCCGACCTTATACCCAACCTTGTAGCTACAGTCAAAGGCTACGCCGCCCACGAAGAGGGCACCCTGACAAAGGTGACCGAAGCACGCAGCAAGGCTACTTCCATCAACATCACTGCCGAAGACCTCAATGAAGAGACTCTCGCACGCTTTCAGGAAGCTCAGAACGAGCTTACCGGAGCCTTAAAATCGCTCCTTGCCGTCACCGAGGCATATCCCGACTTGAAGGCCAACGAAAACTTCCGCGACCTGCAAGTACAGCTCGAAGGCACTGAAAACCGCATTTCAGTAGCCCGCGGACGATATACCGAGGCTGTAAAGGACTACAACACTTCCATAAAGAAATTTCCCACAACCATTTATGCCGGATGGTTCGGTTTTACGGCCAAACCGCAGTTCAAAGCTGCCGCGGGAGCCGAAAACGCGCCAAAAGTAGAATTCTAAAAAACTATCAATGAAAAAATTCCCGATCATAACATTTTTTGTTATAGCCATCGTAACCCTTATATCCTGTAAAGACGACAATAACCTTGACGACTACAAGGAGTGGCGCAACCTGAACAACAACTGGCTGGCCGAGATTGAACTGAGTTCGGGATCATATTATAGCAAGGTAGTACCGTCGTATGATAAAGGACAGTATGTACTGATGCACTGGTTTAACGACCGCAACAGTACCGCAGGCAACCTTAAGCCCTATTATACATCGACCGTGGCTGTCAAGTATATCGGACGTCTATACAATAACGAAGCGTTTGATTCGAGCTATCTTGCCCCCGACTCCCTGTTCAAGACAAAGGTAAACTCTGTCATTCCGGGCTGGACCATAGCTCTTCAGGAAATGCACGTAGGCGACTCGGTGGAAGTCATAATACCCTATCAGTCGGCATACGGCACTTCCGGTACAGGCAAGATACTCCCGTTCAGCAATCTCAAGTTTAACATCAAACTTGTGGATATAACTAATTGGGAGACCAAATAAGCGGTTGACTCCGATTAAACAATAGATTAATACTGAACACCCGTTAAACAACAAATAACACATCTCGATTTATATTTATGTGCGGTATTGTAGGATACATAGGACACCAGCAAGCCTATCCGATATTGATTAAAGGCTTACATCGATTAGAGTACAGAGGCTATGACAGCGCGGGAGTGGCATTGATTAACTCTGAAGACCGACTTAACGTCTATAAGACAAGAGGAAAGGTAAACGACCTTGAGGCGTTTTGCGAATCTAAAGACATAGAAGGCACCATAGGCATAGCGCATACGCGCTGGGCCACCCACGGAGAGCCTAATGACGTAAACGCACATCCCCACTACAGTTCAAACGGTAAAATCGCGATTGTACATAACGGCACAATCGAAAACTATAATGTGCTCAAACAGGCACTTGAGCAACACGGATGCGTATTCAGAAGCGAGACCGACACCGAAGTGGTAGTACAGCTTATAGAATACATCCAGTCGACCAACAGATGTCCGCTCATTGACGCTGTGCGCGAAGCCCTCAATCAGGTCATAGGCGCCTATGCCATAGCAGTCATCGACAGCGAGAATCCCGACACCATAATTGCCGCTCGCAAAAGTTCGCCTCTGGTAATAGGCATCGGAGAGGGAGAGACTTTTATCGCCTCCGACGCTACGCCGATCATCGATTATACCAATCAGGTGGTATATCTGCGCGACGACGAGATAGCAATCATATCACGCGGCGAACCGCTGCGCGTGATAACCAATGACAACCGCACATCAAGCATTGACATACAGACTCTGCGCCTGTCGGTGTCACAGCTTGAAAAAGGAGGCTATCCCCACTTCATGCTCAAAGAGATTTTCGAACAGCCCAACTCCATATATGACTGCATCCGCGGCCGAATAGTCAACAACGGCACAGAGATAAAGCTGTCAGGCATAACCGACCATCCCGACCGTTTTATAAATGCCTCGCGCATCATCATAGTGGCCTGCGGCACATCATGGCATGCCGCCCTTATAGGTGCCCGCCTGTTTGAAAGCATTGCACGTATACCGGCACAGGTAGAGTATGCCAGCGAGTTCCGTTACAGCAATCCGGTAGTGACTCCTCAGGACATCGTCATAGCCATATCTCAATCGGGCGAGACCGCCGACACTCTGGCTGCCATAAAGCTGGCTAAGGAAAGAGGAGCCTTTGTCTACGGAGTATGCAATGTAGTAAGCTCTTCAATAGCGCGCGAGACCGACACCGGCACCTACATACACGTAGGACCCGAGATAGGCGTGGCCTCGACAAAAGCGTTTACAGGACAGGTCACGGTGCTCACCATGCTCGCCCTTGCCATAGGGCAGCTCCGCTGCACAATCTCCAAAGAGAAACTGACCGAGATGGCCCATGCACTGATAAATCTGCCCGAACTGATAAAGGAGACCCTGAAACTGAACAAAAACATAGAACGTCTGTCAAGCATATTCACATATGCCCATAACTTCCTCTATCTCGGACGCGGCTACAACTATCCGAGCGCGCTCGAAGGAGCTCTGAAGCTAAAAGAGATCAGCTACATACACGCCGAAGGCTATCCGGCAGCCGAAATGAAACACGGCCCTATCGCACTTATAGACCGCGAAATGCCCACGGTAGTGATAGCTCCAACCGACGAGCTGCATGAAAAGATCATATCAAACATACAGCAGGTCAAAGCCCGCGGAGGTTCGGTAATAGCCATAGTGACTCGTGGCGATGAAACCATACCCGAAATAGCCGACCACACGCTTGAGATACCTCCCGTACCCGAGTGCCTGTCACCGATTATCGTATCGATACCGTTGCAGCTTCTTGCCTACCACATAGCAGTGATGAAAGGGTGCAACGTAGATATGCCTCGTAATCTCGCCAAATCCGTAACTGTTGAATAACAGCTGTTTAACCATAGCTATGCAACTTTTAACCTACATTTTAGGCCTAAAAGTTGCATAGTTTCTCTTAACTCATTAACTTTGCACTATAAATCCTGCGCACGTGGCGTAATTGGTAGCCGCGCTAGACTTAGGATCTAGTGTCTGACGACGTGGGGGTTCGAGTCCCTTCGTGCGCACAAAAAGCCCTCGGCATTCGCCGGGGGCTTTTTCATACACCCAAAATCCGATTAAACGGAATCATCTGTAAAACGGACTAATTGCAAAAAGTAGGCTTAGATGGGTTGTATTAGACATTGGGCCAATGGATTATGCGCGTTCAAAGCTTTTCAGAATGCTGAAAAGCGATTCGTGAGTCTAATTGCAAAACCCGGTTGAACTGTTAAAATGCTGCAGACGGGCAGGAATGCCGGTAGTACGGCGCGCCCCTATCAGCCTTATCGCCGTATAACAACCACGCGAGCCTGCAAAGGCTCATGCCATTCGTTAGCCGGGCACGAAGTGTCCGGACCGGGGAATTGGTCTCAAACATATTCGAGTCTGCAAAGACTCATGCTTATTGCTGTCGGCATAAGTCTTTGCAGACTCATTGATGGTTGGATGACCTGCATACCGGAGACTGCGCCGTCCGAAAGCCGGCTTGTCCCCGGATTACATTATACGAGAGCCTTTGCAGGCTCTCGCTGTATCGGCGTTTTTTACTTTGACATGAAGCTGTCGAGATAGTCGTGCCACTGCTTGAGTGTGGTTATGTCGGTGCGGTCCCACGCATACCCCCAGTAATATGTAAGTGTATCGCCGGGATTATAACGGGTTATCCCCACAACATGGCTCTTTCCGTCAACAGTGTCGAGGCGTCGGGTTACCGACGGCTGTTTTGCAAAGACAATGCCCATAAATACCTTGCCGTTGTCGGGTCCTTGTGTCGGATCAACATATGACACCCATCGCGGATTGGTGGTGACCGCTCCTGCTTCGTCATGAAGCACTATGCCCGTGGCAAGCTCTACAGGATGCTTCAGCCCGCCATAAACAACTTTTGTACAATTAAGCCTACTTCCTGCGTCAAGCGATATAAGCCGTGTCTCCGTCACGGTATCGCCCCCTACAACAGCGGGAGCAAACGTAAGACGGGCCTCAAAACGCCTTGGTCCATCTCGCAATATATCCACCTTGTCATAACACCACGGATAAAGCAGACTGTCGCCTTCAAGCAAAGCTGTAACACCGGCACCGAGAGTAGGCCCCACTGCATAGCAGTCCATGCCATAGCCGTAGTCCTTGTGATAAGTACGCTCATCGTTCGGATCGAGCTGGTAAGCATACATCATGTCAAGTACAGGCTTGCGCGTACCGCGCTTAAGAAATATATCATAGCCGTAACCGCGCTCACCTCGGCGCTGAGTCTTCGGACCGTAGGCCCTGAATGCCACAAACTCGTTTTCCCACGCAAGGTCGTCATTGCGTTCCGGGTATACTCTGCCCGTCACAACCGCCTCATCGTCATTAACGCCAGCACTGCATAGCACTGCGGCAACAATAAACGATGCCGTCCATTTCCCTTTAAATCTCATATCGTACTATATTTTATGTTTCTTAATGTAGTCTGACGGGGTAGTACCATATTCGTCCTTGAAACATGCACGGAAATAGTCGACCGTATTGAAACCGCTCGCGTAAGCGGCGTCCGATACGTTCATGCCGTCCTCCATCATAAGCCTTACACTGTGTCTAAGTCTGATTTTACGTATCAGTTCATTGGCCGACATCCCCACCACGGCCTTTATCTTGCGGTATAGGGTGGAATTGCTCATATTAAGCTGCTCCGTAAGGAATGCCACATCAAGGTCGGGATTATTGACATGCTCCTCGATTATAGTCTCGATACGTTCGAGAAACTGTTGATCAAGACGGCTCAGCTTCAATCCGTCGCGTGTCTTCACTACCGGACTGTCGCCTGCGATGTCAGGCACCGTCTCTTTCACGCGCCCGGCGAGTCTGCGACGGCTCTCCAGAAGATTTTCGACCCTGCGGAGCAGCAGTTTTGCGCTGAATGGCTTGGTCAGATAGGAGTCTGCTCCCTTATCGTAGCCCTCCTCCTTGTCCTTGGTCGAGTCCTTTGCCGTAAGAAGTATGACCGGAATATGGCATGTAAGCATATCTTCTTTCACTATGCGACACATCTCGAGACCGTCAATCTCCGGCATCATTATATCCGATATTATTATATCGGGTATCAAAGTACGGGCCTTGGCTATGCCGTCCTTGCCGTCATGGGCAGTGGCTATGCGGTAATACTCCGAAAAAGTATCCTCCATATACTGCCGCACCTCGTCGTTATCCTCCACGATAAGTACAAGCGGACGTTTGTCCGTGCACACCTTGCCGGCAGTCTCTTCAGCCTGCTCCTCATCCGCCTCCGGCTCTACCGGTTTGGGTTCTTTGCGTAGTGCGTCGGGATAAGGATTGTCCTTACGTATACGGAAGCGGAATGTAGCACCTTCGCCGAGCACACTCTGTACGGTAAGCTCTCCGCCATGCAGTTCGGCAAGCGACTTGGCCAATGCAAGCCCGATGCCCGTACCGGGTACCTGATGCTTCCCCTCGGCCTGATAATAACGGGTAAATATATGTGGCAACGCCTCGACGCTTATGCCGTGGCCGGAATCCGACACTATAATGTCGGCATATGTCACACCGTCCTCCATCTCTTCGCGCAGCGACAGCGATATATGGCCTTTGGGAGTATATTTTACCGCATTGCTGAGCAGGTTATTCAATATCGTCGTCACCACCTCGCTGTCAAAATACATGTCATTGCCGGTTTTATCGGGCACATCGATAACATATTTAACATCCGGATTATGATTAAGCTCTTTGTAACGTAGTCCTATCTCTTTTACCACGCCTGCGAGCGAGCCGCGTTCCACGGCAAGTTTGCGGTTTTGAGTCTCGGTCTTACGGAACTCAAGTATCTCATTGACCAGATTAAGAAGCCTTACGGCGCTACTGTAGATGAGCTTTACACGTTTCTTGTAAACAGCCGGCAACTTCTTGTCCTCTATCATGTCCTCAAGCGGGCCGATTATAAGAGTCAGCGGAGTACGCAGTTCATGAGTGATATTGGTGTAAAAACGCAGACGCTCGTTTATAAGCTCCTGCTCATTCTGCGATTTCATGCGCGCCGCCTCGACAGAATTTTTCATCACTACATGGCGTGTATAAAAATGTGCTATCATATATATCACCGCGGCGGCAATCAATCCGTAAAAGAGCTTCGCATACCATGTAAGCCACAAAGGCGGAGTCACCTGCATCTCTATGGATGCCACATTGGGCTCGTCCCACTCCTGATGACGCAGACGCGCTTTAACCATAAACCTGTAATCGCCCGGCGGAATATTGCGGAACACAACCGTATGATTGCCTCCGACGTTGATCCACCGGTCATCGTAGCCGACCATTTTGTAAGCGTACTCGACCATATTGTACTGCGAGTAGTCAGGCACGGAGAAAGATATGCTGAAAGAGTTTTTATCATATGGCAACTTTATGCCGTCGCCCGACAGTATATTGAAGTCAGGGGTTTCAGCTCCGTCTACGTAGTCAGACAAGACCTTATAGCCCAATATACTTACCGGCGATACCGCCTCGACTGCATCAAGGTCGGACGGAGAGAATGTACATACACCTTGGAATCCGCATATATACATACGGCCGTCACCCGTCACAGCCACCGGTGTATTGGAAAAACGTCCCGGCATGATGCCATCATGAATGTCATAGTTACGGCAATCGGTAAGGTCTGATGACATCCTCGATATACCGACGTCGGAGACAAACCACAGATTGCCCTGCTTGTCCTCCGTAACGGAATGTATATTTGTATTTGCCAGTCCATGCTCGTAACCCACCGTCACAAGTCCGGTGCCGTCAGCATTGTCAAAACGCACCGCTCCGTCCTGTGTGGCAGCCCATACACGTCCTTCACTGTCGGTGTATATATTGTTGACCACATTATGGCTTAGACCCTCGGCCAACTCAAAATGGGCCTTAATCTCCTTATCAGGACCGATTACGAACACTCCGGCCCCGTAAGTCGATATCCACATATTTTTGTCTTTGTCAAAAGTCAGATCGGTTAGCGTCACATGCTGCATCTTCTCATTGATATAATTGCATTCATGTACTTTTCCGTTGCAGTAAGTAAACAGTCCCGACGACCCGGCAAGGCAGTAAGTACCGTCATCACAACGCACTATGCCATTTATGACAGGCAGTTGCAGATTTCCGGCATCGACCTTCGAAATACGGCCTGACTTGGGATTGTAAAGCAGCAACGTACCGTCATCAAGTCCCAGCAACATTTCGTTTTCATCTCCGCCCATAGAAAATACCTGAGCATATGGACGTGAAACATATCGGCTCAGATTGACCGACCTTACGAAATTCTCGTCGACAAAAAGAGCAATCTCGTTTTCACTGCCGACCCATACGCTACGCCGGTCGCCGGGTAATACAACCATACTGTGCACAGGCCGGTTAACCATTCTCTTTTTATTGGCAAACGCATAAGGAAGCATATTGAACGGCAAAGTAGACCGGCTTATAAAATCGAGTCCGGTATTAAGGCTGCCGATCCAGACATTACCGTAACTGTCCTGAAATATACGATGAACTCCGGGCGAAGACAGACCGGTCTCGTCATAGGTCACTTGCACACTTGCAAATTCAATATTGTCTGGATTATTAAGAGCGAGGCTCTCCAGATCAAGAATGCTGATGCCGCCCATCTCACATGCCAGCCACAGAGTGTTGTCGTCCATGACGGCAAGATGATTGATTTTTGATGAAGCAAGAAGCTTGTCGTTTCGCGAAGAGTTGCGAAACGTGCGGAAAGTACCTGTCGAGCGGTTAAATAACGACAGGCCGTTAGTCGTACCTACCCATATATTCTCGAACCGGTCTTTTACTATACTCAGCACACCATTGTCGGCTATCGAAGTATCACGGGAAGAGTCGGCTACGTATCGGACAAGTTCACCGGTATTTTTATCAAGGACACTCATCCCCTCCCACAGATGCCCTATATACAACTTGCCTTTACCGTCATCAAGAAGAGCCGCGAAATTTATAGGCAGTCCGGGCAATGTCTTGTCGTCATATATTTTTACATCGCCCCGGCGCTTGTCGTAATACATGAGAGTGCCATATCGGGCGGCAATCCATATTCCGTCATTGCCCGAAGCACATATGGCATTGATATTTAAGTTAATCTTCAGCGTGTCTATCGCCTCGATGCGCTCAAACTTCATTTCGGTCAGGTCAAGCACTTCAACCGCCCTGCGGGTGCCGATATAAAGTTTGTTATCTGCATCATCATACAGCAGTGACGTGACGGCATTGCTTCGCAATGGCGAATTACGTATATTATACGTCCTGAAGCTGTGACCGTCAAAGCGGTTAAGCCCTACTTCAGTACCGATCCATATATATCCGTCACCGTCCTGAGCTATGGCGCGCACAAGATTGTTCGAAAGTCCGTCTTTGACATCAAGATGCTTGATGGTTCCCGTATAAGCTTCGGCAGTAGCCCAAGCCATATAGAGGCATATCGCCGTCAGTAGCGATTTGTAAAAATACACCTGTTTTTGCATGGTTCATATATTTGCATTACAAAAATAAAACGAATCCTTTTATTTTCAACTATTTATCGAGTTAAAAATCAGTTTCACGCACATTATGAAAGATTAGTCAGGCTAAACTGAACGATTAGTACGTATACATCGGCCATAGGGTTCGCAGCACAAACGGCGCAATAATCCACCATCGACCAGTGTTAAAATGAGAAAAATCGGCGTTGACATATTTTCACTTATTTTTTGACAAATTTGTACCCGTGAGTCTTCACACTTACTCGATAATTTTGCCGCTGTAACTAAAACTGATATCGATGAAATACATATTTCTCAGATTGACAATAATTGTATTGTCCGTTTTCGCGCTTGTCACCACAGCCGATGCGGCCGGAATAAAATCAGGCGAGATATGGCCCGATACCGACGGCACGCACATAAACGCTCACGGAGGCGGTATACTCTTACACAATAATACATATTATTGGTTTGGCGAGCATAAAGCCGACAATACAAGCAGCGCGCTCGTAGGAGTCATGTGCTACTCATCGCCCGACCTACAGACATGGACATGCCACGGACCGGCCCTTCAGGTGACCGACGAAACCGGACATGACATTGAACGCGGATGTGTTCTCGAACGTCCGAAAGTCATATACAACGCCACGACAGGCAAGTTTGTCATGTGGTTTCATCTTGAGCTGAAAGGCAAGGGCTATAGCGCCGCACGCGCAGCCGTAGCTGTCGCCGACCGTCCCGAAGGGCCATATACATATATACGGTCAGGACGTGTAAATCCCGGCATCTATCCTGCCGACATGACCGAAGAACAGAAAGCCGCCGCCAATGCCCTTAACCGCAACGACTACAAAGAATGGTGGACTCCTGAATGGCGCGAGGCGATAAAGAAAGGTCTGTTTCTGCAGCGCGACCTTGAGGGTGGCCAGATGTCACGCGACATGACCCTGTATGTTGATGATGACGGCAAGGCTTACCATATATATTCGTCGGAAGACAATCTCACGTTACAGATAGCCGAACTGACTGACGACTATACGGCTCATACGGGGCGCTATGTACGCATGGCTCCGGGCGAGCAGAACGAAGCCCCCGCCATTTTCAAGAAGGACGGCACGTACTGGATGATAACAAGCGGCTGCACCGGCTGGGATCCGAATGAAGCCCGTATGTACTCCGCCCCGTCGATCGAAGGCCCGTGGATGCGTCATCCCAATCCCTGCATCGGCCCTAAAGCGGAGCTGACTTTCGGCGGACAGAGCACGTACATACTAAAACGTCCCGACAGCGACGAATTCATCTTCATGGCCGACATATGGCGGCCGAAGCATCCGAGCGATGCGCGCTACATATGGCTCCCGATAGAGTTTAGCGACGAGGGCAAACCGGTCATACGCTGGCGCGACGAATGGGCTCCGAAAGATGGTAGTCATTAGTCCAATAATGTCAATTCTTAACCTTGAATACTCATTCTTTTTTTAATTAACCAATCATTATAATCTATGAACCTAAAGAATCTTGTACAACGACTGGGGTTATTGGCTCTGATGGTACTCTTTACCCTCAGCGCATCAGCCCAAGGCCGCACGATTCAGGGTATTGTCGAGGACAGTTCGGGCGAACCCCTTACCGGCGCGACAGTAATCATCGTGGGCAGTAAAGACGGTGTCATCACAGACATCGACGGCAACTTCCGCCTTAACAACGTGAAGAACAGTGACAGAATCCGCGTCACCTATGTGGGCTTCGTTCCGCAGGAAGTGGCTGTCGGCAATCAGAACAATCTTAAAATTGTACTTGAAGAAAACACTGAAGTACTTGAAGAGGTAGTGGTTATCGGTTACGGTACCGCACGCAAGAAAGACCTTACCGGAGCTGTGACACAAGTAAATCCCGACAAGATCGCCGATCAGAACCCCAACAACGTTCAGGATATACTCCGCGGAGTGGCCGGTCTTCAGGTAGGCTACGACACTTCGGCCAAGGGTGGCGGCTCACTGCAGATACGTGGTAAGAACTCACTTGCCACAGGCTCGTCGCCCCTTATCATTCTCGACGGCATGATCTATTACGGCGAGCTCTCGGAAATCAACCCCGCCGACATCGCTCAGATGGACGTGCTCAAGGATGCCTCGGCGGCAGCCGTTTACGGTGCGCAGGCAGCCAACGGTGTCATCATCATCACCACAAAGAAGGGTAAGATCGGCAAGCCGGTCATCACAGCCAGCGCCAATCTCGCCATCAGCCACAAGACCAAAAAGCGCAGCGTATACGGTCCGGATGCCTATATGACATGGCGCGAGGACTACTATCGCGGCCTTACGCTCGGCACCAATCCCGAGACCGGCGCCTATGAATACTATCAGGCACGCGACAAGAACGGCAACCTCACCGTACAACCCGGCTACTACGAGCACTACAACAACCTCGGCAAGTGGGGCATCGATCAGGATCAATGGCTCGGATATACCTCGCTCGAAAACGGCGACCGCAGCCTTGAGGAGATCTACGCACGTCGTCTGGGACTTGCAGAAAACGACCTCGTTCTAGAGAACTACCTCGCCGGACGCACTTACGACTGGGGCAATGACGGCTTCCGCAATGCATTCAGTCAGGACTACAACCTGAGTGTATCCGGAGCATCAGATAAGGTCAACTACTATCTGTCGGCCGGATTCCTCAAGAATCAAGGTGTGGTACGCGGCGACAACTACCGTGCATTCCGCGCCAACATGAAAATCAACGGCAAGATAACCAACTGGCTCGAAATCGGCGCCAACGTCAACTTCCAAGACCGCAGCGACGGTGACCGCGCCGTTGATTGGGGTGCCAATCAGGAGAACGCTCCTTTCTCGCTCAAGTATGACGAGGACGGCAATCTCAACCGCTACCCGATGTCGCTCAACCCCAAGCGCGGCGAAAACTGGGACTACTATGAGCAGTTCAACAAACTCGAGAAGGGCTTCCAGACCCTCAATACCATCTTCAATGCCAAAATCACGCTACCTTACGGCGTAACTTATCAGTTCAACATATCACCCCGCTATGACTACTGGTATGACCGTTGGTTCCAGTCGGCCGATCTACCCGAGTCCAATCCCAAGGACCGCGGTGTCAACCGTGGATGGCACAAGCGCTTTGACTGGTCACTCAACAACATCCTTACATGGGACTATACTTTCGCGCAGAAACATCATGTAGTCGTAACCCTTGTTCAGGAAGCTGAAGAGCGCAAGTACTGGAGCGACAATATACATGCAGGCAACATCCTGCCGTCAGACGCACTCGGCTTCCACAACACCCAGAACGGCGACAAGCTATACAACACCATGACCACCAATGACACCCACATCAGCGCCGACGCATTGATGGGCCGTCTGTTCTATGCATATGACAACCGCTATCTGCTTACAGCGACTGTACGCCGCGACGGTTATTCGGCTTTCGGTACCAATAATCCTCACGCCACCTTCCCCTCTATAGCGTTAGGATGGAACTTCACCAACGAGAAGTTCTGGAAGTGGCACTGGATGGACTCCGGTAAGCTCCGCGCATCTTGGGGTAAAAACGGTAACCGCTCGATCGGTGAATATGTGGCCCTCGCCGACCTTGCCGCAGGTATGGGCAAGACCATGGGCTACCTTGACGCCAACGGCGCCGTGGCCAACGACATGAAATACCTCTCCTACAGCCGCCTTGCCAACCCCAACCTCCGTTGGGAGAGCACCAAGTCGACCAACATCGGTCTTGACTTCGCGTTTCTGAACTACCGCATCAACGGTAGCATCGATTACTACAAGAAAGAGACCACCGACATGATCATGGGCATGCCGCTCCCGGCATTCTCCGGAGCAGGCTCAATCACGACCAACCTCGGTCAGGTCGACAACAGCGGTTTTGAAATCACCCTCAACACCCTCAACATCGACATGCCCGACTTCCAGTGGAGCTCTACCGTGACATTCTCCTACAACAATAACCGCATCAAGCACCTATTCTACGAGTATGACGAAAACGGCAAGGAGATGGACTACACTTCGAGCAAATGGTTCATAGGCCGTCCTATCAATCAGATATGGGACTACAAAGTAATCGGCATCTGGCAAACCGACGAACTCGAGGAAGCCGCAAAGTACGGACAGCGTCCCGGTGACCCTAAAGTATGGAACAATCCCGAGAACGACAAGTACGATGAAGACGGCAATCTGGTGGAAATCATCTATGACGACGCCGACCGCGTATTCCAAGGCCAGACCACTCCCCCCATATATTGGAGCTTCCGCAACCAGTTCACTTTGTGGAAAGACTTTGATATAGCTTTCTCATTGTACTCTTACATGGGTCACAAATCGCTCAACAACGAGTATCTCAATAACATCAACGGACAGAACAAGATGACCTACGGCTACAACAAGTATGTGCGCAAGTTCTGGACACCCGAGAACGGCTCGCAGAAGTATGGCCGATGGGAGGCTCAAGGACCTAAAAACGCATCCGGTCCGAGCCGTCTGTTCAAACGCGACTTCATCCGCCTCGACAACATATCGTTCGGTTATACCATACCGCAGAAGTGGACCAGCAAGATCATGGTCGAGAAGTGCCGCGTAAGCGCCAGCATAAACAATGTGGCCACTTGGGCACGCGACTGGGAGTACGGCGACCCCGAAACCGGCGGCATAGCCAAGCGCACATTCAACTTCGGTTTACAAGTAACCCTTTAACGAATTTACTCAATGAAGACATTATCAATACTGACCAAAGGCGTGGCTACCGTAATGGCCACCACCCTGCTCGCAGGATGCTCCGACGACTTCCTCAAGCCCGAGCCCTTGTCATTTTACGAGCCGGCCCTGACATTCTCAACCGAGTCTGGACTTCAGGCAGCGCTCGCCATGTGTGATCGCCATCTGCGTGTAAACTATATCTGGTATGACCACCGTGACCAAGACTCTCCTCTCGGCACCGACTATATGTTCTCCGACTACATGGTGATGGGTATGACCGACACCGGAGCCGGATTCAATGACAACTTTGTACGCCGCACCACGCCCAACGGCGACGGCACAAAAAACGGTTTTATTTTCGGCGCATTCTGGGATGAAGGCTACAACAACATCAAGTATGCCAACGGCGTCATCAACAACCTGCCACGTGTGGACGGCCTTGATGAGAATACAAAAAATGCATATCTCGGCCGCGGATACTTCCACCGCGCCTACAGTTACTACCACCTTGTGTTCAACTTCGGCGACGTGCCTCTGGTGACCAAGATTCTTGAGGTTCCCAAGCAGAACTACCGCTCGACCAAGAAGGAAGCCATCATCAAGAAGATGATCGAGGACCTTGAGTTTGCTGTGGAATGGGTGCCGACACAAGCCGACACCAAGTATTACGGCATGGTAAACAAAGAAGCGTGCAAGCACCTGCTCATCAAGTTCTATCTTGCCGACGGACGTTTCAAAGATGCCGAGACTCTCGCCACCGACCTTATAGAGAACTCCGGGCTCGCACTGATGCGTGAATCTTTCGGGACCAACACGACTCAGACACAGGGCGAACCAAAGACTTGGAAAATCGAACGCAATGTCATCTGGGACCTCCACCGTCCTGAAAACAAGATAGGGGCATTCAATACCGAGTATATACTTGGCGCTCCCATTGTTTCGGAACAGTCATTCCACTCTCACCCGTGGATGCGTATCTACGGTCCTTTCTGGGCCAGCGGCGACTTCAAGGCTCCTGATGGAAAGGCTGCCATGGCCCGTTACGCACGCGCCAACAGCAAATACGATCCTAACGGTGACTGGCTGCGCGCCATAGGCCGTGGTATCGCGGTATACCGCCCCACTTATTATGTGCAGCACACCATGTGGCAGGTAAACGGCATCGAGGATAAAGATGACCTGCGCCATAACAGCCGCGTAGGCAATTGGGTAAATATGGAAGACCTCACCTACAATAACAAAGACACCCAATATTACGGACAGCATGTGCGTCTTACAAAAGATGGAGCACAGCCTCTGCCCGACGGTACATGGCATCGTGATGACCTTTTATGTCCCGATACTCTGCGCTCTTGGTTTGACTTCCCGTTGTACAAGATTTACTATTACGACAAAGTGCGTGAAGACCAGAAAAACGCTCAAGGCGTAGGCACAGCCGATGAGATACAGGGCTCAACCACCGGTGGTAACGGTAACCTGTACGTATTCCGTCTTGCCGAGACCTATCTGCTCCGTGCCGAAGCAAAACTCTATCAAGGCAATGGAGGAGGCGCCGCAGATGACCTCAACGAGCTTCGCCGCCGCGCCAAGTGCTCACAGATGTACAACGGTGCAGTCAACATAGGCGACATCATGAACGAGCGCGGACGTGAACTGTATATGGAGGAATTCCGTCACGCAGAATTAGTACGTGTGTCCATGATATTGGCTAATACCGGCATCGCCGACGAGTGGGGCAATACTTACTCGGCTGCCACATGGGACAAGCAGGAGGGCATCGACCGCAACGGCGGCAGCTACTGGTACCAGCGCCTGATGCACTACTCCTACTATAACCGCGGAGGTGGCATAAATTCTGGGAAATGGGGCCCGTTTGAATTCCTTATGGGCAAGCACAACCTCTACTGGCCTATCAAGAAGAGCGCCATCGAAGCCAACAAAAAGGGCCAGCTCAAACAGAACTTCGGTTATGAAGGTTATGATGAGGCTGTTCCCGTATGGGAAACTTGGGAAGAAGCCGTAGCCGACGAGGACAACGCAAAATAACGCTTGGCCTTACCCACAAGTTTAAGTAACTTTACAGGCATTGGCCGCACGCGACCAATGCCTGTAACATAACCGGGCCTATTGGTCTAATTGGTCTTATTAAATTGTTTATTATGACATCAGGATTCAGTACATTTTTTAAAGCGGTATTGCTCTCGGCAGCAATCGCCTGCACCGGCACCGCCCGGGCAGCCGATGACTGGGAGCTTATATGGAGCGAGGAATTTGACCGTGACGGAGCACCGGATTCAACGGTGTGGAACTATGAAACCGGCTTCGTACGCAACGGAGAGGCACAATGGTACCAACCCGAAAATGCATATTGCCGCAACGGGAAACTGATAATCGAAGGGCGCGACATAAAAGCCGAAAAGCGCAAAAACCCGAACTACAAACCCGGGCGCAACGACTGGCGCAACCGAGAGTACATCGACTACACATCGGCGTCAATTAATACACGCGGCAAAAAAGAGTGGCTTTACGGGCGCTTCGAGGTAAGAGCAAAAATACCTACAGCCGGAGGGGCTTGGCCGGCCATATGGCTTCTCGGCAGCGGACAGCCATGGCCCTCGTGCGGCGAGATAGACATGATGGAGTACTACCGCATAGGCGGAGTGCCCCACATCCTTGCCAACGCATGCTGGGGCACCGACAAGCAGTATGCGGCGAAATGGAACAGCAAGACCGTGCCGTTCAGCCGGTTTTCCGACAAGGATCCGGACTGGGCCGACAAGTTCCACACATGGCGCATGGACTGGGACGAGGACTTTATCAACCTGTACCTTGATGACGAATTGCTCAACGCCATACCGCTCTCCAATACTGTCAACGGTTCTATAGGCAAAGGAAGTAATCCGTTCCGCAATCCGCAGTATCTGCTTCTCAACCTTGCGCTGGGAGGCAACAACGGCGGCAAAATCGACGACAATGCCTTGCCGATGAAGTATGAGGTCGACTATGTGCGTGTCTATAAGAAAAAAACACGCCGCCCTTCGGCACAGGCACCATTCGAGGGCCATGAAGTGACTGACGAAGGCGCATGGTGCTGGTTTGCCGACCCACGCGCACTGCACTACCGCAATCAGAACGGAACGATCGACCGCAGCTACATAGGATACATTGACATACACGGCAACATAAAGGCCATGCAGTATGACTTCATCGGAAAACGGCAGGACGAAGTACTTGTACGCTCTTACTTTCAGCCCGACGACCACAACAACCCGACGTTCTTGGTGTTGCCCGACGAACGTATCATGGTGTTCTACTCGCGTCATACCGACGAACCGTGCTTCTACTACCGCGTGAGCCGCGAACCGGGCGACATAACAACACTCGGCGAGGAGAAGATAATCAAGACCGCTAACAACACCACCTACCCGTCGCCCTTCATACTCTCCGATGACCCCGATCACATATACTTGTGCTGGCGCGGCATAAAATGGCACCCGACAATAGCACGGCTGTCGCTGCCCGACGCTGACGACAATGTCACGGTGACAGACGGTCCCTATCAGATCGTGCAGTCGACTGGAGCAAGGCCCTATGCCAAGTATGCATCTGACGGCAAGAGCCGCATATACCTGACCTATACCACCGGTCATCCCGACAACGAACTACCCGACTGGCTTTATTACAACACAATTGACATCAACGGACTGCTGCTGAAAGACATCGCGGGCAATACTCTGTCACGTATAGCCGACGGACCATTCAAAGTCAACAAGAGCGCCGACTATGCCAAAACATACCCACTCACACTTGTGGACGCTCCCGCCGACCGCAACTGGGTGTGGCAGATAGTGCCCGACAAGAAGGGCAATCCGGTGATAGCCTTGGTGCGTATAAGCGCCGACAAGGGCTCGCACGACTATTACCGCGCCAAATGGACCGGGAAAAAGTGGCTAAAGACCTATCTCGGCAACGGAGGCGGCCACTTCCACCAGACTCCGGGCCTTGAAAAGTGTTACAGCGCCGGCATGGCCATTGACGACGCCGATACAGACATTGTATACTGCTCGATGCCGGTGAGAGGCAAACAGGGACTCGTTTACGAGATAATAAAGTACACTCTTGACGACGCCGGCCGGATAGTGTCGACCAAACAGGTGACCCGCGACTCGCGCTTCAACAACATACGTCCGTTCATGCTCCCCGCCTCGGAGGGTTCGCCGCTGCGCCTCGCATGGATGCACGGCGACTATTACGACTGGATAGTAAGCTCTTCGCATCCGTTTGGTTACTGTACCGCCATCAACAGCGACTTTGAAGGGTTTGCGCCGGCCAAACCGGCACTGCCCGAGGTAACGGAGTCATACAAGTTTAACCCGAAAAAGGCGTTCAGGCTGCACACCACGATTATGCTCGACTCGGCAAACATGGATTCGGCCATACTGCTTCAACTCGGAAAACTCACCTACGGCATAGACAAGTCAACGCTCAAACCCTATGTAAAGTATGGCGACAAATCATACGAAAGCAGCAATCGCCTTGCCACATCTGACTGCTGGAAGGAGCAAAACCGCGGCACGGGAGGCCAATGGTACCCTCCCGTACCTCACAAAAGCTTTGACCTCGTCATGGAGTACCGGGACGGAGTGCTGACGACACGCATAAACGGCCTCGTAGACCAGAGCATCGATATAAACAAACATTAACTATATGGATAGTGTGATATTGATTATCATTATATGAATGATGTTCACTATCTTTAATATCAAAAACACAGTATATGACAATCAACCTTAATTCACTGCTAAAAGTGATTGCGCTCACGGCCGCAACGGTCATCGCACCTATGGCATCGGGAGCAAAAAAGACAAGCGTAGCACCCGAGCTGAAAGAGGCCCGGGAAGTGCGTGCGCTCATCAACAAAGTGAACAACCAGTGGCAATCGACCCACAAGCCCGAGATGACACCGTTCTGGCACAACGCCGCCTACCACACCGGCAACATGGAGGCCTATCATCTGACAGGCAATCCCGACTGGCTCGATTACTCCACAAAGTGGGCCGAGCATAATCAATGGAAGGGCGCCAAAGGCAACGACCGCAGCAAGTGGAAATACAATTACGGCGAGACTCCCGACCATGTACTCTTCGGCGACTGGCAGATATGCTTCCAGACCTATGCCGACCTGTACAACATACTACCCGACGACCGCCGCATACGCCGCGCGCGGGAGGTTATGGAGTATGAGATGTCGACCCCTAACAATGATTACTGGTGGTGGGCCGACGGACTCTATATGGTCATGCCCGTAATGACAAAACTGCACAAGATAACCGGCAACAAGAAGTATCTTGACAAGCTATATGACTACGTGATCGTAAGCGACAGCCTCATGTATGACACGGATACCGGGCTATACTTCCGCGACGGCCGCTACGTATACCCGGCCCACAAAAGCGCCAACGGCAAGAAAGACTTCTGGGCGCGCGGCGACGGATGGGTGTTTGCCGGACTCGCCAAAGTGCTCAAGGACCTGCCCGCCGAATACAGGCACCGTCAGTTCTTTGCCGACAAGTACAAGAAGATGGCCGACGCAGTTGTGGCCACCCAGCAACCCGAGGGCTACTGGTCGCGTTCGATGATGGACGAGGAGCATGCTCCCGGCTATGAGACCTCGGGTACGGCATTTTTCACCTACGGTCTGCTCTGGGGCATCAACAACGGGTATCTTAATGACGCCAAGTATCTTGACGCGGCAAAAAAAGGATGGAATTACCTTAGCAAGACAGCCGTGCAAAAAGACGGCTCCGTAGGCTACGTACAGCCCATAGGCGACCGCGCCATCCCGGGACAGGTAATTGACAGAAGTTCCGTGGCCGACTTCGGAGTTGGCGCCTTCCTGCTTGCAGCATGCGAATATGTACGCTATCTCGAAAAGAACATGAACACTGACAGAGCCTACTGGGCTGGACTTGCTTGGCAGATGGCGGAACCTGTGTTGCGCAACATGTCAGAGGGCAATCTCAAGAAAAACATGCTCGTGGAGGTAAGCCCCAACTGGGACGGCCGAAACAAAGGAGTGACATATATGGAGACATTCGGCCGACTTATGGCCGGCATAGCTCCGTGGCTGTCACTCCCCGACGATGACACCGAAGAGGGAGCGAAACGCAGACAGCTGCGCGAATGGGCGCTGAAGAGCTACGCCAATGCCGTTGACCCGGAAAATCCCGACTATCTGCTGTGGCGCGGCCACGGTCAGGCACTTGTCGACGCCGCGTATGTGGCCGAGAGCTTCCTGCGCGCCTATGATGCGCTGTGGATGCCGCTTGATGACGTGACCAAGCATCGCTACTTCGAGGAGTTCACACAGCTTCGTCGTGTCGACCCACCCTACACCAACTGGGTACTCTTCTCGTCGACCATCGAGAGCTTTCTCGCCAAAGCAGGTGCAGAATATGACGAATACCGCATCAACTCCGCCATCAGAAAAGTCGAGGAGTGGTATACAGGCGACGGATGGTATGCCGACGGTCCCGAATTCGCGTTTGACTACTACAGCAGCTACGTGTTTCACCCCATGTATCTTGAGACACTTCAGGCGATGAAAGACGCAAAAGCAAGTACACGCATACACTACCACAACTACTATGACCGTGCGCTCAAACGCACCCAGAAATACAGCATAGTGCTCGAACGACTTATATCGCCCGAAGGCACATTCCCCGTATTCGGACGCTCGATACCTTACCGCATGGCCACCATGCAGCCACTTGCTCTCATGGCTTGGTACGAGAAACTGCCCCACGGGCTTACAAACGGTCAGGTACGCGGCGCTCTCACGGCGGTAATGCACCGTATGTTTGACGACAAAGAAAACTTTAACGAGAGCGGCTTCCTTACCATAGGCTTCTCGGGACGTCAGCCCAACATAGCCGACTGGTACACAAACAACGGCAGTCTGTACATGACCTCACTTGCATTCCTGCCGCTCGGCCTGCCGGCTACGCATCCGTTCTGGACCGATGCCGAACTGCCGTGGACCTCAAAGAAAGCATGGTCGGGACAGCCCTTCCCTAAAGATCATCATTGGGGCGACGGTGCTAAAATACGCGACCTCTGGTAACCGGAAGCCATAACGGCAACCAGTAGAATTACAAAATAATTGGGAGATTATTCGAAGCATTATCGATAATCTCTCAATTATTTTTATTTATTTTGCATCAAGTACAATTATGTATCACTGTCAAAAACCGCTATAAACATGGAGAGGATATTGCTATCATTATTTTTGTTTACCACAGGCATTCAGTTATGTTTTGCGTCAAACAGCACTCGAAATGACAACTATATAAATGTCAAAGCGAGAGAAGGCACCTTGACTCTGCAGCCGCTTAACCAAAATGCCATAAGAGTACGTTTCACCATATTTCCGGTCAACTGCACGGACGAATTGGTATATCTGCCGTCAGAAACCGAAGTAAAGTATCAGGTAACGGAAGATGACAACTCGCTGTCCATACACCTTGACAGTCTATCAGCTGTTTTCGACAAGCGACACAGTACGCTGACATTTACCGACGTCGACGGCCGCACTATACTGCAAGAAAAAGCCGGAGGACGGAGTTTGCATCCTACAACAGTCCAAGGCGACTCCGCTTACATAGCCGAGCAACGTTTCATATCACCAGAAGATGAACATCTGTTCGGCACAGGTCAATTTCAGGACGGTTATCTAAACATACGAGGACTGTCAAGACGCCTTACTCAAGTCAACACCCAGATTTCAGTACCTTTTGTGTTGTCAGACAAAGGATACGGAATTTTATGGAACAATTACGGCATGACCGATTTCAATCCGGCCGACAACAATGTAAGACTCATACCCGAAACGTCAGACGGACAGGCCGTAACAGTAAACACCACAAGCACTTCGGGCAATAAGGTTGAGACAAGGAACTTCAAGCTGTTCTCGGCTGAATTCAACGTCGACGAGGACGGACAATACGGATTGTTGCTTGACGTAGGCCAATCTATGGCACGCAAGCACTGCATAACAGTCGACGGACAAAACGTAGTCGACGTAAACAATCTGTGGCTGCCGCCCACAACCTCCGCCATAGTAAATCTCAAAAAAGGCAGGCACTCCGTGGAAGTGCGTGGAGAGAAAAACGACGCCCCGGTACTATATTGGCGTAAGGTAAACGACGAGACTATATTCCGCTCCCCGGTTGCCGAAGCCGTGGACTACACCGTCTTTTCAGGCAATGCCGATGATGTAATAGCCTCCTACCGCCGGCTGACCGGACACGTACCCATGCCACCGCTCTGGGCTTTCGGATACATACATTGCCGTGAGCGCTATAACAGCCAAGCCGAATTATTGGAAAACGCCAGCGAGTTCAGACATCGCGGCATACCCGCCGATGTAATAGTACAGGATTGGCAATGGTGGGGAAAATACGGCTGGAATGCCATGCAGTTTGATGAAGACAAGTATCCTGATCCCGCTGAAATGGTTCGGGAACTTCACGATATGGACATGCGGCTCATGCTCTCCGTATGGTCAAGGATAGACCGTAACTCCGCACTCGGTAAAGAAACCGACTCACACGGATACTACATACCGGGCACTGAATGGATCGATTTTTTCAATCCAGAAGCAGCGTCATTTTACTGGGATAACTTCAGTCGGCGATTACTGAAGCCCTACGGCATAGACGCTTGGTGGCAGGATGCCACCGAACCTGAAAACGACGACCTTCTGAACCGTCGAATAAACAACGGCAAGACTCCGGGCGAGTTCTACCGCAACATATACCCGCTGTTAGTCAACAAAACGGTCTATAAGGGTCTGCGAAAAGACGATCCGGGCCGACGTGCGATGATACTTACTCGAAGTGCCTTTACAGGCATACAGCGCTACGGTGTGGTGACATGGTCGGGCGACGTAGGCAATGACTGGGAGACACTCCGCCGCCAGATTGCAGGCGGTCTGGGACAGATGGCTTCGGGAATTCCGTGGTGGACATACGACGCCGGCGGCTTTTTCCGCCCGTCAGACCAATACACCGACAGTGGTTATCAAGAGCGCATGCTACGCTGGATACAGGCAGGCACTTTCCTGCCACTGATGCGCGTACACGGCTATATGAGCCAGACAGAACCGTGGCGATACGGAGAGCGGGTCGAAGGTATAATCTCTAAATTCATAGCGCTGCGTTATCGTCTGCTGTCCTATATCTATTCTCACGCGGCTGAAGTAGCGCTTCATGACGGCACTCTTATGCGTCCGTTGATTTTCGATTTTCCAAATGACAAAGAAGCACTTAAGCAATGTGGCGAATACATGTTTGGCAAGTCGCTGCTCATCAATCCGGTGACAGAAGGAGGCGTGACGGCTTGGACAACATATCTTCCCGAAACAGATGCAGGCTGGATTGACTTCTGGACCGGAAATCAATATGACGGCGGCCGATATGTCGATGTACCCGTATCAATTGACATGATACCCGTATTTGTCAGAGGCGGTACGATACTTCCTCTTGACGGAGGCAGGCAGCATGTCTACGACAAGGCGGACTCTGTGCAGGAAATACGCATATATCCCGGAGCTGATGCCTCGTTTACACTATATGAAGACGAAGGCAACAATTACAACTACGAACATGGCGCTTACTGCAATATAAAATTCAGGTGGGACAACGGCACCCATACTCTCACAATAGAAGACCGCCAAGGCGAATATCCCGGCATGAAACAAAACCGGAGTTTCCACATTATATCACCGGATACAGATAAGACAATAATATACTCCGGCAAAAAAATAAGTATCAAACTTAAATAACAATTCAGCTTAATATGATTGAGCCCTTGTATTCTCCCGATGAAAAACGTTATGAATCCATGCAATACGCGCGCAGCGGACGCAGCGGCGTGCTTCTCTCCCGTATATCATTGGGATTCTGGCACAACTTCGGAGCCACGGTTCCTCTTGCCACGGCACGCGACATCATGAGATGCGCCTTTGACAACGGAGTGGTGTCGATGGACCTCGCCAACAACTACGGACCGCCCTACGGCTCTGCCGAAGAAACATTCGGTGAGATATTCCGCAAAGATTTCCGTCCTTACCGCGACGAACTGTTTATAGCCACCAAAGCCGGATATGATATGTGGCCCGGACCTTACGGCAACTGGGGCTCGCGAAAATATCTGATGGCCTCTTTAGATCAGTCACTGCGACGTATGGGCCTCGACTATGTCGATGTGTTTTACAGTCATCGCTTCGACCCCGACACTCCCGTAGAAGAAACACTGACGGCTCTTGTTGACATAGTACGCCAAGGCAAAGCTCTCTACATAGCCCTGTCGAAATGGCCTCGTGAAGCGGAAGAAGCCGCATATCGTTTCTTGGACAATCAGGGTTGCCACTGCCTGCTGTATCAGGACAGGCTTAATATATTTGACCGTTCATCAGAACAATCGGGACGGTTGAAGACCGCCTCAGACGCAGGTGTCGGCTATATTGCATTCTCGCCGTTGGCACAAGGATTGTTGACCGACAGATATCTGAACGGCATTCCTGAAGGCTCCCGGGCCACACAAGGCAGATTTCTGAAAGCCGAGCAGATAACACAGGAGATTATAGAACGTATTAAAACATTATCGCAGATAGCGGCCAACCGCGGACAGACTCTCGCACAGATGGCTACTGCATGGGTACTGAACAGACCCGGCGTCACATCGGCCATAGTAGGATGCAGCTCAGCTTCGCAGCTTCGCGACACGATATCCTCTATCGACCGTCTTGACTTTTCCGAAGAAGAACTCAGGCTTATTGATGCCGCAGCCGGCATTGATAAGGTATAAAGGCGATAAAAAAGCCGGAGTTTTAGCTCCGGCTTTTTTATGCAACAGGACATAAACCATGCATGAACCGTCATGTTGCATCACAAACCTAAAACAATAACTTAACCTTAACACCTATTACACCAATAACAGTAATTAAAAACGCTAAATAACAATTTCTTACATTGCAAAGATAACTCAACGCATTCAAATATTCATTTCATTTTCACATAATATATAATTCAAACCGTACGATTGGTTCACAAGCATACCATATATATCATTCATTCATATACACCAAATCAATCTGCCCGAATCAACAGGTGGCTGTGTCAAAATCAACTGCCCCTTTTTGACTTAGGTCTATAACTGCATATAGATAATTTAATCGTCAAAAGGTATCAATAATTTTTTGATTAAACTATGTTCTGAATAAAATTCATATACAGATTTTTTGAAAGGGTCAAAGAACGGAAGGTGTATTTGCTTTCATAAGAAAATACATGCCGAGGCTTTTCTCAGACGCAAAGCCGACGGAAGATATGACAATATCATAGAACAAAAAAATAACGAGGGGCGATAATCATATGATTATCGCCCCTCGTTATTTATATGAGAAAATAGATTTTATCTTACCTCCTGATGTACGATATCCACAACATCGGGAGCGTCGAATACGGTATCTATGTCGTCTTTACCGGCTACAACGAGATTATTGTACTCGCGAAGACCAGTACCGGCAGGTATCAGATGACCGCAGATGACATTCTCTTTCATACCTTCGAGGGTGTCGACCTTGCCATTTATGGCTGCCTCGTTGAGGACCTTGGTGGTCTCTTGGAATGATGCGGCCGACATGAAGCTCGATGTCTGAAGAGCGGCACGGGTAATACCCTGCAGTATCTGTTCTGAAGTAGCAGGCACTGCATCGCGTACAACAACGACCTTGAGGTCGCGGCGCTTCAGAGCCGAATTCTCGTCACGGAGCTTGCGCGCCGTAATGATCTGACCGGGCTTAACGTTTTCGCTGTCGCCTGCGTCAACCACTACTTTCTTACCCCAGATACGATCATTCTCTTCCATGAACTCACGTTTGTCAACCACCTGCTGCTCAAGGAAACAGGTGTCGCCCGGATCAAGGATATTGACTTTACGCATCATCTGACGCACAATCACTTCAAAGTGCTTATCGTTGATCTTCACACCCTGCATGCGGTATACGTCCTGAACTTCGTTTACGATATATTCCTGCACGGCAGTGGGACCCATGATATTCAGGATGTCAGCCGGAGTGATGGCACCGTCAGACAAAGGAGTACCGGCACGTACATAGTCGTTTTCCTGAACAAGTATCTGCTTGGACAGGGGCACAAGGTACTTCTTGATTTCGCCAAGTTTGGAAGTTACCGAAATCTCACGGTTACCACGCTTAACCTTGCCGAACTTAACCTCACCGTCGATCTCCGATACGATAGCGGGATTAGACGGGTTACGGGCCTCGAACAACTCGGTAACACGGGGCAGACCACCGGTGATATCACCGGCATTACCAGCCGAACGCGGTATCTTGACAAATACCTCACCGGGCTTAACTTCTGCTCCATCCTCAACCATCAGGTGAGCTCCCACAGGAAGCGCATAGGTCTTTAGAACCTGACCGTTGGCATCAAGTATATTGGCTTCAGGCACGCGGGTACGATCTTTAGACTCGATGATAATCTTGTCTTCAAGACCTGTCTGCTCGTCGTAGTCCACGCGATAAGTGATATTGTCGATAAGGTTCTGGAAGCTTATCTTACCGCCTACTTCCGATATGATGACCGCATTGAAGGGGTCCCATTCGCATATCACATCACCTTTGGTAACGGTAGCTCCATTGCTGAAATAGAGCTTGGAACCGTAAGGTATGTTGGCGTTAGTAAGCATCATCTTGGTATTCGGATCGATAATGCGCATTTCGGCAAGACGACCGATGACAACCTCCACTGGCTTACCGTTAGGAGCGACCTCATCAGTGGTTACGGTACGAAGTTCCTCGATTTCGAGAGTACCCTCGTAGCGTGAAGTGATGGTAGATACGGCAGCGATATTGGATGCCACACCACCGACGTGGAACGTACGGAGTGTAAGCTGAGTACCCGGCTCACCGATTGACTGCGCGGCGATGACACCGACAGCCTCGCCCTTCTGCACAAGGCGGTTGTTGGAGAGATTGCGGCCATAGCACTTGGCGCATACGCCTTTCTTAGATTCACAAGTGAGTACCGAACGTATCTCAACCGACTCGATAGGCGATTCATTGATGCGGTTGGCAGCAACCTCGTCAATCTCCTCGCCGGAAGCCACTATAAGCTCACCGCTAATGGGGTCGATAATATCGTGGACGGATACACGACCGAGTATACGCTCAGCCAGTGAAGCCACAACTTCCTCGTTGTTTTTAATCTCCGTGCATACAAGTCCGCGCAGAGTACCGCAGTCCACCTCATTGATGATAACGTCATGGGCGACGTCAACAAGGCGACGGGTAAGATAACCCGCGTCGGCAGTCTTCAATGCAGTATCGGCAAGACCCTTACGGGCACCGTGGGTAGAGATGAAGTACTCAAGCACCGAAAGGCCCTCCTTAAAGTTGGCCAAAATCGGGTTCTCGATGATCTGACCGCCTTCGGCACCTGCTTTCTGGGGCTTGGCCATAAGACCACGCATACCGGCCAACTGACGAATCTGGTCTTTAGAACCACGGGCACCGGAGTCAAGCATCATAAATACAGAGTTGAAGCCTTGGTTAGCGGCAGTCATCTGCTTCATGAGCGTATCGGTAAGACGCGAGTTAACATGCGTCCATATATCGATTATCTGGTTGTAACGCTCGTTGTTGGTGATGAAACCCATAGCATAGTTGTTCATCACTTCCTGAACCTGCTCGTTACCTTCGGCAACCAACTGCTCTTTCTCGGCAGGGATAAGCACATCACCGAGGTTGAACGAAAGTCCGCCGCGGAATGCCATGTAATAACCGAGGTTCTTGATATCATCAAGGAACTGAGCCGAACGGGTGACACCGCAAGTGTTGATAACCTTACCGATGATGTCGCGCAAAGATTTCTTGGAAAGAATCTGATTGACATAGCCAATCTCCTTGGGCACATACTGATTGACAAGCACACGGCCTACCGAAGTATTATCTACAAGGTGCTTTATCGGATTGCCGTCCTCGTCAACGTCATCAACCATCACCGATACGGGAGCATGCAGGGTAACACGGCCTTCATTGTAGGCAATCTGCGCCTCTTCCGGACCGTAGAACTTCAGGCCCTCTCCCTTATCGCCCTTGCGGAGCTTGGTGATGTAGTAAAGACCGAGCACCATATCCTGCGAAGGCACGGTGATAGGCGCACCGTTGGCAGGATTAAGGATGTTGTGAGCACCGAGCATAAGCATCTGTGCTTCGAGAATGGCCTCGTTGCCAAGAGGGAGGTGCACAGCCATCTGGTCGCCGTCGAAGTCGGCGTTGAATGCCGTACATGCGAGCGGGTGAAGCTGGATAGCCTTTCCTTCAATCATCTTGGGCTGGAATGCCTGAATACCGAGACGGTGGAGTGTCGGGGCACGGTTAAGAAGCACAGGATGGCCTTTCATAACGTGTTCAAGAATGTCCCATACCACCGGTTCCTTGCGGTCAACGATCTTCTTTGCAGACTTCACGGTCTTTACAATGCCTCGTTCGATAAGTTTACGGATAACAAACGGCTTGTAAAGCTCGGCAGCCATATTTTTGGGGATACCGCACTCGTGCATCTTCAACTCGGGACCAACGACGATAACCGAACGAGCGGAATAGTCGACACGCTTACCGAGAAGGTTCTGACGGAAACGTCCCTGCTTACCCTTGAGCGAGTCAGAGAGCGACTTCAGCGGGCGATTGGCCTCGGTCTTGACAGCCGAAGACTTGCGCGAGTTGTCGAGCAATGAATCGACTGCTTCCTGAAGCATACGCTTCTCATTGCGCAATATCACTTCGGGAGCCTTGATTTCGATAAGACGTTTAAGACGGTTGTTACGTATGATGACACGACGGTATAGGTCGTTCAGGTCGGAAGTGGCGAAGCGTCCGCCGTCAAGCGGCACGAGAGGACGAAGTTCAGGCGGTATCACGGGCACAGCCTGAAGTATCATCCATTCAGGCTTGTTGCGGTGCTTGGACGCACGGAACGACTCCACAATCTGAAGACGCTTGAGGGCCTCGGTCTTACGCTGCTGCGAGCCGTCGGTGTTGGCACGGTGCCTCAATTCGTAAGACAAAGAGTCGAGGTCCAGACGGGTGAGCAGGTCGTAGACCGCTTCGGCACCCATCTTGGCTATGAATTTATTGGGATCGGTATCTTCGAGCAACTGATTTTCTTTCGGAAGCTTGTCGAGGATATCGAAGTACTCTTCTTCGGTAAGAAGGTCGAGTTCCTGAACATCTTCGGCAGCACCGGGCTGTATAACTACATAACGCTCGTAGTAGATGACGGCATCAAGTTTCTTGGAGGGGAGTCCGAGAAGATAACCAATCTTGTTGGGCAATGAACGGAAATACCAGATGTGGGCCACGGGCACAACGAGTTTGATGTGTCCCATGCGTTCGCGGCGCACCTTCTTTTCAGTCACCATCACACCGCAACGGTCGCACACGATGCCTTTGTAACGGATGCGCTTGTACTTGCCGCAATGACATTCGTAATCCTTGACAGGACCGAAAATCTTCTCGCAGAAGAGGCCGTCGCGTTCAGGCTTGTAAGTGCGGTAGTTGATAGTCTCAGGCTTAAGTACCTCACCGCTCGACTTCTCGAGGATTTCCTCGGGCGAAGCAAGCCCGATGGAAATCTTTGAGAAACCGGATTTTGATTTATTGTCTTTTCTAAAAGCCATATTTTGTATAGTCCTTTCTTACAAATGAAAACTGTTACTGCTCTAAGTTGATGCTCAGACCGAGACCGCGCAATTCATGCAGAAGCACGTTGAGCGACTCCGGTATACCGGCAGGCGGCATGGGCTCGCCCTTGACGATAGCTTCATAGGCCTTGCTGCGACCGGTGACATCATCACTCTTGATGGTAAGAATCTCCTGAAGGATATGAGATGCGCCGAAAGCTTCAAGCGCCCAAACCTCCATCTCTCCGAAACGCTGACCGCCGAACTGAGCCTTACCTCCGAGAGGCTGCTGAGTAATAAGAGAGTACGGACCGATGCTACGTGCGTGCATCTTGTCCTCGACCATGTGACCGAGCTTAAGCATGTAGATAATACCTACTGTAGCAGGCTGGTCGAAACGCTCACCGGTGCCGCCGTCGTAAAGATATGTCTTACCGTAACGGGGCAGACCGGCCTTATCGGTCCATTCATTGAGGTCATCAAGGCTTGCACCGTCGAAGATAGGAGTAGCGAACTTATCGCCGAGTATTGCTCCCGACCAGCCGAGAACGGTCTCGAATATCTGACCGAGGTTCATACGCGAAGGCACACCCAACGGGTTAAGCACGATGTCGACCGGAGTACCGTCGGCAAGGAAAGGCATATCCTCCTGACGCACGATACGCGACACGATACCCTTGTTACCGTGACGTCCGGCCATCTTGTCGCCCACACTTATCTTACGCTTCTTGGCTATGTATACCTTGGCCATCTGCATGATACCGGAGGGAAGCTCATCACCTATTGAGATATCGAACTTCTTGCGACGCAAATCGGCATCTATCTCCTTTGACTTGCGAAGATAGTTAACAATCGTAGCGCGAATAAGGTCATTTTTATGAGCGTCATTGGTCCACTTGGACAGATTGACGGTATCATAATTGATGCCTTTAAGAGCGGCGGGGGTAAACTTGGCACCCTTGGCTATGATATCGGCGCCGAGGAAATCCTTGACACCCTGCGAAGTCTTGCCTTCGGTAAGCACCATGAGTTTGTCCACGAGCACATCCATGAGCTCGGCCTGCTTTGTTTCGTACTCCTCATCGAGTTTCGGAAGCTGCGCATTTGCGCTCTTGGTCTTTTTCTTTTTGGCAGCACGCGAGAAGAGGTTTGTGCCAATCACGACACCTTTCAGTGAAGGAGTGGCTTTAAGCGAAGCATCCTTCACATCGCCGGCCTTGTCACCGAATATAGCGCGAAGCAGTTTCTCCTCCGGGGTAGGATCAGACTCGCCCTTAGGCGTAATCTTACCTATCATTATATCGCCGGGCTCTACATGAGCTCCGACACGTATTATACCACGCTCGTCAAGGTCCTTGGTGGCATCCTCGCTTACGTTGGGGATATCGCTTGTGAGTTCCTCCATACCGCGCTTGGTCTCGCGTACTTCGAGTGAATACTCATCGACATGCACCGAAGTGAGTATATCCTCACGCACCACGCGCTCGTTGAGCACGATGGCGTCCTCGTAGTTGTAACCCTTCCAAGGCATGAACGCCACTTTGAGGTTACGTCCGAGAGCAAGCTCGCCATTTTCGGTCGAATATCCTTCAGTAAGGATCTGACCGGCAGTAACACGCTGACCCTTCTCACATATAGGACGCAGGTCGATGGTAGTGCTCTGGTTAGTCTTCCGGAACTTGGGTATATGATATTCTTTTACAGAATCTTCAAATGCTACAAACTCCTCATCCTCGGTACGGTCGTAGCGTATGCGGATAACAGTAGCGTCGACAAATTCGATAACACCGTCGCCCTCGGCTGTAATCTGCGTACGAGAGTCGCGGATAAGCTGTCCTTCGAGGCCGGTGCCGACAATCGGCGCCTCGCTGCGCAACAGAGGTACTGCCTGACGCATCATGTTGGAGCCCATCAACGCACGGTTGGCGTCGTCATGCTCAAGGAACGGGATGAGCGATGCGGCTATAGATGCAATCTGCGTAGGCGACACATCCATAAGATTGACCTCGCCGGGAGCCACAATGGGGAAGTCGGCGTCAAGACGCGCTTTCACACGGTCGCGTACAAATGTACCGTCGGGGTTAAGCGGAGCGTTGCCCTGCGCGATAACCTGTCCCTCCTCCACCTCGGCAGTCAAATATACGACTTCGTCGTTGTTGATGTTGACCTTGGCGTCATCGACCTTGCGGTAAGGAGTCTCGATGAATCCGAGGTCGTTGATCTTGGCATAGACGCACAATGACGATATAAGACCGATGTTAGGACCTTCAGGAGTCTCGATAGGACAAAGACGTCCGTAGTGGGTATAGTGCACGTCGCGCACCTCAAAACCGGCACGCTCACGCGACAGACCGCCGGGACCGAGGGCCGACATACGACGCTTGTGAGTCATCTCGGCCAAGGGGTTGGTCTGGTCCATGAACTGTGACAGGGCATTGGTGCCGAAGAATGTATTGATCACCGACGATATGGTCTTGGCATTGATCAAGTCGATGGGAGTGAAGTCCTCGTTGTCGCGGACGTTCATACGCTCGCGTATAGTACGTGACATACGTGCCAAGCCGACACCGAACTGATTGTATAGCTGCTCGCCCACTGTACGCACGCGGCGATTGCTCAGGTGGTCGATATCATCGACATCGGTCTTGGAGTTGATAAGTTCGATCAGATACTTGATAATGGCAATAATGTCCTCTTTTGTGAGAACCTTGACATCCATCGAAGTGCCCAGACCGAGCTTCTTGTTGATGCGGTAACGGCCTACCTCGCCGAGGTCATAACGCTTCTCCGAGAAGAAAAGGTTGGTTATGACTTCGCGGGCCGAAGCATCATCCGGCGGCTCCGCGTTGCGCAGCTGCCTGTATATATATTGTATAGCCTCCTTTTCGGAGTTACTGGTATCTTTCTGCAGAGTGTTGAATATGATCGAGTAATCGCTTGTGTTGGCGTCCTCTTTGTGCAAAAGAATAGTCTGCGCCCCAGACTCGATTATCTCATCTATATGCTCCTCTTCAAGCACGGTCTCACGGTCGATAACCACTTGGTTACGCTCAATCGACACAACCTCGCCGGTATCCTCATCGACGAAGTCCTCCACCCATGTTTTGAGCACACGGGCGGCAAGCTTGCGTCCCACAGCTTTTTTAAGATTGGTCTTGTTGACCTTGATCTCCTCGGCAAGGCCGAAAATCTCGATAATGTCCTTATCGCTTTCAAGACCAATAGCACGAAGCAATGTGGTGACGGGAAGTTTTTTCTTGCGGTCAATGTATGCATACATGACATTGTTGATGTCAGTAGCAAACTCTATCCAAGAACCACGGAACGGTATGATACGTGCCGAGTACAGCTTGGTGCCGTTGGCATGTGTACTTTGTCCGAAGAATACACCGGGCGAACGGTGCAACTGGGATACAACAACACGCTCGGCTCCGTTAATCACAAAGGTGCCTTGCGCAGTCATATAAGGAATCGGGCCAAGGTATACGTCCTGAATCTTCGGGGCGAAATCCTCGTGATCAGGGTCAGTACAATAAAGTTTCAACTTGGCTTTTAGGGGAACGCTGTAAGTAAGACCTCGTTCCAGACACTCCTCGATAGTGTAGCGCGGAGGGTCTATATAATAATCGAGGAATTCGAGCACATAGTTGTTGCGGGTGTCCACGATAGGGAAGTTCTCTGCAAACACTTTGTACAAGCCCTCATTGTTTCTTTTTTCAGGAGGTGTGTCCAGCTGCAGAAAGTCCTGAAACGACTTCAGCTGTACCTCGAGGAAATCAGGGTAAGGAAGCGGGTTCTTTACCGAGGCAAAATTTACACGTGGTTTTGTTAAAGAGACTGACATTTAGAAAAAACGTTAAGAGAAACTCAACTTAAATTATAGCACAAAAAGGTTAAGAATCACTGTTATATGATTCTTAACCTATCTACCTGATTAACAGGCAATATTATTTAAGTTCAACTTCAGCGCCAGCTTCTTCCAACTGCTTTTTGAGTCCTTCGGCGTCAGCCTTGGCGAGACCTTCCTTAACTGTGCTGGGAGCACCGTCAACAAGTTCCTTAGCTTCCTTCAAGCCAAGACCTGTGAGTTCCTTAACGAGCTTAACGACTGCAAGCTTGCTTGCGCCGGCTGATTTAAGGATAACGTCGAAAGAAGACTTCTCTTCAGCGGCGGGTGCACCTGCTGCAGGACCGGCTGCTACAGCAACAGCTGCGGCTGCGGGCTCAATGCCGTACTCGTCCTTAAGGATTTGAGCAAGTTCGTTTACTTCTTTTACTGAGAGGTTAACTAATTGTTCTGCAAAAGCTTTTAAATCTGCCATTTTTGTATGATTTAATTGAGTTATTTTTCTGTTTTAATTATTCTTTGTTGGAGAGTGTCTCGAGGATGCCGTGGAGCTTAGTGCCACCGGAAGTAAGAGCGGAAACCACATTCTTGGCGGGCGACTGGAGAAGAGCGATAACATCGGCGATGAGCTCGTTCTTGCTCTTGATGCTTGCGAGAGTGTCGAGCTGATCTGCGCCGACATATACAGTCTCTTCAACATAAGCAGCCTTCAGGCGGGGAAGTGCGGCGTCCTTGTTTTTCTTCAGGACATCCTTGATAAGTTTGGCGGGAGCATTTCCAACATTTGAAAACATGACGGATGTAGCACCTTCCAAGCAGGGATATAGTTCGGAATAATCTCCTTCAATCTTCTCAAGAGCTTTGTGAAGAAGAGTATTTTTAACTACGAGGAGCTTTATATCGGCTGCATTACACGCACGACGCAGGTCACTTGTCTTCTCGGCGTTAAGACCGGCGGTCTCTACCAGATAGAAGCAAGAGTACTGTTTAAGCGTGTCAGCGATTTTATCTATAATAATTGCTTTATCTTCCTTTCTCATTTTACGTAGTCATTAAAGGGTTAAGCATCGATTGACTTAGAGTCAACCTTGATACCGGGACTCATAGTGCTCGAAAGATAAATACTCTTAATATAGGTGCCTTTAGCTGTAGCGGGCTTAAGCTTGATCAAGGTGTTGATAAACTCGCGGGCATTGTCTTTCATCTGCTCGGGAGTAAACGATACCTTACCTATCGACGAGTGAACAATACCGTTCTTGTCGACCTTGAAGTCTATCTTACCTTTTTTAACCTCCTCAACGGCCTTGGCCACATCGTTGGTCACTGTACCGCTCTTGGGGTTAGGCATCAATCCGCGCGGACCGAGTATACGGCCGAGAGCACCGATTTTACCCATGATAGCCGGCTGAGTGATAATCACGTCAACATCGGTCCATCCACCCTTTATCTTTTCGATATACTCGTCAAGACCGACATAGTCGGCTCCGGCAGCCTTGGCGGCAGACTCGGCATCGGGATTACAGAGCACAAGCACTGTAGTCTGTTTGCCGGTACCGTGAGGAAGAGTAACGACACCACGCACCATTTGATTAGCTTTACGGGGATCTACGCCGAGACGTACATCGATATCAAGCGAAGCGTCAAATTTAGTATAGGTTACTTCCTTTACTTTTTCGGCCGCTTCAGCCAAAGTGTAAGCCTTCCCAGCTTCAATCTTCTGTAAAGCCAACTTTTGATTTTTAGTAAGTTTACCCATGTCAATTGAAGTTTATTAGTTATTTTCAGGGAAAGCTCCCTTTACGGTGATACCCATGCTTCTGGCCGTACCGGCAACCATGCGCATTGCCGACTCCACAGTAAAACAGTTCAAATCGGGCATTTTGTCCTCAGCAATTACCTTTACCTGATCCCAAGTGATTTCGGCTACCTTCTTACGGTTAGGCTCGGCTGAACCGCTTTTGAGTTTAGCCACCTCAAGAAGCTGTATAGCTACCGGAGGAGTCTTTACAATGAAGTCAAAGCTCTTGTCGGTGTAATAAGTGATTACGACCGGAAGCACCTTGCCTGCCTTGTCTTGGGTACGGGCATTGAATTGCTTGCAAAACTCCATGATGTTGATGCCCTTAGAACCCAGCGCGGGACCTACTGGCGGCGATGGATTTGCTGCTCCACCTTTAATCTGCAATTTGATCTGTCCAGCAATTTCTTTAGCCATTTCTTAATACAAATTTTGTTGGGTTAAACGTCGGAATAGACAAAACAGTCCGTAACAACTATTTCGCCAATTCTCGCTCTACTTGCGAAGCCTCCAATTCGAGAGGTGTACTGCGGCCGAATATCTTCACTTCCACTTTCAGTTTGCGCTTCTCCGGGTCGAGATCCACGATCTCGCCGTTGAAGCCGCTGAAAGGTCCGAAAGTGACCTTGACATGCTCGCCGACAAGGAAGTCGCCGAAACCGTCATCATTCGCCTCATTGATCTCGTCGGCAGCGCCTAACATACGCATGACCTCGCTCTGACGGAGGGGTTCCGGCGCGCTGCCTTTACCTCTTCCACCGAGAAAGTCAATAACGTTAGTCGTGTTGCGAAGTTCATGCATTACCTCGCCTTGGAGATCAGCCTCAATAAACACATAACCGGAATAGAGGTTGCGTTCTTTCACAACCCTCTTCCCGTTACGGGTAGTCACTACTTTCTCAGTCGGAATCAACACTTGCGATACGTAGTTGCCTAAGTCGGTATTCTTGATTGCAGCATCGAGAAGTTCCTTAACCTTAGCCTCCTTTCCTGATATGGCACGAAGCACATACCATTCTTTCTTTCTTTCAGCCATTGCGCACTACGTATTAAGTATTAAAGACTGTAGATGAAGTGCATGAAGTAGTTGATAATCTGATCAAAAACAAGAATGATCAATGCTATGATGACGGAAGCTATCAACACAATGCAACTGCTTTTGATCAACTGACTCTTGGTAGGCCAAGAAGTCTTATATCGTAATTCGGTATAAGACTCCTCTATATCCGTAAGTAATTTTAATTTCTTCATTTCTTTTATTTTTGCACGGGATGAGAGACTCGAACTCCCGACACCCGGTTTTGGAGACCGGTGCTCTACCAACTGAGCTAATCCCGTTTGTTATCGCGCCCCGCGTTGATGAACGAGGCGCGATGTATATCGATTATTAGTCGAGGATCTCAGTGATCTGACCAGAACCAACAGTGCGACCGCCTTCACGGATAGCAAAGCGAAGACCTGCATCGCAAGCAACCGGGTTGATGAGCTCAACAATGATCTCAACGTGGTCACCGGGCATTACCATTTCTACACCTTCGGGAAGAGTGATCTCACCGGTCACGTCAAGAGTACGGATGTAGAACTGGGGACGATAGTGGTTGTGGAACGGAGTGTGACGGCCACCCTCTTCTTTCTTCAGGATATAGACAGAAGCCTTGAACTTGCTGTGAGGCTTAACAACACCCGGATGGCAGATTACCATACCGCGCTTGATATCCTTCTTGTCGATACCACGGAGGAGAAGACCTACGTTATCACCGGCTTCACCCTGATCAAGAAGCTTGCGGAACATTTCAACACCGGTAACAACCGACTTCATGTCAGCGCCAAGACCCATGATCTGCACTTCGTCACCAACCTTAACAATACCGGTTTCAATACGGCCGGTAGCAACAGTACCACGACCAGTGATCGAGAACACGTCCTCAACAGGCATCAAGAAAGGTTTGTCGATGTCGCGGGGAGGCAGAGGTATCCATTCGTCAACGGCATCCATAAGCTCCATAACCTTTTCAACCCACTGAGGCTCGCCGTTAAGCGCACCGAGAGCAGAACCGCGGATGATAGGAGTATTGTCACCGTCATATTCGTAAGACGAAAGAAGGTCACGCATTTCCATCTCAACGAGGTCAAACATTTCCTCGTCGTCAACCATATCGCACTTGTTAAGGAAAACAACGATACGGGGAACGTTCACCTGACGAGCGAGAAGGATGTGCTCGCGAGTCTGGGGCATAGGACCGTCGGTTGCAGCACAAACGATGATAGCACCGTCCATCTGAGCAGCACCGGTAACCATGTTCTTAACGTAGTCGGCGTGTCCCGGGCAGTCAACGTGAGCATAGTGACGACTTGCAGTCTCATACTCAACGTGAGAAGTATTAATGGTTATACCACGTTCTTTTTCCTCGGGAGCGTTGTCGATCTGGTCGAACGACTTAACTTCAGAAAGACCCTTCTCTGCAAGCACTTTGGTGATAGCGGCAGTCAAAGTAGTCTTACCATGGTCAACGTGACCGATAGTACCGATGTTAACATGCGGTTTGGTTCTTTCGAATTTCTCTTTAGCCATAACTGTTTTGTTATTTTATTGTAATTATTGAAATTTCTTCTTTTACACAAGCACCGCGAAAGCGAAACTACGCTTTCGTGGGCCGTAATTTTGAGCCGATGGCGGGATTTGAACCCGCGACCTCTTCCTTACCAAGGAAGTGCTCTACCCCTGAGCTACATTGGCGACATTTCTTTGAGCGGAAGACGAGGCTCAAACTCGCGACCCTCAGCTTGGAAGGCTGATGCTCTATCAACTGAGCTACTTCCGCAGTTACGTGGGCGAAGATGGATTCGAACCACCGAAGGCATAAGCCAGCAGATTTACAGTCTGCCCCATTTGGCCACTCTGGTATTCGCCCTGATAAAATTACGCTCCGCAATACAGAAAACGCAAGTTTACTTTTCCATTTTGAGCCTCTTGTCGGATTCGAACCAACGACCCCGAGATTACAAATCACGTGCTCTGGCCAACTGAGCTAAAGAGGCGTTTTATCTTAATGCTTGTGCTCTGTTAGGAGCGTCAAGCGGGTGCAAAGTTACGCAGTATTTTTTTTCTTTCCAAATTTTTTGAAGCTAATTTTCATTAACATCTTTTTTTTGGTTTCGCTGCGTTTTGCGGTCACAAAGGTAGCATTTATTTTTCAACTTAAAGCCTATTGGTTCATCTTTTTTTCGTATGTTTGCAGCACACATTAATTAATATAGCAACCAAATATGACTAAAGAGATAAAAAAACGCCTCGGTACATTGCGGCAAGCCATGGCGGCATCAGGCATAGACCTTACGGTCATACCCCACTCTGACCCTCATCAGAGTGAATACATGTCGCCTCAATGGCATCTGCGCGAGTACTACAGCGGATTCAACGGTTCGGCCGGTGATCTTGTGGTGACACCTGACGAAGCTCTCCTTTGGACCGACTCGCGTTATTTCCTCCAAGCGGCGCAGCAACTCGAAGACACCGGTATAAAACTGATGAAAGCCGGTCTGCCCGACACTCCATCTATAGCCTCCTTCATAATAACCGCACTTAAACCCGGCCATACAGTCGGCATAGACGGACTTATATATTCAGCCGACGAGTCTGAAAGACTTGAGAAGACGCTTGCGCGGCACGATATAAAACTCGCCACCGATTTTACAGCCGCAGCCGACAACCGTACCTACAGACCGGAGCTCCCCGACAGCCCTGTATTTATATATGAGGAGAAATACGCCGGTGAAGGAGCCAAGCATAAAATCGGTAAAATTCTCAATGCCGCGGCCGGCCAAGGCGCAGAAGCGGCATTTGTCACGGCTCTCGACGAAATAGCATGGGCGCTCAACCTCAGAGGCTCCGACGTTGCATACAATCCGGTATTCGCCTCGTTTCTATATCTTTCAGCCAGAGGTTCTACTCTCTTTGTCGACGATATAAAACTCGACGGTCAGGTAAAAGAATATCTTGACGCATTAGACATCACACAGGCGCCATACTCCGAAGCGGCATCTTTCCTTTCGGCATTGCCCTCCGATGTCAGAATACTTGTCGACCCTTCCAAAGCGTCAAGAGCGTTTATCGACGCTCTTGGTGACAAAGCCGTAAAAACCGCCTCTCCGATACCGGAACTCAAGTCACTGCGCAACGAAGTGCAGGTTCAAGGGTTGCACGATGCAATGTTGCGCGACGGTGTGGCCCTCGTCAATGGTTTTGCAGAACTGGAGACGCGGTTGTCGGCAGGCGAACGGGTGACCGAAATGGAAGTCGGACGCATACTGTCAAGATACCGGGCCGAGCAACCGCTCTACTTCGACGACAGCTTTGGCACGATAGCCGGCTTCAAGGAACATGGCGCCATAGTCCACTATGAGGCCGATGTGGCTTCCGACGCCGTAATTGCAGGCGATGGACTTCTGCTTGTCGACTCCGGCGCACAATACCTCGACGGCACTACCGACATAACACGTACCATATCGATCGGAGACCCGTCACCGGAAGAACGCCACGACTTCACGCTCGTGCTGAAAGGCCACATAGCACTTGCCATGGCTGTATTCCCTGAAGGCACACGTGGCGCGCAGCTCGATGCGCTAGCCCGCATGCCTATGTGGGCCGAGGGCAAAGGCTACCTCCACGGCACAGGTCACGGCGTAGGACACTTCCTCAACGTCCATGAAGGGCCGCAGAGCATACGGCTCAACGAAAATCCGGTCACACTCAAGCCGGGCATGCTGACATCCAACGAACCGGGCATATATCTTACAGGCAAGTACGGCATACGCTGCGAGAACCTGATGCTTACCGTACCGGCGTTTACCACCGACTTCGCGCGATTTCTGAAGTTTGACACTGTCACGCTGTTCCCATTCGACCTGCGGCTTGTAGACACCGCCATGCTTACCGATGAAGAGCTCCGTTGGCTTAACGAATACCACAAGCGTGTACACGACACCCTGTCGCCATGCCTTGACGAAAAAGGCCGCGCATGGCTCGACCACAAAACCCGGCCGCTTACAAAAAACGAATACTCCGATTAATATACTCTAACAATTATGGCACTCATAAAAAAAGTAAGGGGCTACACCCCGGTCATAGGCAAAAACTGCTTTCTTGCCGACAACTGCACGATAATAGGCGACGTCATCATGGGCGATGACTGTAGCATATGGTTCAACACAGTTCTGCGCGGCGACGTCAATTCAATCAAAATCGGCAACCGGGTCAATATTCAGGACGGCTCGGTGCTGCACACCTTATATCAGAAATCGACCATAGAGATAGGCAATGACGTGTCGATAGGCCACAATGTGACTGTACACGGAGCCAAAATCCATGATTTTGCGCTAATAGGCATGGGAGCCGTGGTCATGGACGATGCGGTGGTCGGCGAAGGTGCTTTGGTAGCCGCAGGCAGTGTCGTGCTATCACGTACACAGATTGGCCCCAATGAACTGTGGGGAGGCGCTCCGGCAAAATTCATCAAGATGGTCGATCCTGAACAGAGCAAGGAGATAAACCGAAAAATCGCGAAAAACTACCTGATGTACTCCACTTGGTACGACGCCGAAGCTGACAACGAGGCCGGCGTAGAAGCCGAGCGCACCGAATAACGACCAGCCTAAACTTAAACAATAGCGGGCATCGTGACAGCACGATGCCCGCTATTGTTTTATTGGACCAATCAGCCTTATTAGACTAATTGACTCTCTTACTTGCCCGAGTATTTCTTGGACTGCTCGCTTACAAGGTCCATGTCGTCGAAGTAGTTTATGCGCATGGCACGACGCACGTCATCAAGAGTCGACGCAGCCACCCGGCGTGCTTCCTCTGAACCACGCTTCAGTATGTCATACACCGCCGGTATATTCTGCTCCCACTCTTTACGGCGCTCGCGTATCGGGGCAAGTTCCTCCTCGATGACCGCGGCAAGAAACTTTTTCACCGTACCGTCGCCCAGACCGCCACGCGTATAATGGTCCTTCAGCTCCTGAAGATTTTTGTATTCCGGCAGGTAACGTTCAAAATGTTCCTCCTTGCAGAAAGCGTCAAGATATATAAACGGGCAGTTTCCTTCAAGATGTCCCGGGTCACACACATTTAGATGCAACGGATCGGTATACATGCTCTTGACTTTTTTTGACACCTCCTTGGCGCTGTCGCTAAGATAGATGCAGTTGCCGAGCGATTTGCTCATCTTGGCCTTGCCGTCAGTACCCGGCAGACGCTGGCATGCCTCGTTTTCAGGCAACAGTATCTCCGGCTCTACAAGAGTGTCGCCATACACGTTGTTAAACCGGTTTACTATCTCTCGCGTAAGCTCTATCATCGGAGCCTGATCCTCTCCTACCGGCACCGTCGTTGCCCTGAATGCGGTTATGTCTGAAGCCTGACTCACCGGATAGCAGAAAAATCCTACCGGTATGCTCTGTTCGAAGTTGCGCATCTTGATCTCCGTCTTCACTGTAGGATTGCGCTGTACGCGCGACACAGTCACAAGATTCATATAATAAAACGCAAGCTCCGTAAGTTCAGGCACCTGCGACTGGATAAAGATCGTAGTCTTTGAAGGGTCAATACCGACCGACAGGTAGTCGAGAGCCACCTCGATAATGTTCTGGCGCACCTTCTCCGGATTATCGGCGTTGTCGGTAAGAGCCTGTGCATCGGCTATCATGACAAATATCTTGTCAAACTCTCCCGAATTTTGCAGCTCGACTCTACGCTTCAGCGAGCCCACATAATGCCCAAGATGCAATTTTCCTGTGGGCCGGTCGCCCGTAAGTATGATTTTTTCCATTCTGTCAATAGTTTAATTTTCCACAAAATTACATCTTTTGACCCAATATTAAAAACAATTACATCAATTAGCCTATTCTGCCCGATTTCTCCGGCAAAAGGGTGAGACTGACGCCTCACCCTTATCAAAGAACATAAGTATTACATGAGCCTTTTCACAAAGGCGGTTTCGGTCAAGGCACTGATTAAGTCTCAGGTGCCCTTCCCTTCAAAAAAAACAGTATCTCACGACACCTTTCCTATTCTCATAAGCACTATGCCGTTCCGCCCCACTAAAAAAATCAAATCTAAAAAACTCTGCATTAAAAACATATATAAAAAATATCTAACATCCTATCGTCTTCAACAGCCGGTCCACCGGAGGGTCCTTTAGCACTACACGCCCCTCGCCGTCAAGCAGATAAAACACCGGTAGCGCCGGCAGCGAATAGAACTCGTCGACAGTCTCGGCGGCAAGTCCCACCGTCCATTGCGGAGGAAATGCATCTATGCCCCTCTCCCATAATGACCTGTCATCTTCCACATCAACCGCTATCATACGCACGCCCTCAGGCAGCCGCAACCCCTGAAGCGCCTGCAGCACGGCTTTGCACCGCTCACAGTCCGGATCATAAAACATAAGCAGTGTCGCCCCTGACCCCGCAGTCCCCTCGTGAAGCCGGTGCCGCTTGCCGTCGCGCGTAATATAGGCAAAGTCGGCCGCCTTCATCCCGGGACGGTTGCGGCTGGCCATGGCAAGCCGATGGGCCGCGCGCAGCCGACCGGCCTCACCGAGCAGATCGTCCACGGCCATACGGTCGAGAAACACCATATACATGTCCTCGTCGCGCATCGGCGAATTAGGATCGGCAAGATACTTCTCCACCACGCCGCACAGAAACTCATACGGCTCCCGGCCACCGGCCGCCGCGCAATCCATCAGCCGCCCCACGGCCACGCTCCTCGCATCATGCCCGGCCATAGCCGCAAGCCCGAGAAAATTGGCGAAGTTCTGCTCCATAAACGCTGTGTCGAGGCTCAACCGACGGTTGCCGAAGTCCATCTCGTCCCAGAAGTGCTCTATGGCATATCCTGCACGGGCCGAAGGTTCCGTCAAAGAGTCCGGCACCTCTGGCAGCGGCAACTCACCCGGCATATCGGCCGCCCGAGCCGTCGGAGCCGCACCCGCATCAGCCGGCGCCGACTTCGGCCCACCCGAGCACCCTGTCCAAATCAGTGCTACAGTAAATAAGATTATCTCAGCCCCAAAGCGCATACACTATATTATCGATTGTTCACAATATCGTTATACGATTTATTGGCCTCGGATGCAGTAAGGTCACGTACGCAGCGTACCACATTAATCCCATTAAACTCCTGCGCTGTAGCCAAACTTGTTCTGACAGTGAGTATTCTATAATTACGACTTACATCACCCGAACCAACAGCCGGAGTTGCATTCGAGTAATACTCTTGTGTACAAGTCATAAACTGACTTGTTGTATTGCCATTATCGCTTAAGATCCCCATTCGGCGCATAATCACAACCTCCGACTGATTCGGAACCCGCCATCCGGTTCTGCCGCTACTCTGATTCAACGTGGCGCATGGAGTAGCATCATTAACCGAATTCTGATAACGGGTGAATCCGGCATTACTATTTGCAAAAGTAACAGTTGCCTCCTCGTTAGATGCAGAGATACCGTTGCCTTTTACAGCTATTTCAAATCCATATCTGCCGAGAGCATTGTTAATACTGTTTGACTTATGCATAGGCAATGGCGTCGTACGATTTTCACGGAGAGCGGTACCATAATACGCCCGGATCTTAACTACACCACCTCCTGTATCGGCGTCCTTATCTTTATCATAATAAGCGGCCTCGACTTTTTCGCCGGAAGAAACGCTTGTAAGGTCAGTACCAAGATTACGTATGCATCTCACCTGCCATGGAGCATAACTATATTGATTAGCAGAACCATAGAAGGAACTTGATGACATGCCTTCATCGGCCCAAACTATAATATTATCACTTGTTATGAAATGATACAACGTATTACCTCCGTTAGTACAAGCATATGTCAATGTACCCTGCTGATAGTCCATAAGCGGCTGCGCCAATGTTCTGCGCCCAAGTATCATACGCACATATTTGCCTGAAGCCGGCACATACCATTTCAATTCAGGCGCGTCAATGATTCCGTTTCCGTTCTCGTCGCGGTTGCGGTTCATGCACGCAAACATTGACTCTACATATTGACGGCTGTTACCGCTAATCTGAGGGTCATACTCGCTCGACACACCGTTATAAAACCCGGCAGTACCATTAAGTCCGGAAGTAATAAGTACTTGATGCGGCACATTATAGGTTCCTGATGCCGTATTGAAATAATCAGCGGCATACTGCATTTGTGCCCTATTGGTTATGGCATTGACGCTTTGAAGAGCGTTCATCGTAAGGTATTCATTCCATCTGCCGGCTGTACTGCCGCCGTTGCGGCCACCGGCTTTCAGCCACACGTTGTAGCGCCCGTTGTCAGGGTCAAGACCGTCACTACCCACCGCACTGGTCCATCGCATATTCATGCCAAACGTCTCATTGGTATGCTCAATGCCCAAAGCGGTGCTTATGTCAGTATCGTCCAAGTTATAATAAGTCTGTATTGATTGTTGCGTCAGAGCATATTTCGACCGGTAATAGACGCTCTCCCCGTCATCCGATGTTTCCTGACTGACATTGAACCAAGCCTGACGCGGTTTTTGGTTCACATAAGCATGCCAGTCATTACCTACCTCATTGCCCCAATCGGTATCACCATAACGCGGCACATAAGCATTCTCGTTGACATATACGGTAAAGTACTGCCCCCTCTCTTCTGAAGTACGCAGCTCACCGGCATAATACTTGACAACATCACCTCCGGCTGTCAAATCGGGATAAAGCGCCAGCCTGCGCTCATTGGCAGTGGATTGACCCGTTATTCCGGTAGGCACAAACTCAATCCAGTCATAGAACCGGAACTCCTCGGAGTCTTTTTCGGGAATATTTCCGGTACCGTCATTAAACTGCTGTATCACATGCTCCTCACCGTTATAGTAGGACCTCATCGTAAAGCTGAAATTCTTTATCTCCTCCTGCGTCAGGTATATGTTAAACACACCGGAATGTGCGTCAAGATGCTCAAGGCGGTCGGTGACATCAGTCACTGTACCTGCGGCACCGGGTTGCCGCTCTCCCATACGGAAAGCCTCAAGAATGACGCTGTTGGCCGTACGTACCCTCACATTATAGGTGTATATTGAATTACGCAGATTGTTAAAGTCGGTAGCCACATTATTTATATAGCCCAGATGCACTATATACACCACCTCAGCCGTGCGACTTTGGACTTCATCAGGAAGTGTGCCCGTTCCGTCACCTGTGCCTATCTCCTCCGGATTATCAAGATTATTGCCATCCCGGTAAGTCACCGTGGCGTAGATCTCCACATAAGTTGCGTTATTATTAAGCGTAGCCGTCTCAGTAGAACACAGACTCTCATACACTCCGGTGTTTTTATTGCCGTTCTTGTATTCAATTTCACGCTTCTGATAGGCATTCTCACCCGTTACACCGTCAAAAAATTCGGAACGTCCCGTGCGCTTGTTTTCCATCATCCAGAAGTCAAAAGAGGTGACTCCGGCCGATGCCACCGGTGCCACATTTGAAAGCGATGTAGGGTAATTTCGGTTTTTTGACGCGTCAGGCTGCATGGCATCGCCGGCATTGGCGTAATCCGTGATTGCAGCCGGAGCATCCGCACTCTGCGAGCGCTCATATAGCCAGCTGTAGGTAGGCACATTGCGCACATAAAATGACTCCACGTTAATATCGACTATATCGCTGCCGGGCTCTACACTTACATTAAACTTCACCTGCGAGTAAGGCCTGCGCAGATGTACCATGCCACTCAACGTCACCTTTTCATCTTGGCCTGCTTCAGGTATCGCCGCAGGCTTGACCGCCGTCCAGTCGGCAGGATCGCTTGTACCCTCATAGTAGACACCGCTCATAGTCATCGGGGCCTGCGGTTCGGAAAGCACGGCCGCATTCTGGAACACACCTCTCTCTATTACGATGCTACGAAAATCGGTCCATGACGAGACTCCCGCGAGTAATTCCGACAGCTTAGCGGCAGCGCCCGGCTCTCCCGATGCATTGAGTTTGTAGCCGTCGTTAACGTCAGGATTGGCCACGGCCACTATATAGCTCATGCCGGAGCGGGTGGTTATATTATTCAGCGTCCATTCATTATGATTCTTGACACCCGACGTAAAGCCGCTGTCACCATCGGTAAACAGATGACTGTAAGTCACATTGCCGGTATTGACGTTAAAGATGCCCACCCAAAGCGAATTTACCCTGAAAAGATCATCTTGCGACATATCGGCTCGCGAAGTCAACTGTGGCATCTCGGGAGTCGATATCTTCAGATTAATTCGGGTATACAAACCCTCCTCCACAGCCGCCCCGGGCACTATATCGTCGGTGCATGACCACATAAGGACCGCCAGCAGAAAGAGCACCGATACATATCTGTTATATAATCTCACTATCATAGCTGTTATTTTCTATACCTTTAATTAAAAGTAGGAATGTCTATGGAATATTCACTCATCGGACACACCGTATACCGCACGTAAAGCTCCGTCTCCGTGCTCACGCTGTTTATCTCATACCTGTATATGCTGTTGCGAAGAATATCCACATATCGGCCTGTGGCTATACCGTTGTTGTACTCGGCAAGCTTCATCTCATATACGGGGTTGTTTTCGTCACCGTCATGACCTCCGGCCATTTTGACAGTCACTTGTACCCATGCCTTCTCACGCCCGTCAAGAGCATAGGGGGCGTATTCCGCTACATAGGCCGAATAGACGCGGCATCCGTCAGCACGCGCCGCCGTAGCCTGACCGTCGTAATAAAATCCCACAACGGCCGCTGAATTCTGCGTTGCCTGACCGTTTCCCCCCTGATGCAGTACGGCAAAGCTAAGCGGCTCATTATAACGGGCATCCGACGGTATGCTCGGAGTACTCACATACTGGGTCTCGACAGTACCGTCCACACTCCAGTTGTCCAAAGCAGGCAATATCGATGCGCGGCTCCAGCATCCGTTCAGCTCTACTTTGTCAATCGACGCCCGGTCCGCCGGATCGGGCTGGATGGTGGCGTCGCCGTCACCTGTGGCGCCTATACGGTCGATGACCTCGATCTTTGCTATGGCTCTAAGCATATTTATATCCTGCGAACCGTCGGCAGCCACCGACAGATTGACCGGTCTGTCCTCCGTACTGTTTACAAGCTCGTCCTTCGATATGCTGAAATACTGTATTCCCGACATGGGTATATACTGTTTGTTCTCTATCGAAGGCTCCCACAGGTAGCCACTGTTGCCATCGTCTTTAGCAAGTGGAAATCCGAATGTACCCACCGTCTTTGCATCGCAGAGTTGCTGTAAATTCATGCCCGGAGCAAAACCGAACCGGCTCGGCGAGTGAGCGGCCTCATTGCCTGTCACCATTATATGGAAGTCTGCATAAGGCCCGTCCGATTCTATAAAATACGACTGCGCTATGCTCGCCTTGACCGTATACTTCACGTAATTGCCTCCGTCCTCCGGCACTACATCGGGCATAAAGGTGGTCATCACATTGCCCTCTCCGTCCAGCAGGATGAAGCGCATCGACGCAAGGTCAAGATAATTTTCATCGGCATACCCCAGTTGGGTTTCGTCAGGCGCCGCAACCGCACGCGAATCACGATGCGCCGCAGGTAGTTTGCGGGTCACTACCGTAAACTGCATTGTCAGTTTCTTGCCCTCATCGGCCGTCACGTCAGGACAATCGGCATTTTCACCGATACATCCCGCGGACGGCATAACGGCTGCAGCAAGCATCGCTGCCGTTACACATGACCAGAGGTGCCTTTTCAATCCGTATTTCATTTTTGATGTTGCCGTATCGTTATACAATTAAAGATCCTCATCCTGTTCAGGCACAATCCGCCAGCCGTTTATGCTGATGCCGCCGGCTGTATACCAGTTCTTGTCGGCATCGATAAAGAACGCGAGAGTATGCTCATCCATGCGGTCAAGATAAGCCTGATCGCTGTAAAGACCCTGATAGTGGCCTTTGACCATGACAAGATACCGTATCAGATCAAGATTGATGATTACAGTCATGTCATCCTTGCGCGTTACGCGGAGCATGGGCCTGCGGTCGGTCATAAAACGTCCGGTAGTCAGTTCCGCCATGAGTCCTGATGGCAACTGACTGTCATCGGCCTTTGACTCGTTGCGGTCGGCTGCGAGCATTCGCGTAGCCCACGGACGATAAGATACCGTGGTGGTACCCATAAGATTGTTGCGATGGTCCATCGCACTGTTGTCGGCCAATATCTCTATCAGAAAATCATCGGCTTTCATCTCGGTACCGTCGATATTTTCAAGCACCACCTTGAGCACATTGGTGTCCTTCATAAGATTTATAACCGGCAGGTCGATATGACCGTATGCACCGGCCTCACACGTCACTCCGCTTACCGTTCCGTAAAATATCGGCTTTATATCCTGATCTACGTAATAATCACCGGCTGCTTCCTTCAGCGGCAAAGTAGCCGACAGGGCGCTCATCGAGGAGGGCTGCGCCCCGCCACCTATGGCAAACACCGCCGGGTCGGCCGTCGGAGAGTCACCGCCGCACCACGCCACCATGTCGTAAGTACCCGGCAGAAGATCGATATCCATCCCGTAGTCGCCCGATTCAAGCGATGCTCCGCTGTCTGACTTGCTGAGCACGAGCTGGCCGTGACGGTCAAAGACATAGAGCGTGACCGACGTGACTTGCGATGCAAAAGCATCGGCATTCAGTATATTGGTTGTAAATGTAAAAGGTACCCGGTAATGAACCGAGCAGTCGCCCTGATCTTCATAAATCATCGAATCACATGAACTTAAACCCAACACCAACGCACTGATCATAGCCAGTGTCGGTGTCGGTTGAGCCATACCGCGCATTGTAGGATGTATCATTTTATAATGTTTTGTTTATTATCTTTATATATAGTGGAGTCTGACATCTGTTTATATGACATGAGACTCTCGTTATGGTCTGTTTCAGTGGTTTCGCTTCCCTTGACGGGATTCTGAAACGGCAGCAGTATGTCTGTTGCGGTAATTTCACCGTTGCCGGTGTTTGCGGCTTACTTGATATGAACCGCTATTCATGATAAAGGCGAGGGAAGCACCAAGGGATGGTTCCCTCGCCTGATTTGAATTATAATGTTAAGAATGAACTCATCATAGCTCGACTCCCTGAATGGGAACGAGTCGCCAAGCGAGTATGTTAAGACGGGCGGCTACATAATAGTTGTCAGGATCCATGGGGGGCACGATAGGCTGGTCGGCGCTGCGAAGACCTACTCCGAGTCCTTTGATACTGCTTACGTTCAGGTTGTATACATGGTTGCGTACAACTCCGAAGTCACCGCGACGCATGTTCTGCCATTTGTATACATTGGATTTTTCGTTGGCGTCCTCTACCACCTCTACGCCGTTAAGGTTCTGGCCGAAGCCCAGATGACGGATAGGAATCGAGAAGAACGCAAGACCGTCGGAGAACATCTGGGCGGTAGATACTGTCTTCCACAACAGACGGTTGGCTGCGGCAAGGTTATCTTCGGTTATGACCTCATAAGCCTTGGTTGTACCGTCGTAGAAGTACAGAGCCTGATTTTCGGGAAGATTATTTTTAAGCTGCAATGTCACAAGACGTCCGGCCACATTCTCCGTGCCGCGTACAGCGGCTTCAGGATGCTCGATTTCAAACCAGTCTCCATTCGTAGCGCTCTGTTCACCATTTTCGTCCAGATAGATCACACTCTGATTGGCAAGCATAGTGGATTTAAGCAGAGCCACATCGCCATAATAATTATCCTTGCCTTCTTTCTTGCCGTAAAGATAAAAATCGGAGTTATCGTCAGCTGTAGCCAGTTTATAATTGCCCACTATGACTGCCGATGCCACAACGGCTTTATTGTTCAATGTCGTCGATATTATATTATCTATGCTGGCGGTTGTCTCGCGCGAGTAGAAGTAACCCGATGCCTCATCATCCTTTGAACCCGCTTCTGTTTTGAAGCCGTCTGTCGCATTCCAAGCTATACCCGGGTCGGAAGGTCTGCTGCCGTCAATGCCGTTGGCTATCTGGTTATAGGTGAAGTAACGCAGATCATACGGAAATGCCGTTTCCCAGTCATTCTTGTCGGTTATGTTGTCTGATACACGGGGATAATCATTTGCATAATACGAAGGCGAGCATGCCCAGAATGAGCGATGGTCGCCATCCAAATTCCATATGGGCATACCTGTATTTTTAAACGCATCCTCCATTTCGGCCCAAGTCGCGGGATTGGTCGGGCCTGCCGCTGCGCTGGTGGAAAATGCCTTCGTGACATAAGTCTCCTCGTCAATAGCATTAGGACGCCAATAAGCGGGTGTGAACTTGATGCTGCCTGCACTGATACTGCCGTCAGCGCCGACTACGTTCACCGCGTTGGGTTCTATGTTGCCGGGCTCCAGCGTAAGACCGATTTTGGCGGCATAACGCTCTACAAAAATATTGACTACCGCATCGTCGCCGGTAGCGGCGTCAGCTTCAGCCTCCGTATCAAAAAGTTTACCGTCTACGATAGGTGTAGCCATCATGCGTACTTTTGACTGGCCCGATATCGGATCAGTACCGTAATAAACGGAGTTGCTCATTGCGAAGTATTCGGTACCGCCCACACTCTTCTTGATGCGCACACGTGTCGCTCCTTCAAGCTCCTTAAGGGTCATAGTCGATATGCCGGTCTCGTCGATAGGGTTCACATAACACATCACATAGGCCGGTTTATTCTGTCCTTGAGTCATCTCGACCGGAATTGTCGACTTCCAGAACCGGGTGACATTACTGTTGCCCCATACATCTGTAGAGGGTGCTTTATCGCTCCATCCGTCGGCAAGTTCGTCGCCTGTCACCGACTTCATGGTAGCCGTAGGATTGCCGGCTCCGTCGTAGAATACGAACACGAGTTTATTGACAGCGCTTTCAGCTGCTGAACCGTCCTGAAAGTCGGCACGGCCGCCTTGATTGACGCCACTCGTAGGATTGCAGATAGCGACAGTCATATACTGCGTCTGATCAGCCTCGACCTTACCGGGGTCCTGCCCTTTCATGGGTTCGTCACCGGAGCACGATGATAAAGCACCCATTGCAAGAAGTGCGGCTGCTCCGGCATAAAATTTAATTGTTTTCATCTTTAAATGAATTAAATGAATAAAAAGAGTATTGATGATGATTATTTATTGTTCAGTTCGAGCCATGATGTGTATTCGTCAAGCTGTGCCATGGCGTCGTCGGCCTCCTTCACGCCTTTCTGCCGTGCTTTTTCAAGTCCGGCACGGGCGGCTGTGTAGTCGCCCTGACGGGCCGCAAGAACGGCGCGGGCATAGACGGCTTCGGGAGTATCGCCTGACTTGGCCAGATACCGCTCAGCGTTGACAAGGTCGCCGAATGACAGCGCTGTCACTCCGGCATTGAGATTGGCCTCGGGAGCGTCGGGATACATACGCACGGCCACTTCGAAGACCTCCCGGAAACGGTCGGAGTCGGCCGGCAGCGACTGTGCCAGTATGTAAAGCTCGTGCAGGCTCAGTTTACGCGGATCGGCGGCCATGACCTCCGCTATCTTGGCCGGATCGCTGAACGACGACACCACGTAGGTTATCGTATAGTCGCTGCGGCGCAAGGCCGGATATACATTGTCGAGCAGATAGCGGTACTGTCCGGGATAAGTACTCTTCAGTTTCCACTCGCGGACGTCGGGAGTGAGGTCGTCTGACGCTATGATGTCAAGTATGCCTTGGCGGTTGTCGATCTGCGACTCCTCGACCCGACGGCGAAGACCGTCCCAGTCCTCGGCCACTGAAGCAGAGCGCAGCAACTCGGGCGAAAACGAATACAGGTCGCGCACATAGCCGGCGAGAGCGGCCGTACGCCCCTCGGCAAGCCGGGCATTGTTCTCGTACGGGCCCTCGGGCGAGGCATGGCCCGTAACGGTTATGCCCTCTATGCGCGAATCCGCGTCGTCCCGCACTGCGTCGATAGTGGCGCGTATGGACCCGAGCTCCTCGGGATTACGACGGTAACCGGCCTCGATATCGGTGCGATTGACCTTGAAGTCGATATAGGCCTGCCCCTTTACAGAGCGTTCTTTACGGGTCTCTACCCGTGGAGTTATGTAGACCCGCTGCGGAGCAAATGTACGCTCGCGGAAGTCGAGTTGAGCCACATCGGTCATAACGGAGCTTATCGGTTCAAAACCGCAGCCACACAGGTCCTCCGACAACGACAGCACCGCACTCTCCATCCACCGGCTGTAGGGTATTATGGCGCTGTACTCCACATCCGAACCCGGCCGCACAAGCATGTCGCCCGGCAAGGCGGTGCGGTGACGGATGTTCTGTATATAACGGTTACGACCCGCTACCGTCACCGACGGCAGAGTCACCGTACTGTCCGCGGCATGCAGTACGGGTATGAAGGTCACCTCGCGGTCACTTTTCAGTTTAAGTCCGGTGAAGTCGAGTGTCATATTGACCAACAGATTGTTGTCGGTACGCTCTACGCTGAGACCCTTCACGCGGCTGTCGGCGCTCTCGAGGATAGCGGCCGGCGATTGGACGGCCACTAAAAGCGCGGCGCCGAGGCTAAGCATTTTTATTGTCATAAAGCAGGCGTTCATGCTGGGTTAAAGAAATCAGAATACATACACAAGGTTGAGTGCAGCCTTCGTGGGGCCGAAGTAATTATGACGGCCCGAGCCTACGGCGCGGCCGCAACCGGCACACTCGTAGCGGTCAAAGCGCGTATGAATCCAGCCTATGCCGAGTTCGGCCTCGAGATTCCAATGACGCCCGAGCAACCAGCTGTAGCCGTAAGCCACACCGACACCGCCGAACCATCCTTGATAACGGTGGTCGTCAAGTGCGCCGAAGTCGGTGCCGAGCAGCTTGAAGTCCAAGTCAAGATGACCGGCATTGTACTGACCGCCGAGCAGATGACCGGCCACAAAGTGACCGCCAAGCGCCTCGCAGAACCAATAGCGCACTTCGGGCTGTACAAGCCAGTGCTTCCACTTCTTGCCCTCGTCGAGAGTCCATGCATTAAGATTGCCCGACAGGTCCACCGACCATCGGGGTGACACTTGAAGCTCCGCGCCGGCATTTACGGTAAGAGCGGCGTCATAGAGCAGATTGGTTTTGACAGCTAAATCCCGGGCTGACGTATGGACACAACCAAGCGCCCACAGCAGGACTGCTGCGAGAATTTTTATTTTCATATGTTTAGGGAATATCGGTCTTATATGCGCATCGCAAGCCTCATGGCATTCACTGGAGATAACCCCGCACCGCGGAGTAGGCGTACAATCGGCGGTGGCGTCAAGATGCTCAGGTGTCATCCGGGCACAGGACATAATCGGCGCCTGACTATCGGCACCGGTACAATGACCCGATTGGATAAAAAAAGTTCGTTGAAGCGTGTAAAAAGGATGGCGGCTCGGAGATAAGCCGCATAAAACACTAACTATCAGTGAGTTAGAGAAAAACGGGGGGGGTAATTTGCCCATTCCCGTTCATAAAGGGGAGTACTATATAAATTATACCTCTTCACAAATGCGATAAATATTGATTCTTTGCGACAGCGTCGCCGTAAATGATGATTATCACCGCAAATTAATGAATCTAATTTTAATTATGCAACTTTTTTAACAATTTTATTACTCATTGTTAACACATTGACTTCTCGACAGCTGCAATAACGCTTACGGCTACACCACGCATGCCCCCACACAGCAGGCCTTATCAGCCTTATGCTCCCGGTCTACACGCCTCTTAGCGGAAATCGGCAGGAAGGTCCTTGTCGGTGACCGCTGGAAACCAGCGGCCGAGGCGCTCCCTCGCACGGGATTTCGCTTCGGGAGTGATATTGCCCTTGATGGCATTGAGCGCGGCGATCACAGCCGCCATATCGTCGGAGAACCCGACAATAGGCATAGCGTCCGGTATAAGGTCCACAGGCAGGATAAAATATCCGAGCGCACCGTATATGATGGCCCGGTCCTTCAGCGGCAGCTTGGAATCAGTAACCACATAATACAGAAGAAGCACAAGATATACCAACGACGCACCGGCCGACTTGCCGATGGCCGACAACTTGTTTTTCAGGCCTTCTACAGAAAAATACTTCTGATAGTCGGCAAACAGCTGTTTGTCATTCATAGTACTTTTTGTATAAAATATGTAAAATCAAAGCTTGGCTCCCGATGAAAGCAGCGCAAGCAGACGGTCGTGTATGTCGGGGGTTCCGGCCACTAACGATATATTGCGGTCATGACGGAAATGCGTATACCGTCCTCCCGCCTCCTCGACCACAAGCAGCCCGGCACACACATCCCAAGCATGTAGATTCATCTCCCAGTAGCCGTCGAGAAATCCCGCCCCTACATAACACAGATCCATAGCGGCCGAACCGAGCCGGCGCAGTCCGCGCACACGCGGCATGACAGCCGCCACATTGTCAAGATTGTTGTCGGGATTACTGTCCTTGTCAACCGGAAAGCCCGTAGCCACAACACTGTGACCGAGCTCCGACTTGCAGGATACCGATATAGGGGTGCCGTTCAGATAAGCGCCCTCGCCTCTGACGGCATGAAACAACTCATTCAGATAAGGAGCGAATACCACGCCTATAAGCGGCTCTCCTTTATACTCCACCCCCACCGATACACTGAACTGCGGCAGTCCCTGACTGAAATTGGTAGTGCCGTCAAGAGGATCTATGACCCAACGGTAATCGCCTGTATGGTCACTCGCACCCGACTCCTCCGACAGTATCGAATGGTCGGGATATTCATCCCTGATATGTCCTATGAGCAACCGCTCGGCAGCCTTGTCGGCGGCCGTGACTATGTCACTGTCATTGAACTTGGATTCCACACCAAGCTCTTTTCCTCTGAAATAACTCATATGCACGGCACCCGCCTCGCGGGCCCATGACATAGCATTCAGCAGTAATTCCGGGCAATCCATATTTCTTCAGTTTTATACTACGTTATACTATATATAAATTGTTACCCGGCAAAAATGTTTATTCCTTGTTCTCAACAATAGGAAGCTGTCGTTTGAAAACCTCTTTAAAGGAAATCAGCGACTCGGTACGGGCCAGTCCGAGACCCTGAAGCTGCTCATGGATAATGTGCAGAAGGTGGTCGTTGTTGCGTGCATATAGTTTGATGAACATGTCATACTGACCGGTAGTGAAGTGCACTTCAACAACCTCGGGTATGGCCTTCAGTTTCTCGACAACCTCGTCAAACTTACTCGGGTCCTTGAGGAAGAAGCCTATGTAAGCGCACGTATCATACCCTACCGACGCCGGGTTGATAAGACATTCCGAGCCCCGGAGCACTCCAAGGGCCATAAGTTTCTGTATGCGCTGATGGATAGCAGCCCCCGAGACATTGCATTCGCGCGCTATCTCAAGAAATGGTTTACGTCCGTTTGTCGACAAAGTCTGAAGAATTTTGTAGTCCAAGGAGTCCAACTGTGCTTTAGCCATAAACTTATGATTTTAGTTCTTTGTTATATTTTGAAACTGTTAACTTTCGGAAAGCAAAATTACACATTTATATAATAATTCTATCAATTTTCAAATAAAAATTGTTTCTTTTTTCTTTTTAGACTAACTTTACGACATGAATATTACACTGATAAAGGCACACGGCACCGACATAAGCCTCGAACACTTCAGGAAAGTATATTTTGAAGCCTTTCCTGCCGACGAGCGCCGACCGTGGGATGACATGACCGACAAAATACACAACGGCCACGACATGTTCTCGGCCTATATGATTATGGACGGTGACACTTCCGTGGGCTTCATTACAGCATGGCAGTTTCCCGAAGTCGCCTACATAGAGCACTTCGCCATTGACCGCGCCTACAGACAGCACGGACTTGGTGCACTGGCCATTGACCGCTTCCTTTCGCTTACGTCAACTCCTGTGGTGCTTGAAGTGGAGCTTCCTGACTCCGGACCCATGGCCCGACGCCGCATCGACTTCTACCGTCGCCACGGCTTCACGGCGCAGCCCCGTTTCGAATACATACAACCGCCCTACACCGATGAGCTTCAGGAAGTGCCGATGATGCTTATGACCCGCGGCGACATAGATCTTGACAAGGCACGCCATCTGCTTCATCATTTCGTTTACGAAGCGATATGAAATATATGATTTTATAACGAAAATGAACAACTCGCACAAATACAACGGCACATACGCACACACGCTCGCCACAGCGGTCATGGCTCTGACAATCATAGCCGCAGTAATATTCACGTCCTGTGCGCGACAGCAATACAGCCGACCCACAATCACGGTAAGCATACAGCCGCAGAAGTATCTGCTGGAGAAAATCGTCGGCGACAAGTGGGACGTCAAGTGCCTGCTATCCAACGGCGCCAATCCCGAGTCCTACGACCCGAGCCTCACCCATCTGCTGAACCTTGAAAACAGCAAGGCATACTTCCGCATGGGCAACATACCTTTCGAGAGCGCCATCATAAACAAGGTACACAACAACAATCCGGCATTGAAGCTGTACAACAACTCCGAAGGCATATCGCTCATTACAGGAACCCATAGCCACGGCTCCGGACAGCGCGACGAAGAACCAGACCCGCACACATGGACCTCCGTGGTCAACGCACGCAAGATAGCGAGCAACATGTATAACGCCATGGTCGACCTCGACCCCGACAACAAAGGCTACTACGCCGACAATCTACGTTCGCTCCTGACCGAACTCGACGCGCTGCAAGATACGATAGCGGCAGGTCTGGCCGACAAGCGGGGCACGGCTTTTGTCGTATGGCACCCATCGCTGAGCTACTTCGCCCGCGACTACGGCCTTACCCAGATATCGCTCAGTCCCGAGGGCAAAGAGGCCTCCATAGGCATGCTTCAGGAAACTATCGATGACGCAAAAGCCCATGACGCAAAAGTCATGTTTTTCCAGAAAGACATCGACTCCCGGCAGGCGCAGGTAGCCAACGAACAGATCGGCGCCACTCTCGTAAACATAAATCCGCTCAGCTACCACTGGGACAAAGAAATGCTCAACATAGCCGATGCACTCTCAAAATGACATACTGATATCGCTCAGCGACATATATATGCAGTATGACCGCAAAATCATACTGCGTGACATAAACATCGACATCCGGCGCAACGACTTCCTCGCGATAACCGGCCCCAACGGAGGGGGCAAGACGACACTTCTGCGGCTCATACTCCGGCTTGCGCATCCCACCCGCGGACAGGTGCGTTACCTCAACCGCGGAGTGCCGGTAAAAAATCTGTCTATCGGCTATCTTCCGCAAAAGAATCTTATTGACAGCCGGTTTCCCATCACGGTAAAAGAGGTTATTGAGCTCGGTCTGCTCGCCGACAAGAACATAAACGACGCAGAGCGCAGAAAAAGGATATTCGACACAATCGAACTGATGGGCCTTCAGGACCACGCCGGCCACGCCATAGGAGAGCTGTCGGGCGGACAGCTTCAGCGTACCCTGATAGGCAGGGCGCTCATATCGCATCCTGACATACTCGTGCTTGACGAACCGCTAAGCTATCTTGACAAGCACTACGAGCATGAACTATACAATATAATTGCCGGATTGGCGGCCGACACGACAATAATACTCGTGTCACACGAGATGTCGACCATAGCCGGAATGGCCAACCGCCACATAATAGTAGACCATGAACTGCATGAATGCCAAGCAGCGCGCCACTATGCCCACGCATCATGCGACGAAGAGTGACCGGCACGTCAGCGGCTGCCCACCACAAGGAAAGCAAGACCTACAAGCAGAACGGAAAGGTCGACCAGCTTCAGACGTATGTTTTTCTCTCTCAGCACCGTCACACCGTAAAGAAACGACACGATGACGCTGCCGCGGCGTATCATCGACACAACGGCTATCATAGAGCCGTCGATTGACAACGAATAAAAGTAGGCAATGTCGGCAACGGTAAGGAATATCGATATAAAAGGTATGGCCCAGCTCCAGCGGAATGGCACCGACGAGCCTTTCACCTTCAGAAGCACGGCTATAGTGGCCCCCATGATCAGCAACTGATAAAACGAATACCATGCCTGAACCTCCAACGGTTCATAAAAACGAAGCAGAAACTTATCATATAGAGCGCTGACCGCACCCATAAACGTGGCGCCGATGCTAAACCAAAGCCACCGGCTCTCTTTCAAAGAGAATCCCTCGCGCCCTCCTATGCGGCTTATGAAGTACAACGACACAAAACCGAGCGCTATACCGGTCCACTGCATCCAGTTAAGACGCTCGCCAAATATAATCAACGCACCCACAAGCACTATCACCGGGCGGGCAGCATTCACAGGTCCGGCTATAGTGAGAGGCAGATGCTTGATGCCGAAGTAACCGAGCAGCCATGATGACAGCACGATAAATGACTTCAGCACGATAAGCATATGGCCCGACATGGTATTTCCGAGGCCGTAATTGCCCGCCCACAACCCGGCTATGATGACCGGCGACATGAGCAGAGCGCTGAAAAGAGTATTGAAAAACAGTACTACAAGCACATTATTGCCTGCGACCGAAATCTTCTTGAATATATCGTAAGCGCCGAGACACAGCGCCGACAGTATGGCAAGAGCAATCCACATGGCAACAGTTTACTTAAGTTTGGCTATGCGTTTTGGGTCGCCCACTATCCACAATATATCATCGGGACGAAATACGGTACTGCCGGTAGGATGATCATAAGTACCGTCGGGATGCTGTATGGCCACGAGGAGCGCGCTATACTTGTCGCGTATCTGCGCAGAGGCCGAAGTCTGCCCGATAAGTGGCGACGTTTCAGACAGCTGTATATTCGTGAACTTCATGTCATTGACCGAACTGTCTATTACCGAGTCTGGATTAGCTTCAAGAATAGGCAGCAGCTTTTCAATCTGCTCGTCGGTGCCTATGACACCCACCACGTCGCCGGGAAACAAGCGCATGTTTCCGTTAGGCACCGCAATTGTGGTACCGGCACGCTGTATACTGGCCACATTCACCCCATAACGGCGGCGCAGGTCGGAATCGACAAGACGCTCACCTACATAAGGATAATTGTACCCTACCTCAATATAGGCCATGTGCATGTCGCTCACAAGATTGTTGTTCTTACCGCTTCGCCGGAGCTCACGCTCGTTCAGATTGTTGAAAAACCTCGACTCGATGACCCTCATCTGTTTTTTAAGTCTTCCCGACCAAGCTCCTATAAGTATGAAGAATATCACAAAACCCACTATCCATCCCACTCTCGCCGAGTGTATGACACTGAGAGTATATATGATGAAACCAAGCGACAACACAGCCCTGAACACACCCATCACTATAAGCGGCACGTCAAAATGCGCATTGGCGGCGATAAGACGCTCACGCTCGGTCCTGCGAGAGGCCGGCATGGCAAGAGCCAGCAAGAAAGGCGACATCATCACCAAAGCAGTGGCGCTGCATATAAAACGTCCCCACGAGGGAGTCACCTCAAGCATCCACGGAAGAAGATACTTGACACACACGAGTATTATGGCGATTATGACACTCGAATAAAGCAGAATACGCCACATATAACGCTTCAGCACCGACATCCACAAAGCCTTTGTCTCACTCTCGGAGGAAGCCTTGTCGCTGTACCGGTCGATAAGGAAATGCCACCGCTCGGGCAGCACCCGCTCCACAATCTTGTAAAACGGACCGGCCATGCGTATGAAGTAAGGCGTGGTAAAAGTCGTAATGACCGACACGGCAACCACTATCGGATATATGACAGGGTCAAGCACACCCAACGACATACCGAGCGAAGCGATGATAAACGCGAACTCTCCTATCTGAGTCAGCGAAAATCCCGACTCGATAGCTATTTTCAGCGACTGTCCGGTTATAAGCATACCGAAAGTGCCGAACACAATCATGCCCACGACGACAACAGCAGATAGTATGAGTATAGGCGAACTGTACTCTACGATGATATGCGGATTCACCATCATGCCCACGGAGATAAAAAACACCGCTCCGAACAGGTCTTTGACCGGCGTTATCACCTGTTCTATACGCTCGGCGTAGCTTATGCCGGCTATTATCGACCCCATGACAAATGCACCGAGTGCGAGCGAGAAACCGCAGTATACAGAAAACACAGCCATGCCGAAACACAAACCCACGGAAATAATAAGCAGTGTCTCGTTATTAAGATACCTGCGTATGGCATTAAGAAGCGACGGAAGCACATAAACACCGACAAGAAACCATATGACAAGGAAAAACACGAGCTTGCTTATGCTGAAAAGCATCTCGGTACCCTCGACGCTCTTGTTGATAGCTATAGATGACAGTATGACCATCATCAATACCGCAAAAAGGTCCTCCACGATAAGCACGGCAAACACAAGCGAAGCGAACTTCTTCTGCCGCAGATTGAGATCGGTAAACGCCTTGATGATTATAGTGGTGGATGACATAGACAGCATGCCGCCGAGAAACAAGCTGTTCATGTGCGAGAAGTGAAGCACATGTCCTATGGCAAATCCTGAAGCCATCATGCCGGTGACTATGACAAGCGCAGTGACTACTGCCGACCCGCCCACATTAAGCAGTTTCTTGAAACTGAACTCCAACCCGAGCGAAAAGAGCAGCACCACGATACCAAGTTGCGCCCAAAACTCAATATTGCTCTCGGTAGTCACCGAAGGGAGGTACTCGAAGTGTGGACTTGCCAGAAATCCGGCCACGATATATCCCAGTACCACAGGCTGCTTCATCCACTTGAACAGCACGGTGACCACAGCACCGAGTATAAGTATAAACGCAAGATCCGACACGAGATTCTCCACCTGTATGTCGGAAATAACCTCGGCAGTATCCGATGCAGCTCCTTCGGCGGCGGGAATCAATGCCGATATAATAGATAGTATCATCGTATGAAATCTCTTTTTATATGCTTACTTGATTGGCCATCGATATGGCGTCTGTAGGCTTGACCTGACGCAACTCGGAAAAAAGCTTAAGATAATTGGTGCTCTCGCGTATCAACACCACGAGATTAAGCCGTGTGACCGGCCCCGTATAGTCATACTCCACGTAAACATTGGTCAGATGCACTCCATGCCGCATGAGCACCTCCCGGTAGCCCTCTATATCCTCGGCTATGACCGACAGCTTGATCCTTATTATACGCGATTCGACCCCGACGTTTATACGATGCTCCCAGCGCTCGATAACGACAAGAATGAGCAATATGAGTCCGGTGGCTATGATAGACAGCAGATACAGGCCTACACCTACAGCCATGCCTATGGCTGCTATCATCCATATGCCGGCGGCAGTCGTAAGACCGCGCACCGAACCTTTCATCTGTATTATGGCTCCGGCACCGAGAAAACCGATACCTGTCACAACCTGCGCGGCTATACGCCCCGGGTCGCCGTTTTTAAGTCCCATGTATTCCTGCGGGACATATATCGACAGAAGCATGGCGAGAGTGGCGCCCATTGATATAAGAGCGAAAGTGCGCACACCGGCTATCTGTCCCTTGCGCTTGCGCTCAAAACCCACACAACAACCCAAGATAAGACTGAGACACAGCTTGAAAATCGACGAAACCGTGTTGACTTCGATGGAGTTTATGTCCTCGATAACAGTTGTCCAGAGCCCGGCCATAAAATGCTGTTATTTACGCAGTGTGAAACGACGCGAAGCCAGACGGAAATCATCGGCAAACAGCTCGACAAGATAGTCACCCGGAGTAAGAGTCGTGTTTACATCCCAATATATATGTATGCCGGGTATCTCCTCGCCGGAATACTCGATAGTCTTACGGGCCGTGCATTGCAGCGAGCCTCCTTCAAACGAAAACGAACCGCCGGCTCCGAGAAGCGAACCTTCTGGACTGATTATGCGGAGGTATATCACCTTTTCACCCACAGGAGTGGAGTTGTTCTGCGGTATGGTAAACGACACATCAAGCTGGCGTGCCTTTGTCACATTTTTCTCTACCTTTCCGTTTTTCTTCAAGGCCACAAGGCTTACTCCCGTGACGTTGAGCTTCTCGGCAAGAGTCATGCGCTCCGACAGTACCTCGTTGCGCTTGGTCTCATTGGCCACACGGGTCGTCAGTTGCTGATTGCGCTGCTTAATCTCGGCATTTTCGGCTCTAAGTCCGGCATTTTCCTTGCCGAGCGAGTCTATCTGCGACACATAGTGACGCAGGATATTTTTCAGGGTTCCTATCTCGTCCTGAAGCTGCTTTATACGCTGCGCGCTCTTCTGCTTCTCGGAATTAAGCTCCTGAAGGAGTTTTTCGACCTTGCTCTTCGCTGCGGCATACTTGGTTACGAGCGAGTCGTTGACAAGGAGTTGCGACTGGTTTTCATACTGCGCATACTCTGTATTAAGTGCCTGATACTCATTGGCGAGCTGAAGCTGCTCGTTGGTGAGCTGCAACTGCTCGTTGGCAAGCGTGGCCTCTTCGACTTTCTTGTTCATAGTAGTCGCTGTAAATACAAACGCGAGTATCGCTATAAGCAGCAACGCACCCAAAACTATGACTCCGATAAAAAGTTTTTTTGAATTCTTTGTATTATCTTCCATATCATACGCAATTTAAGCCACAAATTTACAAAATTTCTACAAATTATAAGACATGCAGCTTAATATACCTCATTTATCATCAGTACTCCATGCGTTGGAAGCGTCGGCTCCTGCGCCCCATCATCAGCATCGACGACATCATGTAGCGCTCAAACTCGAGACGGTAGTCTTCGAGGCAGTCGACGGCAACACGCCTGTTGTTGAGCAGGTACGTGTCGTAAGTGGGGATGTGGCCGGTGATGAAGTCGACACCCACATGGTGGTAGTCGGCCAGACCCTGAAGGAAAGAGGTGTCGCGGAGCATGAGTGGACGCCAAGCCTCGATCATCTCCCAGTCGTTGCACACCTCCTGACCCGGATAGCTGAGCGAGTGGCTGCGGCGGTAACCCGGTAAGGCCTTGTAGTAGTCAGCGGTGACGGGGGACGAGGGTGCAGCGGGCTTGGTGGATTCAGTGGGTTTTATAGGACTAATTGGTCTAATTGGACTAATTGAGGTCGAGAGGGCTTTCTGACGGCGGCGTTCGCGGGCCCGGGCGTTGACACGCTTGCGGCGGTCGATGACGGCCTTGGCGAAGAGAAAGCCCATCATAGAGGCGGGGTCGAGGCCGACGGGCAT
>Ga0209064_1000269_pt1 | contig 120931 bp, 99 predicted proteins | sample Inofromicrocosms_FD_187498 | JGI IMG/M metagenome (GOLD analysis project Ga0209064, IMG submission 187498) | Mouse cecum microbial communities from Vienna, Austria - Inoculum for glucosamine and mucus D2O microcosms (SPAdes) (version 2) | ecosystem: Host-associated > Mammals > Digestive system...
ATTCAGAAAAAGAGCAAAGTCAAAGAATAAAATACTATAGTCCGTAACAGAGAAAAGAATCGCTGTAGTGTCCATGTTTGCTGGACTTACAGCGATTTTATCTTCGGTAAACTGTCAAAGACAGGATCTTATTCTATTATAGTTATTTTTCCAAAAAAGACAAGGTATTTTAATACAAAAAGGGAGTTACCGCTTTGTAAATCCCTTTAACTTTTTGCCAAATCCATTTGCCTTTTTATTTTATTTTAACGCTTTTCTGATGAAAGGCCTTTTCGTCATAGTACTAATTTCCTATTACTATCCAGTACTAAAGTTTCACGCTTTAAACTTGTCTATTTCCTCATAAATCGCATCATTTAATACCCTGATATAAGTCCCCTTCATCCCCGAGCTTCGGGATTCGATTACGCCTGCACTTTCCAGTTTACGGATGGCATTGACAATAACGCTCCTTGTTATTCCCACTCTGTCCGCAATCTTGCTGGCAACCAGAATTCCTTCCATTCCGTTTAATTCCTCAAAGATATGTACAATCGCCTCTTCCTCCGAGGAAGACAAGGTGCTGATGGCAGATTTTACCACCTGACGCTTTCTGCTCTCTTCAGCGCTTTCCTCATTGACAGAACGGAGCATCTCGAGTCCTACCACCGTAACGCCGTATTCCGTCAGGATAATATCATCAATATCATACTGCTGACTGCACTTATACAAAAACAACGTTCCCAGTCTTTCTCCCGCTATTTCTATGGGAGCAATGACCGCCTGAAATTTTTTTACATCTGTGTCTTCAAACCCCAAAGTAGAAAGATTGACGTTTTCCTTAGTGCTCAATACGGAAAGAAGCCTGTCGTTTAACAAAGGATCAATAAAGCTGCCAACCTCTCCGTTTAACAGCTCTGTAATCTGTTCGATCTCATTTCTCTTTCCTACGCCCAGAACCTTTCCCTTTTTACTGATAACCAGAACATTGGATAACAAAATTTCATTCATCACATCACATATATCATTGAAAACCACCTTGCTGGTGTTATTGTTATGCAATAATTTCCCTATTTTTCTGGTCTTATCCAGTAGCTGAACGCTGCCCATGTATGTATCACATCCTTGTATTATTGTGCTTGTAAATCACATATTCATTGCTATTTTAGCACAATTATCATACAGATGCAATTCATTTTGCGTAATTGTCTGAATATTATCTCATCCAATTTCTTCTAATTCTTTATTCTACTTTCTATCCCTGTCTTTTATTCCTATTCCTTGATTATTTTTCCTGCCTGCTTTTCCGATTTGGGTTCTTCCGCTTTCATTCAGTCCTTTTACTTTGCCTTTTTCAGCTCTACATAATCGCACTGGTCATCAGCACAGGAAAGCTTGTTACCCCTTTCCAGTAATGCATTTCCGCATTTGGGACAGAGCTTTCCGCTGGGGCGCTGCCATACCATAAAATCACAATCCGGAATATTTTCACAGCCGTAATAACGACGGCCTTTTTTGGTCTTTCTGACAACAACATCCTTTCCGCACTTAGGACATGCCACGCCGATTTTTTCAAGATAGGGCTTGGTGTTCCTGCAGTCCGGAAATCCCGGGCATCCTAAAAACTTGCCGTGAGGACCATACTTGATAACCATGTTCCTGCCGCATTTTTCACAGATGACATCCGTCTCTTCATCGGCAATTTCCACATTTTCCAGCTGTTTTTCCGCTTCCATTACCGCCATATCCAGATCCGGATAGAAATTTTCCACAACTACCTTCCAGTTAACGGACCCCTCTTCCACCTTATCGAGCAAAGATTCCAGGTTCGCGGTAAAGTTAACATCCACAATAGTCGGAAAGGCTTCCTTCATCATATGATTTACAACCTCTCCCAATTCGGTTATGAAGAGGTTTTTATTTTCCTTTGCCACATATCTTCTGGCAAGAATAGTCGTAATGGTAGGGGCATAGGTAGATGGCCGCCCAATGCCCATTTCTTCCAATGTGCGCACAAGACTGGCCTCCGTATAATGAGCAGGAGGCTGGGTAAAATGCTGGCTGTAATCATAATCCTCAAGGGTAAGCTCCGTATCCTTGTCAACAGACTTGATCAGGGTATTGGATTCCGCTTTTTCCTCGTCAGCATCCGTATATACGCTCATAAAGCCCTCAAACTGCAGTTTGCTGGCGGAAACATGGAAACGGTATCCGTTCCCTTCTATTTTGACGGAAGTAGTGGCATAGACTGCAGGCGCCATCCTGCTTGCGGTAAAGCGTCTCCAGATCAGCTGGTAAAGACGGAATAAATCTCTAGGAAGCGCTTCCTTTAAATCAGAAGGCACTCTGTTGATATCGGTAGGACGGATTGCCTCGTGGGCATCCTGTATTTTTCCTTTGGAATTTTTGGTATTGCTCTGCTTTAGCAGAAAATCATTCCCGTAATGCTCTTTAACAAAATCCGCCGCTGCCGCTGCCGCCTCGTCTGAAATACGGGTGGAATCAGTACGCAGGTAACTGATCAGCCCCACTGTTCCCTGTCCTTTTATTTCCACGCCTTCATATAACTGCTGTGCCAGTCTCATGGTCTTCTGGGTGGAAAAATTCAGTGCCTTGGACGCCTCCTGCTGTAAAGTAGAGGTCGTAAAGGGAAGGGGCTGTTTTCTGACTCTTTCCCCCTTCTTTACATCTGCAACCAAAAATCTGGCGCCCTCTAATTCTTTTAAGAGACTGTCCATCTCATCTTTATTGGTAATAGCGAGTTTTTCATCCTTTGTGCCGTAAAATTTGGCAGTCAAAGGTTTCTTTTCGCCGGGAATCCGGAATTTGGCTTCCAGGTTCCAGTATTCCTCGGGAATAAAAGCGTTAATTTCATCCTCCCTGTCCCCGATAAGGCGAAGAGCCACCGACTGCACCCGGCCGGCGCTTAACCCCCTTTTAACCTTTGCCCACAAAAGGGGGGAAATCCGATACCCCACCATACGGTCAAGCATACGCCTTGCCTGCTGTGCGTCCACTAAATCCATATCAATTTCCCTTGGATTTTTTAAAGATTCTTTTACTGCATTTTTTGTAATTTCATTAAAGGTAATACGGTAGACCTTTTTATCTTCCAGCTTAAGGGCCGCATAAAGATGCCATGAAATGGCTTCTCCTTCCCGATCAGGGTCAGTTGCCAGATAAATCTTATCGGCTTTCTTTACCTCCTTTCGGAGGGCCGCTAAAACATCTCCCTTCCCGCGAATGGTAATGTATTTAGGTTCATAATCATGCTCCACATCAATTCCCAACTGGCTCTTGGGCAAATCCCTCACATGCCCGTTGCTTGCCATTACCTCATAATTTGCCCCTAAAAACTTTTTAATCGTCTTCACTTTGGCAGGCGATTCCACAATCACTAAATACTTTGCCATAATTTTTCCCCTTATTTTAACCTTTTGGTCTATTGTCGTTACTCCATACATGTTTTTTCTGCCCGAAGTAATCGTTTCACACTATACACGAAAAAAAAAGACCTGTAAAGGTCTTTTTTTTATTTTACACAATTTTCACAAAATTATGAAATCGGTTTAATACACATTGTTCAGGCAATATCCGTGCAAAAAACATGCCTCGTTTTATGGCAGTCCTTAAGATTAATCCAGCTTCAGTAAATCCTGCTTGATCATGGTAAACATATCATATGCCGTACCCAGAGGCCGGTCAACATACTGTCCGGTAGAACTGCTCAATACCCTGTAGCTGGTATCCGCCTTGATATAAATCTCAGCCGCGCCCCTGTCGTTTAAGTAAGACATGGGAGCATAGAAACCATACATAGTGCCTACGTCCAATCTGGGATTAAGCGCCGCATTGCCGTTGGAAGTTCCTATCTTTGCACCAAAATCAGCCCTGTAAATATCAATGGAAATCCTTACCACCGAAACAACCGTATTATCCGTTAACTGGATATTCAAAATCTCGGATACCGTGCCGTCCGGCCAGGTATATCTATGGTTAGCAGTATCCTCTACGCCAAGATAGAACTCTACCTTACAGGTCTTATCGCCCTTAACCAGATTGGAATCCTGTACCTTAAAGTATGCCTTGGTACCGCTTGGCGCCGTAGTAGGATCCGCATTGGGATTGACAAATTTGTACAGATAATCCGTACCGTTCTCATTCATCTGGATGGATGAATCAATAACGTTATTGCCTGTTACATTCACGTCATAAGGTACTGCAATACTCTCAAGCATGGACGCATTGGAATCATCGGTCTCATAAAAAGATACCGTAGGATTTACAAGTCCCGCCTCATAAGCCGCAATCAGGGTGTTGACAAAGAGCTGCGCCTCTCCTGAAGTAATCTGGGAAGCCGGTCTTTGACCAAATCCTGTAAAGGTTACATTTCCGTTATTATAAACATAATAGTTGTTAATACCGTCGCCGGGAGTAGCGGAATAAATATTGGCATCGTTTAATGCCGTTCCCTGTCCGTTAGCCATATCGCCCAAGGTATACCATACTACGATATCCGAATTACCGTCTCCGTTGGAATCGGAATCCAAATCCAGCTGGAAATATTGGGCCTGGGATTTACTGAGCAACACGCTCTCGCCCAAGGTATAGGGATAATGGGAAATCTGTCCCTCATTCATTTTGTCCACATAGGTGTTAGAGGCAATTGCCGTCGGATCATTTGAGCCATAGAGACTCTTAACCGGCTGGGCATTAATAAATGCATACTCTCCGTTTAATATACTTGCATCAGTCCTCATGCGGGCACGATATGTGTTGGTATAACCAACCGGTATCAGATGAACCAGTCCTCTCGCACTGTTTGGCATATAAGCCACGGCATTATTTCCTGCTTCACGGGGACCAATATAGGTATTATAGGCATTCTCCTCCGTTCTCGCAAAGAAATTATTGGTATTGATGCTTCCCTCTGCGCGATTATACAAGGGATTGGTATAACCATAACGATCCTGTCCGAAATAGCTTAAGAAACTATAGTTTAAGGTTCTGTTAGGATCTGCTGCGCCAATATTGGGAGCAATCACATTATTACTTGTCAATACAGGCTTATTGGTTTCGATATAGCTTCTGATCGCATTAATCGGATGCGCTGCGCTAAACTGGGTATAGCTTTCTCCAAATCCCAGAATCAGCATATTTACAGCCATAGGTCTGCCTTCGTCATTCTCAATCTGTGCCTGGGTATAGCCTGCATTATCATTCGCCGTTCTCTCAAAATTATTGAAGAACTCCTGCCACAATGCTTCTTCGCTCTCAAAATTAGCCCGGTACCTCGTATAATAATTCATGGTATCTGCCTGGAACTGAGCCACGGAAACCGTCCTTATGGTAATTTCATACTGGTCATCAATAGCTAATGCATGAAGATATTTGTATAACATATCTGATTCTGTCAACGCTTCAAGATTCGGACCGTTTCCTTCCACAGGGAAAACCTGCAGAATATTAATATACTTTTTCTCTCTCGGCTTAATAGCCGTATAACCGGTCTCCTGAGTGTAAATATTTCTGTCATTGATTTTTTCTACCTTCAAACACCAGTCAATAATACCGCCTTCATCGGAAGGAACCTGTCTGCGAAGCTTATATTCCACGCCTCCGTTTAAGGAGTAATGGGTAACCCCGTCTTCATCCTTGCCGTTTAATGCCGGAGAACCATCCGCCGCTAACGTTACGGAATAATCAAACTTCTCTTCCGCATCATCGAAACGACCGTCGGCATTCATGTCCAGATATAAATGTACTTCATAAAACTCCGTAGCATCAGCTACCGCCGCCGTATTATTAATTACAAACTCAAAATCCAAATAATATTTTCCGTCAGTCCTGTCAGCTGCCTGATAAGTAACGATTGTCATCTGGCCATTGGCGTTTTCTGCATAAGAATATTCGCTGGGCTTTGATGTAAACAGCATATTGAGACGTTCTCTATTTAAATAAGAAGTTAAATCAGCTTTTTTTACAACGCTGTTCTTTAAATCGCCCTCACTTACCAAGTTGGTGTAGTAACCCACGTCCTGACCGGATACGCTGCCACCCCTTGCAAAGGCAAACAGCTCATACATATTGGAAGAATCATCCATACGTCCGTGGTCGTAACGTGCAGTGGTAGCACTGCTTACCTTAGTAGGATTAATAACCGTATTCCCCTTCTCAATGGACTTCATCAAGTCTTCATCAACAATAATCAGGCCGTTTTTCTGGAGATAATCCTTTAATTCTATTAATTTTGCTTCCGTCAAATCCCTGGAGGAATAAGCTTCTTTTGCATCATTCGTCATGGCGTCGCCATAATTGAAATATACATTTCCGTCCATTCCGTCATCATTGTACGCAGGTATGGAAGCATCGCTGCTGTGAACAAAGCCGGTTCCCAGCTCAATAGACGCCGCAGTTCCTGTCACATGCTCATAATAAGCCGTATGCAGGGCGCCGATATATATCACATCATAAGAGGTCAACACATCTGTCTGCATGGTATTAAAGGCATCGACGGTCACACTGTCAAAGGTAACAAGATCCTGATTTCCCGCCTTAACAATATCCTCATTCAGACAATCCCTGATGAAAGCGCTTCTGCTTTCTTTTACCTCAGGCGTTTCTAAGGTATAATCCTTAGATTCCAGCCCCGAATTAAACTTGAACTGCCTTGTAGGCTGGATTTCCAGCACAGTATAGGCATTCTTAGCCAGAGCCAGGTCTTCGCCTCTGTAGCATAAAATATACTGAATGGCAATGGCAGGGGTCACATATCCTTCCGCCATCTTGCCGGTGGTTATCTTTTCATTATTTAACTTAATGTAAGCCAATACGCTCTGGAAACCGCCGTTTGCCGCTGTTGCGGTAAAATAGCTGTTTAAATCGCCGTTTGCTATATTATCCAACGCATTTCTCTGGAAATCCGCCAGCTTAGAGCTCTGGAAATCCGAAAAATGATGGTTATATACATAGATATTATTAATTGCAAAGGTACCGTTATATCCGGTTAACATGGTACTCTGTAAGGTTGTAAATACATCATTTGTCCCTAGCAGGGCATCGATATTATCAATAAGGTATTCCTTTATTGCTTCTGTGTCATCGTCAGGGTTCTCTCCGGGTTCCGCCGGCTTTTCAATAAAGTAGGAAGAACAGGAATCCCATGTGGAAACTAACTCCTGATCATCCTGCCAAAGCAGTAATGCCAGCTTATCCAGATTCGTAAAGCCTTCCGCTCCCCCGCTGTAGATTGCAGAGTCCATAATAACAGCCTTGTGGTAAATAGCACTCTGGTTGTAAATTTCCTTAACCAGCTCTGAATTCATATCAAGACCTGCCGTTTTATATTCATCTGCCGTACCGGAAAGGTAAATCAAATCCGCATTCTGGATATCAGCAGCCGTCAGCGCGTCCAAAGTCCTGTGCTCATAAGTAACCTGACAGTTTAGCTCTGCATCCCCTAATATGTATTCCTTGATCCAGTTTCCTACCCTGTACCATCTGTTATTGTTCAGATAAACAATCTTATCAACGGTATAGCCGTAGTAAATGTCAGCCTGATTGGGTAAAAAAGTAAAGTCCAGGTTACCGTCCTTGGAACCTCCCACCCAGATAATTCCTTCCGGAAGATTGCCTTCATAAGCAATTTTCTCGTATTGATAAATTTCCTGATCATCCGTACTGTTAGCGCTTACGTCTATTGCACTATTGGCGCTTATCTCAGCCTGATTGACTATAGTACCATCCTCAACTAATGTCTTTTTATAAATATAATTCTTATCCAGATTCGTAATCGGCGACCCGTCAGGCCCAACGGCATTACCGTCAAAATTCTCTTCCCCCGTACCGATGCAATAGCCGTCGGTTAATTGATAAGAACCGGTATTGCTTTCGTTGGGAACATAATGTCCCTGTACCATATTTCCTGCCGGAATATCAATTTCAACATAATCATTGGTGCCGCCTACGCTGCCGAAAACACCTTTTCTGTCCCTGTCGTAAATAGGATATTCAGAATTGGAACCCACTCCCAGATCGGAACCGCTTGGCTTAATCATACCATAGCTTCGCAACACGGCAGCCAGGTAGGGATCCGTCTGTGCATTCAATTCCTCCGCAAGATACCTGTCATGAAATTCCTGTTCATTGTACCAGTCAGCTCCGTTCGCCCAACTGTTTCGGTCTGCCTGAACTCTATCCCATGCTTTCTGATCCGCAGCTGCCCATAATTCATCAATACCAGGTATTTCCGAATTGAACTTTGTACCATGAGTCACGTTTGCCACATTACGCGCCAATTCGTCGTTCACATTAGTCGGGAAAAAATATCCCAGTTCCTTATCATCCACGGTAGGCGTAATTTCCAACACTTTCAACCCACTGGCATGATAAGGCACAATCTGTGTAAAAACATTCTGTTTCGCTTCCGCTACAGAAACATTTCTCGCCAAGTCAAGGCTTAGAATGCCGGCAATCAGTAAAACCGCCACCGCAGCAAATATGAATCTTTTTCGAAATCTTCTCTTATTTTTCATACTCTTTTCTCCACCTTGAATCATTATGACACTGCTCTCCAACATTTGTATGTTGTATTAAAGTAGTATGTCTGACCGTCAATCGTCATCTCATAATAGGATATATCTCCTGCCTGAGTTCTTACCGGACTGAAGGATATATTCGAGGAACCGTTTCCTGTATTAATCGTAGCGCCCTGGTTAACCGCCGCCGTTATTACATGGGTTACCGAACCGGATGCATTCCCTGAACCCCCGGTCTGGGTCGTTCCGTTATAAGCGATCGTTGTTGTGGACCAGTTTGCCATATCCTGTGGTCCTTTGACAAAAAGGTCGCGTCCTTCTACATTGGACACATAAACATTAAAGTCATAGCTGGAACGCTCCAGCTGACTTTGATCGCCGGAAGCATACCGTGTCACAAGACGGTAATAATCATCAATGGTTACCCTCATAGGAATGGCCTCAGTAGGATACATGTTCTGATCGCCTTTCGACGTAATCCGGAACACACCCGATTCGACCAAAGTATAACGATTTCCTAAAGATCCTGTATAGTTTGCAGATAAATAAGGATTGAAATCCAGCATGCCGAATTCATTGGCATTGAGATTCTGCATGTTGCCATCGGTTCCCATATAAATACCAATCTGGTTTTTCTTGGAAATATTGTAGCCTAAGGTTGTAAAAGTAACATCATAAGTTCCGCCTTTAGGCATCAGTATATTGGAATTCCTCAAAGGCCTTGAAGGATTCAACGAAACCGGGGTCATAGTCCAGTTTACGCCATCCTTTGATTTTTTGTTTCCATCCTTATCTATGTAATAAATAACAACTTCAATATTAGGGCTGTTGTAGAATAAAAGGGCATCAGCACCGGAGGTATAACGCACATCTCCATAATCCAGATATGCATACGCCTTTCCATCCCTTACAATAAAATTCAAAATGCCTTCTACGTCATGACCTGAAAAGTTCTGTAACTCTACATTATAAATTGTCTCCAGTCCCGGCATGTTCTGTTGTGCATAGGAACCGTAAGCGCCTGTTGTAAATAAGGCTGTCATATCAATTTCGACACCACGGCTGGGGCTGTCAATTCCGGGAATTTTCGCTTTTTCCGTTACGCCGAAAATATATTCCGCACTCCATGTCGGATCCCATTCGCTTGTGGCCGTTAACCGGAAGGAATAGTACTCATCCGCCTGGCTTCCTAAACGCACGGAATAAGAACTTCCCATAGATCTTCCTGTGGCTATGGATGAGTTGTTGCAAACAGCCCATTCGCCCTCCACGCCTCTTTTGTACTCAAATTTCCATGTACATCTCTTATCCTCGGGCATCAGATTATAATCCGTAAAGTTTGCCGCAAAGATTGCCGTGGACTCAGGATTCATGCAATCATTGGTCACACCCCTTGTAGGCGTGATATTCAAATTCAGAATCTTTTTAAAATATACGATCGCTTCGCCCGTTGCATAGGTATGGGTATCTTTATTTTCAATGGTGCTTGTGGCAATGACCTTAAAGGAACTGGGCACATCGCTTAAATCATCCGCAAAACGGATTTTAAATCTTTTTTTATTGATATCTCCTACCACACTTGCGCAATTTATGGCGTCGCCGTTAGTACCTTCCATCCTCCATGAGAAAATATCATCCCTGCCCACATTGGTTGCGTCACTGTTTGCAGTAAATTCCTTCTCCTTCTGCTCCGGAGGGCAGGCAGGATTATCTTTTCCCTTAACATCTATTGTAACAGGGGAAGGCGTTACCGTAATCCGGGTAAGGTTCTCCTCATCGGTTACAGGCGTGATTCCATTGGCGCTGACCGTAATCGCATTACGGAGGTTAACCTGATAATTTCCTCTGTAAGAGCGGCCGCCCTTTTCATAGGTCATGATAAAAGTAACAATATTTTTTCCTTTTCCTTTTCCCGACACACGGGTTAAATCCACATTAAACTCTGTAATATTTTGTGCCAAAAGCTCTGCATTATCAACGTTGTAAGGCTCATACTGGGTAGGATCCCCCACGCTGGGCCTTCTCTCTAAATAGAATAAATTGGTATCCCTGTGAAAAATCAGAAACTGGTAATCCTTATTACTGATTTCCAGAATCCTTCCATTTACAGGAATGGTTCCCGTTTCCCCGCTTCCGCTTACAACATTTGTAATCGTCTCGTCATAGCTGATATTGACTTCACAGTCCACAATCAAATCACTGACCGTATTTGCCGCCAGCTGCGCTTCGGACTGGATATCCGCATCGGCGCTGGTTCTTTGATAAAACCGGGCTCCTGTGTTCATAAAGGAATAGATTGTCAGAGAGACAACTCCCAAAATTGCCACGGCAATCAAAAATTCCACCAACGAAAAACCATGGTTATTCAATTTTCTCTTGTCTGTTTTTGCTCTTTTCATATATCCTCCTTTATTACAGTGACCTTTTATGATGTTGCCCTGGTTCTTTCTCCTACCTCAACCTCTCCGGTCTTCGGATGAATCGTTATACCGTAATTATATCTGCCGAGGCTGGCAAACATCTGGTATAGATTGGTATTGCCCGCTGAATCATAGGCTAAGAAAGCCCCGTTCTGTCGACTGAATCCAACCTTAAATCCCGCCGCCACCGCAGCCTGCAATACATCCTCCGGACTGTCTATTCCTAAACCGCTAGGGCCGTCAAAGGATCCTATGGGCACCCCGTCCGCTGCGTTTTTGGTATAAGAAATTTTCAAGGTAACGTTTCCCTTGCTTACCTTTTTAACATCTGTAATCTGGTCTTCCACAATCGTAATGCAATAATTGCATCCATTACCATTATTTCTGACAAATACAAGATAAGTTTTTGTATTCCCTATGTAACTGCCCCCACGGGATTTACTGAGAGTCACAAGCCTTCCGTTCTCCAGACTGGAAACGACCTTGGTCCGGCATTCCTTGGCGCGGTATCCGCTGATTCTGCCGATATTGGCTGCCATTACGCCCAGTAAAATCGCAAGAATCGCAACGACAACAATTAATTCAACTAAACTAAAGCCCCTGTTATCATCTTTCATAAACGTCTACTCCTTAATCCAGTTCGTAAACTTCACAACATCCGACGCTCTTATAATATCGTCTTCTTTCTGCTGCTCAATTGCTGTGATAAGATCCACATCCGTAGTTCCTAAGGTATTTGCATAAGCAATACCGTTCTGTATTACTTCAAATACATATTTGTCGTTATTGTTCTTTGCAGACATAGCCTTCTGAACCTCCGGCGCATTATAATCAATTCTTTCATTTGCCGAACCGATATATATGTCGCCGCCGCAGAAGATAAGACCTTCATAATTTCTTACATTAACCCTGACATCGCCTGTTGCAATAATCAAATGAATATCAGAAAGATTCATTCCCGCTAACGCACTGTTGCTGGAGCTGAAATCAAACACACCCATTCCCTTATTGTTCACTACAAGCGCTACTACCTCATCCGCAGTGTTTTTGTAGCTCTTAAAGGTTCCCGGGGATACCTGTTGGTTAAACTCAGCCTCTTCTATCGTAATATTGGAAAATACATTGTTCTGGAGCTGAAGAGCCGCCAAATCATCGGTAGTCTTCATTAAGTACTTGGACAGATTCTGATAATACAATGCATACTGGGTTCTGTTTGCTAAAATCGCCTCATAATTCATCAGATCATCATCAAAAGTATCATGTACCATGACAACATTGTTTCCGCTCATACGGAGCATATTACCCGCAATGCTCAACTTTCCGCTGTTGTTGGCAGTAATATCGGAAGAAATCCTGTAATTATCCAGATAAGTCTTCAAATATCTGTCAAAAGCCGCCTTATCCGCTTCGTAATAATTCCTGAAAAATTCGTTTGCCTTGTCATCTGACGCAAAGCTTATATAGAAGTACACCAGCACATCGCCGTTAACACGTCTGAACACCGGAATATAGGATGCTCCGTAACTGTTCATGGAACCTCCCACCTTATTCATCACAACGTCGAGACGTACCACCGTATATTTTAACTGGTCGGAATATTTAATGCTATTTCCTTCCATAACTACATTTCCATGTTCATCCAGCTCCGGCTCAAAAGTAGTGGCAAACTTCAGATACTCATTGTATGTCATAGGGTTCTTTCCTAATATCTGTGTATCTCCGTCATACCCCATACACTCCACGGGAACCATATACATAAGCTGGTCGCTCTTTACCGCCAAAGACTGCCCCATGAGAACATCCTTCTCATTGGAATCAATTCTGTCATCATCCTCGTCGTTATCACTTCCGGCATTTCCCGAGCCTCCGGTTGCAGCGTTACCGCTTCCGGCGCTGCTGCTTCCGCCTTCATTGCCTTCTTCAGGCTTTTCATGAGCTTTCCTGTATGCCTCTATATCAGCGATATAGTCGCCGTTTATCTCGTCATCCTCATTGGCGTTGTAATGTACGCTGCCAACATAAGCATGACCGGCAAGTTCCAGGTTCTTTAACTGGCTCAAATCCAAAGTGGTATGTGCGCCGTTTATCAAAATGGAACTGTTAGAAGCAGCGCTTCCCGTTGCCGTTCCGTATCCCGAATAGTTTCCTTTTAAATAAACGCCCGCATAGGTTCCATCCGTAGTAAGGTCATCCTGAATAAAGCAGTTACCTGCCACATCTAAAGATGCTGACTCAACATATAAATCCTTTGCCCACACTTCATAATATTCGTCAATCTTTATGCTTGGAACCGATGCCGGATTACGGTTATTTGCATCCAGCTGATTGCGCCCGGTCAAAGCGTTAAAACTGTCAGCCGTTACGGTAAAGCTTCTTGTATCCGGATCCGTACTCTTCTTTTCAAAAGAAATCTGTCCGTTTATACCATGAACAAAAATTCCGTCTTCCCCGCCATATACGTTTCCTGTTACGACTGTATCCGTCTGGGAACCATTGGTCTCCGGCTCTTTGGTTGCACCGCTTCTTCCGTAGCCGTTATAGATGCCGCCTGCCGCAACAAGAGAATATGTATCAAGCTCAGGCAGATTCATAGCTGTCGAAAAATTAACCTGAGGAGTTTCAACAACAATATTGGTCTGGACAATTGAAACATATCCGTCCGCATCCGTATAGGAAACTCTTACATTTTGAAATTCTACCGTATCGCCGTTATAGATTACCACGGGACCGTTGTTCCTGATACCGTCAGCCCCGGTGGCCGTTCCGGGAGCGCCATATGCTCCGGAATCCCACGTACCTGTCATCATTCTGGCGCCTTCATCGCCCTCATTGGCAGCAATCTTAAAGTCATCATAACCGCTGACGCCGAGCATTGTGATATTATTCCAATATGCCGCAAAATAAGTCGGGTCATATACATCCTGTTGCTGAATCGCTCCCGGATCGCCTATATTTGCCGTCTGGACATGTAATAATTCCTCACATAAATATCTCAGGAATTCAATTTCAAAAGCAGCCTGTTTATTCTGCGCCGAATCGGTAGCATGATTGGATACAACATCATAATATCCTGCAACCATGGCATTCGACACATCCTGCTCCAGTCCCGCCTTAATAATATCCAAGGCTGTTTCTGCCGTATAAAAATTGTTTTTAGCCGAACGGTCGGTATATTTCATCAAATAGTTAAAATATACCATATACACCAACATGGCTACCAGCGTGCCCACAAAGGCAATGGCAATAATTACCAGCACAATGGCGGAACCCCTGTCATCCTTTAATTTTTCCTTTAATCTGTTTTTCCACGCAGCCATCATCAGCCAAACATCCTTTCTTACTGCAATGAACTTCCGCTAAATTCCGTAACCAGCATATCTTCCGGAAATCCTGCATCTGCAGCCCCTTCGTCATATACATACATTTTGACGCTATACATACGATCTTCCGTTTCCTTTTTTACCCCGCCGGTGTCATGAACTACAGCATCATAATCGGTGTCAGGAAGACTGTAAACAGTACTGCCGTCTATGGTCGTAAGACAACGTCTGCAGTCTTTACGATTTGCCTCATTTTCCGTTTCCTTCTTTAATATGTTATCCCTTAAATTGGAATAAATATTGAGGAAATCCGGATCCGGTATATTCAGCTCTGAAGCATAAGTGGCTTCAAGAACATCAGTTGTCTCTGAAGATTTTGTCCTAACAAGATAAATATCCAGAGGAACATCATCCGAATTGTTAATCACAAATTTATCCAGATATTTCGTATTACTGGAGTAGTAATTTCCGTTATAATAAATATACATACTTCTGGGATCCTGTTGATAGGTACTTCCGTCAAAAATCAGTTTACCCGTAGTGGTATAGCGCAAAGTCTGTCCTGCAAAAACATTACCGATATCTACCCACTGATTATCAGGCGTCGAAAAATTCGAGAGTATCTCATAGTGATCATATACAATAACGGAAACAAAACCTGTAGCAGGATCTTTTTCAATATTTACCTCCAATGTCCTGGTCATTCCCGGGTAAAGATCAGTCGCTTCCAGATTAACCCAGGGATTTGTCTTCTTTGCTAAAAGTGCTGCCGCCGCATTCTGGCGCTGACTGATGTTCTCCGTATAAACGCCGTCAAACAGAGGATTAACATTAATGATCTGCGCCGATTCGTAATCATTAATGCCATAGACTTCCGTCGAATCTATTACGCCATCCTCGTTTAAATCCCCTGAGAATCCCGTTTCATGAGTAGTATCCAGCTCCACAACAATATCATAGGTGCCTCTCGCCTGATGTACTCCCTTTGCGTAAAAATAGTATTTACCGGATGGACTTTCCTTTATCTTAAGCTGCTCTATGGAGGGCTTTGATGCCGTAGCCCCCCGAGACTGTGCATAATTGGCTCCGGTGTAATCGTAAGATCCTAATCCCAAAACCAAATCGGAAGTAATAAAACCTTTGGTAAATCCCCCTGAAACAGGCACCAAATCGCCGTATTCCGCTACCGTTACTTCATTTGGCATAATATTAAGGGTATTATGCCTTCCCGGAATACTTCCATCTACGCTGTCATTGCTGTAAAAGCCCAAAATAATTTCTTCCGGCGTATAAGCGCTCAAGCCTTCCATCAGATTGCTTGCCATATTGGTGGCATCCATAGCTAGCTTTGCTTTTCCGTTTAAATATGTAGATTGTCTGAAATTGCTGTACAACGGTGTGAGTACAATGGCAATGATCGCTATGGCAATCAGCAATTCAACCAATGTAAAACCGCTGTTGTCCTTTTTGATTTTCTTCATAAAGAACTCCTAACTGACTATCAACCTAGTTACCTGTTACTTCCTCGTCAGACGCTTCCTCTCCGCCTTCAGAATTTTCATCTTCGCCTTCGGAATTTTCATCTTCGCTTTCGGAATTTCCATCTCCGGATGCGCCGCCTCCGATTCTACTCAAATCCAGCACCGTTCCTGATTTAAAGATATCCGAAGTACCCATTCTGACACCGGGAATATCCAGTTCTTTATAGATATAATCTGTACCGGAAACCGTATACATGGTAGCATCCAGGCTGCCCGTCAGACATCCGCTTTCTGAATCATAAGACAAATTAATGTTTTGAATACTCATGCGCTCATCAGAAGAAAGAATCAACTGTACCACATCCTTGAAAGAACGGTATGTTATTTTGTAATTGAGTGTAAAAGGAGAAGAATATAAAAATACTGTATCCTTTAAGCCTCCTGTGGCAACAACCGCATCGTTTGCCGTTCCGTCTCCCGTATCCTCAACAACCGCATCGTCCGTAGGCGCTGCCTGCTCCGCTGCCGGTGCCGCTATTTGAACCAACTGGGTATCATCAATTGACAAGCCGTTAACCCATATGGTATTGGAATACATGGATTCAAAACCGGCCGCATACATAACCTGATCTTCCTGTCTGATTTCTCCCGGGAAAGTACTTAAAATATCCTGAATTTCATTATCCATCCGGTTTGTTTCATCAATATAAAACTGTTTGTTATCCGCCAACTTCTGCAGTTCATCTACTTCACTCTGCAATGTGGCGTTCTCTGCTGCAAGAATATCCTTTTTCTCTGTAAAACTGGAATAAACCACAAAGTAGGCAAGAACCGCCAGCAAAATTCCAATTAACATTATTAAAATATTTACTTCACTCTTTTTAATCTTCATGTCCTTATCCCCCCTACTCTTCTACGATTTCGTCATCAGATGCCGGCTGTTCTGCACCCTCCGTACCTTCAGCTGCACCATCTTCCTCAGGCTGACTTAAGTAGGGATTCTCGCCATAGACACATGTAATAGTATACTGGCTCACAATAATACCGGTTTCCGGTTCCTGCCTTTCTGTAAAGCCCTTAATGGAAACTTCAGAGAAGTACGGCATCATTCTGAACTCTATCAGGTTTTTTGCAATATTATACTTGTTTGGTGCAAGAATATCCATTGTAATCCCCTCTTCTGTAATGGTCATGGAATTAACCATGATATCAGAAGGAAACTTACTCTCCATTTCGCCCATAATTTCTATTAACTGATCATTACCGTTCTTAGTAACATTATTTAATGCAGTTATGTAATCATAATCGGCCTGCTTTGCAATATAAGCATTATAGGTATCCTGTACCGGAGCCAGCTGCGCTTTCCTCTCCTGTAAAGTGTCATTCTCGTTTTTAGCCATAAAATAAGGAACAAGCGCCATAGCGGTAATGACAATGGCCGCCGCTGTGCCAACGCCCAGAACAATATACGGAAGCTTATCATTGTTTCCGATACTGCTTATAGAGTCTTTGGCGCTTCCGCCGCCTTTTTTCTTCTTATCCACTTTGGTCTCGGCAGGCATAAATCCTACAGAACCAAGCCCCGCACCGATAACAGAAATATAATCGCCCAAGGATACTCCCTGTAAGTGAAGCCCCTGATCGATATTGGTTCCTGCCAAATCCTTTAATACTTCTACATTACGTCCCAGTTCCTGTGACAAGAGTCCTGCAAATCCCCAGAAATCCGCTGCAATACCGGTAATAATGATATTGTCAATTGCCGCATCCCTGTTTTTGGAGTTGTAGTAATCAATAACACGCACGATGGAACTGATCAGCTGCTGATAACTTAAAGTAACGTCTCTTCTTAAACGGAGCATCTTTAAATTGGAACCTGCCTGCTTTGCCGCAACAGTCGCCGATGCAACCTGAGAAGTATCGCCGGTTGTTGCAGCCAGATTCATTGCTTCCTGCTGCTGCAGTTCTAACTGGCGGACCTCTTCTTCCTTTTCAGCCAGAAGCGCTTCTTCTTCTTCTCTCATTACCAGATTGTTACGGCGTAAAGTTTTAACCGCGCCTTCGTAAGTAAGAGGCTCTCCGTAAACATCTGTTTCCATCAGTATATCTACAACCTGATCAGCGCCGTAAATACCGGCACGCTGCATGGTAATAACTCCTTTATTGGTAACAGTCAAAAGGGAGGACCGCTCATCAATCTTAACCGTTAAATTTACTCCCGTAGCAAATCTATGGCGCAGCGCCTGGAAAATACTGTTACCACTATAATCAATAGATGCCAGTTCCAGACCAAGGGCTTTTGCAAGATCATGGTATCCGCTTAGGATATCAGACGGCGCCGCCATAATCATAATACGGTACTGCTTTGCTCCGGCATCGTCTTCCACAGTATCCATAATGGTATGCGCAAACTGGTATTGAGAAGGGTCAACCGGAAAATAATCCGTAATATTTGTCATAATCATTTCCCGAAGCATTTTCTCCTTAACAAAAGGAATCATCGCTTCCCTGTTTGCAATCTTTGTAGATGATACGGCAAAAATCACCTTCTTTGCAATCATCCCGTTTGCGGTAATGTAGGATTTCAAGTCATTTACAAACTCATCCGTTACCTTAATAAAACCATCATCCAAAATTCCATCCGGCGTCTTCACGCTGAAAACCCCGTATACTTTTGGATGCTTTGACTGGAAATCCATTTCACAAACCTGTGTCAAAGAATATCCAATTTCAATGCTTAGTACTCTTTGTGCCTTTGCCATGATTTACCTCCCTGATATGGAACACACTACTTCCATCATTTATCTTTATTTCATTTCATATATATAAAGTCCGTTACCCGACCGGGCTTGTAAACGAACCTAAATACCAGCTTAAAAATTCATTTCCCCATAACACCGCAAGCAAAATCCCTGCCGCAAGATATGGTCCCATTGCCAATCTGTTCTCGGCTCCCGATACCTTCATTCGAATTAAATGTATAACCGATCCTAAAATACAGCCCGACAAAAACGCCACAATTGCCAGCTTCCACCCCAGCAGAAGCCCTGCCGCTCCCATCAGCTTTACATCGCCGCCCCCAATAGCGGCGCCTTTTGACAGCCAATATAAAATTGCCAAAAAACCACTGACAACAAGGAGACCGATTCCATAATCCACCCAATCCCCTAAGTGGAATAAGAGATGAATCAGTCCCAGTGCCAGTATAAACAAGTTGATTCCATAAGGAATCTCATAAGTTCTAAAGTCAATGACGCTAAGCACGATCAGCGCCGACGTTAATAAACAGTATATAACTGAATCTATACTCCAACCGTTTACTAAAAAAATCAGTACATATAAGACTCCGTTTAATGCCTCAACCAGAGGATACTGGAGGGATATATGTTCTTTGCACTTTCGACATTTACCACCAAGAAATATGTATGAGAACAGAGGAATCAAATCATACCATGCCAGCCGGTAGCCGCAATGCATACAATGGCTCCTCTCTTTTGCGATATTTTCTTTTAACGGAATCCGTAATATGCAGACGTTTAAAAAGCTGCCTATTACGATTCCGTATAAAAATGTTACCACATATATTACCATATCAAATATCCATGATTCAGTGGTCATAGGGGAATGTCTCCTTGTGCTTTAAAGTTTTTAGTTTTCCGGAACCTTAAGGCTGCCGCATGTTACTGTAAAGTTACCTGCTGCATCAACATCTACGTTGACAGAAGCAGTATTACAAGTTTTAGATTTCAATTTTGCACCAATTCCAGCAGCATTTGACAAACCTAAAGTTGAAAGTACTTCATTTCCCCAACTATTACTCGGGAGTCCGGTAGCAAAAACAAAGCTTGTAGTAGGTACATCTGCTGATAAGTCAGGGTCTGCCGCTGCCGTTACACATGCATTGTAGATAGCATCCAATGTGTCTTTGTCTGAAGATACTTTGGATTTCTCTACATATTTTAAGTACTGGGGTGCCAAAACACCGATTAAGATTGCCATAATGGCAATAACGATAATTAACTCAACTAATGAGAAACCTTTGTTATTCATCTTTTTCATGATAATCTCTCCTTTTTAATTTGATACTACATTTTTATATTAAAAACCCGCTCCCCTACAAAACAGGCCTTTAACCGAATTTTACAGGCTGTCTAAGCCTTCGTACATTGCGCCCATGGGTGCGATAACTGCGCCGATGATAGTTCCGCAAACGCCGGCAAGAATAATGATAATGAGAGGCTCTAAAGCAGCCATTAAGGACTGGGTTGCCATCTCCACTTCTTCTTCGTAATAGTCCGCCAGCGTATTAAGCATATCTTCTGTATTACCGGTTTCCTCGCCAATCCTGGTCATATGGTATACCATAGGAGGAAACAAACCGGATTTCTCTAAGGGTGTGGATAAAGGAACACCCTGCATAACATCGTTTTTGGCATTTAACATACACTCTCTATAAAATACGTTATTCATGGTATCCGCTACGATCTGAACCGCATCCGGCATGGAAATACCGGCTGCAAGCATAGTTGATAAATTCCTTGCAAACTTGGCAGAGCTGGACTTTACCGTTAAATCCCCAAACAGCGGAAGCTTTATGGCCGCTTTATTAATCAGGCCTTCTCCTGTAGGCGTCTTTTTAAACCATTTGAAGAAAACTACCAACAAGCCAATTACAGCCACAATGATGATCCAATGGGCCTGCATGAATTCCGAAGCAGCAACTACCATCAATGTAATCTTGGGCATTTCAATTTCCATATCCGCAAACATGCCCATAAAAGTAGGTACTACGAATGTCAGCATAACGATAACAACTACAACCGCTACTATCAAAACCATGATAGGATAAACCATCGCCTTCTTGATCATGGCATTGATTTTGGCACTTTTTTCAAACTGTACCGCCATTCGCTCAAAGGCTACATCCAAACTACCGGAAGCCTCGCCGGCACTGACCATATGTATTAAGAGCTGCGGGAAAACATCCGTCCTCGCCCTCATGGAATTGGCAAGGGTCTCGCCCTTTTGCACACTTGTGGCAACCTCCTGAAGGGCCTCCTGAAGCGTGGGGTTTTCGGTCTGTTCCGTAAGCATCCTCATGGATTCCATAATAGTAACGCCCGCCCTGTGCAAACTTACAAACTGTCTGCAGAAAAGGCTTAAGTCCCTGATTTTGACTTTTTTCTTGAAAATTCCGCCTAAATTGATATCTTTGTTAAGAGCATTCTGTTCCTTCAGCTCAATAATTGTCATACCGTCTCTTTTCAGGGATTCAGACGCCTTCCCTTGATTGTCCGCTTCCACAGAACCTTTTACCTGTTTGCCCTTGCTGTCAATGGCAACATATGAAAAACTAGCCACTGTCTCTCCTCCTCTTTCTCTTAATTTTAAAAGAGTCTTCTTTATTTTTCTTATGAATCAAATGATACCTTGATCATTTCCGATACGGATGTAATGCCGTCTAATACATACTGGGTTGCACACATACGCAGTGTTCTCATACCATCCTTTAACGCCGCCTGCTTAATATGCTCCGCATCTTCTCCTGCAGCGATTACCTTCCTGACTCCAGGCGTAATCTCCATGATCTCATAAACACCGATTCGTCCCTTATAGCCGTTGTTGTCACATCCCGAACAGCCTGAAGGCTGGTAAATCTCAAGCTCCGTTCCCGGAGGCATTCCCAGAAGCTCTAACTGCTCTTCGTCCGCCAAAACCTTCTGCTTGCATCTGGGGCACAATCTCCTTACCAGACGCTGCGCAATAATACCCACTGTAGCGTCCGCAATCATGTAGTTGGGAAGTCCCATATCCGCCAAACGGGTTACCGTGCTGGCTGCCGAGTTGGTATGCAGGGTACTTACAACCAAGTGACCGGTAATAGAAGCCTGTACCGCAATCTGCGCCGTCTCCTCATCACGAATCTCACCGATCATAATGATATCCGGATCCTGACGAAGGATGGAACGAAGGGCGCTGGCAAAGGTAAGGCCCGCCTTTACATTGGTCTGTACCTGATTAATTCCTGCCACATTGGCCTCCACAGGGTCCTCAACCGTGATGATATTAACATCTTCTTTATTTAACTCGCTGAGCGCCGTATACAGAGTAGTTGATTTACCGCTACCTGTAGGTCCTGTTACCAAGATAATACCGTGAGGGTTTTTGAGAATGTGGTCAAACATCCGCAAATCATGTTCCCCGAAGCCCAGCTCCGATTTATCTCTTGTCAGTGCGTTTTTGTTGGTAATACGCATAACGACTTTTTCTCCGTACACTGTAGGAAGAATAGATACACGGATATCATACTCTCTGTTGTCTACAAAGGAAGTAATACGTCCGTCCTGCGGTTTCCTCTTCTCTGAAATATCCATGCCGCCTACAACCTTCAATCTGGCTACAATAGCGGGAAGCAGCTTGATATTATAGGTAATCCTCTCGTGAAGAGCGCCGTCAATACGGTATCTGATACGCACTTTTCTTTCAAGAGCTTCGATATGAATATCGGAAGTCCTCTGCCTTACTGCCTGCTCAATCATGCTGTTTACCAGCTGGACGATCGGAGAATTGTTAACGTCGTCGTTAATCATCTTGGCCATTTCGTCTTCTTCAAACAGGTCGCTTCTCTCCTGCTCATAGTCGCTGGCCGCTTTAATTGCCTCGGCATTGCCATAATACTTGTCAATGGCAACCATGATCTCCTGCGGGGTGGCTACCATAGGGTCAATCATACGGTTCGTAACCATAGATAAATCGTCAATGGCAAGCATATCCATAGGATCCGCCATGGCCACTCTGATGATATTTACATTTCTGTCATCATAACAATAAGGAATCGCCGTATATTTCTTTAGTATATCTACATCGAACATAGAAATTAAATCGTCCGGTATACGGGTATCCTGTAGATTCGCCCTGTCCAAATGCAGCTGATGGCTTAATGCATCCGCCATAATGTCGTCCGTAACAAAACCCTCCGTTACTAAAATTTCGCCCAGACGTTTTTTCTTTTCTTTCTGAAGCTCAAGAGCCATGTCCAGTTTTTCGGGAGTGATGACACCCTCTGATAACAGGACATCTCCAATTCTCATTTTCCTTCTGCCTGATAAACTCATAGTCCATACCCCTTAATCTGTCACTTTTAAGTTGCGTTTTGTGTCTTTTCTGCTAACTAATTGTTAAAAATGTAAATAATTAATTAAATTTTCATTAAAGAAAGGCACAATAAAACACAATTCTAAATTTATGTTAACATTTTAGCACGTAAAATTATCAATCGCAAGGCTTTTACTCCAGAATTGTTTCTCTTTATTGCACAAGATTTCCCGCAAATTTTAATGCACTTTGACGAAATTTTCATGGAAATCAGGTAATTTTTCTGTAAAAACTGCCTTTTGATTCCACTTTTCCACAGCACTCCAAGGTTGACAAAGCTGCCAATATTTCACTTGTGGAACATCCTTCCAAAGCGCACAAAATGTCTCCTACCGAAACGTATTGTATGTCCAAAATCTCCAGTATTTCCGCCTCTAAACCGCCAAAAACGTCCTTACCGCATTCTTTTTTATATTCACAATTTGTTAACATTTCATTCACGGTAAAAACAGGTTCTTTTTCAGTTCCCGTAATGGGAAGATATTTTTCCGTGCCCGTGCAGGGTTTTCTTTTCTTCCTATAAGTATATCTCTCAAAAACGTCTTCTATAAAGCGGTTTGCATCATACAATACGAAAGCCCCCTGATCTATAAGCCGGTTGCAGCCATAGCTTAAAGGATCGTTAAACCTTCCCGGCACCGCATAAACATCCCTTCCCTGCTCAAGAGCATCAGATACCGTAATGAATGTCCCGCTCCTCTCTTTGGCCTCCACTACTACCAGCATGTCCGCCATCCCGCTGATAATGCGGTTTCTCAAAGGGAAATGTCCGCTTAAAGGCTTTGTTCCCGGCATAAATTCACTGATAATTCCACCACGGTTTCTTCCCGCAGATAATTGCTCATAAATCAGCCTGTTATCCGCCGGATAACAGATATCCACGCCGCAGCCCATGATTCCGAAAGAAGCGCCTCCATGTTCCATGGCCGCCCGTTGACTGATTCCGTCAATTCCTATTGCCAATCCGCTGATTACCTGTATTCCGTTTTGTGCCAGTTTTTTTCCAAGCTCTTTTGCCATCAGCTTTCCATAGGGAGAACAGTTTCTGGCCCCTACCACCGCTACCGCCGGACGGTTTCCTTCCGGCAGCCTGCCTTTTACAAACAACGCCGACGGAGGTCTGTGAATTTCCTTTAGCTTGTCCGGATATCCGCAAAGATGCATAGGGATACACCATATTTTATTATAAAGCAGCCTGTTATATTCTTCTTTTACGTTCCATTTTGCCTTTTGCAGAAAAAAGGCGTCTTTTTTTCTTTCTGTTAACCCCCACTCTCCATCGGCCCGATACATTTTCTCATAGCTGCCATACTGTTCATAAAGCTGATTTATCGTTTTTATCCCGATTCCCGGAACACTTTCCCAGAAGTAACCATAGGAGCATTCTTTATGCCATGCTTTTTCATCTGCTTTTGTCATTTTTCCATCCTTTTCTGCCGTATGCATATGATTTCTGATTTATTTTCTTCGTTTTGTATTTACTTTTCTTTCATTATTTATATATTCGCCAGCCTTTTCCGGCTTCACAATGCGCTGCGATAGGATGCCGCCTCCAAAATATGTTTTTTCCCAATCATAAAAGCTCCGTCCAGATCCGCAATGGTTCTTGCTACCCGCAAAAGCCTGTGATAACCTCTGATGCTCATGTCCATGGATGAATAGTATCTTTCCGCCACCGACTCCGCTTCCGCCTTGAGGATGCAAAACTTTTTTAAATGGGTAACCGGAATCCTGCTGTTAAATAATTCCGGGCCGTTTCTTTCCCGTTGGCGTTTCCTTGCTTCCATTACCCTTCCGCGTATCTCACCACTGCTTTCCTCCTTCCTGAAGCTTTTAATCTGTTCATAGCTGTTACGCAAGACTCCCACGCTTAAATCAATTCTGTCCAAAAGAGGCCCCGACACTCTGCCACTGTATCTTTTGACTTCCAAATCCGTGCAGTTGCACCGCATTGCATCAGGATAATAACCACAGGGACAGGGATTCATAGCCGCAACCAGCATAAAGTCACAGGGATATGTGTAATTTCCGCTTTTCCTTGCAATCGTTATTTTTCCGTTTTCTAAGGGCTGTCTCAACATATCCAATGTCTGTCTTTTGAACTCAGGCAGCTCGTCCAGGAACAATATCCCGTGATTTGCCAAGGAGATGACGCCGGGGCGCGGTATTCCCCCGCCTCCCACCAGCGCCTGAGGCGTAATGGTATGATGAGGATTTAAAAAAGGGCGCCGGGCAATAAAATATTGTTCTTCATTGAGCATTCCCGCCACGCTGTACACTTTTGAGGTGTCCAGCATCTCCTCTTCATTCATGGGCGGAAGTATTCCCGGCATTGCCGATGCTATCATGGACTTCCCCGTTCCCGGCGGTCCCGTAAAAAGCAGATTGTGAAACCCGGCTGCCGCTATTTCCGCTGCCCTTCTGGCTACCGGCTGTCCAATGATATTTTCAAAATCCGTTATTCCTTTCCATGGGCTTATATCCTGAAAGGAAGTTTTTCCTGGTTTTACTTGAAGCTTTATAGGGTTCATCAAAATTCCAACCGCATCCTTTAAGGTTTTAATTCCGATTATCCTGATTCCTCCCACGCACTCCCCTTCCTTCCGGTTTGCCTCGGGAATTATGCAGACTTTTATCCCTTGTTCCTTTGCTGCAAGTAAAATGGGCAGAACGCCCCTTATGCTGCGAACCGCCCCGTCAAGCCCCAGTTCTCCCGCTATGAGCATTTCCTCCCTTTTATCCATTTTGACTACGCCCATACTTTCCAGAATCCCTATGGCGATAGGAAGGTCAAAAGCAGAGCCCCCTTTTCTGATTCCTGCCGGAGACAGATTTATGGTAAAACGCTTTGGCGGAATGACATAGCCCCCGTTTTTGATAGCGACCCTTACCCTTTCCGCCGACTCTTTTACCTCGCTTCCCAAAAAACCCACCATATCAATACAGGGCAGGCCTTCCGCCATATCTACCTCGACCGTGATCAAATAACCGCCGATACCGTAAACCGCACCGGTTAATATTGTGCTTACCATAATATAATTCCTCCTGTTATGTATAGATTTGTATGAATCATGTAATTTAATAGAAATTACATGGATTTATAATTGATTCTGAATGGGAAACTTATGAAAATGACCTATCTTATGATTTCTTTAAACAGATATGCGGCACAGACTCCTTCATGGAGCAAATACCGGAGAACATGCATTTAATAAATAGTTTTTTTATTGAATTAAGGTTTTCATTGAATTTATGGAATTTTAAACGACTTGGGATTTTAAATGATTGGAACTTTATGTGATTATCGTTTTAAAGATCAGAATTTTTCATGATCAGGATTTTATAAAAATCTTCCCACCGGCGTGACAATGCCGACGGGAAGATTCTATATTTAATTGTAAAAGCAATAATAAAGCAACAACGCCCGTTAGAATATCTGTCCGCGCATCTTATCGGGATTCTGCGCATACTGGATGCAGTTTTCCTTGGATATCTTGCGGCTCATATAAAGCTGCATCAGATAATCATCCATGGTGCACATACCCTCACGCTTACTTGTCTGGATAACAGACTGCAGCTGATGGGATTTTCCTTCACGAATCAGGTTTTTAACAGCTGCATTGGCATGCATAACCTCAAAGGCCGCCACACGGCCGTCCTCCGTTATATTGGGAATCAGGGACTGGGAAATGATACATACTAATACTGCCGAAAGCTGTACCCTGATCTGCTGCTGCTGATGGGGCGGGAACGCATCAATAATACGGTCTACGGTACTTGCCGCATCAATGGTATGTAGGGTGGATAATACAAGGTGTCCCGTTTCTGCGGCGGTAATAGCGGTACTGATCGTCTCATAGTCACGCATCTCGCCCACAAGAATAACATCCGGATCCTCACGAAGGGCCGCTCTTAAAGCATTTGCAAAGCTCTCTGTATCCTGGCCGATCTCACGCTGGTTAACCATGGCCATACGATGCTCATGGGAGTACTCGATAGGCTCCTCCAGAGTAATAATATGGGCGTCCCTCGTTTTGTTGATCTTATCAATAATAGACGCCAGAGTGGTGGATTTACCACTACCCGTAGGTCCCGTTACCAAAATCAGCCCCCTCTTACGGGTATATAAATCAATAACCGACTGGGGAATTCCCAGCTGTTCCGCCTGCGGAATCTCTGTTGTAACAGTACGAAGCGCAATGCCGATACAACCTCTTTGTTTAAATACATTCACACGGTAACGGCCGATTCCCGGAAAGGCCACGGACATATCGTACTCTCCCCGTTCCTCAAATTTCTCCCTCTGTTTGGGCTTTAGCATGTTGACGCAAAGCTCCAATGTATCATTTGCAGTTAAAACCGGATAATCCAGTTTCATCAGATGTCCGTTTAGACGCATGATGGGCGGAAGTCCTACCGTGATATGAATATCCGAAGCCCCCGCATTATACGCTATTGTTAAAATTTCCTCCAATGTCGGCATTGCCATCTTTTTTCTCCTTTACCTTCCCAACTTAAATTACATAGCCGTTGTGTCCTCAAATGCAATCCGAAGCTTGCGTAAAGCTTTTTTCTCAATCCGTGATACATAACTGCGGGAAATCCCCATCAGCTGTCCGATTTCTCTCTGGGTCATTTCATGTTCGCCTGCCAGTCCGTATCTTAACTTGATAACCTCCAATTCTCTGGTGCTTAAAGCATCGGTCAGAATCTTGCGGAGCTTTTCAACATCCTCTCTGGTTGACAGGAGTTCAAAGGCGTCCGTTCCCTCCGCACAGGTAATGTCCAAAAGGCTGATTTCATTCCCTTCCTTATCCGTTCCGATCGGTTCATACAGGGAAACATCCCTTGCCGTCTTTCTGCGCGCTCTGAGCATCATCAACAGTTCATTGTCAATACACCTTGCCGCATAGGTTGCCAGCTTGCTTCCTTTAGTTCCGTCAAAGGTATGAATTGCTTTGATCAATCCGATTGTCCCGATTGAAATCAGATCCTCGGGATTTTCCTCCACATTTTGATACTTTTTTACAATGTGGGCTACCAGTCTCAAATTCCGTTCTATGAGAATCTGCTTTGCTTTTTCGGACTCTTCTTTACTGCCCTCCAAATACATGCGGATATAGTAAGCCTCTTTTTCCTCGCTTAAGGGTTTTTGAAATGTCTGCACCACAAATCCCCCGAAACCGGTTTTACTATATTCTATGCGAAAGGCTTAGTTAAGGTTTCACAACATATTTATTATACAAACTTTACTTTTAAAGTGCAAGGACTTTGTCTTGCAGGTAAAATGATTAAAAATACTTTTTTACCTGCTCCTTCGTCACATCAGCATAAATTTTATTTTATATTACAATATATCAAGTGACATTGTAAAGAGCCGGATTTCACGATATTTCCCACGGATATTTTTGGTTTATCCTCATAAATACTTTTATCCTGCAGTTACTATTTTCCCGCTTTATAATAAATAATCTTGTGAAGAACACCCATGTTTTGGTATAATTCTATTGAAATAACAAGAATACATTATTAGGAGCGTAATCATAATGAATCATAAACATGCAACATCCATATCTCCATCTGATATTTTCCGGAAGTTAAAACCGTATTTTCTGGTTTTTTTTCTATCCCTTCTGACACTTGAAGGATTTATCTTTTTCTTTGCTTCGGGCTTCGGACATCTGGTGCCGGATTCCCTTCATCCGGTGCTGAATTTATTCAATGCCTTTGCCGGAGTTTCCTTCTGCTTTTATTTAAAACATACTAAAAGCTTCGAAAACCTGTCAGAGGATTTTTGTGTTCTGCTGTCCGTCTCTTACGGAATTTGCGCCTACGGCCTGCTTCAGGAATCGAATCTGCGTTATCTTGCTCTTTTCGTCCTGTTTCCCCTTCTTTTTTATACTTATGAAAAAATGATGGCAGAAAACAGGCTTCTTGGCTATATCCTGCTGTTAACGCTCTGCTTCTTTACAGACTATATGCTGACCGCCATTATTCTTATAACTCTTTCGGTTCATGCTCTTCTTTTTGCAGAAGGCGGTATCGGCGTTCATTTGCGCGCTTTTTTCAAATTAATATGCTATAGCTGCATCGCCCTGCTTATCTCAGGCATTATTTCCTTTCCCCAGTATGCAGAATATTTTTCTTACATAGGCAACGAATCTTATTCGGGTTTTTCCACCACTCTGCCGACCATAACTGCCCTTTCCCGTTTTTTACTGGGTTCCGTTTCTTCTGCGGCATTTTTCTCAGGTATGAGAATGGATTTGTATTTCGGTCTTTTCTTCTTTATGATGACTGTTTTTTACTTTCTGCTTTCCGATGTTTCAGGAAAGGAAAAATGGAAAAATTTCATTTTCATTTTCTTCCTTTTTGCTGCTGCCCAGTTTAGCCCTATCTATTTCCTTGTGAACTTTTTCCGTCTTTATTCCGGCGGTTCCATATATTATGGTTTTCTGCTGATTTTCTTTCTGCTTCTTTTAGCTTCCAAGGCTCTTGCCTGCGTAGATACATTCCGCTTTAAAAAATTATTAAAGCTTGGTTTTTTCAGCATCTTATATTTAGCAGTCTGCCTTTATTGCGCAGGACATAACTACCATGTGCTGGCAAAACAGAGCAATATTTTCTTTGTCATAGCTTATATCGTGCTGTTATTGGCACTTTCCTTGAAAGATAAAATAAGCTTTCCCGTAAGGCCTCTGCTTATTTGTCTCATATCCCTGGAATTATTCTGCAATGTTTTCATTGTGACAAACCAGAATTTTATTCCTGCACCTTTGGAATTGACAGACCGCCTTCCTGATTTGTACTCATATCGGATTTATCCTTCCATGGATACCGAAACAACTTCCAGCGCTGTTAGTGATAAAGAAATGATTTTAACGGAAGAAATTTCCGGCACGCCCTCTTCCGAAAGCCTTTCCGCACCGGCATCTTCTGAAAACATTCCCGAAGAGGTTACTTTGGCAGAATCCGAGTCTTACCAGTATATTGCTATAGAACTGATGCAGCTTCTAAACACCCTGCCTTCTGAAGATTTTTTAACAACGGAAGACCGAGATGCAGCAGGCATAACTTCACTATCCGACTTTTTTACCGTAGAAAATGCCATTGTACGCAAATTAGGGGCTGATGATGATTTATTTATTCCTGCGGATTTTACTTTAGACTTTGCCAAAACCGATTATTATCAGGTTACTTCACTGGGCAGTCATATTTATTCTTTTTCCTATATGCATGACAGCAAACATCCGATTTCCCAATATTATGATATAAAAGCTACCATCAGCACAAAAGAGGAAGGCGCGCTTATCATTTTAAACACAATGAATATGCAGTTTTATCGTTTTGATATGGACAAAAACAATTTGACAAAAGACGTTACTTTTTATATTCCTTTATCTTCTGAATTTGCAGCAAACAACCAATTAAGCGGATATTGGTTAAACGAAGAGCTTATTGAACAGCTTCCCGAGATTATAAGCGCTTATGATACTTTAAATACTTCCCAAACACCTTCCTACATACTCTTTTTACCTCAGTATTTAGGAATAGCTGCTACCTGCATTGGTGTTTTTCTCATGCTGCTTTTGTTTTTTAACCGTGATAAAGAAAAAATTTTTTCCGTCTTACACGCTTTGGGAGAAAGGCTTGAAAACAATCAATTTTTAACTTTAACAGAAAAATTTTTTACGGAAAATAAGATTTACTGGTTTTCTTTTCTGATTCCATTTGTAGTGTTCCTGCTTGCTTTAATTTTAAACGATTGTGCTCCCTTTGGCACGGATTCTATTTTTGACGAAGACGGTTTTCATTTAACCTATCCCTCCAATATGGACATCTATTACAATTTGAAAGAAGGACATGCCCTATATAGTTTTCTTGGGGGCTATGGATACAGTCTTTATTCGGTTAATCCTACAGCTCTTGCACGCTTTTTCACAACTTTTCTTTCCCCCGGACAAATAGTTTCCTTTCTCACATTGGAAGAAGGATTCTTTCTTGCCCTTAGCGGTTTTACTCTGGCTCTCTATCTGACTCATCGCCTTATTGGGCAAAAAGCGGATAAACATGATTACAAAATTTTGTTTCCTGTTATGATTTATACGCTTAATAACTACATGCTCTGTATGCACGGCTTCACTTCATGGTATCAAGTTTTTGCAGCTCTCCCGCTGCTCCTTCTTGCCATGGATTATTTAATGTTACACAAAAGATGTATCCCCTATATCGTTGCATTGGCATATTGCATTTATGTAAATTTATATCTTGCTCTATACATTTGTATTTTTCTTATCATCCGCTTTTTCATCTATCATTTTACAGATTTTAAAGATTTCGTTTTTAAAGGCCTTCGTTTTGCAGGATGCTCTATTCTGTCGGCTCTAAACAGTTTCTTTATTATATCAAATACCTTGCTTTCCTCATGGGATTCCGGCTATCGGATTGAAGACAGTATTTTTCCGTCTCCCGGCTTACATGGCAGTTTCTTCTCTCAATGGAAACAGCATATGATTTTTTCCAGAGTAAGAGCTGTTAATTGGAACGAAGATTATGTAAACCTCTATATCGGAATCGGCGCATTTTTATTGATTTTTGTTTTCTGCCTGTCAAAAAAAATCAAACTTTATCATAAAATGCGTACGCTGATTCCTATTGCAATTATGTACATAAGCTTTAACGGCCGACTCATTTCCTTTATCTGGAACGGTTTCCACTATCAGTCTGGTGTTCCGAACCGCTATGCCTTTTTATATATGCTTTTAATCGCCCTGCTTTCATATGACGCTTTAATTGCGATAAAAGACTTTTCTCTTCTTCATTTTGGCATCATAAGCGGCATATGTCTGATATTTTTCGTTTGTTGTCAATTTATAGGGCTTGGAAATTCTACCTTTGCATTTGTCTCTACGTTAATTGTAATCCTTGTATATTTTATTGCATTTCTGATTTGCAGCCTTAAGTTCGGCAAACGCCATATCACACGTGCGTTTACTGCTATTTTGACGATCGAACTGCTTTGTAATATGCTGTTTGCTTATACGCAGTACAGTCTCCCCGACATCCGTACACTGGGCGATATAGAGCATACAAGAAAGGCTTTTGAAGAACTTGAAGACGAAAATCTTCCTTTGGCAAGAACACTCTACGTCTCAACTCCTTTCAAAAATGCCGGTTCCTTTTACAATACGGAAAGCAATGAAACCTTTAATTCCTTTGTAACCTTGCACCAAGCCTTTTTAAATATGCGCTATGGCATGACGGGAGGAGTTAATTTTATCTCTACAGCAAATGCTGCAACCCCTTTAAGTCTGTCTTTGTCGGGCACCCGCTTCCTATATTGCTGCTATATCACGGAATCCGTCTGCGCTGATCTTCCGGAATACGATTATTTAGGATCCAGCGGAATTAATTATATTTTTGAAAATCCCTATGCCCTTCCTTTAGGCATTTATGCCCCTCTTGAGGCAGCACAATTGGACAACGATACTATTTTTGTTCCTTATTATCTTGATGATTTGTCTTCCTTTTATCTTTCCGATGGCAAATCGTTATTCTCTCATCAGATAGTAAACTATGATGAAACAACAACAGGAGAAGATATTTTCTATTATACAGATGAAAATGACCGCATATTAACCTTTAATGAAGTAGAAATGCTTTTGGCTGCAACAAATAAAGATGGGGAGCACAAACCAATGGATACTTTGTACATCAACATAGACTTAACCGCGCCGGAAAGCGGTCCTCTATACCTATATGCCATCGAATTTGTTCCTCTGGGATATGCCCAAAAAGGAGAACGCATCCAGTGCAGGATTTCCTTTCCTAAGCCCAGTCTCCCTGCAAGTAACGAATTTTTAAATTTAGCCGTTTTCCGCAGTGATATCATGCCGGAATTTTATGAAAATGCAAGCCGATACACTTTAGAGAATCTTACCTATACCGGCCATACATTAAAAGGCGTTACCAATTATAAAGAAGAGGGCTACACGATGTTAAGCATCCCTTATGACCGCGGATGGAAAGCCTACATAGATGGAGAAGAAGTGCCAATTGAAGACCCTTATCAGGCCATGATGTTTATCAAAACGCCTGCGGGACATCACGAATTAGAACTGGTATTTATTCCTTATGGTATGATTCAGAGTTTATGGATTACCGGCGGAAGCATTATCTTTACCTGTTTGCTTTTTTTCATAATATCAAGACACAAAAGAAAGCATCCCAAAAGCATAATAAAATAGGACGGGAAATAATACACATTCCTTCCCTCCGGGCAAAGAAGGATAACTGCTATTAACTGTGCCCACAATAAAACCATACTTATTACGAAAAAGCTCCGTTCCTTCTTTGCACATGATTTTACATCATAAATAACCAATATGGGAAACATTATAAATACCAATATCCGGGAAATAAACACCAGCCTGCTTTTGCATGCCATTTTGTAATAATTACCCCAAATCTCCTCAATATCATTTGCCAGCGTAATCTTTTGCTGGTTGGAAAAAATTATTTTTGGAAAAGAACCGCCAACAATCTCTTCATAACAATAATTCCACTCTCCAACCAGCACGGCATACATCATGTTAAACGCTTCTGTAGGGTAAGGCTCCTTACGCACAGCGCCGATTCCATTGGCCTCACAAAACATACCTATCCTGTCTTTTAAAAACAATCCCGGATTATGCAAAATCAAATTCCTGACACTTCTCATGAAAGCCTGCGATTCCTCTTCTGACGCAAAAGATTGATTAATGGTACCTTTTTTCACAAAATTATAGGTTCTATATGCATGAATTCCATACGTGGGCAGCTCTCCTAAGGGAACAATCGTATGAATTGCCATTAAATCCTCCTCCGCCGTATCAAATTTTAAATTAACATTTTTATCCGACACAATTGTCTTAAGCATATTCATACTGTTAATCATGCTGTAGTCCCGACCATAATATTTCTTCTCTCCCAATTTCTGCGGAAGAATAAGCAGCAAACAAATAAAAATACTGAACATTAAATATTTTCCGATTCTTTTAAAGGGCATTCTATAGATAAAACAAAATGCAGCTATTAAAATTCCAAAAACTATAATCCCCTCGCTTCTGAATACTGTCAGGAATCCCCCCGCCATGCTGATCAAAACCAGTTCTTTCATATTACGCACTCGTTTTTCCATACAATCAAAAAACAACAATGCATAAAACCAAAGACACATTATAGTATAAATACAGTTCCGATAGGGGCTGATTCCCAATTCCAGAAATTCCGGAAACAGAATAATAGTATAAGGTATCAAAACTATTTTTCTTCCAAACACTCTTTTTGCTCTCTCGGCAATGTAATACAATGCTCCAAGCAAAGACGAAAGTTGCATAAACGGAATTATAAGCGGATGTGGAAATAGGAAAAGACACGCCTTATACAGGCATCCTAAATAAATGCTCTGCCAATAATCAGGTATATTTCGAAGTGCATAAGAATAGACAATCATATTATCAGGCTCATAAGCAGAAAAATTAGCCGGAAACACAAAAAAACTGATAATGAATGATGCTCCTATCAATAAGAAAGGTAATCTCTTTTTCTCTCTTATCAATAAAAATAAAATGTACCAGATTATCCCAACAAGACATACTCCTAATATACCTGACATCAGTATATGGGCAAGATGCTCACTGCTTTCACTCCAGTTTATAGGGTTCGCCGCCGTCATTTCTCCAAAAGGCAAGGGCTGGCACTTAAATCCAAAAGCCATATACAATGTAGTTATCATCATATGTACAGCCGGAAAAATCCATTTTCGGTTTATGACTTTTATAATACTCGCCGTTTTATCTGTTTTCATAAAATTTCTTTACCTTTCCGATAACGTATTCCACGTTTTCTTCCCCAATCTGATAGTATAAAGGCAGTCTTACCAGCCTTTCGCTTTCCTTTGTAGTATAAACATCCTCGCCGCAGAATCTCCCGAATCTGCGCCCCGCCTGTGAGGAATGCAGGGGAACATAATGGAATACCGCTTTAATACCGTTTTCCATCAGATAGGAAAGCAGTTTTGTCCGCTCTTCCAAATCCTTTGCTTTAATATAATACATATGGGCATTGTGCTTACACTCTTTTGGAATATGCGGAACTTCAAACCATCCAAGGGGGCGTAATGCTTCATCATACTGTTTCCATGTATGCATCCTGTCCGCTGTAATCTTATCCGCTTCCTCTAACTGCGCCCACAAATATGCCGCATTCAAATCGCTGGGCAGATAAGAAGACCCCATATCGCACCATGAGTATTTATCAACCTCGCCTCTGTAAAACTTACTACGGTTGGTACCTTTTTCCCTAAGTATTTCAGCTCTTTCCGTAAACTGCTGCTCCCTGATTAAAAGGGCACCGCCCTCTCCCATGGAAAAGTTCTTTGTCTCATGAAAACTGAAACAGCCAAACTCGCCGATTGTCCCCAACGCTCTGCCTTTATAGGTTGACATAACGCCTTGTGCCGCATCCTCTACCACATAAAGATTGTGAAGCCTTGCGATTTCCATGATTTCATCCATTTCGCAGGCAACTCCAGCATAATGTACCGGTACGATCGCTTTTGTTTTCTCGGTAATAGCTTCTTCTATCAACTTTTCATCGATGTTCATGGTATCCGGTCTGATATCCACAAATACTACCTTTGCGCCCCGCAAAACAAAGGCGTTAGCGGTAGAAACAAAGGTATAGGAAGGCATAATCACTTCATCCCCAGGCCCTATATCGCACAACAAAGCCGCCATTTCCAAGGCATGTGTACAGGAGGTTGTCAAAAGAGCTGTTTTTGTTCCAGTCCTTTCCTCCATCCACTTTTTGCACTTTCCGGTATACTCCCCGTCACCGCAAATTTTATGGCGGTCTACGGCATTTTTCATATATTCCAGTTCTCTCCCCACAAAGGGAGCCACATTAAATCCGATCATTTTTTCCTCTTTCCGTTTTCTGTCATTTTCCATTGACTTAGATTCCACTGCTATTATTTTCTGTTTATGTCAGGGCTCACGCTGCCATCTTCCATTTGCCGCTCTTTTCTAAATGATTGCTGTTTTTATATTTCCTATATATTGGAAATCAGAATTCCCACGATAATGATGAGCAGCCCGATCTTCTTTTTATTGGAAATCTTTTCCTTCAAAAAAAATGCACTCAATACAGCTACATAAATATAACTGGTAGCTTCTATAACCGGTCCGGTTTTTAAATCCACGCCTTTATATGCGTAAACCGTCAGTATCATGGATAAAAATAAAAGACCATAAGCGCATATCACATACGGGTTCAAATAATCGCCGAATTTATAATCGTATTGTTTCATGGCGCTTTTCTTTAATAGAATCTGTGATACGGCCGCAATGAACACTGAAGCCATAAAAATCGCTACGTACATTGATTCTGCTCCTTATCCCCGTTTACTACCATAATAATGCCAACGATAATAATAACGGCTCCTATGACATTCCCAAGGGTAATCTTTTCCTGAAAGAACAAAAATCCATAAATAAGCCCCCATATTACCGTAACCGATTTATTTGCCATGGCAACGGTCAGGGGAACTTTTTTTAGAATCATCTGCCAGAAAACGGCATAAATCATCAGAATGGCAAATACCATTCCATAGCTTATTATATATTCCAATGATAAAAATTCCGCATTTGCCGCTCTCTTACTGAAAATGCCCCCTATAGCATAAAACATTAGTATGAAATGCAGACCTAAATATATTTTTTTCAAAATTTAATCTCCTTTTTGTAAGTCATCCACAATAGAAGTATTCCTTATCCTTCTTTCCTCTAAAAAATAAGCTTCCCCATTTTTCTCATATGCTTCTTCTCCAAAATATACCCCGAGATAGCACAAATCTTCCGTTGTCATTTCAGCCGCCTTTCTTTCCCACTCCCGCCTGTCATAATGCTGATTATAAAAATGATATTTTCCATATCCAAGAGAAGCTAAAATATAAGCTTCCGGCCGGGAATCGGATATCGTAACAATCCAATGAGTTTTTCCCTCGGCTTCTTCCAGAATTTCTTCACAAACCTCCAGCGTTTCCTTCGTTTTTACAATTCTTAACTCTCCCCCTGTCTTCGTCAGTTCGTCGGTATTGTAAAGCACATTATATATCCTCCCGCATTTAAAAATAATACTGCAGGCAATAAGAAAGAAACAAAAAGGTATATATTTTTTTATTTTCATGCTTATACCTATTTTCTCTTGTCTGTCCCAAAAAAACCAAAACAGACAAATCATATACGGAATAAACAGCAGCATCCTATACATGCTTAACAGAACTCCGTCCACAACATCATAGATTTTCCAATGTCCAAATACAGATACAGACAAAACTGTTCCTATGATTCCAAACCAAAACATATCCCAATATTTGTAGTAAGCCAGTATACCAAAAAAAATCAGCAGTATAAAAATCCCAATACTGTACGATTCCAGAAAATTCAATTCTCTCAACGTATCAATAACAAGCGATAAATCCAGATTTATTAAACTCCACTCTAAACCATAACCTTTGTGGATCACATATTCCGGATGGCTTTTATAAAAATAGCGTACAAAAAGATAATAGCACACACCAATTCCGCCACCGGAAATGTACAAGATAAATTTTTTAACATTGCACTTATCCCTATACAAAAGATAAATTCCGGTAAATGCCAACGGAAAAATTGCTGTATTTGTTATAACAATTCCGATAACCGCCAACGCCGATGCCATAAAAAGTGCCATTTTTCTTTTTGCACATAATAAAACAATACATGCCAGGGTTGTGATGCTGATTCCCATAGCAAAGCTCCGAGGCACGGAAAGCAGAATGTCAAACTGATACCCCAGCATCAAAAATGAACCGGTTATCAATAGCATGATCCCTTCATCCCTTGTCAGACACAGCATAACAATAACCGGCAATGTAGTAAACAGGCTTGTCACTAACGGACAAGCTATATGAAGCGGAACCCCGCACAAATACAGCGGTACGCTAAAAAACGATTCTAGCATTGCCCCGTAATTCTGCCCCCAAAAGCAAGGTTCCATAAATTTCCCATGAGAAAAATAAACGGTTCCCAGCCACATGAGCGCCTGATCCTCATCTACATAATGTATGTTATAATAGAGCAGAATCCATAATTTATAGAACAGTATCATACCTATGGAAAAGCCTAATACCAGACAACGTCTATTTTTTACCATTCCCCTAATTTAATCCTCTTCCCCATCCGTTCTCTTATCAATAACTTCCTTTATGACATATTGAGGCGCTTTGTTTATGCATATATAGATTCTTCCTATATATTCGCCTACTATCCCGAGCATAAGCATGAGCATACCTCCGATAAACAGAATGACCGTAATTGTAGATGCATATCCCATCAAAATATCGGGGTCTAATAATTTCCTGATTATCGTAACAATACCGTAAATAAAACCAACTGCAGCACATACCATCCCGCAAAACGTCGCAAACCGAAGAGGTTTTACGGAAAAAGCCGTAAACCCATTCATCCAAAGATTTATTAACTTAAAAAATGTATATCCTGATCTTCCGGTTAACCGCTCCCGATGCTTTACAGGAATACTTACCATATTTTTAGTAATCCTCAACAGCAATCCGCCGATATACGGATATGCACCTTCATACCGGATTACTTCTTCAATTACAAATCGTTTTCCCGCCCAAAAACTGGACATATAGAGCTCTTTGGGTTTATCCAGCAAAATTTCTGTCATCAGTACATTTATTCTGCTCCCCATATTCCTATACCATTTCTGCTTAACCTCTTCGTACTGTCCGAAAACCACATCCGCTCCCTTTTCCAGTTCCTTGATCAAGTCAAATACGGATTCTATGGGCATCTGTCCGTCATCGTCCAGACAGACCACATATTCTCCTTTGACCTTCCAAAAGCCTGCCATAATCGCAGAATGCTGCCCGAAGTTTCTGGAAAAGTCTATGGCAACGATTTTGTGATCGGCTTCTGCCAGCCCTTTTATGACATTTTTGGTATCGTCCTTGGAAAAATCATTAACTAAAATAATTTCATAATCATATTCGGACTGTTCTTTTACTTTTTCAATGATTTCCGCCACTACCGCTTCTATTGTCTTTTCCGAGCAGTAGCAGGGAATGACAAAGCTCACTAATCCTTTTTGCAGATTCATATATGTATCATTCCTTTTCTTTCCCTTTAGACAGGCATCCATTTATGCTCTTTGGCAGATCGATGGGCCACCTCAAAGAGCTTTAGCCCCTCTATGGAAGTATCGATATTCATTAAATAATGGGATGCCTCTTCTCCTTTTGTAAGGTATTCCGTTAAAGCATCGTATATATCCCAGTAATAATTTGCATAGGCTTCAATAAAACCGCTGGGATGTCCTACTTTGAAACGGTTATATCTGGCCTGTTGGCCCTCCGCCTTATCATTACTTCTGTCTAACAAAAGAACATGTCCGTTTTTATCGTTCAGCTTCAAGGTTTCCGGTTCCGCCTGATACCACTCCGCACTGGCTTTTGTGCCAAAGACCCTGATCCGCAGTCCGTTTCTGTTTCCCAAAGCCGCCTTGCTGAACCACATCTGTGCCGCAATATCATCCGTATAATTAATCATGCAGAGAACATCGTCAATAACCTGGGGAAAAAAACCGAAGGAGCTTTCTCTTGCCACGATTTCCTTGGGCGCCGCCCCTGTTAAAAATGCCATCATATTGTGAAGATGGGTTCCCAAATCCAAAGAAATAGTGGGGATTTCATAATCCGTCATACGCCAGTTCTGGGGCTTTGGCTGATTTCCGTCTAAAGTATATCTGGTAAATCCCTCCTGGGGCATTTCCACAATAATATTGGTAACCTTTCCCAAATCTCCCGCTTTAATCTTGTCCCTAAGCACCCTGACCATAGGATAACCCGTGTAATTGTATGTAACACATAAAAATCCTTTTGTATCTTCCACATTTTTTTTGATTTTTAATGCGGACTCATAGGATGTACATAAAGATTTTTCACAAATAACAGGAAATCCTGCCTTTAAACATTCTTCCACCATTACCTCATGGGTATCCGTAGGCGTCAGAATGGCGATAACGTCCAATTTCCCTTTTTCTCTTTCAAGCAATTTATGGTAATCGTCATAAACCCGGTCCGAAGCTACCATAAATTCTTCTCCTGTTTTATGATTTATTTCCTGATTGCGGCTGAAAGCGCCTGCCTCCAATTTGAACTTTCCATCCATCTGGGACGCAATAAAGTGGCTTCTTCCGATAGCCGAATTTATTCCCCCTCCGATAAATCCAATCCGATACATTATTTTGTTCCTCCCCTAATTTTTATTTTACATTGCAAGCATCTCAAACTGCTTTAAATTTCCATCTCTTCAAAAACGTCTGTTTTCTATCCCTCTTTTTGCAGCACTATCTTTTTCTGCTGTTTGCATTTTACATCCCCACTCCCTTATCTGTCAGTTACCCGTTTCTTTTATAATACCATCCCTTTTATCCAAATCCTGCAATTTAATCTTAATAAGCTTTGGAAGCTTATCCAAATAACACCGGTATTCTTTCTCAGTAGGAAAATGCAGAAAAACAATTCCCGCTTTATATTTTAACATATCCTCAACGACATCGCCTTTTTTATACCATAACATTTGTTCTTTTATATATGGTGCGATTTCATCAGCGATCTGAACCGTTTCTATCGTGCCTTCTCCATCCGCCATAACACAGTGCCTTACAAAATATCCTTTTTTTTCCTTTGGACACGGTGCAGGCAGGCTCATACCGGCTTCTCCTCCCACAATATATTGAGGATAATCAACTCCCTTTGCCATTTCAACCAAATGAATATATAAATCTCCCGGCGCTCTCCGGCAGACCTCTATAATAACAGGCGTTTTATTTTCTTTTAAAATAAACTGAATGTGCAGAATGCCGTCCTTTAATTGCAATTTCCCCGCAATTTTCTCACAGTCCCCACAAAGCTGTTTCATGGCTTCTTGTGGCGCGTAAGACGGCGTACTGGCTCCGGAAACAAGGTAAGGGTTGTGATAGTACTGCTCATTGTCTGCAAAGAAAAATGTAACCTTTTGATTTTGGATATAGGCGGAAAATCCGTGATTTGTTCCCGTAATGAACTCTTCCACAACCACATAATGCTCTCTAGTGGCTTTCATGGCAATCTCATAAGCCTCTTTAACCAGCTCTTTATTTTCACACCTCTGCATGCCTTTCCCGCCGGTCAAATCCACAGGCTTTACTATAACCGGAAAGCTTAATCGCTCACATGCCTCTGACAATTTAGCCGAGCCGCTGCATTTATAAGCCTTGGGGGTTACAATTCCCAGTTCGTCAGCCAACGCACGGTACTTATCCTTGTGATGAATCCGCAACGCCGTTTCATAGTCGTCATGTCCCGGCAATTCTAATTTTTCACAGGCATAAGCGGCAGATAAATAGGCAAAATCATTGCAGCCGGAGCATATAGCATCCACCTTCTGCTCCCTTGCCAGCTCCGTAATAGCCTCTTTATTGCTGAAATCACAATTGATGTATGCGTCCCCAAAGGGATGTCCCAGGCCATCCGCCTGATTTCCCGTAGTAATTACATAATATCCCAATTTTCGGGCCGCCTGAATCATGGGAATTTCCGCATGGCTTCCGCCCAGCATAAGCATCTTTTTCATCTGTCAGTCTCCAGCCGTTTTTGTTATTATAACACATAGTCGAAAAAATGATAAGTATATGAGATTGACTCACACAAACCTCTCAAACACATAATTGCTCACATCCATGCCAAAGTCCGTCAGATAAATCCTGTCCTTCTCTTCATCTGCCACCAGAAGCCCTTCCTTCTTAAACTTTGCTATCTCTTTACCGTATACATCGAACAAGTCTTTTCCAAAGCACCTCTCAAACCCTTTTATGGAAACGCCCCGGCTCATTCTAAGTCCCAGATACAGATATTCTGCCATTTCATCCCGGCGGGATAATGTGTAAAATTCTTCAAGCCTTCCCGGGAAAACAGTATTTTCGTTTATTTTCTCCCAATTCCGTAAGTATTCCTTTAAATTTGTTCCGTTTTTCCAGCGTTTACCCCCTATAAAAGAAGAAGCTCCCAGACCTGTGCCCAGATAGGGAACCCTTTTCCAATAACCACTGTTATGTTTTGATTCAAAGCCGGATTTCGCATAATTAGAAATCTCGTATCTGTCATATCCGGCCGCTTTTAACATTTCTTTGGTCAGGTGATACATTTCACGATCTGTATCCTCATCGGGAAGCAGCTCCGGATGGTTTACATAACTATCATAAAATGGCGTTCCTTCTTCCAAAATCAGACTGTAGGCGGAAATATGCTCCGGGCCCAACCAAATTACCTTTTGAAGGCTTTCCTTATAATCTTCCACCCTCTGACCGGGCAGGGAGGAAATCAGATCCACATTTACGTTTTTAAAACCGGCTATCCGTGCCTCCCTAAAAGCCTTCAAAAATTCCTCGTAGCTATGAATCCTTCCTAAAAGCTTTAATTCCTCATTTCGGGCAGACTGCAAACCGATGCTTAAACGGTTTACTCCGTTTAAACGTAGCTCTTTTAAGCCCTCTCCGTCAATGGTGGCAGGGTTTAGTTCAATTGTTATCTCACACTCCTCTTTAATCCGAAAGTAACTTCTCACACAGTCCAAAATTCGAATCAGGTTTCGGGAGCCTATTACCGTGGGCGTTCCCCCGCCGAAATAAACGGTTTCCAGCCCTTGTTCCCACTCTTCCTGTCGTCCGTAAAATGCGATTTCATTCATTAAAGCTTCCACATACCGCTCTTTTGTCGCTTCATCGGCCGCCATGGATAAAAAATCACAATATTTACACTTCTGCACACAGAAGGGAATGTGAATATACAACTCCATTTCATTACACCCGTTTTTATTCATTTGCCAAATACTCTGCTTGATTTAACGTTCTCCGGCCTGCTTCGCCGCTTTTGCTCCGTTAAATGTTTCTGCAGCTTTGTTCTATTTCCTGTCATCCAGCTTTAGCACGCTCATAAAAGCTGACTGGGGAATTTCCACGCTGCCGATCTGACGCATACGCTTCTTTCCCTCTTTCTGTTTCTCTAAAAGCTTCTTTTTACGGGTAATATCGCCGCCATAGCATTTTGCCAGAACGTCCTTTCGCATGGCCTTCACGGTTTCTCTGGCGATTACCTTACCGCCCACCGCCGCCTGAATGGGAATTTCAAACAGATGCCTGGGAATTTCATCTTTTAATTTTTCGCACATCTTCCTTCCTCTGTCATAAGCGCTGTCCTTATGAACAATAAAGGACAAGGCATCCACTTCCTCTTTATTAATGAGAATATCCAGTTTTACTAATTCCGACTGCTCATAGCCCTTTAATTCATAGTCAAAAGAAGCGTAACCTCTGGAGCGGGATTTTAAAGCGTCAAAAAAGTCATAAATTATTTCATTTAGAGGAAGCTCATATTTAAGCAGCGCCCTTTTTTCCTCCATATATTCCATGCCCAGATAAACGCCCCGCCTTTCCTGGCACAGTTCCATAATAGAGCCTATAAATTCCGTCGTAACCATGATTTCCGCCGTTACAATAGGTTCCTCCATGTAGTCGATTTCCGCCGGGTCAGGCAGGTTGCTGGGATTGGTCAGTTCAATGATTTCCCCGTTTGTCTTGTGCACCTTATAAATAACTCCCGGCGCAGTAGTCACAAGATCCAGATTATACTCCCGCTCCAGCCTTTCCTGAATGATTTCCAAATGTAACAGTCCCAAAAAACCGCAACGGAAACCAAAGCCCAATGCCACGGAGGTTTCAGGCTCATAATTTAAGGAAGCATCGTTTAACTGCAGCTTTTCCAAAGCATCCCGCAAGTCGGGATATTTTGCCCCGTCTGCCGGATACATACCGCAGTAAACCATGGAATTTACTTTCTTATAACCGGGGAGGGGTTCTGCACAAGGATTGTCCACATCCGTAACCGTATCGCCTACCGCCGTATCTTTTACATTCTTGATGGAAGCCGTAATATAACCTACCATGCCGGCCGCCAGTTCCTCACAGGGAATAAACTGTCCCGCTCCGAAATATCCTACTTCCACAACCTCCGCCGTCGCGCCGGTTGCCATCATCTTGATTTTGGTGCCTTTCCTGACCCTGCCTTCCATAAGGCGGCAGAAAACAATCACGCCTTTATAAGAATCATACAGGGAATCAAAGATCAACGCCGATAAGGGAGCGTCGGGATTTCCTTTGGGAGCCGGAATCTTTTCTACGATCTGTTCCAAAACCTCTTCAATGCCGATACCGTTTTTTGCCGAGATCAACGGGGCGTCCTGGGCTTCTATGCCGATAACATCCTCTATCTCATCCTTTACCCGGTCCGGCTCTGCGCTTGGCAGGTCAATTTTATTGATAACCGGAAATACATCCAGATTGTGATCCAGGGCGAGATATACATTGGCTAAAGTCTGCGCTTCAATTCCCTGGGCCGCGTCAACTACCAGAATAGCCCCGTCGCATGCCGCAAGGGCACGACTCACTTCATAGTTAAAGTCCACATGGCCGGGGGTGTCGATCAAATTGAAAATATATTCCTCCCCGTCCTTAGCTTTATAGACAATACGAACTGTCTGGGCCTTGATCGTAATGCCTCTTTCCCTTTCAAGTTCCATATTGTCAAGAACCTGGGCCTGCATTTCACGGCTGGTCAGAAGTCCTGTCTTTTCTATTATCCTGTCCGCAAGAGTGGATTTACCGTGGTCGATATGGGCCACAATACAAAAATTGCGGATTTTACTTTGGTCATATTGCTGCATGGGATTTCCTCCGTTTTGTCTACTGTGTAAGAGTATAACAAAATTCTAAATTCATGGCAACTTTACTTTCTTCCCCTTTCTCCTGTCCGGTTTTCTTAGTAAATTTAACCGCCAAAACCCATAACCTCACTTAAGTTTTCAATAATTTGTATTTTTCCATCCTCTAACAGCGCAAACTGCTCCATTTCCCTGAGCAGTTCCGGTTTATGTGTTATCATTAATATTGTTTTATCCTTTAATCGTTCTTTGAATAATGTCTTAATTTGTATTTCCGAAATGGAATCCACATTAGAAGTTATTTCGTCAAATATCAAAATATCTTTGTTATAAATAATAGCTCTTGCAAGCGCAATTTTTTGCTTTTGCCCGCCGGAAAGAAGCGCTCCGTTATGACCTACGATATAATCAAGCGATACATCTCCAACAAATTCTTCCAATCCGCAATCCCTGCAGACAGCCATAATAACATCTTCATCAATTTCCCTATACAAACAAATATTGTTTTTAATCGTATCATTAAAAAGATAAATCTGCTGGCTGACGACAGAGATCAAATTTCTGTATGTATATAAATCAATTTTTGTAATTTCCAGTTTATCCAGATATATTTCTCCCTTTTGCGGAATATACATTCTTGTCAATAATTCTGCAATCGTTGATTTACCGGCTCCGTTTTTTCCTATAATTGCTGTTTTGCTCCCTTTGCTTAAAGATAAATTAATATCCTTGAGTAAAAATTCATCTTTATTCTCATACCTAAAGAAAACATTTTTTAACGAAAGCTCATGAAATGTAATATCGTCTTTTATGTTTCCCGACTCTTCCTCCTGCAATTCCATAAAGGAAAAAAATCTTTTTGTTGATGGTATAATACCGGACATTAAATACCCCATATTCATAATTGTTGTAATGGGACCTGTCACATAAGCGCTATAAGTGATAAATGCAAATACACTCCCTAGTGTTAACTGGAATTGAAACATTAAATTTGCACCAATAACATATAAAAATGATGAAAGAATCTCCACCATTAAAAAGTCAATCGTCTGATTCCATTGTCCCAGCATATTTACAGCTTTCTGGCTGCTGACAAGCTGTTTTTGTCTATTTTCAAATTCCTTTTGTTTTTCATCTATTATATTGAAAAGCCGGATTTCTTTAACACCGCCGACTGTTTCTCCAAACCATTTGGCATATGTTTGATTATCTTTTATAAATATTTCCGTTCTCTGTTTATGTTTCCCTGTAAGCCACTTCATGAAAACATATTTAAAGGGCAAAAATGCCAAAACAAGAAAAGTCATTCTGAAATTTATAATAAAGAGTCCCATAAAACCGCCAAACATACCAAATATCTGCGTTACAATATAAAAAAACCCATTATCCGCTATTGAAGACATTTTGATAATATCCATATTGATATTATTAAGTAGTTCCGCATAATTTGTATTGTCAAAATAACTGATTTTCATTTTCATTAAATGAGTAAAAGCTCTTTCTGACAGCAGAAATTGTATTTGAGATGAAATATCAATCCGCTTCTTTTCCTTTATTATATCAAGTAATGCAATAAACAGATAAATCCCAAAGCTAATTAACACTAATTCCAACAATTTCTTTTGATTTCTTTCAATTAATCCTTCATCCATGATACTTCTGCTTATTAATGGAATAAACAAATTTAAGCCTGTTGACAACAACAGACAGAAAATAACGGGTAAAATATTCATTTTAAATTGATATAAAATTCCAAAAAATTTACTTAACGCTTCTTTATCTGTCAATGGTATCCCCCACTTTTATCAGACAATGTAAATCGAATGATGGTGTAAATATTCTAAAACTTCCTTTGTATTACATCTGTCTGCCTTTTGCAGATATTTGATGATATAAGCCGCCATGATTGGAACCGCATAACTGTTATAATTAGCATATTCCACCATAATTCCTATATCATCCAAACATTTTGAAGTATTCAAAATATAAGAATTATGTTCAAAGTCATTACATCCAATTTCCCCATCCGGCAATTTGTTATCCTTGTCACACTGAACACCGATTACTTTACTCATAACAGCCGGATAAGCCCTTAACGTCTCATTATGATATGCCGCAATAATCACTTTATTATTCTGTATCAGTTCCTCAATCACTTTCTTGATATAAATATAATCTTTATATAACAACGTCCCCAAGCTCAAATGGATAACTGACACATTACTTTCAAGGCACCAGCACAACCCTTGCAATAGCTTTTCTATTTTTCCACCTTGTCCCTCCGATAAAACATTTATATCATATATGGTAATATTGCTAACCTGTTCTGACAAAATTGTTGCACATATCGTAGCATGATTCATGTTATCAGAAATCGTTCTTCTTTTTCTTGCTATACCATTATCATCCAGCTCAAGCCTCACAATCTTATTCCTTTCAAGATGTGGCACATCGTTAATTCCCGTATCAAGTATAGCAATTTCAACATTCTCCATCCAATCCCGCCTTACATGATTACATATAAAATAACCGGATACTTTTTCATAAATCACTCTTTAGAAATCTTAAGCTCTTCATCACAAAGCTTCGCAATTTCTGCCGAGTGAGTTACAATGATAACGTATTTATTTTTTACATGAGCAATTTCCTTTAAAATATTGAAAATTTCAACAGCAGTCAAAGAATCCAGATTTCCGGTGGGTTCATCTGCCAATATTATTTCCGCATCTTTGGCTATTGCACAGGCAATTGCCACTCTCTGTTGCTCTCCACCGGAAAGACATTGAATATTCCTGTCAGCCTTTTCTTTCGTTATACCAAGAGACTCCAAAAGCTGATAAATGTCTGTCGCCTTTCCCGAATGCGCAATATCTTTAGAAACCTTTACATTTTGCACAGCCGACATGTAATCTAACAGATTAAAATGTTGGAAAACCAGTCCCACATACTCTGAACGATATTTTTTTAATCCAATATGTCCGATACTCTCTCCCTCATAGAGAATATCTCCCCCATCAGGTCTTTCCAACCCGCCCAAAAGTGAAAGAAGTGTTGTTTTGCCTGTTCCGGAACGCCCCGTAATGCCATAAACCTTTCCCCGTTCAAAAACCAGATTCATATTATCAATAATCACATTTCGGGATTTTTTATACCAATATCCAAAATTAAGATTTTTTACTATTAGCTTATTTTTCATACATTTCCCTCCCCTAAATTATTCTTTTATTAATCTTGTTTAAACACAACAACGTTATAGGCATTCCAAGCAAAACTGTCAAAACTTCTCCACATAACACAAATGTAATGCTATTTGTATTTAAAATATCTTCAAGAGACTGAACCTGTACGTCCTGATAATGAAATCCCGAACCGAAACAACCATATATTATTGCACATAAAACCAAACTGGCAGTTATACCAATTACCAACGGCATCAATGTTTCAACAAATATTGTCCCTGCTATTTTGCATTTCCCGGCTCCCCTGGATAACAGAATTTGAAACTCCCTTTGTCTGGTCATATTCTGATATATCATATACAAACAAATGATCAATAAAGTTGAAAGAAATAAGGTTGCTATCGTAATTTTTAAATATTGCTGCATTCCTGAAAGAACGCTGCTTTTTTCCACATATTCATAATTGTTGGTAATTACTCGGGCATTATTTATGCTTGCAGATTCACTATCCGCTATTTTGTTTAACAGCAAATCTACCAAAGCTGCTTTTTCCAACCGAATTACTGCTTCACAAAATAATTGGTCTCCTTCAAGTATTTTGAAAGTTTCTATAGGTATGATAATTCTGTTTTCATGATTACTTCTGGCTGCATCCGCTCCATTTTCCTCAGCAGAAAAAATACCTTTTATCGTAAATTCCATTGCATCGGAAGAGTTTTCAGGAATGATCCGGATTTTACTGCCCACATCCAGATGATTTCTTCGGGCTATCCCCTGACTGATTAACGCAACCATTGCCTCCCCATCTTTTTCCGATATATGCTCTCCTGTAGATAATTGATAGATATCATTCACAAACCAGTTATAGCATTGGCTGTTTTGTACTCCCATAAGGGCTATGTCCGGAATCTCTCCGGAATCAGCATATGTTCCCGCAGCCAATTGTATAGCAACACCCATTTCTGCTTCCTTTTTTACTTCAAACGATTCTGCAAAACCAAAGGCTATTGCTATTTTATTGGCAATAGTTTCATTTTCCGTTCCAATCAACTCATTAAGTTCCCATTCGCTAAAACCATATCCTTCTTCCGCTTTCGCATAGCTGGTTTCTATACAGCGGACTATTACCTCTCCCGAAATTGTTTCATCATATTTCAACTGTCTTTTTTGAGTCAATTGAAAAAATCCCGATAAAATTAACAAAGAAACTGACAGCAGAATAAACAGCATAGACAAGAGAGCCGTATTCCACGGTCTACACCGCATCCTGATAAAGGCTGTTTCCCACATTTTCATAATATCAGCTCCTTTCCATAGAGGAATTCGGACGAATCGAAGTTCCCCGAAAATAAAGAACCGTTTCTAATGCCAGAACCCCCGGAATTACCACATATAAAACAAGTATCAGGATAATCCCGCTTTGAATATCCACATAAAGGGGAATATTCTGATTTAAATTCCTGATACCTGCCGAATAGCTGCGAAGTCCCTCCGAAATATCAACCATCTCTCCTGACAATTCTTCTTTATCCTTATATTCCTGTAAATAAGTATCATACAGCCTGACATACGGTTTCATGATCCAGTCATTAATTGGTTTTCTCACACATAAAGCCAATCCGGCGGCCAACAGGCTGCTTATTAAAATAATCGGCAGATATTCCGCCAAAGTCTGAATTACAATTCTTGGTTTACTTTCCCCTCGACTTCTTAAAATATAAAACTCATAAGATTTTTTATAGGTAAGCAGCGCCCCGATCAGAAAAATGAGTACAAGCATCACAAATCCGATAATCAGCATAATGGAAAAGGATAAACGTCTGACTTCCTCCAAAGGTTTGCTGACAGATGTTACCCAATTCTCGTCCCACTGATATTGTGCAACGGAGGGTATTCCGTTAGGATCGTTATTTCCATCCGGCAGAGTAAACTCCAACCGGCTGATTATTTCCGGAATATCATAGCTGTTTTCGGCATACACATATACAATTTCCGGATAATACCGATAATTTTCCATCAAAAAGGTTTCCGGCACCATAATATAATTTGCCGGATAACTGCCTAACTGCTCTTTACTTTGTTCAAGACCCGGGCACGAAAAAATACCCACAACCTCCAACTCTGTTTCTGCGCTGCTCATTCCCATACTGATTCGGAATTCATCCAAAGATATTATGACTGTATCTCCTATCTCCAAACCATTTGTATCTGCAAGCTGCTCCGAAATTAAAGCAAATTTTCTTCCTTGATCGGCTTCCGTAATCGGCCTCCCCTTGACCAACTCGAAACCGCTCCCCGTAAAAAAGAGCATTTTCTCAGAATCTGTCATGGCATATACACTACAGTTTGTCTCTGCGTTGCTAATCCCGAAAGCGCCGACTGCCGCTTCATATTCCTGTCTGTATGCTTCATATGCTTCCAAATCATCAATATACGGGGAAGCGTTTTTTAAAACAAATGAGGCTGTTGATATTACATTCACACCATTTATGGATTTCATTGATCTGATCTCAGAAATCTCCTCATCAGTAAACAAGGCAGGAATCTGTTCTTCCTTCTGCATAACTTTCGACACGACAATAGTATTTCCAAGATATTTTTGCAGGCATTCTATTTGATTTTCAGACGAAATCCAAGTCAGAAACACAACAATAAAGGCGGTAAACAGACATGTAAAAATCAATGTCACGACCAACGCCCTCTTCCAATAAAAGCGAATTGATACTGCAGCCCTTTGCACAATCCCCATAGTTAATTCCTCCCCAATTATAAACTGGCATCACAGCATATATACTAATTATAATTTAAATAGCTTCCGGCATACATAGTTGTCGTAAGTTGATTCTTGGTTTGAACAAAAGCAGTTGTTGGTGTTGACGTACATTGACACGGATAATAACACCCACATTGATCCGGCGTATAAGCAAAAACCGTATTACCGTGCCAAGCATTTCTCTTTTTGATTTTTTTCATAAAATGCCCATCCTTTCTTTCGTAAATAAAATCACAAAATATGAATTTATATATTTATGCCATGATGCCATACCTTTTATAATTCAACCAATGAATTTAACTCCTTAATAAGCAATTCCTCAATATGGACAAATGTATCGAATTTTCCACTCTCCACGTCTTCCTCATCAAATGTAATCCCAAAACTGCTTTCCAGAACAAAGAAAAGCCAAAGCATATCCCTTGCCGCCAAATGAATTTTCTTTCCCAACAGTTTTTCATCTCTCAATATATAATCTTGATTAAAATCCAGATTGAATAATTCCTTAAATATTTTAATTAGTTCATCATGAATATGTTTACTATCCATCTTTTTATCCTCTTGGCAATTCATCAAAAATTATTTTTTCCAAAAAATGAAAGTCATCTATCTTCTGTAAATTCAAAATGTTATCACTTTTATATTTGCATATAGTGCTTCGAACAAATTCTTTATCTACGGATATAAATTTTAGTGCAGAATCATCTGCTCCTTCCACATAATCAATCCGGCGGTTCGCTATATGAAATGCATCAGTCTTAAAACCATATCTATAAAATATCCGTTCCGAAAGCTTTCTATAAAAAGCTTCAGCATATTCCTCAAAATATGTTGACACAATGAAATAGTCTATGGGAACTGCTTGAGCCACTTTATACGCCAGACAACCGAAGTCATTATGCCACTTCTCGTTTATTGCCATAATTCCACCTGGAATCCCCAATACAATTACATCCGGCTTTTCCTTCAATTCCAGTTTCTTAAGATAATGATTCAAAAAAATGATTTTATCCGTTTCTCTATGTATATCCAACATATATTGGGGAAAGGAATGAAAATCAAATAATCCGCAATAGCTGCGTGAGCCAATCTGCGTCACTTTGTATCCCTTTTTATCTAAATAACTTCTTATACCCAATTGAATAAAAAATTTATCCGTTTCTTCTCCCATCCCCCCTACACCAATAACCGGCGTTTGAATATCAAATAATTTATTGGATGAAACGTCTTCATTTTTTCCTTCATCAATCGTATTGAAAAAAACTGTATTTTTAGCGTTTTCCCTCAACCAACTAATTTCCTGCTCGTCATTTCTTGCATAATATATTTTCTTGCCTTGACTATTTGCAAATTGAATTTTTTTTAGCACAAAATCATCTGGATATATTTTATTTGCCGAATTTACAAATAGAACACCTTCACACGCCAACAATTCACGCTCATAATCAGTTTTTAATACATAACTTTGACTTTCATTAATAATAATTTTCCCATCCAGCCCCCATCCTCTTGGCGAAACCAGTGATTTAATTTCCAATTCTTTTATCATGTCATGATAAATTACAATAGGATAAGATTCTCTGTCATAAGGATATAACATTACTTCCATCATTCTTCTCCATACAAAGCATGTAAAAATTCCATTTCCGAACAGTAACCTAGTTCTCTTAATACGACATAATCCTTCATTAGAGATTCAACATTATTTAAAACCTCACTGCAATGATTGCAAATGTGAGAATCGGAAATGCATGTTATTCCATCTGCATCTCCAATACAGGTCGTGCAATATTGATAAGCCCAGCAGTTCCTGCATCTTTCTGAGGTAGCTTTTTCCAAATTCAACATTTGTAATATATTCTCATAATTCCAACCACTATAAACACTCCCTATACATGCAATTTCTGATAATTCGCTAACCCTTTCACAAGGAAACATTTTTCCATCAGCATCGACGAACAATCGCACAATCCCCGGCACACATGGACCTCCATGATGCCATTTTTTTGGTAATTCTGTTTGTTTTGCATTCTCAAATCTTTCCATAAATTTTTTTAAATGTTCAAATTGTCCATTAAAGATAGTGCCTGAGGTCCGTTTCATTTTTTTTAGTTTGTACAAATAATATTTAAACAATGTATATTCATATTCTTCAATATATGTATCTGACACCGACTTAGTATCACAAATATATCTTGTACTAATCTCAGATAACTGCCACATATCTTTTACGAACATATTCTCATTTACAAAAAAACCGGCAACATCCTCAAAACTGCTTTCATAATCTAAGACCGCATTAAACCTTATGTGTTTTTCAAAATAGTCCTGTGAACTTTTTCTGATTTCATTGACATTTACTATAACCTTTTGATAACTCCCTTTAGATGAAGCCGCAAACTTTCTGTATTTATCATGAACAGATTCAGGTCCGTCAAGACTGATTAAAATGTCAAAATTATTTTTAATTAAATATTCTATAATTTCTTTACTGAATAGTGTGGCATTAGTCGTCAAATGATATTTAATTTTTCTTCCCTCACATTGTCTGTTTGCATAATCAACACACTGTTTTATTAACGGAAATTCCAATAATGGTTCCCCGCCATAAAAGCCAATATAAAATTGCTCTGCATCTTCCGAGTGTGAAACGACAAAATCTATAGCCTTTGTCGCAACTTCAAATGCCATCCTCTTATTAGAATGAATTCGATTTTTATAAGACCCTGAATATGCACAATACTTACATCGCAAATTACAATTCTGTGTTATCTGTAAAATCAGATTACATACTTTTGTATCCAAATATTGATGAATATATGGCGTAATAGGGTTACAGGATTCTTCAACATGATTTGATTTTAAATACCCCTGATTTATTAAGTCTTTTACCTCCTGCAAATCACAGGCGCTGCCGTAATCCTTTTTTTCCAAATATTCATAAGTATCCTTAGATACCTTTAATATTGTATTTGTATTCACATCATAAATATAATGTCCTGAAGGAGTCCTAAATATATGAATAAACGGCTGTCCCATTTCTAAATTTATCATTGTAACTCCTCCCCCAAATGTTTTACTGATATAAGCAAGACCTGTAAATATTATAACAAAATAATTCTCTTTTTCTTATTTCGGGAATGAATTATGCTATTTGGGAATCTAATAGTATTTTTTCTTAAAAACCCCTTTGTTCATTCATACAAGAAATCTTCTCTACTATTTTCCCAATTCCCTCATTTGCTACCGTTAACAATTTCTTTTCCACACGTTTGCTCCCTTTTTGGCTTTTTGTCTGCATTTAATTTCAACACATCTGCATCCCCGTAAATTGTCCCGTAAAACCTTTCATTCTGCCAGCTATATCTGAGATTCCTATTCTGATTAGCAATAAAAATTCCAATTGTCGACGAATAATTCTTTACAGCAAAACAGGATAATGCTATTTTAGTATCGTAACCGCGCATGAAACACAATATCTTGTATAAGAGAAAAAGAGGGAGTACAAATTATGACAAACGAGATAAGAAAATGCGTAGGGTTGGAAAAATATGTGACTAAGATCATGCTGGGTTTAGGGGTCCCGGTGCATCTTGGCGGATATCGCTATATCAGGGAAGCAATATTAATTTCTATTACAGATATGGAGGCAGTCAACCGCATGACGAAGTATTTGTATCCGGAGATTGCGGAAATGTATAATACAACACCGGTAAAAGTTGAGCGGGCAATCAGAACTGCTATTGAGGCGTCGTGGGCAAGAGGGAGCCGCGAGGTCATGGAGGAAATCTTCGGATATTCCTCTGCTTTGGTACCTAAAAGGCCTAGCAATAGCGAGTATATTGCAGTGATAGCGGACAGAGTCCGTTTGGATTATGAGGGAAACATCCTTGTTTCATAACATGATTTAAAAAAACGCCTTCAAAGCCTTGGCGCGGTTGGCTTTGGAGGCGCTTTTGCGTTAAATAACATTCTTTCGGTTTATAATGAGCTCAAGGCCGATTCCTCTCACATGGCTGCAGAAGAATCCGGTTTCTCCCCCTTCAACACCATAGCCAGTATATGAGCTAACGGGTCTATGGCATTCATAATCTCTTCCACCGTATTGGTCTGTGCCCCCACTTCTATCAAAAGACTCTTGGGACAATAGTGCATATTATACCTAAGACCTTTTAAATAAGTATGTCTGGCAAATCCCGGATAATATTCATCCGCCGCCAGCTTCATCTGGAAAGAGAAAGCAAGATTTTCTTCAATATAGGGATTTTCCAGATAATCAACAGGCCCCTTGCTCTTTAAATAGCTAAGGCCGTTGAAGAACATAAATTGCGCCGTGGGCCGCCCTCCCACATCGGATACAAGTCTTGTGGAATCCGCCACACCATCCCTGTGCAAATCAATCACTACCTCAATGGACGGATTTTCTTTAAGAATCTGTTCAATGGCAGGACCCGCGGCAGAATATGCATAATCCCTGCTTTCCACATCATAAACGCCTGTGTGATGAATGACATGAAAGCCGTATTCATCCCTTAAAAGCTGCGCCAGCTTTTCCCCTGCCCCCAGAATTGTGGTAGACGTATCCCCCGGTATGCTGTCCGCAAAGTCCTCCTGGGAATGGGTGTGATAAATCAGGATTTGTGGGTTCGATGCATCCCCGCTTATGGTTGCATCATACTCCAGCATCCTTCTTGCATCCAATAAATTCGCCCCTATATCTGTAGAATTATCAACTGTATAGAAGTTTTTCTTTAAATAATCAAAATCCAACAGTTTTTCATAGTCTATGACCTGCGCTGCCCTTTCCGCCCGTATAAAATCTTTGCTTTCCCTGCTTGCGGATTCATTTTCCGCCGTTATTTCGTTTTGCACATCCTCCGATAAAAAAACATCGCTCATGGATTCGTCCCCGGCCATTCCTTCATTTCCCATCTCATCCTCCGCAATCTCCCGGGGATTCAATTCGTATTCCTTAAGAAGCTCCTTTGCCCCCGCAAGGTTTTCCACAGAGATATCCGGAGTGTCTCTTTGCTCCAGATAACCGTAGTAGCCGCTGGAAAACGCCATGGTTAGTTTACATAATTCATATTTTTCGATTGTCTGAATGCCGGAAATATAAGAAACGCCCGGATAAACCAGGCAAAATAACTGCTCTTTAAATCCAAATGCCAAAAGCGTCAGCAGGCAGACTAAGGCTACAAAAAAAAGTCCGTCTTCCTGCTTCCTCCTTACCCATCTTCTTCTCATGTTATCACCAATTTAATATATGAGAGAAAATGCCTGTCTATGCCAGAATAGGAAATGCCGTCAAAAAAACCGCAATCCCTGCTTTAAGGACTGCGGTCATATTTTTTCTTTCACTTCTGTCCCTGTACGGATGACGGGCCGGACAGGATAACAGTATCCATGAAATCATAAAACTCTATTCCAAAAACTAGGCAATGCCGTTAACAGCCTTTGTTAAACGGGAAACCTTTCTGGATGCATTGTTCTTGTGATAAACGCCTTTGGTAGTCGCTTTATCGATTGCAACAGTAGCGTTCTTTAATGCTTCCTTTGCTGCATCTGCATCTTTTGCATCAATTGCTGCGTAAACCTTCTTGATAGAAGTCTTAACGCCGGATTTGATCGCTTTGTTTCTCTCAGCCTTTGTTCTGTTTACTAAAATTCTTTTCTTAGCAGATTTGATGTTAGCCATGACCTACACCTCCTATTATCTAATAGTCATATCTCTATGCCTGTGTCACGCTTCATCCAGACACGGGCAGACTAATGCGAACACACGCATATTATAATAGACGAAACTCTTTTTGATGTCAATACATATTTCGCTTTTTTTTGGAAAAAATACCAGTGAAAAAGCGATATATTGCGCTTTTTAAACAACTTGGACATTTGTGCGCAAGGAGGCAGATTATGCAGATACAACAGATTCGAACCGATTTGGCTTTAGAAGCCCATGAAACCGTGGAAGAATCCGCCACTCATATTCATGGAATTGAGGTACATGAAAAAAAATATGAAGAGGATCAGGTATATATCACGACCGTTTCCATTACCACAAAAAATGCCGCCAAAGCCCTTGGCAAACCTATGGGAACCTATATTACCATAGAGGCCCCTGCCCTGGATGTTCCCGACGAAGGAAGCCACAGGGAGGTATCCGCCCGTCTTTCCGAAATTTTAAAAGATCTGATTCCGGATTTTGAAAAGGAGAAATCCATTCTCGTAATCGGTCTTGGCAACAGGGATGTGACCGCCGACTCCTTGGGTCCCCACGTAATTGACAATCTCTGCATTACAAGGCACATTATCATGGAATACGGCACAGCGGCTTACGATAAGAACCGCATGCATTCCATCAGTTCCTTAGCCCCCGGCGTCATGGCGCAAAACGGCATGGAAACGGCGGAAATCATCAAGGGCGTCATTGACCAGACCTCTCCTGATATGGTCATCGTCATTGATTCCCTTGCCGCAAGAACCCTCCACCGCTTAAACCGCACTATCCAGATTACCGATACAGGCATTCATCCCGGTTCCGGCGTGGGAAACCACAGAAACGCCCTGACCAAAGAAAGTCTGGGCGTTCCCGTTATCGCAATCGGCATTCCCACGGTTGTGGACGCCGCTACTATTGTATGGGATGCGCTGGAGGATTTTTCCGAAAAGTCCCACCATTCCATTGATCTGCATGTGCTGCAGGACGAATGCTCCAACACCATGCTTCAGGAATTAAATAACATGTATGTGACAGGCAAGGATGTGGACGCCGTTATCAAACGGCTAAGCTACACCATTTCCGAAGCTCTGAACATGACTTTTGATGAAATCCGTCAGTAAATCCTCTTACAAAGGAATCTTTTATCCCGTTTTCAAAATTTTATTCCCTGCAGCCTGCCTTAATGGCGTCCGCCGCCTCCGCCGTGAGAATGTCCGCCGGAGGAAATATGGTGCCCTCCTCCGCCGCCTCCACTGCCGCCGCTGCTTCTGTCAATATGCCTGCTGGTGGTATGCTTGGTTATAAAAATATCTCTCCTGTCGTTAAACAGAGGCTGACCGCCTTCCACGTAGGTATTGGCGGTAGTGGTTTTCTTTCCTTTATTGTGAGCCACTCCTATGATAACGTAAGCAAATGTTATGATAAATGCCGCTCCCAGAACATATGTAAAGGGAATAGAATCTACGCTCCCCCGTCGGGACATCTTACGGCTTAAGGATTCTACGTAGGTTTTGTATGCACCATAGGGGTCATAATTGACGGTAAGACACACCTCTTCAATCAGATTATCGATATCCTGGCTGGAATACCGGTCCTCAACCCTGCCACAGGTGGAAAACCAACAATAACCGTTGGCCCAATTATCCAAATAAAGTGCGCCATCGCCCCACGGTGCGTTAAAACCGTATTTCTTCTCATCATAAAAATCATCGGCATAATTCATTATGGCATAGTCCGAATCAATTGACGGGTCATTAATCGTTACCAAAACAATATCGCAGCCAATCAACACTTCTTTTTCGGCAATCAGCTCCCGCAAGGCTTCTTCCTCTTCATCCGTCAGCTTATCCGCGTAATCAAATACCCTTTCCTCTTCCTGGGCATTGGTACGTACATATACTGCCGCCGGCTTTTTTGTCAGGAATACTGCAATATATATCACAAGGAGTATGCCTACCGCAATAAATAAAAAACAAAAATGCTTTAAATATTTTTTCATATCAGATCACCCCCAGAATTCCGTTGATCAACGCGCCGATTGCTACAATACACCCAAAAAGCGTTGCTGCATAGCCAGCCATCTTCCCTATGGAAATGGGAGCTTTCCCTACCAGTTTACCGGTCTGTCCATTCAGCCTGAAAAAATAATCTTTCCCTTTAAAGCGATAAATATAATTCCATACGGGGAGCAGCGCATAATTTTCCGCCGTTGTCCGGCACTGGCAGTCATCCATTTCAGGTGTAACGCTGTCATATCCTATAATGCTGCTCCTCATAAGCGCGCCGGCGTCATTTCTCGCCTTCTGCTTCGCCCGAGGCTCTAAGGCCTCTTTTGACACACTGTATCTCTCCCCAAAAAAGCCCGACATATATTTCGGCTCAAATCCTGTCATTTGCCCGTAATTATATGGCTCCAACAAATCCATCTCTCCGTCCGGCATAGCAAGGGACGCATCTGCGGGAATCCTTGAGAAATCCACATCCATATCCCGGTAAATCTGGAATATGGAGGTCTCTGTATATTCTGTATCCCCGGTTGTCCACCTTCTGATTTTCTTTGCCTTTGCCGCAAATCTGTAACGGCAGTCAAAGTCAAAAAGGAAAAACGGAATATAATCTCCTTCCATTTTGTCTAAGTAAGATTCTTTTAAAAAATTAGAAGGCAAAAACAGTTTTTTGCCAAATTCCTGTTTGATCAGCTCCTTTGCCTTCTGTTTGCCTACCTTAAAGGGAAGAATCAGATGAGGCAGATATTCTCCGCTGATTCTCTCCTCAAAAATAGTATAAGCGCCGCAATGCTCACATTTGGTGGCGCTGTCATACTGCTTCGGCTGCATTGGCGCACCGCAGGCGGCACATTGAAACAGATCGCTGCCGTTTACCGCTTCCTCACTGTCAATGCTGTCGCAGTGCGGACAAAACATACTGTCTTTTTCCGGCGACCAGACTGTATTGGCGCCACAGTTCTTGCATTTAAATATCATGCATTATGTCCCCCTTCTCATTTTTGTCTCCATGGGTCAAGAGAACATGCTTGCATGTTCATTGGACCCTCAAATCAAGGTTGAAAGCTTTTCTTTCAACCGCCCCACCACTTCCGGCACTATAAGACCTCTGCCACACATTGCTTTCGGAAGGGTATTTGGCTTGTCTGTTTATGATCTAATCATTTTAATTTTATCATTTATTGCCTTCTTTTGTCTGCCACTTTCAGTTTACAACAGTATTTCATCAATTTCCACACATTTTTGCAAGATTTCCTCCACAACAACGGCTACGCCATCCTGAAAATGTGCTTTTGTCACAAAATCTGCCGTATTTTTTGCAAGTTGCGAAGCGTTTTCCACTGCAATTCCGATTCCGGCATAGGAAAGCATTTCCCCATCATTATCTCCGTCGCCGAAAGCCATACATTCCTCACGCTCAATGTGAAGCTCGTTTAACAGCCACTTCAGGCTTTCCCCCTTTGAAACATCTTGTCCTGAAATCTCTATAAGGTGCTCTATGGAAGACGTAACGGAAATCCCCGGTATTTCACAGAGCAGCTTCCGTTTAAGCTTTTCCCTGTTTTCCCTATCCTTACTGATAAAAGCAATACTTTCCACCTCATCAATATGTTCTCTCACAAATCCTTCCAAATTGTCCGTTACTGCCCTTGTTCCTCTTACATATTCCACTGCCTTTTCTGAGCCGAAAGCCGACGGGTCGTCAAAATATTCCCTCTCGCAAAAAGCCTTTCCGTTAACAAATACTTCCATGGCGACAAAAAACTCCTCTTTCGCTCTTCCATACACCGCTAAAAGGTCAAAGACCGCCTCCTCCTTTAATACTATCCGCCTGATGCACTCTCCCTTATACCAGACAGAAGCGCCGTTAGAAGAAATGGCATATTCGATACCCGGAATGGATGTAATCTCCTTTGGCAGCGTATCGTAAGCCCTTCCGCTGGCTATGATCACATGAAATCCCTTCCTTAAAGCCTCTGAAAGGGCATTTTTTGTCCTCAAAGACAGTTTTCCACGTTCATTTAAAAGCGTCCTGTCCATATCTGTGGCAAAGCAACGGATATTAGTGGAAATCCTCAGCTTTGTGTGAATCTTGTCCGGTTTTAATAACACCTGGTATGTATGATAAATCTGTTCCGCAGTCCGAAGCATTTCCTGCTTCTTTGCTGTCATCACAAGATATTCCACATCATAAAGAAAAATTCTAAGATAAGTCAGAGTCATGCCGTTCCTGATATAAAAAGCTATCCTTCTGCGCCGAAGTTCTCTTTCCCCTTCATCTTTTCCGAATCTGGGATTCTCCACCTCCAGAATCAATGTTCCAAAGTTCCTCCGTTCTATTTCCGCCTTTAACAGACTGAGACAGATGCTGCCGCAGCCCTTCCCCCGCAGCTCTTTGGAAATGGCAAAATAATCCAGCAAAACAGCATCTTGCTCCTTAGAAACAACCAAAAAGCAATACCCTGCAAATTCCCCCTCGTCATAAAGCCCATAGCAGAAATACTTCCCCTGTCCGCGCAATTCCAATATTCTGGCAAGAGGTTTTATTTCTCCCTTTGCAAAATCCTTTGGCATCCTTTCTTCATATATTTTTACAATCATACTTTCCTCTAACAATTCAAGAACCATCCAGATACCTCCGTCATTTATTGCTCAATTTGTGTTTTACTACGCCTCACTACCACATCATCGTCCAGCCATCCCGCAAAATTATACAATAAATATAATTCTTTCGGCATTTTTCATATTGCGTCAATTTTCCCACTCTGTTATAATAACCCAGAAATGTATTTATGAAAAGAGGAGGAACAACCATGAAAAAATTTCAAAAAATTCTTTCTGCAGGATTAATCGGCGCTTTGGCATTATCCCTGTGCGCATGCGGCGGCGGTGTAGCTGAAAACACTGTTTTTTCCGTAGACGACCTGCCCGGAAAGACAATCGGCGTACAGCTTGGTACAACGGGAGATATTTACGCTACCGATTATGAAGAGGAAGGCTCTGCCATTGAGCGTTACAACAAAGGAAACGACGCTATTCTGGCGTTAAAGCAGGGCAAGATCGACTGTGTTATCATCGACAGCCAGCCCGCTCAGGCTTTTGTGGAAAAAAATGATGACCTGACAATTTTAGATGAAGAATTCGCTGTTGAAGAATATGCGATCTGCATAAACAAGGACAATCAGGATTTGACAGCCGCTTTTAACGGCGCTTTAGCCGAATTAAAGGCTGACGGAACCTTAGACCAGATCATTTCCAACTATATCGGAGATGATACAAAAGGAACCTGCCCTTACGAAACACCCGAAGGCACCGAATATACTAATGGCAGACTGGTTATGGCAACCAATGCCGCTTTTGAGCCTTACGAGTATTATTCCAACAACGAAATCGTGGGTATCGACGCTGATATTGCAAAAGCCATCTGCGATAAGTTAGGTTATGAACTGGTTATCGAGGATATGGAATTTGATTCCATTATCACTGCCGTTCAGTCCGGCAAGGCTGATTTTGGTGCAGCAGGCATGACTGTTACCGAGGACCGTCTGAAAAACATTGACTTTACGGATACATACACAACTGCAACACAGGTTATTATCGTCAGGAAGTAAATATTTTATTTCCAACAATACGAAAATGTGATATGATGTACAAGGGCTGTAGCTTCCGCTACGGCCTTTTTACAATTACTGTCAGGAGGAGAATCACTTGGACTTATCAAATTTGCTTATTTTACCACAAAATTCCATTTCTCTGGGATTAAGTTCCTTTCAAGCGAAATTTATACAATGCTTTGTTGATGATAACCGTTATCAATATTTATTAAAAGGGCTGGGTTCCACCCTTCTTATTACTCTGTTTGCGGTTCTTTTAGGCGTTATACTGGGATTTCTGGTGGCCATTATCCGGTCCACCTATGATAAAACAGGAAAGTTAAAGGTATTGAACGCTATCTGTAATGTTTATTTGACCGTAATCCGCGGAACTCCCGTTATGGTCCAGCTTTTAATCATGTATTACGTTATATTTGCCACTGCTCCCGTAACCAAAATTGTTGTGGCGATTTTATCCTTCGGCATCAACTCAGGAGCATATGTAGCGGAAATCGTCCGCTCCGGCATTATGTCCATCGATCAGGGACAGTTTGAGGCGGGACGAAGCCTTGGATTTTCCTATTCTTCTACCATGGTATATATCATTATGCCCCAGGCTTTCAAAAACGTACTGCCTGCCCTGGCAAATGAGTTTATTGTTCTTTTAAAAGAAACCTCTATCTGCGGCTACATCGGATTAATGGATCTGACCCGCGGCGGCGATATCATCCGAAGCGTTACATATGAAGCGTTCCTTCCCTTAATTGCCGTTGCCCTGGTTTATCTGTGCATGGTCATGATATTGACGGCACTTGTAAAGAAGCTTGAAAGGAGGCTGAGAAGCAGTGAACGATAAAAATACAACCGCTTTCGAAACCCATAGCGAAATAAAAGACGGGGAAGCGCTGTTCCGGATCGACAATCTCTGTAAATCTTTCGGCAAGCTTTCCGTATTAAAAAACATCAGTACCGAAATCAAAAAGGGAGAAGTCGTGGTAATTATCGGACCTTCCGGCTCCGGCAAATCCACCTTCTTACGCTCTTTGAATTTACTGGAGGAACCCACAAAAGGCACTATCCTTTTTGAAAATAAAGACATTACGGATAAACATGCTGACATCAATCTATACCGCCAGAAAATCGGTATGGTTTTCCAGCATTTTAACCTGTTCCCCCATATGACAATTTTGCGGAACATGACCTTAGCTCCCATAAAGCTTCTGAAAATGCCCGAGGAAGAAGCCAAAGAAATGGCTATGGAATACCTAAAACGCGTAGGACTGGAAGAAAAAGCCCAGGCTTATCCCAATCAGCTTTCCGGCGGTCAAAAGCAGCGTATTGCCATTGTAAGGGCATTGTGCATGCAGCCCGACGTACTGCTTTTTGACGAACCCACTTCCGCCTTAGATCCGGAAATGGTAGGCGAGGTATTAGAGGTTATGAAAGACCTTGCCAAATCCGGCATGACCATGCTAGTGGTAACCCACGAAATGGGCTTTGCCAAAGAAGTCGGTTCCCGGGTGCTGTTTATGGATGACGGTAAAATCGTGGAAGAAAACACCCCGGAAGAAATTTTTGCAAATCCCAAATGCGACAGGTTAAAGGATTTCCTCTCCAAAGTGCTGATTTAACATCATATATAACAAATTGAATTTTTTGCAAATCGGCATTTATGACACATCGGTTTATAACCAATTTACCGATTAATCTTCGGCAACTACATCAAAATAAATATCAAAAAGAAAAGGATAGGTAAAAGCCCAAAACTTTCGTTTCACTTTTACCTATCCTTTTCTTTTCCATACTTTACTTCATTCCTACTCTTTTTTCCGTTCCGATAAAAGACCCTCTTCTATCTCCTGTAAATTCAAAGTCCTTCTTCTACACATTCCAAAACCATAACAAAGCCTTTATAAACTAGGAGTTCAACGTGGTTTTCTTCATTTTCAAATTTACCCTGACATCTCTTACCGTAGGAATCTGCAACAAAACCGGCGTCAGCACTGCCGCCAATACTAATCCGGTAACACCCTGTACGCAATTTGGAAGAATTTCCACAACAGCCGCCGCAAAACCTTCATAAAAGATTTCAAACACAAAATATCCCAGAACAACGATCACCTCCGACGCCACCCCTGCAAGAACCGTTCCCGGCAGACTGTACTTTTTAAACACCCTCCAGAATGCGGAAAAGACAACCCCCGCCCCAAAAGCCGCCGCAAATTTGATCACAAAAGTCGCTACCGAAAAAATATAATAGCCACCCAGCAAATCCGCCAGCATAGAGCCGATTCCCGCTGCCAGGCCGCCCGCTACCGGTCCCAAAATAACGCCTGACGCGATAACCATACAATCCCCGATATGAACATATCCCTTAAATGTAGGAATCCTGATAATCATAGTTGCCACGCAAGTCAGCGCCGCAAACAACCCTGCAAGTACAATTCTCATCGTTTTATTCTGTGTATTCATTTTTCTCCTCCTTAGGACTAAAAGAAACCAAAGCCGCAAGTTTATTCCTTCTACATCCCTTTTATTTACTTTACAAGCATCATACCCTCAAATTGGAATGATTAAAACATCCACTTTTCAACTTTTTAACCATACCACTTTTCCCTCCATCATCTCCCCATACCTTACCCCATCCACAGTCCGCCCAACACAATCTCTGCTAACGACCTCCCTGTCGAGCCGCAATTACTTTCCAAAGACCGGCACACGCCCCGTCTCTCCTACTCAATCAGCTTCAATCTCTCCACAATACTATCCTTACTCATCTGTCCATAAGCCCCGTAAGGAATCAATGCCGCCAGCGCCACCAGCACCGGTGCGCAGACCAGAACCGGCCAAATCACATAAGAATATTTAAAGAACCAGAACATTCCCGCTGCCATATTCACAAGGAACCCACAGATTATATTTCCTACCGTAAGCGAAAACCCAATAGTAAGCCCCGCATATAAAAGCCCTTCAAACACCAGCATGGCACGAAGCTGCTTTCTGGTCATTCCTACCGCTTCCATCATGGCAAATTCCTGTTTTCTCGTAAGAATACCGGTCACAATGGCATTGATAAAATTCAATATTCCTATAAGAGCAAGAATAAAGCTCAACGCCCCTCCCACGATCCAGAACATAGATACAAAGTCTTCAAATTGATCGACATAAGTCTGTCTGGAAACATGGACAAGCTCATCCTTCCCATTTTCTGTATAGGAGGATAAAAAGCTTTCCACCTCCGCCTCTTTATCGTCGAAAACCCTTAAGGATATATTCATAACGCCCGTTTTTGAGCTGTGCTCTAAATACTCTCCTTCCGGTAAAATCGGGCTGATTCCGAGAGCGGGATAGCTTCTGGTAGTCAGGGAGTAAGGTATCTTTGCAACGGCTAAAACCTCATATTCTTTGACCGCTCCGTCATCCGTCTGCAGCGTGATCTTATCGCCCTCCCCAAACATCCAATTTTCTTCATTATCCTCTTCCTCATACAGCAGACAGTAAGAACCGCTGTTAAACTCCTCCCAGCTTATGTCTTTTCCGTAGATACTTAAGGTCTCAAAAGCATTCATGTCAATTCCGTAAACGTTGGCATATAAATATCCCTCTTTTTTTACTCCGTTTTCCAGTTCCTCCATAAGCCAGGAATCATTTTTCATCCTTTCATGGCTGTTGACAAACTCCTCCACTCTCCGCTTTCCCTCCTCATCCAAAAGGGAAAAAACGTAATCGGCATATACCGCCGCCACGGATTCCACTCCGTCTAATTCCCGGAACATGGCAAGCTCTTCCTGGCTGATGCCGTCATATATTTTTACGCTAGACCCCAGATTCATGACCGTGCTGTGGGTAACCTGGAAGTCGCCTGTGATGCTGTTGGAAATATAGGCCTCCATATCAAAGCTGTGTACCATGTTATAAATACTGTTGACTAAAATCATGCTCATGGAAAGGGATAATACTACAACGAAAACCTTTTTTCTGCTCCTTTTCACGTTTTCAACAGCCATGGTAAAGGTTGAAACCCTTCTGCTCTTTTTCACTTTCTTTTTAACGGTAAAATTCTCAGTATATCGTAAAGCCTCTATGGGAGAAACTTTAGACGCAAGGCGGCATGGCTTCCTACAGCTTACCAGTACGGTTACAAAGGTAAAAATAATACTAGCCATATAAATGATCGGATTTATGGAAAAAACCATTTCATAAGTTAAAAAGGTGTCTAAAATAATCGGGAAAAGAATTTTAGCCAGAAGTGTACCCAAAATCATTCCCATGGGAATGCCTACAAGGGATAAAAGCACCGCCTGTCTCCTTACAAGCTGCTTCAGCTGTTTTGCCGTGGTTCCGATTGTTTTTAACAAACCGTATTCATGGATTTCCCCCGTTACGTTAATATAAAACACATTATAGATAATGAGATATCCCGACAACATAATGATGATCAACACTCCTGCCACCAGCGCTATGCTTTGTGCGTCTATCTTACTGGTAGTATAAGCCCAGTTAACGCCATAGGACACCTGATTTAAATCATAGCCGTTTCTTTCAAGCAGCTTTATCAGCTGTCCTTCAATATCCCAGCTATGGGCAAAATTAAAGTTAATATTGGAATAGCCTGCATAATTGTATTGGTTTTCAGCAAAAGGAATCGAAGGCTCAGGCGCCACCTCGTCTGCAAACTGTCTGGAAACCCAGCATTCCTGCGCCATAGCCACAGGATCTCCTTCCCAAAAGCCGCACAAAGTAAATTCTTCTTTGTATACCTTTCCGTCAACATTCACTTCCAAGGGCACCTTTTGGCCAATTTCAAGCGGAATACCCATAGCTTCCAATACAATGCTGCTCGTCGCTATTTCCAGCCTTTCCGAAGGCATAGCTCCTGTTTCCGGATAGTTAAAGGACATCTTTGCATAAAGATCGTCTGCATAATTGATTTCCATATTTACTTTACTAAGTTCTTTGTTATCCGCACGTCCTACCTGAATATTCCTGCACAAATCTTTAACCGCCGGATCCTTTTCCAGAATATCATAGTCCTTCTGGACAGCACATTTTAAGCTTGCCATAGTTGTGCCGCCCACCTGCCTGAAGGTGGACTCCTGCGTGCTTTTCATGATGCTGCCGCCAATACAAAAAACAGCGGTAAACAAAATACAGGTCAACATGATCGCCATAACTGCGATCAGATTCTTTTTCTTATTTGCTAACAGGGAGCGGGTAGAGATTTTTCTGATAATCTTCTGATTCTTTACCTTAAGCATGGCTCTCACCTGCCTTTACGATAAGACCATCCTCAATATGGATAATTCTGTCCGCCATCTGGGCGATTTCCTCATTATGGGTAATCATGACAATGGTCTGTCCGAATTTTTGTCCCGTAATCTTTAACAGACTTAAAACATCCTGGCTGGTTTTGGAATCCAGATTTCCCGTAGGCTCATCCGCTAACAGAATAGTGGGCTTAGACGCTAAGGCTCTGGCAATGGCCACCCTCTGCTGCTGTCCGCCGGACAGCTGGCTGGGCATGCTGTTTTTCTTCTCCTTAAGTCCCAGCGCCTCTACAATCTGCTCCACATAAGCTCCGTCCACTTCATTTCCGTCAAGCTCTATGGGCAAAACAATATTTTCATAGACGTTTAAGACCGGCACCAGATTAAATGCCTGAAAGACAAATCCGATTTTTCTTCTCCTGAAAATAGTAAGCGCTTCATCCTTCAAGGTAAAAATATCCTTATCATCTACAAACACCTTGCCGGACGTAGGACGGTCAAGTCCGCCTAGCATGTGTAACAACGTAGACTTTCCGCTTCCGCTGGTTCCAACAATGGCAATGAATTCTCCCTGTTCAATGGAAAGGCTCACGCCGTTTAATGCTTTTACCTGATTTTCTTCTTTTCCGTAAAATTTCTTTAAATTGTCGGTTTTTAATACAACCATGATTTCACTCTCCTTGCAAAAAATATAGTCTATGTATTTCCTTTACATAGACTATAACAAGCGATTCTTTCCACATTCTTTCTGAAATCTTACAGTTTTGAAAGAATTGACAAATTATTTATCCTTACCTAAATCGATGCGCCTTCCCAATCGCTGCCAAATAATGGCAATTCTTTTTTTCTGTTTCATATAATCGGCACACCTTAATCTATCGGATATTTCAATGAAATAATTTCTATGTCCTTGGCAGAAAAACCTGAAACCTGGCGCCTTTTCCGGGTTTGGAAATAACCTTAATATATCCGTTTTCGTTTTCCACAATCTGTCTGGCAAGATACAATCCGATTCCAACGCCTTCTTCATTTCTAACATCTTTTCCCCTGTAAAACCTGCCAAATATTTTAGGAATCTCCTCTTCCTCGATTCCCATCCCCTCATCCTTTATTTCAATACAGGCAAAAAGTTCGTAAGCCCGGACATTTATAAAAACAGTGGAACCTTCCCAAGAATATTTCAGGGCATTATCCAGTATATTGAATACTGCTTCCTTCGTCCATTTTTCATCAAAGACAGCCTGAAAGGATGGCCCATCCTCCTTTGCCACATTTGTCTTTATGACAATCCCTTTTGCCTCTGCCTTGGCCTCCGCCATTTTTTTCACTTCTTCCGCCAGATTTCCCATATCTCTTTTTTCCGGGAAAAGCCGGAAGGTCCCCGTTTCCAGTCTGGAGGTTTTGATCAGGGATTGAATGAGGAAATCCAGTTTTTCGGACTGTCTGCGGATTTCCTCTACCATTTCCATAACATATTCGTCCAATGGCTGTTCCCCCAAAAGCTGGGTATATAGGAGAATATTTGCCAAAGGCGTCTTAGTCTGATGGGAAATATCCGTAACCAATTCCTTTAGACTTTTTCTCTCCTCTTCTATCTTCTGTGCCGAAAGCTTTGATAAGGTAAGATATCTCTTCCATTTGACCTCCAGCTTTGAAAGCTCGCTTTCATCATAATTCCCCTCTTCAAAACGTCCCGCTATGGCATCGTCTAACATCCGGTTCAGCCCGTCCGTCATCTTTCTGTCTCTAAATAGATTCATGCCTTTTCCCTACTGTTCCTTCCATACATATCCGATACCGTAAACGGTATGTATGTACTTTGCATCCTTTTCTTCCAGCTTGTCCCGAAGTCTTTTTACCGTAACGGAAAGTGCATTTTCATCCACGTATTCCGCCCCGTCGCTCCATACCCGGTCTAAAAGAGTCTCTCTTTTCATGGTAATGTGGTGGTTTTCCACTAAAAGTCTTAAAAGCCTCTGTTCCGTCTTGCTAAGTTCCACACAAATGCCTGCTTTTAAAAAACGCATATGCTCAAAGTCCAGTTCCAGATTGCCAAATTGCCACAGCTTCTGCACAACCTTCTTTTTATTCAAAAGCTTTTCAATTCTTGCCCGGAGCACCATGAGGCTGAATGGTTTTGTCATATAATCGTCCGCTCCCAGATTCAGGCCCATAACCTCATCGGTTTCCAAATCGTTTGCCGTCAGAATGATAACAGGAACGTCGGAATGGGTACGGAGTTCTCTTAGAAAGTCAAAGCCGTTTCCGTCCGGAAGGTTAATGTCCAAAATAACTAAGTCCATATCTTCTATATTGTTGGCTTCTTTTAAGGCGCTGTATTGGTAAAAGCGATATTCCTCCTGCTTTAGGGCAAGGACAATGCCGTTATTTAAGCCTTTGTCGTCTTCTATAATTGCAATGTTTGTCATTGGTTTTGGAAAACTCCTTTCTATGGGATTCTTGCAAGAACCCATGGGACAACATTGGTTGAAGCCATAACGCAATTGATTTTTTATATCTGCCGCCCATACGGATATGGCTTTACATCAGAAACCGCGCCCAGCCTGTAGCTATTTGGAGAAGCTTTAATAACGCTCCTTTTCCTATTGATATTTCTTTAGGCGCCGAATCATTTGCCGCCACTGATGTTCTTTCATCCAGAACGGTCAGGGTTTCCTTCTCGTAACGCTCCATTTCCCTTCTCATGTCTTCGTTCAGCTCTTCACTGTGGATGATCAGCATCATTTCCGTGTCCATATAAGTACTGCGCATGTCCCAATTAAAAGAGCCGATACCGGTAATATCGTGGTCCATGATAAAGCATTTACCGTGATAGGATACGCCTGCTTCATATTCTAAAATAGCTACTCCCGTATCCAGAATGTCGCCTTTGTGGCTGTTATAATCCATGGCTCCAAAAAAGTTCCCGTTATTGGCAACGGAATTTGTCATCATGGTGACATGGTCTACCTTGGTACAGATGGCGTTTATGCGTTCAAGCATCCATTCGTTACAAATAATGTAGGGAGTATGAAAGCGCACTTCTTCCTTTGCACTTTGCATCAGTCCGGTCATTTTGTAATAGACGATCGGTTCTTTCGCGTAAGGGGTTGTGGGATTGGTAAGCAGGGTAATTTTCCTGACTGGTTTTGTAACCGCTTTATAGTCCACCGGCTCAAACCAGTCCGGATGCTCCTTTTGCATGAGAGCATATCGTTCTTTCAGCTCTTCTACGGCGCTTTCCGCATCCAGAAGCTTCCCTGCGAATTCACTTTCTCCAAAGGTTTTACATTCCGGCTGGTTCCAGATTTGCTCATAATATGCCTTTAAAGCCTCCATGGAAGGTGCGCCTTTTCTTTGACAGTAGACGAGGACATCCCAGTCATAATTGATGTAGCCTGTTCCTTCTCCCAGAAAGTAATCGTAGGTATTCCTGCCGCCTACAATGTATGCGGTATCATCCACAATCAGATATTTGTCATGGAGACGTCCCATCAATTTCCACGGATGCAGAATGTTAACAGGATTATATATCTTTATTTCCACATTTTCCATAAGGGACAGCCCATGAAAATAGGCATTCCCTTTCATGGAAAGGAGGCTCGGAAATCCGTCTGCAAGGATGGAAACCTTTACTCCCCTTTCCCCGGCAGCCATAAGGGCCGCCAGCATATCTTTGCCGCTTTCATCCGCATCAAATTCAAAGGTAGACAAAACCACGCTGTCTTTCGCACCTGAAATCAGACGAATCCTTTCTTTTAAGGCGTCCTCATTATCGGAAATAACCGCCGCCCGCTCCAATGCCTCTTCCTCTCCGTAAAAATCCTCCACATTAAAATCCGCTATGGTTTCTTCACTGACACCAGGTTGCTTTATAAAGGGAATGACTGCTCCTAAAACCACATAACAGAGAAACAGGGCGAAGGCGGTTAAAAGCTTTTTCCAGGGTATTTTTTTCACAAAACATTCCTTCTTCATTGGTTTCTGACTCTATGTTCCGGCTGCTTATGCTCTACAAATCCGCTCCATGATCCACTACCATGACCTGACCTGTTACTGCCGACGATTCATCGGAAGCTAAAAACAACAGTACATTGGCCACTTCATCAGGCATACAGGGCGGAAGAGAATTGTCCGCATGCTTGCTCATGGCGGAAAACATATCCGCATCCAGTTCATCCTTCTTTAAACTCATGGTCATGGGCGTTACCACCGTTCCGGGACACACCGCATTGCAGCGCACATTCAAGGCCGCGCTTCTCATGGCAATGTTTTTGGTAAGACCGATAACCGCTGCTTTGCTTGCCACATAAGCGGCTCCGCCGTTGCCGCAATATCCCGCCACACTGGATACATTGACAATAGAACCGGATTTCTTTGAAAGCATTACCTTGGCACATTCTCTCGTCACATAGATCGTTCCTTTTGTGTTGATGTCAATAAGATAATCAATGGTCTCATCGGAAACCTTTTCCACCGCCTCAATGCCGCTGTCAAGCACCCCTGCGTTATTTACTAAAATATCAACGGTTCCGAATTTTTCCACAGTCTTTTCAATCAGGGCCGCACATTGCTCCGACTTTGAAATGTCACAGGTCACGCTCATGACTTCTCCGCCCTGTTCCCGTATTCCTTTTTCCACTTCCAAAAGCTGCGCTTCCCTTCTGGCAGAAATGACTACCTTTGCTCCTTCTCTTGCAAACAGCTCAGCCGCTTTTGCCCCGATCCCCGAATTGCCTCCGGTAATAACTGCTACTTTTCCTTCTAATCTGCCCATACGATGTACCTCCTGCTATATAGATTTTATTGTTTCCGTTGACAGGTAGTTACGAAAATTCAGAAGCAGTCTGTAAGAAAAATGACCGCTTTTAATTTTCTCGATTGTCTATACCCATTCTACAATATGTCATGGGTTTTTTCCATATTTTTGCACCGCAAAACATAAAGAAATAAGCCAAAAGAAAACGCTCCTTTGGCTTATTCCCTCATGGAAAAACTATATATTTGCCGTTTCAACCGGATTTTATACAATACCGGCAGGAATGCGTTGCTTCTCCCTATCCGATCTCCGTTTTCCAGAATCCGTGAAGATTGCAATAGGCATATGCCGCTACAGCCTTGTCTCCTTCTGATAAGGAAAATTCCACTTCCGGTTTTTCATCCGAAGAAAGGTATGCGAACTGTCCGCCTTTCTTTGTTTCCAAAAACACCCACTGAATGCTGTGCTCTTTTGTCATGGGATGTTCCACGCTGCCTACCCGGACGCAGACTTTGCTGCCGTTACATTCTACTACGGGAAGATGTTTTTCTCCCGCTCCCTCCGACATGGAGCTGTCAAGAATGCCTCCTGAAGGCTGCAAGCATTTTACCGCCTCTTCCTTACTTCCCCATGCCAAATAAAAAACGGTGTCTTCACATTTCAAAAATACAGGCTTCATCCTTATTTACCTCCTTCTGCAAAGGGCGAAAGCTCCAGTCTGATAAAATAGCCCTGGTCGTGCTCACAGACGGGACAGATTTCCGGCGCTTTTTCCCCTTCATAAATATATCCGCAGTTTAAACAGATCCAGCCCGTTTTCACATCGGAAATAAAAAGCTTATTCTGCTCTAAATATTCGGCAAATTTTCCGAAACGGTCTCCATGGAATTTCTCGATTTCCGCAATCATATAGAAGGAATTTGCAACCTTCATAAAGCCTTCTTCCTTTGCCTTATCGCCGAAATTTTTGTACACATCATCATGTTCTTCATATTCGTTGTGCTGCGCCATCCTTAAAAGCTTTGCCAGATCATCCGTCAGATCCACCGGATACGCGCCGTCTATATGAATGTTTTCTCCTGTCAGTTCCTTCAGATGATTATAAAAAATCTCCGCATGCTCCTTTTCCTGATCGGCGGTAAAGATAAATACCTGCCCGATTGCCTGCTGCTTTTGCTGCTTCGCCACTCCTGCGGCAAAGGTATACCGGTTTCTCGCCTGGCTTTCCCCTGCAAAAGCTCTCATTAAATTATCTTTTGTTTCACTGCTTTTAAAATCAACTGCCATTTGCTTCCTCCTTCTTTTTTACGGGAACGGCTTACCCCGTTTCGTTTTAAACCACTATAGGATTTTCTATTCTATTATTCCCATATTTTCCCACAAAATACATTCGCTTTATTTTGCAGAATCGTCTTATGGTCAACCTCTTCCCGGCACAACATTTTGATTCCTTTATAATTTTAATATTTTAAAGCTTATAAATAAGGACTTTCCGACTTTGCCTGCAGGCATCGGAAACGTCTGTCAACCTCTTCCTGCAGGGAGTCTACCACTTCTTTGTATTCTTCTTTTTTCAAGTGCTTTGTCCTGCCCATCATGGAAAGCCAGTCCAAAACAGGAATCTTTTTGCCGTTCTGTTTCGGATCATAACTCAGGGTTGTAATGCCTCGTTCCACCTCATAAAGAGGGAAATAACAGCAATTTACCGCCGCCTCAATTACCCGGCGTTCTTTATTGGGCGCATCGTTCCAGTTTAAGGGACAGGCGGAAATGGCTTTTACATAGGCGCAGCCTTCTTTTTTTGCGTAATCCGCCGCCTTTGCCGCCTTCTTTATAAAGTCCGCAGGATTGGATTCCGCCACCGTCGCCACATAGGGAATGTTTGCTGCGGCCATAAGTCCCGGCATATCCTTATGGAAATAATGCTTTCCGTACTGACAGCTTCCCACATGGGAGGTGGAGCTTCTGGCTCCTTTGGGCGTGGAATAAGACAGCTGATAGCCCGTATTCATATAACCGCCGTTGTCATATTCAAACAAAAGCACTCTGTGTCCTCTGAGAGCCGTGGCAAGGGCGGAACCCATACCGATATCCATGCCGCCGTCCCCGCTTACCATAATGAATACGATATCCCCTTTGGGAATTTCTCCCTTTTCCTGCTTTCTGTAGCAAATTTCCGCCAGCCCGCTTAATGTTGCGGCACCGTTTTGAAAGAGATTGTGCAGATAGGGAACCTTAAAGCTGGTCTTTGGATAGGGAGTTGTTACGATCATGCCGCAGCCGGTCTGGAACAGCAAAACAACCGGGTCTTCAATGGCACGAAGGAGCATATTGACATTAACGGGAATGCCGCAGCCCGGACAGGCCCCGTGTCCCGGCGCCAGACGCTTTGGAACAGCCGCTGTCTGATTGATCTGTCCGCCTGTCACTTGCTTACAATCCCTTATCCTTTCACTTACTTTCGCCGCTTTATTCTCCTGCTCCGCTTTTCTTTCCGTTTCCGGCTCGCATCTTTTCTCTTCCTTTACGATTGTTGCCGAAATCTGGGTCTTTTCCCTGCAAAGAGGCGCAAAAAACGGCGTTTTCTCCATTCCCGCTTTTTCCGGACTTCCTTTCTCCACACCGTAATAAGCAGGGAATTCCTCATTTTCACTTTCTGCAATTTCAAACATGGCAAGGGCGTCCTCTACGTAAAAATCTTTACCGCCCAATCCATAGACAAGGTTTTTTACCTTTCCCACGCAACCGTACTTTTGCAGTGCGGCACGTATTTCCATAGAAAGATTTCCGCCTAACGCCCCGTAGCTGTCCTGTCTGTCGGCAATCAGGATACGGGATGCATGTCCAAGCTTCTTCGCCACTTCCTGCTCCGGAAAAGGCCGCAGGGCTTCTAAGGTAAGAATGCCCGCTTTTTTCCCCTTATCACGCAATCTGTCCACCGCCACCATTGCCGTGTCATAAGAAGAACCTAACAGTACCAGGATTGTTTCCGCATCTTCATGGCAGTACCCCTCGCACCATTCATAGTTTCTCCCGCAAAGTGCTCCGTATTCCGCAAAAAGCCTTGGCAAAACCTTTCTTGCTTCTTCCATGGCAAGATAAAGCTGGTATCGGTTATTGATCAAATCCGGCTCGTTCATATATGCGCCTACGGTTATGGGATGCTCTAAATCAAGAAACGGATAGGGTTCTTTTTTTTCCCCTATAAAAGCTCTGACGTCTTCATCCCGCTCAAAGCGCATACACCTTCTTTTCTGGTGGCTGGTAAAAAAACCGTCATAAGCTACCGCTACAGGCAGCCTAATGGCCTCCGCCAGCTTCAACGCCACAATGTTAAAGTCATAAACCTGCTGGGAGGAATGGGCAAACAATATGGGCCATCCCGCATTTAACAGATACATAATGTCGCTATGGTCTCCTTTTATGGAAAGAGGCCCTGATACGGTCCTGCATGCCACGTTCATGACCATGGGATATCTGGTTCCCGATTGTACCGGGAACTGTTCAATGGCATAGAGCAGTCCGTTGGCGCTGGTAGCATTGATTACCCTTCCGCCTCCTACAGCCGCCCCGTAGCAGATTCCCGCCGCACTGTGTTCCCCTTCCGCGGCGATCATGATAAGATCCGTCTTCCCTTCTGCCTTCATTAAGTCCAGATTTTCGGCAATCTGGGTGGAGGGCGTAATGGGATAATACCCCATCAAATCATAGCCTATCTGCCTGATTGCCATGGAAGCCATTTCGTTGCCGCTTGCAAACTCCATTACCTGTTCACACTCCTGCATATTAAACCTCTCCTCCCTTCATGCGTTGTTCTGTTAAATAGGACTCCGACGTGACATAGCCGTCCGGTCCCGCTTTTTCATAATTTACAGGACTTCTCAAAAGCTCCTGATTGGGCATGAAATATTCCTTGCCGGGATGCTCCGCCTCCACGCCGCTTACCAAAGCCTGTACCGGACATACATCCACACATCTTAAGCAGCCTTTGCAGTGGTAATAGTCCAGCCCTTTATTTATCATCATTTCCCTGCCTTTAAATTCTCCCTTTTGAAATTGGAATACCATATCGGGACAGGTTGTGTCGCACAAACCGCAGTTAATACATTTTTCCGGAATAAATATAGGAAAATAACCCTGTCTGGAAGGAGACAGGTCATTGACCACGCTGTTTCCGTAATTGGGATTGACGCCGCCTATGGGAGCGGTCTCATAGCCCCATACGGGAACATCCAAAGTGCCTTCCACCGTTTCTGCTTCCCTCCCTGCTTTTCTTTCCGCCTGCCTGCTTTTGCCGTCTAAATATTGATCTGCTGCCTTTTTTACTTCCTCAAAGCCTCTTTTGATTCCTTCCAGATTACCGGAAAGGGCCGCAGGATATTTTTTCCCCAGGGACGCTTCACATATGGCATTTAAAGCCTCCAGCTCCACAAAGCCCATAACCTTCGCCATAGCTCCAAGCATAACCACGTTTACACGGGACTTGGTTTCAATGGCAATTTTCTGGGCATCCACAAAATAAACGCCGTGATATTTTTCCGGCGCTAAAAAGCCTTCCTGTTCTTTTCCGTTTACCGTATTGACAATAATATCCGTATAGCTTCCGCATCCTTCTAAAACAGAAGCGTCTGTCAAAAGGGCGCTGTGAAACACCGCCAAAAGATGAGGCTTTTTGATGGGTGAATGGATGCGTATGTCCACCTCCGGCCCGCTGTAGCGGATAAATCCCTTAACCGGCGTTCCTGTTTTTTCCGAGCCGTAGCTGGAAAAGCTGGCGCTGTTTAAGCCTAAATACTTAAGTCCCAGTTCTCCTAACATTTTCCCGCACAAATTGGCTCCTAAGCCTCCGATGCTCTCCAGACGGATTTCATAATAGCCGTTTTCATCGGTAATTGGTAATGTAACGCTGTTTTTCACCTGACTCCTCCTCTAATCCGCCTGTTTTTCAAAATATTCTTTTCCCACTTTACACAAGGGACATAAATAGTCTTCGGGCACATCCTCCCATTTCGTTCCCGGCGCAATGCCGCTTTCCGGGTCTCCCTGCTCTTCATCATAGACGTAGGCACAGACTGTACAAATATACTTCATCCTATCAGACCTTCTTTTTCTTTTTTGTCTAGTATGGCAATATTTTCATTTTTATATGCATATTGATACACAGATAAAAATGCTTCCCTTATTTTTTCGTGAAAAAAGCCACTATAAAGCTCTACGCTTTATAATGACCTTTGTAATCAATATAAGCAAAATCTGCGGGGTATATCGGAAAACATCCTTTGTTTGGAAATTTAATCGGAAACCACGCTGCCATGATTCATCATTTTATTTTCTAAAAGCAGATACTGGCTGCAAATCCTGTTTTCCGGCTTTTCATCAAAACGGGAACAATACATTCACATAAAATGTATACAATGTTTTCACTGATTACCTTCCCCGGGGAAATGTCTATAGGCCTTGCGCCGCACAACAGCTGCACCAAAAACAACACATTGACAATGACTCCGCCATAAATTCCTCCGATACAAAATACCTTTGCCAAAGGCGCCAGATGCTTCCCTGCATATTTCAAAATAAGATACGAAAAAAATCCTATGACGGCAATGACGATCAGGGTCGCTGCATGATCTCTGCTTACCGGTTCATGCGCAGATGCAAAAACCATCCATCTGTTAATAGGCTGGCTGTATACAAGAGGATCCCATATCTCCCAGCATAATGCCATATAGCAGAAGTCCACCCCAAAAGCAATTATTTCAAAAATCAGGCTTCTTTGCTTTCTGACTCCCAAAACCATATCAATAATAAGAAGAATAACCGGCGTTGCCAAAAGTCCGAACAGGAATATTCATGTTGTAATATCAGACACTATAAGAACTCCCCCTTCACTCTCTTTTGTACAAGAGAATTTCTTTTATGATAACACAAAAGAAAAGGAAGTTACAATTTTTCTTAACAAAACAGCCCCGGCCATGAAAATCAAACCGCCTGCAAGAAGATAATGTTTTTCCGTAAAGTGTCCCACCTGCATGGAAAAAAGATAAAAATTCCCAAAATGCTTACGCCCTCCGAAATTGATGACGTAATAGACTAACGGAATCATGTAAGCAAAGACCGCCTGATCAAAAAGCGCAAAAACAAACATCCCCATGCCTCCCAAAAACAAAGCGTTTGCCATGACCGTATAAAACATTTCACCAAAATCAAAGGCACAGTTTTCTCCTTTCAAAACCCCAAGAAATGCCAGACTCATAAGCACCAGAAAAAATAACGCCCAAAGAGTTCTGATGATATGAAGGGAATACACGGGCATTCTTTTACTGGCGATCAAATCCCTGATGTCTTTGTTCATATCCGGTATAAATACGGGAATCAACAAAATGATTCCCAGTAAACACAAATAGGCCTCCATGATTTTTGCCACCTGATAGGTATCCAGATTTCTGGTCCCTATAAAAAGCGGGGCCGCCAGACATAAGAGCATGCTGACAAGCAGATGGGGAAGGAGGTTGTATTTAAAGTTAACTGCCGAGATTTTCAGAAACTTTTCCATTTTTCAGAACTCCTTTCCGTTTTAATGCATAGACCGTTAAGGTCAGTCCCAAAAGCATCAGAGCCAAAACCGTATAAAATATCCGGTTTGCCACAAGCTGTGGGCGCAAATATAAGAACAGATTATATTCCCCCAAGCTGTTAAATCTGGGAATGAGATTCCATCCTGCCCATTGTAAGGTAACGGATGAAAAGAGCGCTGTAAACCACACCACCATGCCGGCTAAAATTGCCAAAAATCCTTCTGTCAGCTCCGTAATGGCATAAGAAAACGCCGTTACAAACAAAACAGTGGGAAGGAGCCAGCCTGCGGCATACTTCACAAAGGCCAGATAATCAACTTTTACTCCCGCCGTTTTGGCTACAAATACGGCTTTTGACATAGGCAAAAAAGAAAGCAGCAGAACCGGCAGGAATATCATGATCACAATCCCCAGATATCTGGAGCATACAATTGCAGCCGTCCCCGCCTTCTTGGCATAAACAACCTCTTTTACCTGGCTTCTTTTATCCTTTAATACTCTTGCCGTGCCAAAGAAAACCGGCAGTAGTCCTAATATAATTCCGATATAATCACAAAACAATCTGGCATAGGCTCCGCTTACCTTATCCTTGTATAAAATATTATCATATTCCAAAAGAGCCTGTTCATAGGTCATCTTCACTTCCGCATGCTCTTTTAGATTTTCTTTTTCATAATTGTTGCCGGGTCCTATAATGTCTGACACCTCTTCCATGATCGCTTCAAACTCCTCATAGGTCATGTCGGAAGGTACTACAATGGGCCATGGTACTTTTTCCTCTACCGTTTCTCTTCCCAATTCGTCATATTCCACAGAATATCCTGCAGAATATTCCACAAGAGCCTGTTCCCATTCCTCACGGCTCATTTTACAAAGTCTGGAGATACATGATGCAAGCTGCTCCCGCTCTCCTTCAGACAGGGTTACCGACTTATAAAATCCCACAGGATAGGTGGCAAAATCTCTTTCGCTTTCAAAATCACAGACCAGATCCTTTAAGGTGCCGTTCATAATAATATTCTCGTCATCGGAATAAATATATCCGTAGTCATCTCCTCCCGGTTCCGGCTTTCTGATAAGCTCTCCGCCTTCCAGCTGGGAGACATAAAATACGATCAGAATAATCACATATGCATAGAATACAATACTCTTCATCCACATAGAGCATTCCTTTTTGATCAAGCTTATAAGCATACTGTCTCCCCGCCTTTCTCATTCATCAGATATAAATAAGCATCCTCTACGTTGGGTTCGCAGTTTTTTGCCCCTTCAAAGGGCTTTTCTTCTGACACAAATCTCACATCCACCATACTGCCCTTGGTTAGCATCCCGGTAACAATATAATCCTTTTTTATCTTCTCTAACTCCATGCGGGAAACCTCGGCAGTATAAATCCTTCCCTCTGCCATGTTAAGAAGCTCCTCTACCGTTCCTGCAAATTTCAAACTTCCTTCATCCAGCACTGCGATATTTTCACAGGTTGCCTCCACATCTCCAACAATATGGGTAGACAAAATGACGATTCTCTCCTCTGCGATTTCACAAAGGAGATTGCGGAAGCGCACCCGCTCCTCCGGATCAAGACCCGCCGTGGGTTCGTCTACGATCAACACTTTAGGATTATTTAAAATCGCCTGGGCAATTCCCAGCCTCCTTCTCATGCCGCCGGACATAGCCTTAACTTTTGTCCGGTAATTATGGGAAAGATTGACTTTTTCTAAAAGCTCCGGAATTCTTTTCTTTCTTTCCCCTTTGGATAATCCCGACAGAGTGCCCAGATAATCCATGGCCTCATAGGCCCCCATATTTCCGTACATGGAAAAATCCTGGGGAAGGTATCCCGTCATATTACGGATTTCGGCACTGTTTTTCACATCCACGCCGCAAACGCTTACCTTCCCCACATCCGCCCTATGTAACGTGGCGAGGATCTTCATCAAGGTTGTTTTCCCGGCTCCGTTTCGTCCTAAAAGCCCGAACATTCCCGACGGAATGGTCATAGTCACATCCTTAAGAGCCTGTTTCTTTCCATAATATTTGCAAACCCCTTCCAGTCTGATTTCTGTTTCCATATGCTGCAAAAGCTCCTTTCTTTTCCGGATTTTCATCCTTCTAAAGGCTATTTTAGATTTCAATTCCCTATTCTTTTCCTATCCTTTCGGAAATCTTCTTTCTCCCATGTCTTTAGCTTTCCCACATTCGTTTGACCTTTACTTCTGACAATCAAACATAGCGCACACGATCGCACCCCCGTCAATGGAATTGGTTATTGCCAAATCTCCTCCGTGCTTTCCGCACAAGGTTTTGCAAATGGTCAATCCCATCCCGAAATGCTCTTTATCCGTAGTAAAATAAGGGCGCATGGCTCTTTCCTGTGCCTCCCCGGAAAAACCGGCGCCGTCGTCCTTTACATAGAGATACAGCGTCCCTTCACAAATGCTTCCTTTCAATTCCACCGTTTCCTTTGCATGTCTGAAGCCGTTGGCAAAGAGATTATCCGCCACCTCTTCAATTAAATGCATATCACAATATAAGGTCTGCTCCCCTTCCCCGTCATAAGCTGCCAAGGTCTTCCTTTCTCCCCCTGCCATCCCCTTTAAATTGGCGGAGAGCTTTTCCATTAGTTCCTTCATGGTTGTAATTTTCTTTTCTATTTGCCATTCATCTAATGAATGGATTTCCTTCATGGTATCGGAAAAACGCTCCAGCCTGTCTGCCTGCCTGTCAATCATTTGTAACGTTTCCAAAAGCTTCTCTTCCGAAATTTTACCCTCCGGATAAAATTTTAAAAGCATCTGACTGTACCCTTTCATAACGGTTACCGGCGTTCTGATATCATGGGCAAATGCAGCATTTAATTCCCTCTGCTTTTCTAAAAGCTTCCACAAATTCCCCTGGGTCTTAATGAGCTGAAGCCTCATATGATTAAACGCAGTGCATATTTCTTCCATTTCATCTCCGCTGTAATAGCTGCAGTCAAAATTTAAATCATCCCTTCCAATGCACTCTATTTCCAGTTTCAAAATTTCCAAAGGCAATTCCAGTTTCTTTTTATAGTAAAGCCTGCTGACGATCACAATTCCAAGAACAATGCAGATAAAAACGGAAAACATCTGTACCATATCCAAAATGGCAAGCTGTCTTATTACTTCATCAGAAACTCTGGTCGTTTCCAGCGTATATACGGTATGCAGGGCGGTCAGCACTTCCTTTTCCGTGAATCCTGCCGTAGTACGAATCATTTCCTGCCAGCTTTCAAAATAATTAAGAATCAGAATACAGGCTATGACAATAGCCACGATTCCTGCCACAATATACATGAATAGCGCCATCTTCAGGCTCTTTTTTACTTTTCTTCCACTCTTTCTGCCCCTGCTCTCATTCATTTTCCCGTATCCTTTCCGCTTCTCCTTCCACATAGTCCTCTTATTCCATCTTACCGCCCACTTCTCTACAATACCCATCGATATCCCACTCCCCAAACGGTCTCTATGACATTTACATCCGATTCCTTTGCAAATTTGCTTCGTATCCTTCTGATGTGCTCCATAATGATAGCGCTGTCCCCATCCTTGTCAAATCCCCAGAGCCTTTCATAAATGGTCTCCTTGTCAAAAATCCTGCCCTTATTACTGCATAAAAATTCTATGATATCAAATTCCGTTTTGGTAAAAACGATTTCCTTTTCCCCTGCAAATACCTTGCGGTCATAAAAATTAATGAGGAACTCCCCTGCAGACTTCAATTGCTTTTTGTCTCTTCCCCGTTCCTCTCTCCTTAAATGGGCAACTACCCTTGCATGAAGCTCATCCATGCCAAAAGGCTTCATAATATAGTCGTCTCCCCCTGCCATCAGCCCGTTTACCCGATCCTGTTCCTCTATCTTGGCCGTCAGAAAAACAATCGGCACGTTTACCTGATTACGGATTCTTTTGCAGACCTCGATGCCGTCCATTTCCGGCATATTGATATCTAACAAAATCAAATCAGGATTTCCCTTTAAAGCCCCAAGAGCTTCCACTCCCGTATGGGCTGTCTGCACCAGATAGCCCGTCATTTCAAAAAATTCCTTTAGCATCGTACAAATATCCAAATCATCATCCACAACTAACAGCCGATACTGCATCCTTTCCCATCCTCTCTTCCATTTCTATTTTGAAAAATTGCAAATTTCCAAAAAAACCTTTTACAATTGTCTTTTGTTCCAACTTATAGAATTCCATAAAATTCTCTATAAAATCCCTATGGTAAAGTACTTATGGGGAATAAAAAACGGAAGAAACCTTTTGTCTCTTCCGCCTCGTTCTATTTGAATCACTTTTATCCTGCCTGCTTTGCTTCTCCTGCTGCAAGCTTTGATGTACTATGAGAAGTTCTTGCAGTTATTATGGAAATTATAATAAATCCTCCAGTTTTAACTCATCTTTTTTCTCTCCGGCATGATTCATTTCATTGACAGCATCCGCTATGGTATTGATATCATTGCCAATCTGCTCATAAATTTCCCCGCTCTGTTTGGATAAATCACTTTGCTGCTTCGCCAAAATGCTGAAGGAAGCGCCTGCAGTTCCCAATCTTGCCGCTTCAATTGCGGAATTCAATGCCAGAATTCCTTCCTTGGAAGCGATTTTGGTCAGCTTCTTGGAATTGTCCTCAATTCTGTCAATAACGCTGTTGATCTTGTCCAGATTTTCTGCATAGACCGTCATCTTGCTGTTTTCAACGCGTTCCAAATATTTCTGGTTGATAAAAATATCAATTATCCCTCCCAGCAAATCTGCACAAGCCCGAATCTTTGATTCCGGCATGGCAGGCACCCGGTACAATGCTTCCACATAGACATCAGGGTCTACTCCTATCTCGCCTGCTATTTTACGAAATGCCTCTTCGTCAATAGGCTGGTCGCTGGGAAGCGCCTGCCCGCCGATAGCGGTCATAACCAGTTCTCCTGTCTCATGAATCCTGATAGGGTATGCAAAATCCATAAGTCCTGCATGACATTTATAACATCCTTTTTCCAGACACGCCTTTTGCAATCCGTTCTGGTCCGTATCCACACATCTTCTTAAGCCTTCCTGGCTGCCACGGGTTAATTTAATGCAAAAATCCGTAAAATTGTAATCGCCGGTAATATATTCCCCCTGTGCATCAGTAAAAATAGCTGCCAGCCCTGTTGCATTTGCCCATGCCTCCTGAATCGCTTCCAGCTCTTCCAAATTTACAAATTCTCTAATGTCCATAGTTTTCTCCCCCATGCCTGTTTTATATTTTCTTTCACGAAAGTCTGTCTGATACAAATATACTTTTTAATTTTACAATATTTTTTTGCTTTTTACAACATACAGGCAGACTATTTGCACATTATTTTTTCATATTTTTAATGACAGATTTCCCCGTAGCACTCCGGCCTTCTATCCCGGAACAATCCCCATTCCAGTCGTTCCCTTGAAAGCTTTTCCAAATCATAAGCTGCAATAAGAATTTCCTCCTTATCCTTAGAGGCGCTTTTTATGACCTCCCCCGTGCCCTCCGTCATAAAGGAAGAGCCGTAAAATATCAGGGAAGAGGCCTGCCCGCCGTTTTCTTTACAAGGCTCCACATCCTCCCTGCCGATACGGTTTGCCGCAATGACCGGCACGTTATTAGCCGCCGCATGTCCCTGCATGGTACGTCTCCAGTGAGAACTGCTGTCGTTGTCTAAAATAGGCTCGCTGCCGATTGCCGTAGGATAAAGCAAAAGCTCCGCACCTTTATGGGCAAGGATTCTGGCTGTTTCCGGAAACCACTGGTCCCAGCAGATTCCGACGCCGATTCTGCCATATCCCGTGTCCCATACCAAAAATCCCGTATCTCCCGGGGAAAAATAAAACTTTTCCTGATAATAGTGGTCATCGGGAATATGGGTTTTCCGATACACGCCAAGGAGCGCGCCGTCTTTGTCAAGGACGGCAACCGAGTTATAAAGCCTGTTTTTGTCTCTTTCGTAAAAGCTGACGGGAATCACCAGCGACAGCTCCTTTGCTACCTTCCTAAAATGCCTGACTGCCGCATTTTCCGTAACAGGAAGGGCATAATCGTAGTATTCATAACGCCGTTCCTGACAGAAATAGGGCCGTTCAAACAATTCCGGCAGCAAAATGATTTTTGCTCCCTCTGCCGCCGCCTTCCGCACCATTCTGTCAGCCTTTTCTATATTTTCTTCTACGGTTTTTCCCATCTGCATCTGAATTGCAGCCACCGTTACATTCCGCATATCCTTTGCTCCTTTTAACTCTTCTTTTCGCTTCCTTTTGGAATCTGCTGGGTAATGCAATGAATATTTCCCCCGCCTACGATCACGCTTCTGGCCATAACCGGCACTATCTTTCTGTCGGGAAATGCCTCTCTAAGCAGTCTGACAGCCTCTGCATCATTTTCATCTCCAAACTGCGGCAGGATAATACTGTTGTTTGCTATATAAAAGTTTACATAACTTGCAGCCAGTCTTTCTCCCGGCTCCCGTTTATCCTCCCCTTCTTCAAATACAAAACCGTTACATTCTTCCTCTGTTATTAAAACGGGCTTCTGTGGAATGGGAAGCTTCAAAATCTGAAATTTCCTTCCCTTTGCATCCCGTTCCCTGCAAAGTACCTCATAGCATTCCTTAGAATAGGCATACTGCACATCCTCTTTATCATCCGTCCATGCCAATGCCACAACTCCCGGCTTTATAAAGGCACAGATATTGTCTACATGCTCATTGGTCTCATCGCCATATATGCCATGGGGCAGCCAGATCACTTTTTTGCCGCCCAGATAATTGCATAACGCACGTTCTATTTCAGTCTTATCCATGGAAGGATTGCGCCCCGTACTTAAAAGACATGCTTCCGTGGTAAGTATGGTTCCCTCTCCGTCACAGTGGATAGAACCGCCTTCCAATACAAAAGGAGATGCGTCAATGCATGGCAGCTGAAGTCTTTCACAAAACCTTTTTGCCGCCAGATCATCCTTTTCCCAATGGGCATATAATCCGTCATAATCCCCGCCCCATGCATTAAAGCTCCAGCTTATGCCATGGACCTTTCCCTGTTCGTCCAGTACAAAGGTAGGTCCCACATCCCTTGCCCATGCGTCATCAGTTTCTATTTCCAAAACCCGGATATTTTGGCGGTTTTCACAATTGCACAACGCACGTTCCGCTTCTTCCCTGTGCTCCTTGTCCGCTAACATAAACAGCTTTTCATCGGCCGCTATGGCATTGGCGATTTCACAAAAGGTCTTTTGGGCTTCTCTTCCTTTGTTAATCCATGAACCGGGCCTTACGGGCCAGATCATCATACAGCCCCGGTGCCTCTCAAACTCTCCCGGCATTCTAAAGGTTCCTTTGCTGAAAGTTCCTTGACCAATCGTTCCTTGACTCAAAGCTTCTTTGCTGAAATCACTGTTGCCGTAATTCACTTTATCAAAACTCCTTTATTAAGATAATCTTCCTTTGAAGTCTTCATATCCGAAGCTCCTTATTACTTCACAGCTTCCATCTGCCCTCCTGAATACGATTTCCGGAAGGGGCATTCCATTAAAAGTGTTATTTTTTACCATGGAATAAATCGCCATGTCCTCAAACACCAGCTTATCCCCGATTTGAATTTCCCGGTCAAAGGAATAATCCCCGATGACGTCTCCCGCCAGACAGGTTGCCGACGAAAGCCTGTAGGTATAAGCTTTTTCTCCCGGCTCGCCGCTCTCTTTTAAAGGCGGACGATACGGCATCTCCAAAACATCCGGCATATGGCATGCGGCGGAACCGTCCAATATGAGGATTTCCATTCCATTTTTGACTTTATCCAAAACCTCTGTCACAAAATATCCCGCATTTAAAGCCACTGCCTCTCCAGGCTCCAAATAGACCTGTACTCCGTAAGTATCCTGCATATGACGGATACAGGAATCCAAGAGGGAAATGTCATAGCCCTCCCTGGTAATATGGTGTCCTCCTCCCATATTCAGCCATTTTATTTGTTTCAGCCATGGAGCAAATTTCTCCTCCACAGCGTCTAAAGTCTTTTTTAAATCATCGGCATTCTGTTCGCAAAGAGTATGAAAATGTAAGCCTTCCACATCCCTTGGCAGATTGCCTTCATAAGATTCATCCAGCCAGCCTTTCAGGCTTTTAAGGGTCATGCCCAGTCTGGAGCCATAGGCACAGGGGTCATAAATAGCATGTCCCTCCTGCGTGGAGCATTCCGGATTTATCCGCAGGCCGATGCTGCTTTCATCACACATGTTATGAAACTTTTCATACTGGTTTGCGGAATTAAAAACCATGTGCCCGCAAATTTTATTCAGTTCCTTTATGTCTTCTTCCTTATATGCCGGACAATAGACATGGTTTTCTTTTCCCATCTCTTCCATTCCCAGACGGGCTTCATACAGGCCGCTTGCCGTAGCGCCGCTGATATATCTGCCAATGAGAGGATAGGCGTGAAAAAAGGAAAATGCCTTCTGAGCCAGCAGAATACGGCATCCCGTATTCCGTTCCACCCGGTTTAAAATCTCCAGATTATGAATTAACTTTTCTTCATCCACCACATAACAGGGGGTTTTTAGTTTACATAATTCCATATTATGTCTCCCATATGTTCCTTCTGCTAATCCACCGGCCGTCTTACTTCTCAATTACGGGCAGTTATTCTACCAACACAGGATTCTCTTCTACAACCCAGGGCAGCCCCCACTTATTTAACGCCTCCATGTAAGGATCCGGATCAAATTCTTCAATATTGAATACCCCGGCTCCCTTCCATGTACCGGTCACTAACATCATAGCGCCGATCATAGCAGGCACGCCGGTGGTATAGGAAATCGCCTGGGATCCTACCTCCTTGTAGCATTCCTGATGGTCACAGACATTGTAAATATAAAGGCTCTTTTCTTTTCCGTCCTTTTTCCCGGTAAAAATACAGCCGATATTGGTTTTTCCCACCGTTCTTTTGCCTAATGTAGCTGGGTCCGGCAGCAATGCCTTTAAAAACTGGATGGGAACGATTTGTTTTCCTTCAAATTCAACCGGCTCTGTAGAAAGCATTCCCACATTTTCCAGACACTTCATATGGGTAAGATAGCTCTGTCCAAAGGTCATGAAAAAGCGGATTCTTTTCACTCCCGGAATATTCTTTGCCAAGGATTCAATTTCCTCATGATGCAGTAGGTACATATCCTTTGGACCCACTTCTTTAAAGTCATACTCTCTTTTGATGCTCATGGGCTCTATCTCTATCCACTTTCCGTTTTCCCAATAGGAGCCGGGAGCGGAAACTTCACGGAGATTGATTTCCGGATTGAAATTGGTTGCAAAAGGATAGCCATGGTCCCCGCCGTTACAGTCCAATATGTCAATGGTTTCAATTTCATCAAAGTAATGCTTTAAGGCATAGGCAGAAAAAACGCTTGTTACGCCGGGGTCAAATCCGCTTCCCAAAAGAGCGGTAATGCCTGCCTCCTTAAATTTCTCCTCATATGCCCACTGCCAGGAATAATCAAAATATGCGCTAAAGCCCAGTCTCTTGCAGCGTTCCTCATAAATCCCCCGCCATGCGGGATCGTTGGTATCCTCCGCCTCATAGTTGGCAGTGTCGACATAAGAAACCTTACATTCCACACAGGCATCCATAATAGTCAGGTCCTGATAAGGCAGAGCCACATTCAAAACCGCATCCGGCTTGTAGGAATCAATCAGGGAAACCACTTCCTCTTTTTTATCCGCATCCACATATGCCGTGGTAACCTTTGTTTTGGTCCATTGAGCGACCTCTTCCTTTACCCTGTCGCACTTTTCCTTTGTACGGCTGGCAATACAGATTTCCGTAAACACCTCGCTGTTCTGGCAGCATTTTTTGATTGCCACCTGGGCAACGCCGCCGCATCCTATAATTAATAACCTGCTCATGAATTTTCCTCCTCTTCCAGTAAATCTTCCACATATTTGGGCAGCATGAAAGCTCCTGTATGCAGATTGGTCGTATAATACCAGGTTTCTAATTTTCTTTTATTAAAGCTTTCCGGCTTGAAATCATTTAAAGGATGGTACTTTTTGGATGCAAAGCCAAAGAGCCAGTAGCCGGACGGACAGGTGGGAATATGTGCCTGATAGACCCGGCTTACCGGAAAGCTCTTATAAGCCTTCCTGTGCATACTCCTGCATGCCACTTCATCCTCGTCATAAAAGGGACTTCCGTGCTGGTAAACCATAATGCCGTCTTCCTTTAACGCCTTAAAACAGCTTCCGTAAAATTCCTTGGTAAACAGTCCTTCCGTATAGCCAAAGGGGTCTGTGGAATCATTGACAATGATATCATAGGCATTTATTTTGCCCCGTAAAAAGCGAAGTCCGTCTTCATAATAAATCTTTACCCTGGCGTCCTCAAAGCCCTTTGCCGTCTCGGGAAAGAACTTCCTGCATACCTCTACGAACATGTCATCCGACTCCACCACGTCGATTTCATCTATTTCATCATATCTGCAAAATTCCCTTGCAACGCCGCCGTCTCCTCCGCCGATGATCAATACCTTTTTCACATCGGGATGCACGCTCATGGGAACATGAGTTACCATTTCATTATAAATAAATTCATCCGCTTCGGAAAATATAATATCTCCGTCCAGAGTAACGAATCTCCCGAATTCCGGGGATTCAAAAACATCAATCCTCTGGTAATCGCTTTGAGCGCTGTATAACTGCTTATCCGTTCGGATGGATATTTTCACATTCTGGGTATGCATTTCGGAAAACCACATTTCCACGGCTCTTCCTCCTTTTTGCTCTTTATTCCCGTAAGGGTCTGATTCCCATTGCCTGCAAAGAGGCATCCGGCTGACATTCATAAGCTGAACATTTACAGGATTTACCTCTCCTGCCTTATAACATTGAGCCTTTTCACTTCCGGGTCTTCCGTTCCCTGCAAAGAGCAGCCCTTTTCGCCTGCATATAAAATATATTCAATGATCTCACTGCTGATTCTCTCACCGGGAGCCAGAATGGGAATTCCCGGCGGGTAACACATAACAAATTCCCCGCAGACGGCTCCTTTTGTTTCCTCAATAGGAAGGGAAATCTTTTGCGAATAAAAAGCCTTCTGGGGACTCATTACAACCTGGGGCTGAATATATTCTCCCGTTACCAGATCGCTTCCATCCCGCTCATAAAGCCTTTTGATATCTGAAAGAGCTCCCACAAGCCGTTCAATATCACGGATTCTGTCGCCGATGGAAATATAGGCTAATATATTCCCGATATCGCCAAATTCTATCTGAATATCATATTCATCCCGCAGCAGATCATATACTTCAATACCGGTCAATCCGATTCCCTGGGTATGAATAGAAAGCTTTGTCACGTCATAATCAAAAACACTTTTTCCGTTTACCAATTCCTTGCTATAAGCATAATAACCACCGATGGCATTGATTTCTTCCCTTGCGTACTCTGCCATCTGCACTACCTTGGCAAAAGACTCCTTTCCTCTCAACGCCAGATTCCTTCTGGAAATATCAAGGCTCGATAAAAGCAGATAGGAAGCGCTGGTAGTCTGGGTTAAATTGATAATCTGCCTTACATAATCCGCATTGACGCCGTTATTGGTCAAAAGGAGGGAACTCTGGGTCAGGCTGCCTCCTGATTTGTGCATGGAAACCGCCGCATAATCGGCGCCTGCCTCCATTGCCGATACGGGCAGATTTTCCCCAAAGTACAAATGCGTGCCGTGAGCCTCATCCACAAGCACCTGAATGCCATAGCAATGAGCCAGTTTCACAATACTCCTTAGATCCGAACAGATGCCGTAATAAGTGGGATTATTCACTAAAACCGCCACCGCATCGGGATTTTCTTTTATGGTCCGTTCTAAAGGAGCAGTCTCCATTGCCAGTGCGATCCCGATTCTGTCATTTACCTCCGGCTCTACATATACGGGAACCGCACCGCAGATAACCAGGGCATTGATAACGCTTTTATGGACATTTCTGGGCAGAATGATCTTATCCCCGCTTTTGCAGACAGATAAAATCATGCTCTGTACCGCCGATGTGGTGCCACCGATCATTAAAAAGGCATGCTCCGCCATAAATGCGTCCGCAGCCAGCTCCTCCGCCTCCCTGATGACCGAAACAGGGTGGCACAGGTTGTCTAAGGGTTTCATGGAATTTACATCCAGTCCCACACATTTTTCGCCTAAAAGCTCTACCAGCTCCGGATTTCCCCTGCCTCTTTTATGCCCGGGAACATCAAATGGAACCACTCTTTTCTTTCTGAACTTTTCTAGAGCCTCATAAATGGGGGCTGATTTCTGTCTTTCCAGGTTCATTTTCCTTACCTCTCTGCTGCGCCCTTTCCCTAAAATATATATGCCCTGCCAAATCCGCAACATTACAAAAGCAGGTGTCACCACCTGCTTTTTTATTAAAAGTCATATACCTACAAATATCGTATAAGCTTTTCATCCGGAGTAATTAAAACAAATACATTGCTTTTCTTATTGACCGTTTCACAAGATGATGTGTACTACACTGATTATTAAGTAATCAACTTATAAAATCGAGCCTGTCAGCTCTATCAATAATGTGGCATAAGGCCACCCTCGGCAATTGCCCCGCCTGTCCGTTGGCTTATGATAAAGGGCTGTTATTTGCGTAATTATCCATAACGCTCATACAATCATATCATTACATACCCCGTAAAGTTTGTCAATGCAATTTTATTGCGGTCTTACTCTATACCGTTTTACTTTACCGTCTGCTTTGACTGTTTTTTGTATTCTTATTCTACTACCAGATCCTGCCATACGTCATTTGCAACCAACGCGATATAGGTCTTTCCGGTATTTAAAATAATTTCATTTCCGTCCAGATCATAATACTTGGTAGGATAAATATCATCCTGCTTGTCCCACATAATGGGAATAGCCTGTCCGCCGGTAATGTAATAGCCGCCCATGCCGTTTCCGTCTTTTACAAAGAAGTTCATATAGCCGTTCGTGTCTAGCTGCTCATATTTGGTTTCCTGCAAAATAACATTGGTAAATTCCATATATGCGCCGTTACCTGCGTCCTTGTATTCTCCGCCATACTCGGAATAACGGTACAATCCGCTTTCCGGAATGTATTCGAGACGGGAATTGTTGTGTTCAAAGGGCAGTTCGATCTTTGTACAGGTCCTTACGTTGGAACTCTGTGACAAGTCCACGGGATTTGCTTCGGATGCAAACTGGAAATGCGCTCCCTGATAGAACTGGTTGTATTCCTTGTCTATGCCGGAGTTCTCAAATCTCTTTGCTATCTCTCCGCTTAAAATGTATTCGGTAAACTCTCTTGCCTTTCCGTTGTTTACACGTCCGAAACCACCGTTAAAGTTATCCACGAAAGGATTTACTAAAAAGTAGTCAATATAGAAAGGTCCGCCGTCATGGCACACAACCGCATTCCATTCCGGTGCAATCTGCAGGTTGGTGGTACGGGTACTCCGGATACTTCCCAACTGTTCAATCTTATCCCAATCCTTTACCAATACCATAAATCTGGTAATATGACCGTTCATGGTACTGTTCATCATTTCATAAACAACATCCGCTTCGCTGATGCCGTAATGAGGCAGCGCAGTCTTTTCATTATCAATCATAACCGCAACCGGTCTCTGGTTCTTCAGGCTTTCGTCAATCCACTCGTTGGTCAGCTCGCTGCGGTACATACCTTCCCTTACTTCTTCCGCAACCGGCTCTTCCTCTTCCGACTCCACTACCGTAACGGTATCCTCAATTGCCGGTTCAGGCTCAGCGGGCGTCTCATCCTCCTTTTTGTCCTTGCCGCATGCCGTAAGGCTTAAAACCAGTCCGCATACCAACAGGCTATACATTAGTTTTTTCTTCATATCCCTATCCTCTTTAAATTATAGATTTGTTACGAAAACATTATAAGAAAATATCAGGTGCTTGTCAATGGATTGATAAAAAGGAGACCTGCGATATCTGCTAAAATCCAGCCTATGGGAATGGCCCACCAGATCCCGTATACGCCGATTTGCGGCAGCGGGGACAAGACGTAGGCCAACGCCACTCTTGTTCCTAAGGAAATAACCGTTAAAATAACCGAAACCTCCGGCCTCCCGTTCCCTCTGAAATAGCCATAAAGCAGGAATAACAGTCCGATTCCCCAATAAAATGCCCCTTCTATACGCAGATATCCGGTTCCGATACGGATAATTTCCTCTTCCGTGCTTTTTACAAATAACTGCATCAATTGCGGAGACTTTATGTAAACCACGCAGGAAATGACCAGACAAAACAATACGGAAATGATAATTGCCGATTTTGTTCCTTTCCTGATGCGTTTTTGTTCTCCCGCCCCGTAATTCTGGGAAATAAAGATAGAGTATGCATTGGCAAACTCCTGGGCGGGCATATAAGCCAGCGTGTCAATTTTGACTGCCGCCGCAAAGGCCGCCATGACCGCCGTGCCGAAGCTGTTGACCAATCCCTGTATCATCAGAATCCCGAAGTTCATAACCGACTGCTGGACGCATGCCGCCATGGAAAAACGGATGACTTCTCCCGTAAAATTTCTGTTTTGATTCCGGCTCCCTAAGACGCCATCCTTTATGCTGCCGACAGACGTAACCGATCCATCCATGCAGTCATCGTCGGAATGCCCCGTACTACGTTTCGGAAGAAAAACCCTTTTTCGTTCTTCCTTCGAAAAAACTTCCTTCAGCAAAACATAACACCCGATACCTAATCCTGAAAACATCTGGGCAATGACCGTCGCCACAGCCGCTCCCTGAATGCCCCTGGAAAATTTTGCAATAAACAGTAAATCCAGCCCGATGTTGAGAAGGGCCGCCGCTCCCAAAAACAAAAGGGGCGTAACGGAATCTCCCATGGCCCGCAGCAGATAGGCAAAGTAATTGTAGAGAAATACAAAGACAATTCCCATAAAGATGATAAAGACATATTCCCGCATCATGGCGTAAACGGAGGCCGGAACCTTTAAAAGCTTCAGTATCCCGTCTATCCCCAAAAATACCGCTATATTCATTACAATTGTAATGCTTCCTATAAAGCGGAAGGAGGCGAAAGCAGAATTATGTAACCCTTCCCTGTCGCCTTTTCCAAAATAGAATGAAAAAAGAGAACCGCTTCCCATGCACAATCCGATCAGTACCGACGTCAGAAATGTCATTAAGGTATAGGCGCTTCCCACAGCCCCAAGGGCATGGGCTCCCAGAAATCTTCCTACAATCAGACTGTCCGCAATATTATAGCATTGCTGCAGCAGATTGCCCAGAATCATGGGAGCCGCAAATATAAGCATTGTTTTTGTCACGTTTCCTTTTGTTAAATCCCTATTCATGTGGTTATTGTATCACATGGCTTTTATGTCCTTCAATATCTCCCCACACTTTTTTCTGTTCCGTTCATTCTACAGTAAGTTCCCCTGCCCCGCTATAATAACAGATATCGGAAACCGGCCCACGACAAAATATGTTACGCAAAGAAGGATCATACGAAAAACGCCAGGATTTGTAAACACTTGAAATCCCTTGTTTTACTATTTACTTAATTTCATCGACCTCGCTTATCACATCGGCTTTATTGGTATCTTCTGTAAAGCTCATTTCTTTTGTTACCCCATTTTCTTTTGCATATGCTTCTGACAGCGCCTTCCCTTCCTGACTGATTTCCACCGTATCCGCATTTTCATTCTGAATCCTCTCAATCCGCTCTTGTGTCTCTTCCCGCTCCAGCTTTCTCTTCTCAATGGCTTTTTCCCGCTCCGCTTTTTCTTTTTCCCTGGCTTCTTTAGCGTCCTCTTTCATGCCTTCCATGGTTTCTTTACGATAACTCTCGGCTTTCTTCGAATATTCTCCCGCATATCCCATGGCCCGCTCCATGGCTCCGGTATCTCCTTTCCGCCTTGCTTCCCTATATGCCCTCATAGGAGTATTTACCATATTCATATTGGTTTTTGCCCCGGCAATTCCTTCCATGGTTTTCGTATTCATAAAATGACCTCCTTTTCATTATTAAACGCAAAACTGCATCAAATAGTCTTCATTTCCTATTTCGTCATTGCAGAATCCCCTTATTAGCTCATGGTTATAAAAGGTCTTTTTGCAGTCATATATGGATACAAAAGGCATAAGGCAGATAAATGCCACCATCTCCGCAACGCCAAACACAACTTTATTATGTCATGTTTTTATGGTAAAATGTGCGCGCAGGCAATGAGCAGTGCGAAAAGCCTGATCGGCATCATCACGATCTTACTCCAAAAAGATAAAGTAACCGCCCCTGAACTTGCCAGACGTTTTGAAGTGTCAAGGCGAACCATTAACAGGGACGCGGGGAATGCAGCAGCTTCGCATGTCCTACACTGCACACCTTTGCCTTTGGCATGGAACAAAGCGATAACGGCGCCAGAATCGAACAGTGTAAACAATGGAAGGAAAAATAACGGTGCACATCCTTTATGAATCATTCTGGCGTCAGATAAATCTTCCATATTTAAGTTTCTTTATCCGGCGCCAGTTGTTCTGCTGGAATCAAAACAGAAAGAACGAATATCCCGTCTTTCCACTCGGTATTCACGATTCCGTTATATTTTTCAACCGTTTCCTTTATATTCAAAAGTCCGATTCCGTAATGCTTTCTGTCCGTTTCCTGATGAGTAAAAACGCCCTTTTGCTCCTCCTTTGCCCCTACCCCTGCGCTGTTTTTTACCTCAAAGAGAAAATAATTTTTTACCCATCCTGTCTGTATGTGAAGAAATCTGTTTGTTTTGTTTATTATCTTTCTGTTTTCTGTTTTTTTATTTTCTATTCCTTCATTTCTTATTCCTGCATCTTCCATTTTTTCACAAGCCTCAATGGCATTATCCAGAGCATTGCCTGCCAGAACGCAGAAATCAAATTCATCCAGAATACTTTCTTTCCATGGCTGCATGTCGCATTTCCATGCAACATTCCCTTCTTCCGCCCGTTTCTTTTTCTCATAAAGAAGGGCGTCTACCGCTTTATTGCCCGTTACCTCTTCTGCGCCTTTCATTCCTCCTGTTTCGGCAATCCGGTTCAGATACTCCTTCATTTTCTCTAGGCTGCCATCTACTAACAACCCCTGAAGGCTGATGATATGATTTTTCATATCATGCCTGATTTTATCCATCCGCTCGTTCTGATTTTTAAGTCCCTCCAGATACAGGGCCTGCAAACGGTACTGCTCTTTTTTCTGCCATTCCCTGTAAATTTTTTCCATTCCGTACACATAAAATCCGGCGGCAAACATGCACACGGCTGTCAGAACGCATACTGCCCCGTGGCTAAAAAGCTGGTTTTCATAGACTCCCAATCTTTCCCCTCCCCAGAAAACAACTCCCCTGCCTACGCTCCAATCATAGACATCCGCAACCAATATCAGAAAAAGTAACGGTCCCGCACTCATCAAATACCATTTTCCCGTTTTCTCTTCAAAGAGTCCTCCGCTTTTCCTCGATAAAAAGCAAAGAACCGACGCAGTGACCAGATAAGACAGGATAGTGACCAGGAAATCCTGCCACAGCTCCATCATGGCAGGTTGTTTTAAAATCCCGTGCCGGATTACCAGCACCAGCGCAGTCAGCAAAGAACCGCAAAAATTACCAGTCAGCTTTTCCGTCACTATCAAAATTGCCGCTGCTAACAGTTTCTTTTCCCAGGCTCCGGAAAACGCCAATATTACCATGCCGGAAAACAACAGATATTTTAAAAGCCTGCACAGAACATCGGGCCAGATTTCCCTTTCATGCAGGGTTGCCATTACAATAAGACCTGAAAAAAGAAAAAATGCAAATAAACCCCGATTCATTTTTGTACTTTTAAAATGCGTTTTCAAGAAGCAAAGAAAGCCTCCTGTAAGCGCACCATAGCAAACAATAGAAACCCATAGATTATACAGCCAAAATATACCCTGATTCATAATATACCTCCGCTTTTTTTCATATAATCCAACAGCGCCTTGCAAAATTCTTCATATCTTCTTTTGGAAACGGGAATTATTTCTCCGTTATCCAACGTCACATCCTGCCTGTTATAGCCTGTTACGTACTTCAGATGAATCAGGTAGCTTTTATGACACCGAAAGAATCCTTTTTCCCTAAGTTCCTCTTCCAGAATGCTGATTTTCCCATAATAATCGGAAGTGCCATCCGTTTTATGAACGTCGATCAGTCTTCCCCTTATTTCAAAATAGAGAACGTCCCGCAAAAATATTTTCTGCTTCTGCCGTTCCCTGTTGACGAGGATAAAATCAGAAACTGCCGTCTCTGTTTTTAAAACGGCCTTTTGCAACACCCGCTTAAGCTTTTCTGTCTCCACCGGTTTTACCAGATACCAGAAAGCCTCCACATCATAAGCATCAAAAACATATTCCCGGCTGGAGGATATGAACACCAAGAGCCTGCCGGAATCCTTTTCCCGTATGCGCATAGCGGTTTTCATACCGTCTAATCCGTCCATCATAATGTCCAGAAAAATAATATCAAAGTCTTCCTCTGACTGTAATAATTCTTCCCCGCTGTTAAACTGGCGCAAAAAACAGGGAACCTTCATTTCCCCTAAAGTTCCCTTGATTTCTTCCGCCATACGGGCACATTCTACTATTTCATCATCACAAACCGCTATGGAAAGCATCCTGCCAAACACCTGCCGTCATCAATCTGTCTGCTCATCTGTTTCCTGTCAATTCCTTCTAAAAAAAAGTATCCGCAGATTCTTCTTATTATATCGGCATAAATCTAAATAATGTTTGTTTCATGTTCTAAATGGACCTTTTGACGTTGTAAACGGCACTGTTACAACCGCGAGCACCACAACCGCTGCCGGCAGATAATGAGTTCCTCCATTTTTTCCTGACTACCCCAACGTCACATCCAGCGCCATCATAACCGTAAATCCCGCCGCAAACAAAACCGTGCCCAGATTGGAATGATCCCCTTCCGACATTTCCGGAACCAGCTCTTCCACCACCACATAGATCATGGCTCCTGCCGCAAAGCTTAAAAGATACGGCAGAAGAGGAACCACAAAACCCGCCGCCATAATCGTAAACGCCGCGCCCACCGGTTCTACCACACCGGAAAGCACGCCATAAAGAAGCGCCCTCCCTTTGCTGACGCCCTCCGAGCGCAAAGGCATGGAAATAATGGCTCCCTCCGGGAAATTCTGTATGGCAATGCCCAAGGAAAGAGCCAGCGCACCCATAGCGGTAATTCCTGCCTCCCCCGATATCCATCCGGCATAGACCACTCCTACAGCCATGCCCTCCGGCAGATTGTGAAGCGTTACCGCAAGCACCAGCATGGTAGTCTTTTGCAGACTGCTTTTGAGTCCCTCCGCTTTACTGCTGTTCATGTGAAGATGGGGAACCGTCCGGTCCAAAACCAGCAAAAACAGAATCCCCAGCCAGAAACCGGAAACTGCCGGAACAAATGACCATGTCCCCATTGTTTCCGAATACTCCATGGCAGGAATCAGCAGGCTCCATATGGAAGCCGCCACCATAACCCCCGCCGCAAATCCGGTCAGCGCTCTCTGCACCAGGGGATTCAGCTTATTTTTCATAAAAAGCACACAGGCAGAACCAAGTCCGGTTCCAAGGAACGGTATCAAAATGCCTTGTAATACTCGTATATACATAGAATCATCAATCCTTTCTCCTGATAATGGTCATCTTGTTTTTACCAGCTATTTTTTCTTAATACCAAAAAGTCCTTTCTTCTCATAAGGCTCACGGCTTACAGCTACAGCATCATAGCTTTAATATTTCTGCCGGAAGGATTTTATTGATCCGTCTCATTAGCAGCGGAGTTACTATGGGACACAAGCCTATGATCACACAAAAAAGTCCTATATACATCCACCAATCAAATCTTAAATTTACTCCTACAGCCGCGTTTGATACCATATAAGGATATGCGGCATCCATCATAACTTTTGCTATAGGAATTCCAATCAAGGCGCTGACTGCCACAACCGGCAGTTGTCCGTTGAGAAAAAGTTTCCGGATTTCTTTTTTTCGATAACCGAAAATTTTCATCATGGAAATAGATGAAGCACAACGGTCAATCATAACCTTTAACATCAGATACATAACTACAATAAAAATCAGGGCTGAAGCCGTAGAAAGCGTAGTGACCATGGGAGCCATCAGGTCCACAAACACCACTGCTCTCTTTTCTATCTCCGCTTTGGAAACCGAAGCATACAGTCTGCCGGATTTTATATCCAGCTCATGGTCCGAAAAAACAATATTATAGTAATCCTCATCTTCTCCCATAAGTTCCCGCATGCTTTAAAACCAGTTCATCCCCTGCTCCTATGTGGTATTTTCTGGCTACAGCGGATGAAATAACCGCCCGGTTTTGTCCTTTTTCCACCTTTGCATCAAAGTACGGGTTATCCTCTTCTATTCCCAACAGGGTTATATCAAGATTGTAACCAAACACCTCTTTTTTCAAATTAACCCCATAAGCCCGTGCGCCGCCTTCCGGCACAGCTTCATCGGGATATTTATAAGTATACATATATTCCTATTTTGTATCCATCGAAGTTTCTTCTTTGATGTGCCGGCAAAGTACATAACAGTTTAAGCAGAGCATACAAATCAGCAGGGAAAAGAACATGCCCAAAAATACAGTAAACGCGGTACGCCTTTCCCGTAAAAACTGCCTGAATTGAAAAATTCTGACAAAATCGCCGCCTTTTAAACGAATATTTTTTTTATTTGTTGCCTTCTGCTCATTACGAATCAGCGCAAGGGCAGGTTTTTTCAACTTTTTACGGATGATACAGAAATTTGTGACCGCCGCCACAACAGGGGGCATGACAGTCCCGTAAATAAACAGATACGCTTCATAGACAACTTCTAAATCGGGAATAGAAAAATAGTTGTAGCAGTCCTGCATCTGACTTCTTACCCCGTAGCTGCTGTAGCCCATAAACGTACCGATCACGCCGGCTATCAGGGTTACCGCACCAGGCAGTATCAAATAATGCAAAAGCAGTTCCCTTCTTTTTACACCCAGGGCATACAGGGTTCCGATAACCCCCGATTCCTTTTCCATAGTATGCACCACAAAAACAGAAATAACATAGGCAATAAGAATGATTAAGAGTACGCCTGCAAAGAGTCCTACGGATTTGTTAATGGCAACGTCGTCTCCCGCACCGCCTATACGCATATTGTCCTCTGCCGTTAAAAACTGAGTCAGTTTGGAAAGCTCCAAATCAAAATTATCATCAATAAAGGTTTCTGTTTTATCCCAATATTCCTGAAAATAACTGTCCTCAATATCATCTGCGGACATGGTAAAGCCCTTCAGGATTTCTTTCAATTCCTTATCTGTTGCATTATCATTCAAACGGTAAGCATAAACATATTCCTCGGATTGAATACTGCCACGCTCGCCCTTTAACATCTCGTAATCCGGCGCCGTTCCGATACCGCTTACCGTAAAGGAATGCTTCCTGCATCCGCCCGAATCCGGTCAATGTCCTGACGCACTTTAAATACCCGCAGCACTATATGGTTTTCAGCTATGTATTCCATATAAAAGTGTTCCTCTATGGTAATGCCCTTATCCTGAATCCTTTTTGCTTCCTCATTCGTCAACGGGGCAAATACACTAAACTGTCCATCCAAAACAGCCTGCTCTCCGGCAGCATCCGCTGTTCCCACCACAATGGTTTCCGCTGCTGCTGCCCGCCGGAAAGGGAATTTATTCTGGTGCTCCGTAAGTCCCAGAGTTTCCATTAATTCATCTACATCCAAGGAATGATCGGAAAGATATTCGCATACCTGAATGTTTTCCTTTACGGTCAAATTTGGCACAAGATTATAAAACTGGAAGATGAATCCCAGATTTTCCCTTCTGTAATCGGACAGCTTTTTCTGCGATATGCCGAAAATTTCCTTACCGTCTACTTTGATGGACCCGGAATCTATCAAATCCAGTCCGCCGATACAGTTTAAAAGAGTGGATTTACCGGAACCGCTGGTGCCCTGAATCACGCACATAACGCCTTTTTCCACCGATACGGATACGCCTTTTAATACCTCTGCATAGCTTCCGCCTTCGCCGTAGCTTTTCTTTAAGTTGCTCACTTCTAAATACATAAATCTTCCTCCCTCGTTCTATCTCCGACACCACATTTTATGTCCGTCATACTTTTTGCAAAAATCCTGTATTTACTCTTTTACATAGAATTTCAAATCTCGTATAACTAACAAATATTAGCACAAACTAACCTATGGTTTTAATAAATGTGGCTGCTAATCTTTGTTAGTAGCCACTAACACGCCCTGAGTATACTCCTATTTCCACAATTTTGTCAATAAGATGTAGAATTTTTTCGTATCCTTCGCTTTTTTTTATTGCCTGCTATTTTCTTATTATCTGCTGCTGTAATATCTCAATTGAAAATGGGGTTTTGTTGATATTGTTATCATCAACTTTTGTTATATCAGGAATACTTCAACTACGAAAAGAAATTAGTAAGTAATCTATTATAAAGTTTTAGTTTATGGAGTGGTTAACGAGAACGCTTTTTTCGAAAATTGGTGTATTATTTCACGGCCATGACAAAATTCGGAATTTTCCTTTCCGTACAAGGTATATTGCAGGCAACGCCCATAAAAACGCCAGAAATTCCGCCGCCGGAGACGCCAGCCACACTCCCGTTATCCCCAAAAAGCGGGGCAGAATCAGAATTGCCCCCGTCAATAATACAAAGGTCCGGAGAAAAGATAAAAACGCAGACACTTTTCCGTTGGATAAGGCCGTAAACATAGCCGATACAAAAATATTCAGTCCGCTGAATAAAAAGCTGAAGGAAAAAATCTTCATTCCTCCTGCCGCCAGCTGATACACCGTTTTGGACTTTACCGCAAACATTCCCACCAGTACTTTCGAGCCAAAAAACGCTAGCAGAAAAACACATGCAGAGGCCGCCAAAACAAATCTGATGCACAAGCCGATGATCCCATAAAGGCGTTTTGAAGAACGCCCCTCCAAATCATCAGGGGCGCTTCCTTTTTCTCTTATAAACATTCCGTAATGATAGCCTATAACCGGAGCTGTCCCCATGGAAAATCCGATATAAAGCCCGTGAAAAAGAAACTGAAGATAGTTCATGATCGTAATTGCCGCAACGCCGTCTTTTCCCGCCAGTCTCAACATGGATAGATTAAAAAGCAGAGTGGTAACTGCCGCCGCCAGCTGTCCAACCATTTCCGAACTGCCGTTTATTAAGCTTTCCAAAAGAATCTCCATTCTGAAAGGAGTTTTACAAAAATATAAAGTCCGCTCCCTCTCTACGCAATTGATTCCCCGGTTCTTTTGCTTCCTTTCCTTTATCTGAACCTTCCGGCTCCTTTGTTCTCTTTCCTTTATCCGGAGCTTCCCATTCATCTTCTCCGTCTCCGGTCTGAAAAAAATAAGCCCTCCAACGACCGTAAAAGATACTCCCAATCCGGTTCCCAAAGCCGCTCCGTTTATTCCCATATGACAAATAACAATGAAAACGTAATCCAGAACGATATTCAGAATTCCCGAACCCACAGATAAAACCGTACCAAGGCCCGGATGCCCCGCCGTCACAAACAGATTTGCAAATATAGTCTGAAGCATATAGGCGGGGAGAAAGAAAAGCAGAACGCCCAGATAGTCTCTTGCATAGAAATATAAAACTCCCTTGGCCCCAAGAAAGAAAAGTAATTCCTTCATCCCTGTAAATATTGCTGCGGCAAGTATCATGCCGGAAACTGCGCCGGACAAAATGATCAATGTAAAATTTTCCTTTGCCAGCCGGTCTTTTCCTTCTCCCATATTGCGGGAGATCACAGCGTTTCCTCCTGCTGCCAGCATGGTTCCAAGTCCCACCGTCAGACTGAGCACGGGAGTAACGATGTTAATTGCCGAAAGGGCATCCGTATTCACAAAGCGGGCTACAAAAACCGTGTCCACAATGGTATACAGCCCCTGAAACACCATCATTACCATGGCAGGCAAAGCGAAAAGAAAAAGGCTGACTCCGCTAAAATTCTCCGCCAGCCTGTTGTTTTCCTTTTTCATCACAATCCTCCTCCTTTACGGAGGAAAGCACAAATTTCTGGGTGGGATAACCAAATTCAAATAATAACTCTTTTTTTGCAAATCCCAGCTTCATTAAAGCCTTTCTGTGACCGTTATCCGCTCTGTCCCCTTCCCTGTAGGTGGTGGTACAGATTTCCTGTCCCGGCAGAATTTCTTCCATAAGCTTTCCAAGAAACAGCTTTGCCGCATTACTGTTTCGATATTGGGGATGAATGCCGAAAAAGTCTATGCTTCCGGCTTCATAAGAAAATGTCATTACCCCCACGGCCCTTTCCTTCTGCCCCGGCTGTGAGAGAATCAGCGCCCGTTTTTGTTTTATGCGCTCTTTCAAATCCTGCATATACTCTTTTTCATTCAAATGAGGATAACCGTCTATAACCAGTCTTACCAGCTCCATCCATGCAGGAATATCGGCTTCTTCGGCAAACCGGATATCTGATTTTTTGATTTCTGCATCTCTCACGGTTTCCCGCAAAGCATACCTCAGCTGAAGCGGATAAAACTCTCTCTGCTCCCTAAACTTCGCAGGCGGCAGCTTATACATATCCTTAAATGCCACAGAAAACGCCTGTCTGCTCTCATAACCGCAGATTAAAGCAATATCCAGAATTGACTTTTTCGAAAAGACCAAAAGCTTTGCCGCTTCCGTCAGCTGCCTGCGGAAAATATAGTCATGAATGGTCATACCCACCTCAGCCGTAAAGCTCCTGTGCAGATGATATTTGGAATAATGCATTGCGCCTGCCACTCTGTCAAGATCTAGCTTCCCGTCTAAATGGTCCTCAATATATGCAATGGTTCGCTCCGTACTGTAAATGCTTTGCCGGCTCATTGTGCTTTCTCCTTTTTCATGGAATGATAGCATTTTTTGAAAGCAGAGGTTTTATGATTCTTGCTGTTTCTCCTATATTAACACAATGCGCCCATATAAGCATCCTCATCTACCGGTTCCAGCCATTCGGTGGAGCCTTCCTTTGCAGGAACTTCCACTGCCAGATGTGAAAACCAGCTGTAAGGCGCCGCCCCGTGCCAGTGCTTTACCCCTGCCGGGATATTCACTACATCCCCCGGAAGCAGCTCCTGCGCTCTCTTTCCCCATTCATGATAATATCCACGGCCGCTTATGCAGACCAATATCTGTCCGCCGCCGCTTTTTGCATGATGAATATGCCAGTTATTGCGGCAGCCCGGTTCAAATGTCACGTTAAAGATGCCCGCCTGCTGTGTGGAAACAGGCGCCAGATAGCTTTGCCCGGTAAAATACTGTGCAAAGGCGTCATTGGGCTGACCTATGGGAAAGACCATGGAATTTGCATGGGCAGTCTTTGCGTCCGATTCTGAAGCTTCCTCCTTCCATACCTCTTTTGCTATACGGAATGCCGCCCACGCCTTGGGCCATCCGGCATAAAAGGCTGCATGGGTCAGAATTTCAGCAATTTCACTCCTTGTTATCCCGTTCTCCTTGGCGCTCATCAAATGAAACTGAAAGGAAGAATCCGTAAGCCCCTGGGCCATCAGGGATACCACCGTTACCAGTGAGCGGTCCCGCAAGGACAGCTTATTCTCTCTGCTCCAGACCTCTCCAAATAGTACATCATCGTTTAGCTGTGCAAACTTAGGGGCAAATTCCCCCAAAGAATCTCTGCCTGCTGTTTGCTTTACTGCCATTTTTCTTACCTCCTGCATATAATATGTTTCTTTCATAAAATTTGCGGCTTAATTAGTCTGATATTTTATCGTAAATCAGCTTATCCACCAAAACAAGCCGCTGCTCTTTCATCTGTATCCCCATTTACTCCTGGTAAAGCAAACGCACAACTGTCACGTCCCCGTTTCCCAGAATATCCTTTAACTCCTTTGTTATGTCTTTCAGAATGAATATCGCAGTTCTCCAAAACAATCCTGTCATGGACTTGACATCTGCCCCGACTTTGTATTCCTTTACAGCAAACGCAAACCACATTTGTTTTTAAGCATCTTTCATTTCTGCTTATAATATATCTCATACCCCAAAATATAGCTAATACTTATATCGAATATCTATCTATGCTTGATAGTTATATCTGGATTATGCTACACTGAAAAAAACAGGGGGTATATATTTATGGAACTCAGAGTCCTTCAATATTTTCTTGCGGTTGCAAGGGAACAAAGCATTTCCGGTGCGGCGGAATATCTACACCTGTCCCAGCCCACACTTTCTTATTGCTGCAACCTACAGCCTTCTTTATAACGGCTCGCTGATGGTAGATGAGGGAATCGGTTACGCCTTATGCCTGAACCATATTATAAATCCCACCGGCGAAAGCAATTTATGTTTCCGGCCGCTGTATCCGAAGTTGGAAATCGGGCTGAATGTCGTATGGAAAAAATACCAGATTTTGAATAGGGCTTCTGAGAAGTTTTTGGAAAAGCTTTATGAATTGATTTAACAGTAACCATGATTTACCATAGGGATGCATCATCTTTTCTCAAAATTGACAATTATGCGGATAAATACTATAATATTTTTATTACAACTGTAAGATTTTAGGAGCGTTTGAAATGAGCCATTCTTTACCACAAATATCCGAAGCCGAATTTGAAGTAATGAAAATCGTATGGAAGCATGCGCCTATCAGCACCAATGAAATAACGGAAAAATTATTGAAAACCACCTCTTGGAGTCCCAAGACCATACAGACTTTGATCAAACGCCTTGTAAATAAAGGGGCTCTTACTTATGAAAAGCAGAGCCGGGTGTTCGTTTACACTCCTCTTGTTAAGGAAGACGAATATATCGGTCAGGAAAGCAATTCCTTTCTATCGCGGTTTTACAACGGAAATATTGCCTCTATGGTATCTGCATACATGGAAAACGACAAGCTCTCGGAGTCGGAAATCGAAGATTTACGCATCCTTCTTTCCAAAAAATCTGAAAAAGGAGAAAGTTAGCATGGCTGATTTTATGATACGCTTTATCCTGTGCAACATAGCCGTCATGGGTATAACCGGACTTCTTTTTTTTATCAAAGGCATATTGAAAAATAGTCTGTCCTGCCGTATGCAATACAATTTGTGGTTTATATGGCTGGGGCTTTTGACCCTTCCCTTTATTCCTTTCCGCTTTCCAGGATTTTCCCAAATAGCTGCATGGTTTAAAGGTTTCGGCTTCTCTCCTGCTTCCGTTTCAGAATCCGTTATAAAGAATGTTTCCGTCATAGCCCCCATGACAGACACGATCCGGATAAATGATCTTGCCCTATCCGTAAACAGCAAAACCTTCTCCGTTGCCGGACTTGTGCTATTTGGAATATGGATCGTGGGAATTTTTGTTATGACAGGACTTACCGTAAAATCCGTTCTATATCTGCATGCATTCAAAAATTCCACCCTACCCCTCCAGAATCCGAAGGTTCGCAGCTTGTACGAGCAATGTTTGAAGGAAACAAATATCACAAAAAACATCCCCGTATACAGTACCGCATATTTAAAGTCCCCTGTTATGGCAGGACTTTTTACACCATGTATCTATCTGCCGATTCACTTAATTTCCGACTGTCAGGAATCCGAGCTGCGATACATACTTCTGCACGAGCTGCAGCATTATAGATATAAAGACGCCTTTGCTAACGCCCTGATGAATCTTGCCGGAATTATTTATTGGTTCAATCCCGTCATCCGGCTGGCTTTAAAAGCAATGCGTAGTGACAGGGAAATTGCCTGCGACGCTTCCGTTTTAAAGCTGCTTGAAGAAGACTCCTATGGGGATTACGGCAATACCCTGATTAATTTCGCTGAAAAAGTTTCCCAGGTTCCTTCTCCCTTTACATCAGGTCTTGGGGGAAACAAGAAGCAGATCAAGCGGCGCATCCTCCGTATCGCCTCCTATGAAAAGCCCACTTTCTTAAAAAAACTAAAAAGCATGACTGCTTTTATGCTGACTGCCGCCCTTCTTTTAGGGTTTGCTCCGGCATTGTCCACTTACGGGGCAGAAAACAATCATTACCAATGGGACATTTCTTCCGTGAATATCTCCTATCCGGACCTTTCCGCATACTTCGGGGAATACGAGGGAAGTTTCGTATTATACGATTCCAAAAATGACGTCTTTCACATATATGATATGGAACACGCCGCCTTAAGGCTTTCTCCTGATTCCACCTACAAAATATACGATGCTTTATTCGGACTGGAAGAAGGAATCATCACTCCAAAGGATTCCTTTATTGCATGGAACAAAGAAACCTATCCCTTTGAAGCCTGGAATGCCGGCCAGACCTTGGAGTCCGCAATGGAAGCCTCGGTTAACTGGTATTTCCAATCCATAGACCAACAACTAACTGCCTCCGGCATTTACAGCTACATTCGGCAAATCGAATATGGAAATGAAAACGTAAGCGGTCCTCTCTCCTCTTATTGGCTGGAATCCTCTTTAAAGATTTCCCCCATAGAACAGGTTGAGCTTTTAATAAAGCTGCAAAATAACAGCTGGGGATTTTCTTCTGAAAATATCAATGCCGTAAAAGACTCCATCTGTCTCTTCTCTTCCGACGCCGGAAAATTTTACGGAAAAACCGGAACCGGCCGTGTAGATGGCCATGATGTGAACGGATGGTTTATCGGCTATGTAGAAACTGCAGATAATACATATTATTTTGCCGCCAACATCGGAGCCGATACGAAAGCTGCCGGAAGCATTGCAGCCGAAATAACCATATCCATATTATCTGATATGAACATCTGGAAAGGCAGTATCATTGACTCCCCTGACGCTTGAAGTATCCGTTTATCCCTCCCAATGCACCCTCTACTTCATCTGATTTTACTGCTTTTCACAAATACGATACTGGTAATCAGGAATATTTTTTATCCCGTCATACAGAATTTGATTTCCCAGATACAAAAAGCTGCCATCCTCTCTAAACCGTACCGTAAGCTCATGGGTTATGACCGCATCGTCGCACAAAACCATGTCGCATACCGCATCCACCGTTAAGGTAACTGTCCCGTCTTCATTTTCCTTAACATCAACAACCTCCGGCACAGAAGTTCCAAAAAAGGTGGGCGCATAGTTAAAACAGCCTAACCGCACCCATTCATAAGTCTCGTCTTCTTCATTGAATACCGCGTATTTACGCAGTTGTTCTGCCGTTACCGGAAGATATTCCATCATCAGGCTTTCAAACTCTTCTTTCGGAATCGTACCTAAAGCTTCCTCACAATAAAACTTTTCCTCATATTTCATTTCGTACAAATATTCATAAATGCCATTGTAATCCAGTTTTTCCATGTGATTTTCATCCCAATCAGAGCATAAAAGATTATTCCCCTGATAACCCAATCCCCCCAGACATTTCAAAGACATTTTTTGCTGCTCTTCAGTCAGGGGTCTGATTCTGATCAAACAGCTTCCGTCCACAATTTCAGTCACTTCCGGCGGCTCGGGCACGCACATCTCATAGCCGAACCATCCTTTAGCCGTATATTTCCACTCCCGGACTTTGTCGTAGGAAATATACCCCGTCTGAAATTGATTCTTTTCATCCCAAAGTCCCCGCATACTGAAAATATACATATCCTCTCCGTCAAATATATATTTATTTCTTCCCACGCCTCCGTCGGAATAAACGGTGTATACCACCATGGAACCTCTTTTTCCTTTTATGCACCCGTTTAAAAAGCTATCCATTCTTTCATAATTTTCCATGTTGTAATAAGGCACTGACAATCCCACAGGCTGCCCCGTTTTTTTAATTTTTTGCTGCATTTTAAAAAGTGTTTCTTCCAAAAGAACCCCGTTGGATGACCGCCCCTTTTCTGCCTCGGTATAAATATCCGAAATAAGTTCCATTACCCTTATGCAGTCAGCTTCTCCTTCCTTTTTTTCCGCCCTGCTGATGGGAAGGCCATAGCCTTTTTCCAACACTGACCGATCCAAGTCCGTTATTTCTTCCATCGAAAAGTCATTCTCTCCCGTTTCTGCCATAGTAGGAATATCCATTTCTTTTTTCTCTATGGCATTAGACAGATATCGGAAAGTACCGTCTGTAAAAGGCCGAATGACAATTCTATTGGTAAAAGCACAATCCGAGTTATAATCGGGCCATACGCCGTCCACAACTAATGTCAGGGTTCCATCCTTATTTTCCATGTAATCAACTACCTCTCCAAAGGGCGCATAAGGACTTGCGTATATCATCTCATAGGGATAGCTGTTTGTTTTTTCATCGTATCCGCATTGTTTCCTCAAGGCTTCCACGGATACCGGAAAGTATGTTGTCATGAGCTTCTCATATATTTCCGCAGGAATTTCCCGATCCGCCGTTCTGAAGATTTCCCCTGTATCAATCCAGTAAATATCTTCAAACATACAAGGCATTAATATATCCTCCACGTTATTGCCGTCCCAATTTGTCACAAGCACGTTGTAGTTTACATAACTTAATCCCGTTATATATTTCTCAGTCAGTTCCCTGCACTTATCAGACAAGGGTTTTATCCGCCAATACTGCCGTAAGCTTGAGTGGATAATCAAATCCTCATAGGCATAAATAAAATATCCCTTCTCCGTCAATTTAATTTCTTCCACATCACTTACCAGAGTACTTCTGATTTCAGGCATTCCACCCTCCCGCCAGCCTATTCCTATGTAATAAGTCTGCAGTTTATCCCTGCGGTATATAAATGTATAAACGCCGATTCCTCCGTCATAATTTACCTCGAATACGGTAAACATGGCATCACGCTTTTCCAGATAAGCATTATAAAAGCTTTCAATCTTTTCCGGATTTTCCATATTGCAGTCCTTAGAAACGCTTGTAAATCCCGCCTGCCCAAGAAGAGCAACCGCTTCTTTACACTGTTCATCCGTAAAGTTATTCATGTCGCCATAGCCTGAAGCATCTACAGGCTCCATATCCTGCCAGACTTCTTTTGCCTGACCTGCTGCCTCCAGCGACAAATCCTGTAGCTGCTTCTTTTCTTCCTCTGTGAGCAGGCTTTCCTTCGTTTCTTCCCCCTCATAGATTTTTTTCCACTCTTCCTCTGTCAGGCGGGGTGTATGCCATGTTTCTTCATAATTATTTTCAGACGGTATGATTCTGTTGGATACGTATTGTACGCCTCCCTCCTCCATAGGCCGGACTACGACCTCATGGGCATAGACCTTCGAAAGCCCCTCATAAGGAAATACCACATGAACGGTAAGGGCTATTGTCCCGTCGTCGTTTTCCTCATATCCTACCACTTCCGGATACGGATATTCAGAATATTCCGTTTCATAAAATCCTCTCGGTTTATATTCATATGTCTCATTTCCCCCGTCATAAACTGTTTTGGATTGCAGGGTCTTGCTGTCAATGTTGAAATACGCCATAATGACCTGTTCAAATTCCTTTCGTGGAATATGATAAACTGCCCCTACTCCCAAATTCTCATCCATGGTATAGGGAATCTCTTTCCCCTCTATGTTTCCGTAAAAAAGATCATATAAATCATAAAAGTCCAGATTTCCAAAATCCGCTTCACTCCAATTTACCAGAAACAGATTGTTCTTTTTGTAACCTACTGGAAGCAGATAACGACGATTTAACTCCCTGCATTTTTCATCCAGAGGCTCTACCTTAAAGGCGGCATGCTCCTCCCCGTCGCTTAATGTCAACACATACAATTCTTCTGAAAAGTAAGTGCCCCAAAGCATGAAATATCCCTCATCCGTATACTGCCAGGAATCCGCCGTATAGCCGCCTTTAAATACCTTTTTCATTTCCCCGTTTTCATATTGATAACAGCTTTTAACCACATCTACATTCCCATCCTCTGTCAAAAAATCATACTTGGCAAATCCCCCTGAATCATTTACTTCTATGATGGTCAGTTCCGCCTCCTGTTTTTCAGCCGCCCTTTCACAAAACCGGATTGCCTGCTCCGCCTCCGTCATATCGATTTGATTTTTGCCGTCAACAGCCGTATATCCCTTTTCCCCCAGCCGGCTTACAATACTACGGATAACTTCCAAATCAGAGAATCTATTTTCCGACGCCGCTTTTTCATAAAGATCCCCGCAGAGTTTAATGATTTCTTCTGCTTCCCGGTCATCTGAAACAGACTGACTCCCCTGTTCCTGGTCAAAAATCTGCCGGTTACTTTCACCCTCCTGTTCTTTTGCATAAGAAGGGCCGTTACAGCCTGAAACCGCCAATAACAGAATAAGACTGACTATAGAAAAAACAGGTTTTCCGAAGCAAGATTTTTTGTAAAGAAATTTAAAAAATTTCATAAAGACTTTTGATAAACAATTTTCCTGAGAGATTTTTGTTTGGTTCTTTTTTAATTGCATAGATGATAACTCCTTTTTCCATTCTATTTTTCTGCGCATCCTTTTCCGGCTTTTCTTTATCATTCTCATTTTCTACACATTTTTTCCGGCTTTTCTTTATGATTCTCTTTATAATTCAATAGACTATATTCTTCTGCTTTAATTATTACATTTGTAGGATTTTTGGATAAAAAAATTTATATTGGCAGCTGTAAGGCTCTATCGGGTCCCATCGTGGTTTTCTGTTTATAATATTACATCTGTAAGATTTATAAGTCAACTATTTTATGATTATGCTTAATCCCTTGTCCGCCCTTAATGATACTATCGGAATGCGGCATTGTCATTTGCCATAGCATATCAATTCCAAGATACTTACGCCAATTAAGCTGTTTACTGCATTTCATCTGTCAAGTGAATAAAAAAGAGCATCCAGTTGTGATAAAATTAAGGTGTTCAACGTCTTAATAATCACACAAAGGAGCTCTGTATGGATAAGAAATTTAAAGCCAATGATAAGTCGGTCCGCTTCCATAAAAGATGACGAAAATCTTATGCAGATGATCTATCAGGTCATCTCAAAGCGTTCGATAATCTGAAGTATCAACCTTCGCCACATAAATCAAAGTCGTGCCCGTGGCCTCCACCAAATCGTCCAGACGCTTTTCAATCTCACGATATTCCTCATCCACCTCTCCTGTGGATAAATAATCGTCAAATTTATCGAAATTTAAGTGCCTTGCTCTTCTTTCCCCCGATAGATACAATCCTGCTAAATAAGATTCAGCAGAATTCTTGTTATAAACATTCCATCCTGCACGGAAAAATCTGTCTCGCCTTCATAGCGGGAAGCTGCCTTAATAATGCTGAACACACCCATGCCGCCACCCTTATCCGACTGCGGCAGCCCTTTACGGAAAACGATCTCTCCGCTGCTTGTATTGCGACACTGAATCATTACCTTATTTTTTTTCTGTGCAATATAAATATCAATTTTCTGCTGCTCCCGCTCCGAAGCAGCACATCCATGAATCGCATTCTCAAACATATTTGCCAGAATGGCAATCCAGTCAGTATCCCGGATAGGCAAGTTCTCTGCCAGTTTTACCTTCATGGTAACCTGAATATTCTGTCCCCGTGCCTTTTTCGCATAAGCCGTCAAAATACTGTTTACTGCCCGATTCCTGCTAACATCCTTTACTTTCCACTTTTCCACATCCTCATCATACTGGGTAAGATACGCAAGAAGCTGATCATACTCTCCTTTTTGAACATATTCCCGAATTAAAAGGGTATGGTGGCGCACATCATGGCGTATCCTCGCTGCATCCATCTCAGATTCCTTCATAAGATCCATCTGCTGATACAAAAGCTGTTTATTAACTTCCAGCAGTTCTTTCTCCGCCTGATAATAATGTTCCTGCCCTAAATGGATATAAAGATGAAGAATTGCATACTGGAGGGTACCCGACATAAACAGAAACAAAAAGGCTCGCACCATATTAAAAACAGAAAAGCCTTGCAGATTGGGCCAATACGCCATAATTGCGCCCAGCATTACCGAAACAAAAAGGGTTGCCACGCTGAACAGATCCATTTCCTGAAGCAGAAAATCCACGCTGTTCAAAAATTGCCTGCGTAACTTAAACCAGGTAAACACAAGGATTAGCACAAGACAAACAAAACGCACAAAAACATCTACCCACAGATTACCATCAAACCACCAGCGCGCCGCATCCACACCGCAGAAGGTACATACAGAAAACAAATAAAATGCCAGCGCAATCTTATACAAAGACAAATACACGACTTCTCTGCTCATGATACTGCAAAAAACCCCAATAACAGGAATCGTCGACAGGGCCGCAAACCGGACAAAACTGCTGTTTGCTGTCAGATACCAGACGCTGTAAACAGTAATCATAAAAATACCAAATATGGTATAATACCAAACGGTTTTCTTTATGCAAAACCTCGGTCGATCCATCATCAAAAAAAATGCCAGCATTAATACTGTGCTAATGGTATTGCGCAAAAACGCAACCCAAAAAGAACCTCCCAGCATAGACCTCATCCCTCCTAGCAGAACACTATTTACGTTTATGATAGCATCTGCTATATTGGCATTCTACAAAGTGGGATAAGAGGTAAATTTCAAGGGACAAAAAAAGATCCCCTGTCCAAATAGGACAAGAGACGGTCGATTGCAATCCGAGGTTCCCGTTTTGTAATCGAGTTTCACATTTTGTAAGCGGCCTTCAAATTTTGTACCACAAATTTCACACCTCTTTCGGTCCTTATTTCCAGCTTTTCTAAAAGTTGGTTGATTATCTTGAAATTGAGTGCCGTTATTCCTGCATAACCGCTTATCTGCTCCGCAATTTCCGTTACCGTTGCTTTCCTGTCCGTCAGTGCCTGTCCTGCGTGTTTCTGAATGTCCGCAAGCACAACTTCGTGAACCATCCCCGCCTCAATGGTGTGTGATGAACAGCCCTCTTTCCCGAACTTGCGGTATTTGGTACAGCAGTAGAAAGTCTTGTCCAGTACATTGTTACGCTTTCTTTTCTGCTCGACTTTGCATAGACTGGTTTCTATACGCTCTGACGCTGTGTTATATTACTTATTCAGTTGTGATTGTGGTAATGGTTGTTTCGACAAACTGGAATTATCTTACTTCTCTTTATCCTTGTATGTTCTGTAACTCGCCAAACAAGTCAAAGCAATTACCATAGGAATTGCTGCATATCCAGCATTTGCTGTTCCATTAGATGTTAGAACATAGATAGCACCAACAAATGTCAGAAGGATAAAGACGATTGATAGTATCAACAATATCTTTTTCATACAATCACTCCTTTAAAACTCTATTCCTATTAGGTAATTGTCCGACAAACCGGAATTTATTTCTCTTTTTAGTAGTGAGTACATTTTCATATCAATAACTTTACCATTTTTTACGGCATTACTTCTCAAAGTACCTTCATACTGAAAACCTGCTTTTTCAAGCACTCTGCAAGACGCATTATTGTGTGCAAACGGCTCTGCATAAATACGGATAATATCGCTACTGCCAAAAACATACGCACAAATCTGTTTTACAGCTTCGGTCATTATTCCTTTTCCCCAATATTCTTCTGCAATGTAATATCCCAATTCAGCGGTTTGTTTATGTATATTTTCTTGGCGAAAAACGCCAATGCTTCCAATCACTTTATTGTCTACTGAAACAGCAAAAGCAAAAGTTTCATTTTCATTTGCAGAAAGCATAGCAGAGATATAATCCTTTCCATCCTGCTCGGTGTAAGGATAAGGTAATCCGTCCCGAAGATTATTTTGTATTTCTTTATTGGAAAGTGCCAATGCTAAATCTGTTGCGTCTGATAATTCCCATTTTCTTATTTTAACAATCATTTTCTTTTACCCCCTAAAAATCCCGATTTGTACCTTTAACAAAATACCACAATCACACCCATATTCCTATCAAATTTTCATTAAATTTCTTCCTCCCTCCGCTTAGTCTTACTTTGTTGTCTGTTATGCTGTCGACTCTCATTCTGAAGTTCCCTCTCAAGGTTTTTCTTGTTATAGCCGATTACCTCGGCATAAGCTAATTCTGTGGCGGTCTTGGTCTGCTCCCTGCCGATACTGTCGTACTCGGATTGTAAGGACTGTATCTCGGCTTTCCATTGCTTTGGTGTTATCTTCTCGCCATTCTGTAAAAGGCTCTGCATACGTTCCTTTAATTCGGGGTACTTCGATAAGCTGTCCTTATGCTCCCTATCGTATTTCATCTTAGCAAGTCCTTTAAGTGACTGGCTCTCTTTATAGGCGGCTTGGATCGGCGCAAAGAGGGCATACATTTTTGACAGTTCCTTTAATCGATTTAGTTTCTGCAAAGGTGCTTTCCGCTGACAATCGGCAAGTCAAGTCTGCCTTTGCGCTCCCTTACTTTTGCAATCATCTCCATGACTTCATTCTTCACGCTGACCGCCGTATTTTTAATCTTTTCATACTGTGCGCTGTGAAGTTCCTGTCTGGCAAGCATGAGCATTTCTTTCGCCTGCTCTAACAGCATATTGTTCTTGATGATTTCCCGATTGATGTTTCCCTTCTCGGTCTGTATGCCCTTACGCTCTAAAGCATTGGCAACCGCCCCGATATGGATTGTCGGCTCTCTGTCAATGCCTTGTCCCTTAAAAGAACGGTGTTCCCAATGTAGCGCAATCCCAGACTGCTCATTGGTAGCATTGATTGTGTCTGCTAAATCTTTGCGCCACATTCTAGCGTTTTCTCTGCTGTTCCAGTCGATGCTGTCGGCGGTGTGGCATTTCCATTGTTTCCTGCTCCGCTTGACTATGGAGAAACGTGTGATTGCCTGTTAAGATAATCGCTACCCAAAGGTAAACCGTATTCATTTTTTTCAACTTTCTTCTAACATGACAGAATAAATCAGAAAAATGCTCCACATATCTTATACAACACACATCAGCCCATACATTATCGCACATATAAGCAAACTGATGATACTTACTTTATTTGTTCTATAGTTTACATTTGCAGGATTCCACTTTTTTATTTTGCTATTTTCAAATAAGAATCCAGTAATTGCACTCATTATACCCAAAAGTAGCAATCCACATATTTTCATCGCAGGCAGTGTATTATTCTCAATTCCCTTTATTTCAAATACAATAACCGCCATTCCTATCCCTACACATAATATCAAGGAAAATATTGCAGTTACTGGAATACTGCGTTTGGCACGTTTCCTGTCATCTTCTCTGCGATAGATTTTATCTATCATTTTGTAGTTGCTCATTTCTATGCTTGTGATAAAATTCAGGATATATGCAACGATCAGAACGCCATTAAACCATTGCATTTTCAAATTTACCCCATTTATCACACAAAGCAGAAAAATATATACAGTAGACATGATTCCAATATGCAAATCAATCTGTACAAGCAGTTTCTTCACTTCAAAAATATTATACTCAATCTTGTCATCAAATCCTGCAATTCCATTAAAAGAATTATTTTTTATCGCATTGGAAAAATAGATATGCAGGAACAGTTGTATTGGAATACATAGAATAATCATACAGATAAATATCCCAACACTAAAAATATCCGTTAATGCACTGTGAATGATATATGCCAATATACAAAAAACAGATATTCCTATAAAAATCCACGACATTTTTCCTATTGACACTTCCCCTTGTGTTGATGATTTTTCCCCACCCTTATTTCCTAGCAATGTATCAACATCAACTCCAAATAATTGTGCTAATTTAATTAAATTGTCAGAGTTTGGTTTTGAAGTATTAGCTTCCCATTTGGTTACGGCTTGACGGCTGATCTCCAAATATTCCGCAATTTTTTCCTGTGACAGTCCTTTCTTTTTGCGATAGTACATTAGATTTTCCGCTAATTGATTTTCATTCATATTACGCACCTCCGTATAATTCTGATAGCAATAATATACTGATTAATCCAGTTGCACTCTACCAACTATATAGAAAATATGGGCAACTATATGGCAACTATTAGTTGCAACTGCTGTTTTTTCTACTATTAGTCCAATTTTTTTAGAATTGTTTAATGGCTCTATTCTACCACAAATACAAACATACTTCCATTTAAGTTTGCTCAAGATGGCGGGCGTTTGCCTTAAAACCTTATGAAATAAAATAGAGCCAACGAACTGTGATTTTATTGCACAAGTTCATCGGCTCTGCGTCTTAAGCGTCTGGCTCTGTGATGATGTATTTTTTTTGCTTAATAAGTGGAATTTTCTAAATTTCGTATAATAAATAAGTTTCAACTGCGTTATATTGCTTTATCAATTCTCTATCTTCATTTGAAAGTTCTTGATTAGGATAATTAGCCACCAATGAGCAAAGATAAATGTAAACAGGGCTGTGCCGTTGAGAAAAACCCTCTCGCCCAAATTTACCTTGTATAATATCAAACTCATGTTGAATTTGAGTGGCACTATTGCATTCGGATAATTTCATCACATCGCCTAAATTACTTTTACTTGTATTGTCAATGATTGATTTAGCTGTATTAACTGCTACAAAAAGCCACTGGTCTAAATTTGACAGTTCCTTTGGCTTATTTTTTAATGCTGTTTTTATTATACAATAAATATTATCTTCCATATCCTAATTACCTCATAAATACCGATATGTCGCTTTGTTAATTAGATCTGCATTTTCACATCAAGCCTTTCAATAACCGTTGCCTGTAAATTTTTTGCTTCAATCAATATTTCCTGTCTGCATTTCGGGCAATAGAGAGGATAGTTTTTCAAAATCGTTTCTTCTCTAATTTTGTTACGGGTCTTATTTCCGCAAACAGGACAGCGTATCCATTCCGTCACAATTAATTACCCCTTTCTTTTACTACAATATACAACAATAGCCTGTTTGACAAAATCAGCAGTTCCATTACCACCTGCGTTATCAATATTGTTCCTAAAGCGTTCATCACCTACATACATTTCACCCAATCCACTAAGCACTTTATTGGTGCATTCATAATAATTATCTGTTATAAATTTCTGTATTGCAGCGATTTTGTTTTGTACTTCATCAGCATTAGGTGTTAAATGCTTTAATTTTCCTAATTCAGAAAATATTGTCAACAGTTCGTTTGCAATCTTACTATAACTACCTCCGTTTCGGGCAATATCCTTTTGCCTGTAATCTTGATACTCTTTGGTATTGCCCCACTTTGCTTCGATTTCCGCTTTATACTTTTCAATCTCGCTTTTGCCGAAAACCTCAAAATTCATTGTCGTTATTCCCTTGTTTTGAATTTCACGGGCAAAGGTAATAAGTTCCTCTATATGTTTACATTTTAATTCTAACAGCTCAATTTGTTGAGAAATAGCTTCTGATGCATCAAAGTTAGGGCTGTCAAGAATTGCTTTAATTTCCTTTAAAGGAAATTCTAACTCACGGAACAATAAAATACTTTGCAACCGGCTAAGTGCTGTATCGTCATACATTCGATAGCCCGCTTTGGTTAATCTCGTAGGTTTCAAAATCCCAATTTCATCATAATAATGAAGTGTGCGGGCGGTAATACCAGTCAATTTAGCAACTTCATGGACAGACATGGTTTTTTTAGTCATTCCAAAAATCCTCCGCAGCGTCTAAAATTTCTTTTGCGGGTAAGAGTGTCGCTTCGATTATACTTTTACCGGTTTTTTTCAAGAAATGCTTCACTAAATAATAGCCGCATGCATATCCGGCACAATAAGGCAGCCCAACAGGGGGATAGTTTTGTAAAGCCGCCATTTCATCGCCATATAAATAAGCATTGAGATTTTCAAGCCCCTGTACATCCAGTCCGTCATAAATAATTGGTTTGATATATTCATTTAGCATTTTCATATCTGTTTTTTTAACCCACGGTCCTGCCTTATCTTCTCCATACAAATATGTGGCAAAGTTTTCTGCAAGCCCCTCACTGATCATCATTTCTCCGAGTGTAATATCATTTTTCCATTTAATAAACTGGAAACGCACATTATGATTAGTTTCATGTGCAAATGCAACTGGAAGATGCTCTATTGTGTAATCGTTAGGGATTAGCCAAGCCATAATATATCCTGGGATACCCCCGTCCCCGCAATAACCCTCATTCATTATGGTATAAGGGCTTTCAGCATTAGCCAACAGAATGGTAAACAAATACTCTTGAACAGGCAGTTCAACTCCTGCTTTAGAAAAACAGTTCAACGACCTTTGGATTGACTGTTTACAATCAATCCAAAGACTATCAGAAGATATACGTTCAATATTATCCCGTTGAGTTTCATCCACTTTTGTTGGCACAATATGACCAAGCATGCCACTTGCCATTATCACGTCATATCCATTTGGTGTAGTTGCTTTCAGCGGTATACTGTAGCAAGCCAATTTTTTTTCAAAAGGCATCATCATCTCATAACGATAAATATCGTCTTTCTTATCAAACGGAGCTTTCATAATTTTGGCGTAAATACCATCTGAACGAATTGCATTTACATTCATATTATATCATCCTTCCTCCCTAATTTTTTTATAATAATAAACTATTACGTTGCGTTAAAGTCAAGTGTATTCCCGAAAAAAGCGACTTTCATATTTTTATTTCCTAAATACAAATATGAAATCTCTTGTTTTAAGCGGTTTCACATTGTTTAAGCAGAATTCCCCGAAAAGAACAGCGACAGAGCCTTTACACTCTGCCACTTTGTCTGCCTATGCGAAAATGATTTCTTCGTTCACAATCTCCCTCGCACAAGCCCTTATGTTACCTAGCCGCCCTGTCCATTCTAAGGCGTTTTCTTCCTTTAGATGTTCTGTTGTTTCATGTACTCTATGAGCCTTTCAAAGCGTTCCTGCGCCTGCTTGTCAATGTCGGCAAGGTATGTATTCAGCCTGCCGCTTGTGAGAAGATTGGTGTATGTAACCTTGCGGTACTGCTTCAGATAGTCCAGATGCCGCTGTCCCCATGTGCCTATCAGCTGTTCTTCTTCGGCGGGTACGGTCAAGCACGGTAATAAATAATCTCCGCTTTACATGAGTTAAAGACAGTGTTTCGGGGAAGTGCCATAATCGGCACATTCCCCATGCCTATTTAATCAATTTTTCCTACAAAACGATAGTAAATCTCAATGTCCCTCACTGTCCTACCGTTCCCGTCTTTCCATGACTGGTGGACTACGATTTTCTCAATCAGTTCCTTCAAGAGCGGGGCGGTAAGCTCGTCAATGGCACTGTATTTCTGGATTAAGTCAATCCAGCGTTTTGCATCGTCCGTTTCCTCTTTCGTTTCTTCAAGCCTTGCAGAGATGGTCTTGACCGTTTCATCAAGCTGTTGCTGCTCCGTGCGGTATTTGACGGAGAGCATGGAATAATTTTCTTCGTCAAGAAGCCCTTTTACCCTGTCCTCGTACATCTTCGCAAAAAGGCTGTTCAGCTCCTGCCTGCGTTTCTGTGCCTTTTTCAGCTCTTTTTCGGCACGGGCATTCTCGGACTGCCGCTGTTTCTCGCTGCCTTGCAGCAGCCGTTCCAGAATGGCGTCCTCATTCTCTTTTACCGCCATCAGCCAGTATTGTAACCTTCCGAGAACAAACGCATACAAAATCTTGTAAGGCGTGTAATGGAGCGTGCAGAAGTTCCTGCCATACGCCGCATACTGGGTACAGCGGTAAAAACGCCCCTTGTCCTTTGTGTTTGCCGAGCCGAGCGTCCATCCGCATTCCCCGCACCTTATAAGCCCTGCGAATATCTGCGGCTCATCGTCTTTACGGCTCCGTCGCCTTGAATTTACATGCGTCTGCACCAAATCCCACAAATCCTGCGTGACAATCGGCTCATGCGTATTTTCCACCACGAACCACTCATCCTCGCTATGCTTGATATTCTTTTTGGATTTATAGGACATCTTTGTCAGCTTGTAATGGACGGTATGCCCAAGGTATATCTGGTTGGCGAGGATATTGCTGACGGTCTGTATGCACCAGCGGTATTTTACTTCTTCAGGCTTCCCCTCAAACATGGACGCCTTATACCCGTTCCGTTTATAAAGCCACCATGTTGGTGTCAGACGGCACATTATGGGAGGCGCAAACCGCACGTTGATTTCGGCACTTCTGCCTCCCCGACTGCGCAGTCGCGTGGGTAACCGCAAACTTTCAGCGGGGCAGCCGCACGCTGTCGTAGCCTTGCTTGAAAAGCAGGAATCCTGCTTTTGAAATAAGGCCATGACAGGAGTCACAGCCTTTGTAAATGCACTTTGAAAACTTCATCAGTAAAGCCCCTGGTTGTCAACCGCAGCCCGGATGGTT
>Ga0209064_1000272_pt1 | contig 120433 bp, 116 predicted proteins | sample Inofromicrocosms_FD_187498 | JGI IMG/M metagenome (GOLD analysis project Ga0209064, IMG submission 187498) | Mouse cecum microbial communities from Vienna, Austria - Inoculum for glucosamine and mucus D2O microcosms (SPAdes) (version 2) | ecosystem: Host-associated > Mammals > Digestive system...
ATATATTGATTATTACAACCACGAACGAATTTCTATGAAACTTAAAGGAATGAGTCCGGTACAATTCCGAACTCATTCACAACTAAGTTAATTTTTAATTTTGTCTAATCTTTGGGGGGCACTTCAATTGCGAACTGCCTTTTTTATTTATCTGTTATTTAATTCAATATATTCATTATCTCCGCCTATGCTCTTATAAGCAGGACGAATTATTTTATCAACATTAATAAGCTCTTCTATTCTGTGTGCACTCCATCCTACGATTCTTGCCATAGCAAAAATAGGAGTAAATAATTCATACGGAATCCCAAGAAGACCATAAACAAATCCACTGTAAAAGTCTACATTAGGACTTACTCCCTTATAAATCTTTCTCTTTTCTGCAATAATCTTAGGCGCAAGCTCTTCAACAAGAGAATAAAGCTTGAAATCAGCTTCATGATGTTTTTCAACTGCAAGAGAAGACACAAAACTTTTGAAAATCTTTGCACGAGGATCAGATAGTGTATAAACTGCATGTCCCATTCCGTAAATAAGTCCTTTTTTATCAAAGGCTTCTTTACAGAGCAATTTTTCAAGATAAGCTCTCACCTGTTCCGGATCGGTTGTATCTTCTACATGCTTTTTAAGGTCATCCATCATTTCCACAACTTTAATATTTGCGCCGCCGTGCTTTGGTCCCTTAAGTGAAGATAAAGCTGCCGCCATAACTGAATATGTATCAGAACCGGCTGATGTTACAACATGAGTTGTAAAAGTAGAATTGTTTCCGCCGCCGTGTTCCATATGAAGCATAAGCGCAACGTCAAGCACCTGAGCTTCAAGAGCTGTATATTTCATATCCGGACGAAGCATTCTTAAAATGTTTTCAGCAGCAGACAATGACGGATCAGGACGGTGGATATACATACTGTCATCACATTCATAATGATTATATGCATGATAGCCGTAAACTGCCAGCATAGGCATTACGCTTGTAAGCATAAGACATTGTCTTAATACATTTTCAAGAGAAGTATCAACAGCATTGTTATCATAAGAAGCAAGAGTAAGAATACTTCTTGTAAGGGTATTCATAACGTCCTTGCTTGAAGCTTTCATTATTACATCACGTACAAAATTTGTAGGCAAGACTCTTAAACTGCCAAGAACACCGCAAAATTCCTCAAGATCCTTTTCATTTGGAAGTGAACCGAAAATCAACAGATAAGCAGTTTCCTCAAAACCGAATCTTTTTCCGGAAACAACGCCCTTAACGAGATCATTTATATTATATCCCCTGTATTTAAGACAGCCGTCTGCCGGAATTTTTTCCCCGTTTTCATATTGATAGGCTTCTATACTTGATATAGAAGTAAGTCCCGCAAGCACACCTGAACCATTTTTATCACGAAGACCACGCTTTACATTATATTCACTATAAAGTTCAGGATTTATAGAACCATTTTCAACACATTTTCCTGCGTTTCTTTTTATAAAATCGTTCGTTTCTGTAATTCTTTTCACCATACTGCACCTTCTTATTTTTTAATATTTTTATTTTATCATACCACAATAATTGATATTTGTCAACAGTTGACTTTTTGATTTTATTGTATTATAATATTTCTGCAATGATAAAAGGAAATAAATTAAGGGGTTTATTATGAACGATTCTGATAAAGAAAGTCTTATTGGAAATTTACTTAAGCTTTTGCCGAGCTATAATCACTGCTTTCACAATTTTTCATATATAAGGAGTCTTGACCTTACTAAAACTCAATTGAAAGTGCTTATTATACTTAAACAGCACGGCGATATGTCTATGAGCAAGCTTGCTGATCTGCTTAGTACTTCACGAGAACAGACAACAAGAGCCGTATCTCCTCTGGCAGACAGAGATTACATAATCCGGCTGACAAACGAAAAGAACCGACGGATTCTTAACGTCGCCATTACTCAAAGCGGTCTGGATTTTCTCCAAAATTTAAGAAAAAATTATGCTGTGCAGCTTCTGGAATCAATTGAAATGCTTTCGGAAAAAGAAATAAATGATTTTATAAAATCACTTAATATTATAATAAATACTCTTGAAAAAATAGCGGTTAAGATGGAATGAATTATCATTCCATCTTGTTTTCTATTGACTTTTTTATCTTACCCGGATATAATTAAAGTATAATGAAAAGGTGGTAATATTATGATTTTAAAAAAATTGATTTCAGCAATTGCTTCGGCTGCTGTAATGCTTAGCTGTACCGTATTTCCGGCTGACGCACAAAATAATGAAACAGAAAAACTTAGAGTTATGCCATTGGGAGATTCTATTACAGACGGTTTCTGGCTACAAGGAGGATACCGTACAACCTTATGTGAACTTCTCGAAAAAAACGGATACTCAGACAAGATTGACTTGGTAGGACCAAACTGGGGAGGAAACTGCTATGATCCAAATCATGCCGGATACAGCGGATATTCCATCGATAATATTGAACAGAGTCAGTCAATTTCCGGCGCAAGAATAGGCATCTCCAGTTTTATAGACTGGCTGCTTGAATCATATCCAGCTGATGTTGTTATGCTCCAGATAGGTACTAATGATATTCTGAGTTATTATGATCTTGATAATATCGGTTCTCGTCTTGAAAACCTTGCTAATATGATCCTTAATGATATAGGCAGTGACGCAAAGCTTTATATAGCTACCATTCCGTGCATGGACGCTGAGAACACATTATACATTAATGAGTATTACTTTACTCCCGAATCCATGGACGAAATTGTAGATAAATATAATTTACAGATAAAGGAAATAGTGACAAAACTTAAAGCTGAGGGAAAAAATGTTGAACTTGCAGATATAAATAGTATTCTCGGTAAAAGTGATCTTTATGACGGTGTTCATCCTAACGCTGAAGGATATGAAAAAATGGGAAACTATTGGTACTCTATTCTTGAGTCCTATTTAAACGATACACCTGACAAGGATGAACCTGTTCTCGGAGACGCTGATTCAAATCAGACCGTAGAAATCAATGACCTTGTACTTTTAGGACGTTATCTCACTAATCAAGCTGAGATCACTGAAATTAATTATCAGAACAGCGACCTGAATAATGATTCAGAAATTAATATATTTGATTATATTTTACTAAAGAAAATTCTTTTAAACATTAATAACGATTAAAATTATTTTTACTAACAATAAAACCTGCGTTATCTTTACGCAGGTTTTATTTATATACATAATCAATAATGTTCCTTACGGCGCTGTTTTCTTAATAATGACCTTTTTTCAGCCGCAGCCCATTCTGCCTTTTCCTCTTCCGTTTCAAGAATAAGACGAGGTACTACCGTAGGATTTTCATTTTCATCCAAAGCAACCATAACAAGATATGCTGTATTTATAAGCTGTCTGGAACCATTAAGATTCTCAACATATGTTTTAGTGCACACTTCCATTGATGTACGGCTTACATATGTTACATATCCGCAGATAATAATCGTATCATTTGCACGTGCCGGCGCCTGAAAAGTAAGGGTATCTACAACAGCCGTAGTAACATTACGTCCGGAATGTCTTCTTGCAACAACAGCCGCAACAATATCAATCCATTCCATTAGCTGCCCCCCGAATAATCGGTTATAGCCATTTATATTCGCCTGCGTCAGAACCTGCACTTGTTCAGAATATGAATCCTTTACTCTTTTATCCATTTAAATTTCTTCCTTCTGATTCATGTATTTTGCAATCCAGCTCTGAGCGTAAGAACAGGACGCAGTTATCTTGCCTCCCTGAGCCTTTATTTGCTTTACCGCAAGTTCAACAAGCTTTCCAGCAACGCCCTTCCCTCTTAGAGAAGTATCTACAAAAGTATGATTTATATTGAATATTCCGCATTCTACTTCCGGAAAAGTAACCTCTGCTATTATGCTGCCATCTGAATCCTTGCTGTAAATTCTGTTTTTCTCTGTTATATATTCCATCACAACCCCTCCCTTTCCACAAAAATTATACCACAAAAATCATCAGAATACAATTCTTTTTTAGAGTTTGCTGATTGTAAATGTATTTACATAATACAGTACTATATATAAAGACCGCCGGTAATAATACTGACGGTCTTTATACTAAAAGATTAAGTATTTAAAAGCTTTCTTTTCATTATAACCAAATCAAAAACATTAACCGTACCATTTTCATCCAAATCACCAGCAGCTAAGCTTTTTATGTTTCCTAATTTCACCAGACCATCTTGCAGCATTACAACATCATCAGATGACACTGTACCATCAAAATTCACATCACCTTTAATATTATCAGGATTATGACTCAAAGGCTGAACATCATAATTTAATACTATATCATAAAGTTCAATCAAAAATTTATAGTTTTGAACAACAGTATCAGGTACATAAAATATTATTTTCTGCTCACAGCCATCAAAATTACCGGAATAATAATAATCTAAAAAATTAGTCGGTGAAGGTTTTTCTCTTAAAAATGTTACTGATTCAAGTGCTGAACATTTACAAAAAGCCCCAAAAGCTTCTGTAACATTTTCAGGAATCACGACTTTTTCAAGATTTTCATTAAAGGCAAAAGCTAAGGATCCAATAGATACTAGACTTTCAGGAAGCTTTATAGTTTTAAAAGAACAGCCATAAAACGCTTCAACGCCTATTTCAGTAAGGCTTTCTGGGAAATTAATTTTTTTAGATTAATACAATTTTTAAATGCTTTGTCTTCTATTCTTGTAATCCCGTCCGGTAAATTAAACACTTCATCACAATTGCCAACCGGATAAAAACATAATGTTTTCAAATTCTTATCATAAATTACTCCATTTACCGAACAATAATTTTTATTGTTCCCGTCAACAGAATATGAAGTTATATTCGGACAATTTTTAATATAAATTTTTGATACTCCTGACGGTATAGAAATGGAATTTAAAGCTGGAAGTAATATAGTTACATATAACTTTTTTAGTGCAGATTGCATATTTTTCCTCACGTACGTTATTTTTATTTTATATTTTAATATAATCTTATAATATTTTACAAATAAAGTAAAGAGTCAAAAATATAATTTTTTTAAAAAACTTAATGTTTATTTCTCCTTGACAAAAAGCTATTTATCTGCTAAAATATAAAGTAGTTCACATTGTAAACTACTTTATATTTAATTAAAGGAGGCATTTAAAATTCTATGGACGAATTTGACTGGACTGATATGATGGAAAAAATGCAGGACATTCGTCTTTTTTCCAGTTTTCATGTAAGGCGCATGAAAAAAGGAGGACTCACATCCTCACAAGAAATTGCCATACTTTCTCATATAGTCTTTTCTAAAGAACCCTTAACGCCTATGGAGTTAACTGTTCTTACAGGACTTAGCAAATCGGCAGTAAGCCGTTTGATTGAAAGATTAGAAAAAAAAGAATTTCTAACCAAGAAATACAGCGCTGATGATAAACGCAGCTATACTGTACAAAACACAGTCAAAGGCAATCAGGAGCTTGACAAAACATATCGGTTCTATCTTGAACCTATTTATAAATTAAGACGTACTTTAGGAGAAGAACGCTTTGCTTCTTTAATTTCACAAATAAAAGAAGCTAATCAATTAATACAGAAAGGAAAATGAAAATGACATTTTATCAGGAGCTTCAACTTAGTCAAGCTGGTTCTAAAGAATATATAGCCAGTTTTAAGGATCCAAAAGAGAAAAGAAAACATATTTATATATATTTATTTAAAATTATTCTCAATGTTGCTTTCTGTACAGCTTTTATAACAGCTTTCAGCATAATATTTGGTAAAAGCAATAGTCTTGCAGGGCTTGCCGTACTCCTCAGTATTATGGCTTTCCGCTTTTCTGATTTCGGTATTCAAACATCTCACGCCGTTTTCTGCGTGTTCGCTGTTTTCGGAATCCTTGCTGCCGGACCAAAGCTTACTAACATTGTTCCCGTTGGATGGGCTTTCCTCATAAATTTAATATGCATTTTTCTGCTAATGCTTCTGGGAAGTCACAATGTAATGATGTTTAACCACTCAACATTAGTACTGTCCTATCTTCTGCTTCAGGGCTATGACGTAAGTGGAAAAGATTATAAAATGCGGCTTGCAGGTCTTTTAGCAGGAGCAGTTATAACAGCAATTATATTATTTAAAAATCATAGAAAAATAACCTATAAACGCAGTTTAAAAAATATATTCCAGGAATTTAATTTTTCCTCTACCAGAACAAGATGGCAAATTTTACTTGCCCTCGGCGTTTCCAGCGTAATGCTGATTGCCTCAGCGATCGGAGTACCTAAAGCATATTGGATGGGCATTGCCGCAATGTCTGTAACCATGCCGTTTAGAAACGATATTGCCGAGCGTGCAAAGTTTAGAGGCATCGGTAATATCGCCGGAAGTTTTCTTTTTATATTGGTTTATCTGTTTCTTCCAGAAAGCTGCCTTCCCTATCTTGGAATTATAGGAGGAATTGGAACAGGTCTTTCCGTACACTACGGATGGCAGACTACATTTAACTCATTCAGCGCTCTTTCAATTGCAGTTCCTGTTCTGGGAATAAAGTATGCTATTTTATTCAGAATTTTTAATAATATATTCAGTTCTCTATATATACTGCTGTTTGAAAGAATATTTTATCCTACTTTATCCGTTATCAGCAATCAATTTAATAAACTTCTGTTAAGAAAAAGCTCTGATTGAAATATAAATTTCAAGCACAAAGGCAGTACCAGAATAATATTTCTGGTACTGCCTTTTATTTTTATACTACTGAATAATCTTTTCAGGAGGCTGAGGCGACATCAGCTTTTCCCTGAGCTTCGATAAAACCGATTGTTTATTAGGTTCACTTCCCTCAGTTTTCCATCTCTCCTGACCTTCCTCGGTATCCAGTACTCCGATAGCGGCTTTTTTAAGACCTTCAGATAATCTTCCGGTGCACCAGGCTGTTTCCGCCAGTGCAAGAACTACAATTGGACCGTCTTCCCTGTCATCAAGTTCTTCGCTAAAATACTTAACAACCGAAGCTTCAGCCTCATCGCTGCTCATATCTTCCCTGAGACAATTCATATAATATTCCTTTACATCACATGCCATATCATCTGAATATAGTTCTGTTCCCCAAGTATCCATTATTCTTATCCTCCTGCAAATGTTTCTCTATTCATTCAGAATACTCACATTAATGAGCATAGTTTACTGCTTTTCTGCATTCCCCTCATCTACTTTTTCTCCTTGACTGATTATTATCAGTATAGCTATCGCCATTTGCGTCAGCGCTGTCATAATAGATGTCTTCAATGAAAAAGGATATACAACACAACTTAAAATTGAGACTATTCCAGTCATGGAAATACCTATACGCCTGTTTCGTTTTTTCTGTTCCTGATCAAGAGGTTTATTTTCATTTTCAACAGGTGCATAATACCAAACAGTCATAAATGACAATACCAGAAACATAATATGATTTACCATCGTATAAGTATTTGTAAAGATTGCTAAACGAGTAAAACTGAACACAATTGCTGTAACAATACTAAAAGTAAGATTGCATCTGAAATAAGATCTTGCATGATATCCACCTGTAAACTGCCGTATAGCTACAAACATTACATAATAAACAATTGATAAAAGAAACATCCGAAAAATTATTCCTATAAATATAGTTATAATGAATCCTAAAAGAGTAGAACAAATAGTTTCAAAACCATACTTATAAATTTCAAAATCTTCATATTCGATAATATTTTTTCGGCATAAAAAAAGCGATATTTTTTTACAAATTTTTGAAATCATTTTCCTCACCCTTTGTAAATAATATCGCTTAATTCGACAAAAGTCAACAATTTGTTCCCCAAATGCAAATTTTGTTCCCCAATTACATTAAAGTACTTCTTTAAGCAGCGTGCATACACAAAATTCGCCATTTTCTTCAAAAATTTCAATCATCCCCTGATGCTTTTCAACTATATCAAATATGGATTTCATTCCCCATCCATGTTCATTTTTTCCAGTCTTTATAGTTTTAAGGCTCTTATTCCATTCAAGAACCGAATCAACAATAGTGTTTTTAATTAACAATTGATAGTATGCATTATTTTTCGTTATTGACAGCACTATTCGGGATGCAGCATCATTTTTACAGCAGGCTTCAATTGCATTGTCCAACAAATTGGATAAAATAATACTTATATCAAATTCAAGGCTTTCCGGTATCTGTACAACCATTTTAAAGGACGTTGCAATACCCTTATCATGGGCGTCACTGAATTTTGAATTTAATACGGCATTAATCACTGAACTTGAACATTCTATATGAGTTTGAATATTGCCAATTTTCCTTTTCTTCAATTGTTCAGCATAGTGCAGAGCGTCTTCTCTCTTATTCTGCTGAATCATTCTTGCAATACAATCGATACTGTTTTTAAAATCATGCCTAAGCACACATATTTCCTGATACTGGTGCTCAAGCTGTCTCATTTCATTCTGCTGCTGTGCAAGCTGGATTTGTAAAAGCTCCTTTTCACGTTCCTTCTGACTGGAAATATTTATTTTCTTCATAAATATAAAAATAATTACATCCAGAGAAGAAAGCAAAATCGTTGATGCAAGATATATATAATCGCTGATTTTTTCATTAAGCATAATCAAATACATAGCAAGTCCAATCAGCAGCGTCATTAAAAATACTGAAATTATAATAATCCATTCATTTAAGTTAAAATAATGCTTTTCCTTTTTACGTCCCCATAAAATTAATTGTACAGCCGCAAAATAAAGCAGTTTTGTAATAAACAGACATACTATACGAGTGATATTCTGTGATACTGTAAGCTCAGATATTTCAGAATTTGAAATTACGCTTATCAGCGCCAACGTTGGAAAATTTATTGCATAAACCAATATATAACTTGTAATTGATAAAAAGATTTTCTCAAAGTAATTGCCGTTTAAGAATATTACTGCGAATACAATTTCTGTTGCCAGACAACTTATTACCATAAAAGTTTCATTTTTTATCCAAAACGTACCCAGCAAATCTGATACCGTAAGAAAAAAGAAAAAGGACATTTGTTTTAACCGGTAAAGATTTTCCTCCTTTAAACCGAAATATTTAATAAGTAAATGTGCTGCAAGATAACTTTCTGCTAAAACTGCAATTATTTCAGCAATTGTACAAATCATAATTTTCCCCTTTCCCTTGCTATTTTCTGATAAGCTTTTTTAACTGCATCAATTCTTCCTCTGCTCATTGCAAGCGACTGTCCGTCTTTTAAAATTACAGAATAATTTTTCAGTTCATAAATATATTCGCAGTTTACCAGAAAAGTTCTGTGGATACGTATATATCCATATTGACTTAAGGGTTCTTCCAGGGAATCCATTGTATATGTATGAGTTGCAAGCTTGCTTGTAATCTTATTTTCCTTTACATAAAATATATCATGACGTGAAGCGTAAAAATACCATATATTAAATAGATTCTCTGTTGCTTTTTTCTTGCATTCCAAATCAAATGTCATTTGGCTTGACTTTAGCCACTGTTCCTGACAATAAGATGAAACCATTTCTTCAGTATCAGAATTAAGCATATCCTTTCTGATAAAACGATATGCTGCATACCTAAATGTTTCAAAAACAAAGTTGTCATGATTTGATACAAATACCAATTTTAAACTCTGATTCATTTTTCTTATTTCATTAGCTAAATCGATACCAGTTATTTCAGGCATATCAATATCAAGGAAAACCCAATTATATTGTTTATCCTGCTGAACACCCCGAAAATAAAAAGCGTCCGTATATGTATCAATACTGCATTCTATGCCATGTTCATTAAATAATTTTTTCAATATATTTTTATATTCAATCACAAATGATTCGTCATCATCCACAACTGCAATTTTTAACATTCAACCACCCCGTTTTTAAGACTAAGCATATTTTACCACAAAATGTTCCTATTTTCAACCAAAACCATTATTTTAATTGAAGAATACACCGAAATAGCCAAAAATTTAAATTAAAAAAACAATAAAACATGAACATTGATGAAACAAAAAGCAGAGAATCATTGATTCTCTGCTTTTAAATCTTTATTTTTATGATACTATCCTGCCTTAAAATTATAGACAGGTTTAATCTGATTTATTACTTCTGCTGTAGGTCCGATTTGCGATAGAATATCATTCATGCTTTTATAAGCCATAGGGCATTCATCCAGCGTATCTGCATTGACCGTTGAGGAATATATTCCGTTCATCTCCTTTTTATATGCACTTAACGTATAATTATTTTTTACTTCACTTCTGCTCATTAGTCGCCCTGCTCCATGGGGAGCTGAACAGTTCCAGTCATTATTTCCCAATCCCCTGCAAATCAAGGCTCCGTCACGCATATTAATAGGAATTAATAATATTTCTCCCTTTTGGGCAGAAACAGCCCCCTTACGCAAAATATTATTTTTTAAATCAATATAGTTATGGATGGTTGTAAATCTATAATCTTCCTTTAACTTGCAGCCTTTTAGGATAGTATCCGCAATTGTCCTTCTGTTCCAAAGGGCAAATTCCTGCAATATTTCCATATCATGCAGATAATCCTCCATTAACTGCCCTTTACAATAAGCAAGCTCATATGGAATTTCCTGCTGACTGCCCAATTCTTTAAAGGCTGAGTCTTGATAATATTGAGCTGCCTGAAGCCCTATATGACGGCTGCCGGAATGTACCGTAAGATACAGATTATCATCCTGATCTTTGTCAATTTCAATGAAATGGTTGCCGCCTCCCAGAGTTCCAAGACTCAGTTTTCCTCGCTGTAAATTCAAGAAATCCTTACATCTGAGTTCCTCCAAACGTGTTTGAGCCAAATACTTATGCGCTTTATCACGAATGGCAAATCCCGCAGGAATATTTTTATGAATGAAGCTGTCCAATTCAGGCAGATTAACTCTTTTATTTTGCAGCTTTATAGTTTCCATACCACAGCCAATGTCTACCCCTACAAGATTGGGTACAATTTTATCTGTGATTGTCATGGTTGTTCCTATTGTACATCCCGCACCAGCATGTACGTCAGGCATAATTCTTATTTTACTGTCACTTACAAAGCTCTGATCCAGTAATTTTTTTATCTGCCCTTGGGCGCTGTCCTCAATAAAATCTGAGTATATTGCTGCAAAATTATATTTTCCCTTTAGTAAAATCATATTAACTCCTTTATTCTGTTATAAGCCACATTATGTTTTTCTGTTAGGTTGTATTTTTTAACCCTCATCGCCTTATTTAAATGTATTTACATTTTACACTTAATCGTAAGATTTGTCAAGTTCTTATTGCACCATTTTCGACTTTTTAATTATTGCTAATATTTGAATATTATTAATATATTTTTAACAGTATATAAATTATTCATGAATAATTTATATACTTATTATTAAAAGTATTGCAATATTATTAAGAGATTGTATAATATTTATGTAATCATTATTATAATAATTAAAATGTGAGGAAACTAAATATGAAAAATGTACTAAAAAACATACAGATATTTATTTTGATATGTATGTTATTATGCTCCCCCACAGCAAGCGTTTACGCAGACTAATTAAACAATAACTTTTCATAAGATCAAATTGAATTATGCAATATTGACGATTTATCGGATGATGAATTTTATATGAATTCTGTTATTGTTATTCTGAAAAAAGAGTATAGCGGTCCGGACAGTAAAATCAATAAAAATATTTTCAGATGTGTTGAAAATAAAAAGGTAGATAATTTGTCAACATCAGAAGAAAGCAACAAAGAACATTACCGTTGGTTCAAAAGATGTCTTAGCTGCCAATAACGAATCTAATCAATATACACATGAAGACATTAAGTATAATATGTGGATAAATCCTAATCCAACCACATCTGAGCTTCACGGATACAATTTTAACAGTTCTACCGGAAGTGTTTATGCAAATGACGGAAACGGTCACGGTACCTTAACAGCAGGAATAATCGGCGCAGACACTTCAAGCGCTGCTCCTGTTGTACTTGGAACAGCCGCACTATCACATCCGTTGCTCCTAATTATGAATGGTATCAGGTCAAAACTGCAATTCTTAATAATGTTGATGTTTTGCCTGATCTTTCCGGAAAAGTAAGCACCCGCGGACGTATTAATGCATACAAAGCATTAAAAGCAGTTACAGCAGAAAGCGGTACATATTATATTCGAAATGCCAATAGTAATTTATATCTTGATGCAGAAGCTTCTGCTTACACTGATTTGATACAACACGCATTTATGGGCAGAAATATTACCGTCTTCAAGAACCCATTTATGACTTGCACTGCCTGTAAGGCTGCTCCAGCCAATACTTTCGGTAGATGTACTTGCATTATTAACATCAAGAGCTTTCAAGCTACTACCGTCCTTTTTTAGTATATAATATGTTCCGTCAGTATTTTTAGAAAAATATACATTTGACTTTGCTCCCAAAACAGCTTTTTGAAAGTTGGGTTTAACAGATGATCCTGTTGTCAAATATTTATTATTTTACACGCACAGGTTTAAAGATGAATCTTAAGTTTTATGACCAATGAGGCAATCATTTTTCTATCTATAGTGATGTATATCCGCCAGATAATCCTAATTTTATTGTTGATACATCCGAATTTGATAATTCAAAAGCAGGAACCTATAATATATGCATAGTATATAATCTAGACAATATGTATTATCCCCATATGACATTTTTTAAAGTAACAGTTAACGATCCAAGTTCTGCTACAACTACTACATCTGCAAGCTCGACTGAAAATATAACTACAACAACAGTTACCACCACAATATCAGGCGAAACTAATAATAATACAGAAATGCCAACAATACCAATAACTAACGACGTAGAAGGTAATGTTTCCACTGAAACTTCAACCGTTCCTTCCACAACAACCACCGTAACGGAAACCAACAGCATGGAAATAACTCTGCCTGAAACCGGACATTCAAAATGGTATTAGGATACACCCAATTTCTGATTAAAGGCGGTGAGGATATGCAAATAAAAAAGAACAAAAAAATTCTATTTTTAACTGGAGTAATAATTTTTGCAATCGGCTTTGGGATACTTTCTGTTTTTGGGTATAAACGCATAAGCCGTGAACTATATAATTGTATTGATGGAGTTACCAAAGGCTGTATTTTGCCAGTGGGCAAAATTTTAGGAGAATCAGCGGCGCTTTTTTGCACCTCAGGATTAGCTTTGTAATACTGTTGATTTTATATTTTCTCCATTATATGCAATTATTTCAGGTGTTTCACATATATGCGTTAGTAGCTTTATCAATTGTCGAAATGTAACCATTTAATAAATTTATTTCTGACTGACAATTATATGCCCAGCAACCATAATATGCACTGCTTCCATATTCAAAATACTTAGGTACAAGTTGATCAGTTTCTTCTTTTGCTGCGTGAGCCGCTGCCTCTTTTTTATGAATTATACTAATACATAAAACAAAAATCCGGTCATAAAGACCGGATTTTTACCTTAATCTAATTATATAATCTAAATTGATTACTGATTACCAAGATCCTCATAAGGAATAAGTTCTGCAAGATAGTTAATTAACTTAGCAGCATCTGACAAATCAATGTAATCATCGAATTCACAGTTTGCATTGATAAGACCCTGTTCAGTAACTTCAGGAATATTAGACTTTACATCAAGGAGATACATATTCAGAGCAACAATATCATTTACTTCAACTTCGTTGTTGCAGTCAACATCGCCCCACTTTGTAGCTGGCTTGCTTGTATCAATTGTAGGACTATCTGGATCAGTTGTTGCTTCTGGCTTAATATTTACTGTAACAGTAGCTGTCTTGTCGCCAACCTTAACTGTAACGATAACTGGTTCCTTAGATTCGCCTACAGCCTTAATTGTATTACCACTAACTTCAACTGCATCGCTGCTTGATGTCATGGAATCAATTGTAACTGTTTCGTTTCCAAGCTTAGCTGTAATTGTTGCAGATTCACCAACTTCAAGATCAACCTTAGAAGGTGTAACTGTAAGCTTATCAGAAACCTCAGCTGAAACATTTGGAGCTTCATCCTGGAGGTAAGAAACCATCCAAACGAGAGGAGCATTCCAGTTAATTGTAACTTCGTTTACAGACCATGCTTCGATTGAATCAACGTAGCAACGCTGTGGTGCAAGAGTACCTCTCTTGAATCCAAGACCGCCAATATATGGATCCTGCATACCTGAACCAGGACCACCTGAAAGTGCACCATCCGGAGCCATTGGGAATTCTGGATCAAGTTCGTTGGACCAAAGTCTGTGGTGAGGTCTGCTCAGTGAGTAGCTGCCGTAACCAGATACATAAGAGAATGAGAGTGGGTTACGTCCGAAGATGTAGTCCATAGCTGTTGAAGCACCATCTAAGTACTTCTTATCCTTAGTTGCATCATATGCATAAGCCATTACGATAGCATTGTTAACAACGAATGAGTTTGAACCCCATTCATAACCTGTTACATCAATACCTTCACCGATATTTACTGAATCCTGGAAAGTTGCAGATTCATAAGGAATACCGTAACCTTCTGAATTTTCCTTATCGATGTAAGCATCAGCTGCAGAAGTAAGAGTAGATTCAATCTTTTCGATTTCATCAGCTGCAAGTGAAAGGTTATCCTTATTCAGATAAAGTGTGAGTGAACCAAGTGAAGCAGTATTACCCCAGTTGAATGAACCGAAGGAACCGTTGTTTTCACCGCCCTCGACCTTTGTAACAACTTCAAAAGCACCGCTGTACTTCTTAAGGTCATTGTAATATGTTGAATCGCCTGTTGCAGCATAAAGTTCACAAGCTGCCCAGTATGCGTCATCCTCTACATTTGTATCGCCGTAAGCACCGCCGCCGATAGCCTGATCCATAGGTGCATAAAGTGACTTCTTATTGGACTTTTCTGCATCTGTGTATGGATAGTAGTTCTTCAGATATGCAGCATAGCTTTCCTTAGCAAGCTTGAGGCACTTATCAGAGAATTCCTTATCATAGTCTTCCCAGAGACGTGCTGCCTGTGCTGCAGATGCTACAAAGTTAAGAGTAGCTGCAAATGACGGTGGCTTAACAATACGAGTTGTGCCCCATTCATTTTCATATGTGTCAGGCTTTACAGCAAGACCAGTCCACTTATGGTCATGAAGCTTGTGGTAAACAAGACCAGCCTTGTCGCCCCAGTAAGGATCTGAAGACTGAACTATCATCTTTTCCATCCACTCAACTTCGTATCTTGCTTCATTAAGAATATCTGGTGCACCATCGCTTGATTCATTCCCTGGAAGCTTAGCAATAGTCTTACCGTCATCCCACTTATCTGCCTTATCGTTCTTCTTTTCTACTTCATAGATATTCTGAAGTGTCCAAACAGAGATACCGCCGTTAACTACGTATTTACCGTGGTCACCAGCATCATACCAACCGCCTGTACCGTCAATCTGCTTTGTCTTATCACCATCAAATTCACCTGCATAGGATTTTACCCATTCAGACTGAACATAAGCCATATCTGGATCATGACCCTTTGTATGTGCAAGAGCTGACTTATCGCCGGATGTAATCATATCAGCTGAAATATTGATACCTGAACGGTTCTGATAGTAATAGTTCATAGCATCAGCAAGAAGATTATGTTCAGTTCCGCCATAAATGTCATCGCTGATTTCGAATGGGAAACTTACATATTCTCCGCACTTAATTGAATAAGTACCAGGTGTTGTAAATTCGCTGAAATCAATGATATGAACATTATCGCCTGAAGCCTCATCGTTACCTGATGGAATTGTGTCGCCGGACCAAACTGCCTTACCGCTTTCATCAAGAATCTCATACTGAAGAGCTGTATCAGGCAATGTAATTGTTGTCTGATCATCCTTAGCACCGCCAGCATTGTCACCAAGTGTAGCCTTCTTAGAAAGCTTTGTGTAGTAACCAACCTGGTTTACAGAAATAAAGTTATTTTCAAGACCGCTGTTATCACGGTTGATAACGCCAAAGTCATCGCTTGGATCCCAGTTACATGTATCCTTTGAATATGAATCAGGACAAGAAGTACATTCAAGAATCATATTATCAAATGTAATTTCTGTTCCTTCCGGGAAACAATCCTGACCGTACATACCAGTTACAGAACCGCCGCCGCCGTAATGGAATGCCCATTCAGCTACCGGTACATCCTTAATTGCTGTGAAAGTACCATCATAAGTATAAGGCTGATTTGCCTGAATCTGTACAGTATTCCAGCCCTGATCAATACCATTTTCACAGCCTACATTATTATGCCATACAAGATTATCATTTCCGCCCTTAAGATCTGTAATATGTGTATTAAACTGACCTGAGCTTGTAGCTGTTACTGTGTAGCTGATATGATACTTATGACCCTTCTGAATCTTAAGCTTTCTGTGTCTGAACTGAAGATCCCATCTGTCTTCACCTCCACGCGTTTCTCCGCCCGGATTAACAATCTTTACTGTATAAGCGCCATTTTCAATAGCAAATGTCTGCTTAGCCGGGTTTGTTTCACATGTATGCCATGGAAGACCCTTCTTATTAAATGAAGTTTCACCGACACACATGCCAGCAGATACACTCATAGGAGCGAATGTTGCCGCTGTTGTTGAAAGCATTGCAGCTGCCATAAGACTTGCTGTAACTGCTTTTACTAATTTTTTCTGCATTCTTATATACCCTCCCAAAAAATATAAATAATACAAATAACGGTAATTACCGTCTACTAAATATAAGCCGATTTTGTTCAATCGAGCTTATCGTTCACTAACAACCCGTCATGAACAAAGAAAATTTTCAGTTTGTGATATGTACGTTCACAAAACTCACAATTAATTTTCATTCATATTATAATATATTTACTGAAAAATGTAAAGCTTTTTTGTTATTTTTGTATGATTGTATGAAGTCTAAAAAAATTCTTTGTGCACATTGACAATAAAAACTGCTCTGTAATTTTACAGAGCAGTAATCATTCTTATTTTTGCAAATTTCATATATTTAATTAACACACAATTTACATTTTATGGAAATTACTCAGCACCCAAATCTGTATCCGGCACCAGTTCAGCAAGATAATTTATAAGCTTTGCACTGTCGGACAGATCAATTAATCCATCCTTTTCAACGTCAGCATTTGCAAGCCCCTGTTCTGTAAGCATAGGTACATTAGACTGTATATCAAGCAGATACATATTTAATGCCACGACATCGTTAACCTCAATTTCTCCGTTGCAGTCAACATCTCCGTAAAGAGAAGCTTCAACATTACTTGGATCAGTTTCCGGTTCTGACGGATTCGTAACGGGTTCTGTTTCTGGTTCTGTAACCGGTTCTGTCGGCTCTATATCCTCAGCATATGGCTCTTTACCCCAGATAAGTTTTCCGTTGTCATACATTGTAATTTTATCAGTTACAACAAGATCCTGTGCCTTAAGTCCTTCAAAGGAATAATCGTTTTCTGCATTCCAGAAATTTGTAGCGTCAGGAACTGAAATTCTAAACTGTACTTCACCCTGATGTTCAGACTGTCCTGTCGGAACAATATAAGTGCCGTCTGCATATGCAATCTCAACATAATAAATATTATCGCCATAATGAACTGGCTTTGAAATTGTACAATTCTGGAATTCATCCATACCAATTCTTACGGAAACATCATCAACAGTATAACCAGCTTCAAACAGTTCAGTAAAGTCCATGAAGTATCTGTATGACAGTTTTTCTATTGCTCTTGCCGGCCATGCGCTGTGATTAGTAGCCTGAACTTTGAGTTCAGTAAAAGTATTGCTTGACTGATTTATACAAGCTTCAATATAAAATTCATCCCACTTAGGTGTTTCTGTCGGAGGAAAATCAGGATCAGAAGTACCGCCGTTTTTCTCTATAAGGCCGCAGAGAGCAGCAGTATATCCGGCATTATAGTCAATTGCAACCTCTGAATTTTCATATGAGCTAACAACATCATTATATTTGCCGTCCTGATTCGGACCGCCTACAAGTGCGCCGTAAAGAACATGAGCATATTCTTTTCCGTCTTCCTGACCAAGTGAACCCCAAATGTCATCCCATACACCGCTTGAAGTTCTGTGGTGCCATGACTTAGGGTACTTATCGCCCATGCCAACAACATAGCTGAAATCATTATCATTATCACCTAAACAATAGTCAACCTGTTTTTTTGCAAATGCCATATATCTGTCATATAAAGCTGTATCATCAGCAAAAAGCCTGTCGCTCGCAACCATCGCTAAGAATGAAGTTGTAGTTGCATGTCTGAGCGATCCCCAGTTAAATAGCCATGCAAGACCATCAGATGTATATTTAACCTGCTTGCCCCCTGCACCTATTGTCCAGTAATCAAGATGCTTAGCAACATGGTTTTTCCACTGATTTTCGCCTGTATTGATTGCATAAAGGAGCATACCGCCCTGCATCATATCATCCCAGCAAAGACCCCATGTATACTTCATATCAGTTGACTGATCTTCTTTACCAAGGTAAGGAATATAGCTTTCGGCTTTGTCAAGATAACTCTGTTCACCAGTTGCCATATACAGCCAGTTGGATGCCCAGAAAAGGTCATCATAGAATGTACTTGATTTATAATATGGTTCCTGCGCTGCAAGTCCCTCATCATTTCTTGAAGTATCGCCTATTTCAAAACAGTTTATAGCATGTTCCAGATAATAATCAGCCTTTGCGCTGTCCTCGTCCTTGAAAACAAGATAACCAACTGCAAGAGCCGCAGCCATCTGACTGGTCATGCTTGAAGCCTTTGTTGTAAAGTAAGGTCTTTCAGTAAAGTCAGTTTTAGAGAAGAATTTGTTTTCATAAACTTCAGCAGAGCCCCACCAAACGTGGTCAAAAGCGCCGTCACCTATCATATAAACAACTTCATCGCCGAGATCACATCGTGCAATATAGTCAAGCGCCCAGTCAAGATTATTAAGGTACTGTTCATATAAACCGCTCTTTTTTACACCATCCTTGTATTCAAGCATACCCCATCCAAGCATTGCTGCTGAGTATGAATTTGTAAGCGTAAACTTAAGATGATCACCAGCGTCAAACCATCCGCCTGCAATATAATCAGTCAGCATAGAATCGTCACGCCATGAAACCTGATTCCATTCAGGAAGCTCTCCTGCCTGCTGAACTTCATAGAAAAACAGTGACTTCTGGAGCGCTTCACCGTAATTATAAGCAGATTCAGCGGCAGTCGCCTTATCCTTAATATTATCTATTCCGGCGGAGCCTAAAATTGCAGCCGCAGTCACCGCAGATAAAACCATTGAAACTATTTTTTTCATCAGCTTTCTCCTTTTTACACAGTTAGGAAACGCCGGTTTTAAATCCGACGTTTCCATAATTTAAATTTGCTATTAGTTATTTGCCTTTCCAAGCTCAGATTCAGGAATCATCTCAGCGAGATAATTAACAAGCTTTGCGCTGTCAGACAAATCAATTCTTCCGTCCTTTTCGACATCAGCATTAGCAAGACCCTGCTGAGAAACATTAGGAGTATTAGCGTTTGTATCAAGCAGATACATATTTAAAGCAACAATATCGTTAACTGAAATTCCACCGTCACAATCAACATCACCGTATCTGGAAGCCTCCGGCAAATTAGGATCTGTCACCGGTTCTGACGGTTCAGTCGGCGGATCTGTCACTGGTTCAGTAGGATCTGTAACCGGCTCTGTAACTGGTTCGGTTACAGGCTCTGTTATAGGTTCAGTAACTGGTTCTGTTGCCGGTTCAGTTGTAGGTTCAGTCGGTTCAGGATTTCCTCCCCAGATATTGAAGTTAAAGTTTTCATCAATTTCAGAAGCATTTTTTATAACCCTGTCAGCAACGCTTACATCACCGCCGTATTTTTCAACAAGAGGAGCAATTGCAAGTGCAAAGCATCCGTTATAGTCAAGGGCTGGTTCTGTAAACTGGTATGAATTTTCATGATCCTGATAATTTCCGCTTGAATCCGGACCGCCGATAAGCGCACCGAACAATGTATACTTCGCTTCAGTATTCTTTTCCGGATCACCTACGCCAGGGTTTGCAGCTCTGTGGTGAATATGAGTTGGCCACTTATCGCCATAACCAACTATAAAGTTGTAGCCGGTCGGATTATTACCAAGCAGATAATCCATCTGATATTTAGCAGCCTCATAATAAGAATTATCATTTGTAGCCTTTCCTATATGAGTTGCAAGCATCTGAAGAGCACAGTTATAACGTGAAGCGCCCCAACCGTTACCATTATAAGAACTTGATGACAAACCGCCCTGATTATTCATCTCAAATTTCATTTCTTCAATATAAGTATTGGTATCATATCCGCATTCTGTCAGCAATGCGGCATAACCGGACCATAACTTATCCCATGTATATTTGTCATAGTCATAGATAGAGTTATTATAACATCCGTTGCCTGTTCTCTTATATGTCGGATTGTATGATGCCGGAAGCTTTCCGTTGTTTTCGGCAAGAACACGCCACAATTCAGCAAATGCTCTTTCATCATTGGAATCATTAGAGTTCTGATACATATTTCCATAACCATCTGTTCCAGGCTGTGGATATTTATTTGCAAATACCTCAAGTGCCTTTGCATACTTCAGGCATTCTGCTGCATAATCGGGAGCCGCATCCTTGAATATAATTGAAGTTGCAGAAAGACATGATGACATCAGACCTGCTGAACAGCCGTCCGGATGAGATGAGTCTGCCCAATATGTAGTACGATTCATTTTCTGATCTTCCGGAGGAGCCCAGTTACTATGGTCTTCTCCCTCACCGGCAACCTGATAGCAATAAGCTACAACGTCATTGCCGTCAAGATATGTAACCTTCATAAAATAGTCTGCATTATTTTTAAGAATATACATTAAGTGTTCTTTGCTTCCAGTAGATTCATATGCTTCCGGATATGAATAATAAGACCATGCAAGTGATGTCATAGAAAATCCCATTGTTTTTGTAAACTTTATATGGTCGCCTGCATCGTGATAACCGCCGGATACATCTACTTTGCTTGAACCTCCGTTTGCATTCATAATAAAGCTTTTGGATGATGATGACAAGCCAACTGCGCTGTTCAGGTCAGCTTCACCGTCATACGTATGACAATTGCTTCTCCAGGTAAGAGGGTTGTCTTCCACCTCTGAGCCGCACTGGTTTGCGTCATAAAAGTAGAGTGAAAGTTTAAGCGCCTCAGCGTAATTGGAATCTGCCGCCGCTGTAATCGGAACATTAGCCACAGTACCTGCTGCAATACATGAAATCATGGTTGCAGTACCTGCTGCACAGGCAAGAAACTTTCTAAAAAAAGACTTTCTTTTCATATAATCAATCCTTTCAAATACTAAACAATTTATATTTATTATTTTATCATATTTACATAATATATTTCAATAGTTTATCACATTTTTTACATAAAATCTACAAACTGCACAAATATTGATATGAGGTTTAGTATATAAAGCAAAAGACTTATATGAAATTAGTTAAAATTAATTTCAGTCAGCGGTGAATAAATCCATAATTGTATGACCTTTTTCAACAAAAAGTCCTGTTTCAGAAGCAGTTTTTTCATTAAAACTTTTTACTCCGTTATTATCCTTACTGCTGTCATATATCATAAACGGAACTGGATCATTGGTATGAGTTTTAAGAGAAAGCGGAGTCGCATGATCCGGAGTAATGAGGACTCTGAACGCTTCTCCTGTACTTTTAAGATATTCCACAACAGGCTCTAAAACATATTTATCGATAAGTTCTATGGATTTTACTTTATTCTCGATTTCATGTCTGTGTCCGCATTCATCCGGAGCTTCAACATGAATATATACAAAGTCCTGACCATTTTCAAATTCACTTACAGCAGCAGCCGCTTTTCCTTCAAAATTTGTATCAATATAACCAGTAGCGCCGTCAACATTCACAACATTCATTCCTGAAAACTTACCAATCCCCTTTAACAGATCAACGGCGGAAATCATTGAACCCTTAAGACCATACTTTTCCTTAAAGTCAACAAGATTTGCACGTACGCCTTCACCCCAAAGCCATATACTATTAGCCGGTCTGAGTCCTTTATTTATCCTTTCAATATTTACAGGGTGATCCTTAAGCAGTTCATATGACTTTTTCATAAGCTCATAAAGCTTTTTCGCATTAGGATGTGCCGGAACATACTCTTTAATTGGCTTTCCTGTAATATCGTGAGGAGGAGTCATAGTTCCTATATCAAGCGTACCGTTATTCCAAATAAGACAGTGTCTGTAACTAACACCGCTGTAAAAGCAAAATTCATCACTGTTAAGATTTTCAGCAAGATACTTCACAAGTTCTTCAGCCTCAGCAGTGGAAATATCATCAGCGCAGTAATCAAGTATGGTCTTATCTTCATAAACCTGTTCATCTGTAAGAGTTACAAGATTACATCTCAACGAAACATCTGTATCTTTCATGTCAATTCCAATGCTTCCTGCTTCCAGCGGAGAACGCCCTGTATAACAGTCATCAGGATTATATCCGAGCACAGAAAGGTTTGCCACGTCGCTTCCTGGTTTCAATCCGTCCGCAACAGTCTTTACAAGACCTACTGACGCAGTTTCTGCTAATTTATCCATATTTGGAGTAGCCGCAGCTTCAAGAGGAGTCTTTCCTCCCAGTTCATCAACCGGATAATCAGCCATTCCATCACAGAGCATAACTAAATACTTCATAATATCTCTCCATTCAAAATAATATTCGTTTATATTGTATCACAAAGCCTTTATTTTTGCAAACTTTTTATAAAAAAGCCGGTCATAAAGACCGGCCTAATTTTATTCTTCATTCATTCCGCAGCACTTCTTGTACTTTTTACCGGAACCGCAAGGACACATATCATTATCGCCCGGCTTTTTCTTAGCCATGCGTATACTTCCTGCATTAGGAGCATCAGGCTTTGCAACCTGTTCACGCTGAGGAACAACATTCTTCTGGATTCTAACTGTAAGCAGCATTCTAACAGTATCTTCTCTGATAGATTCAATCATAGCGTTGAACATATCAGTACCCTCATATCTGTATTCAACAACAGGATTTTTCTGACCGAACGCACGCAGACCGATACCTTTTTTAAGTTCAGCCATATCGTCGATATGATTCATCCACTTTGTATCAACAACCTTGAGCAGAATTACACGTTCAAGCTCTCTAATAATATTTTCACCGAATTCTTCTTCCTTAGCAGCATAAATTTCAAGCATTCTGTCTGCAAGAACCTTAGTTATATCAGCCTTTGTGATATTTTCAAGCTCGTTATCATCATAATCAAGGTCTTCATCTCTTAACACCCAGCCCATGAAATGATCCTTAAGACCGATAAGGTTCCATTCTTCCTTATTCTCATCGTCAAGCAGATACTGGTTTACAGATTCCTCTGCAAGGGTATTCATCATGTTGAGAATGCTTCCGTGGAGATCTTCGCCGTCAAGAACCTGTGAACGCTGATTGTAAATTGTTTCACGCTGGTTGCTGAGAACATCGTCATAGTTAAGTACGTTCTTTCTTATGCTGAAGTTTCTGCCTTCAACCTTCTTCTGTGAGGATTCGATAATTTTAGTAAGCATCTTGCTTTCAATCGGCATATCCTCTTCAACATTCAGCGTATTCATCATATTTTCAAGTCTGTCTCCTGCAAATATTCGCATAAGATCATCCTCGCAGGAAAGGAAGAAACGGCTTTCACCTTCGTCACCCTGACGTCCTGAACGTCCTCTGAGCTGATTATCAATACGTCTTGACTCATGGCGCTCTGTACCGATAATGAAAAGACCGCCGGCTTCCTTAACCTTAACTGCCTTTTCCTTTACTTCAGCGTTATATTTATCATAAAGGTCCTTATAAACTGCTCTCGCTGCAAGGATTGCTTCATCCTCAGTATCTGCAAACCCAACAGCTTCGTTTATAATTTCTTCATCATACTCCATTTTTCTCATTTCGTTTTTAGCAAGGTATTCAGCATTACCACCGAGCATAATATCAGTACCTCGTCCAGCCATATTCGTAGCGATAGTAACAGCGCCGAATTTACCTGCCTGAGCAACGATTTCAGCTTCCTTAGCATGATACTTAGCGTTAAGAACCTCGTGCTTTACGCCTTTTCTCTTAAGCATAGCAGACAAAAGCTCAGATTTTTCAATTGAAACAGTACCAACAAGAACAGGCTGTCCTTTTTCATGGCATTCGATTATCTGCTTTATGATAGCATTAAATTTTCCCTTTTCTGTTCTGTAAATCTGATCATGATGATCTACACGGACAACCGGTTTATTGGTAGGAATAGCAATAACGTCAAGCTTATAGATTTCCCTGAATTCATCTTCTTCAGTCATAGCTGTACCAGTCATACCTGAAAGCTTCTTATAAAGTCTGAAAAAGTTCTGGAATGTAATAGTAGCAAGAGTTTTTGATTCATTAGCTATCTTAACGCCTTCCTTTGCTTCGATAGCCTGATGAAGTCCGTCATTAAAACGTCTGCCGAGCATAAGACGTCCGGTAAATTCGTCAACTATAATTACTTCTCCGTCTTTTACAACATAGTCTATATCGGAATGCATTACGCCGTGAGCCTTAATAGCCTGGTTTATATGGTGAAGCAGAGTCATATTCTGCTGATCCATAAGGTTTTCTATATTGAAATACTGCTCAGCCTTTTTAACGCCCTTTCTGGTGATTGTAGCTGTTTTAGCTTTTTCGTCAATAATATAGTCGGCGTCCTCATTGGCTTCATCCTGATCCTGCTTGTCGTCCATTTCAACAACGGTAGTTGAAGTTAGCATACGGGCAAATCTGTCTGCCAGATCATAAAGCTCAGTTGACTTTTCACCCTTACCGGAAATAATAAGAGGTGTTCTCGCCTCGTCAATAAGGATCGAGTCAACCTCGTCCACGATGGCGAAATTCGGCTCTCTCTGAACTCTGTCTCTTTTATGGATTACCATGTTATCTCTCAGGTAATCAAATCCAAGCTCGTTATTTGTAGCATATGTAACATCACAGTTATAAGCTGCTCTTCTTTCTTCATTTGTAAGTCCGTGAAGAATACAGCCAACTGTAAGACCGAGAAATCTCAGAACCTTACCCATTTCATCTGACTGTGTTTTTGCAAGATAGTCGTTTACTGTAACAACATGAACGCCTTTTCCTGACAATGCATTCAGATATGAAGCCACACAGGCAACGAGAGTTTTACCTTCACCTGTCTTCATTTCAGCTATACGTCCCTGATGAAGCACGATAGCGCCGATTATCTGGACTGGGAAAGGTTTCTTTCCAAGAACTCTGAACGCACCCTCTCTTACTGTTGCAAGAGCTTCCGGCAGGATCATGTCAAGAGTTTCTCCAGTTGCAAGCCTGTCCCGAAAATTCTGAGTCTGAGCCTTAAGCTCAATATCAGACATAGCAGTAAACTTATCCTCAAGATCAAGAACACTTTGCTTGATCGGTTCTATTCTCGCAAGCTCTTTAGTACTATAAGAGCCAAATAATCTTCCAAAAATTCCCATATATTTATCCGCCTTTTCAAAGTTTTATGATACTGTTAATGGTTGAGCTGTTTTTTCAAAGCTGCACGATAACAACAAATACACATATATTATTTTATAACAATTCCATACCTTTGTCAATAGATATTTATAATTATAAATTATAAAAGGTATAAAACAACTATTTTATACTGCTGAAATATTTGCAGAACCCAGAACAAGGACATTCACTGCATAACGGTTTTCTTGCACGGCATATATCACGTCCGAACTGAACAGTCTGGTGACAAAAATGCGACGACACTTCCGGAGGAATCAGTTTTATAAGATCTTTCTCTACTCTTGCCGGCTCTTTATTCTCAGTAAGCCCCAGCCTGCCGGTTATTCTTATAAAATGTGTATCCGTAACTATCGCAGGCTTTCCCCATACATCCCCTAAAATAAGATTAGCTGTCTTTCTTCCCACTCCGGAAAGTGTAAGTAGTTCTTCCATTGTCTGAGGAACCTGTCCTCCGAAATGTTCCAGAAGCTGACCTGCCATTTCCTTTATACTTTTTGCTTTTGTATGATAAAAACCGCAGGGCTTTACCGCCTCTTCAAGTTCCTTTATATCCGCGTTAGCAAATGCTTCAAGGTTCGGATACTTTTTAAACAAAGGACCTGCGACAATATTAACTCTTGCGTCAGTACACTGAGCAGAAAGTCTTGTTGCAATAAGCAGCTCGTATGGCTTTTCATACTGAAGCGAGCACTTTACATCCGGATAAATTTTTTCCAGGGTCTCACACGCCAGCAGCGCTCTTTCCTTATTAGTCATAAAAATCACCGGCTTTCTTTAAAATTTCTATATCCTGAGGATAGTTAAGAATTTTTAATGCGTCCTCCATGCTTAAAAGCCAGCTTTCTGATATTTCCTCTTTTTGTATTGTTATATTTCTGTCAAAAAATTCATTACAAAAATAAACGCATTCCTTTTCATTGCCATTTTCGGTCAGGTAACTGTAACTTTGACGTGTCCTTTTATCAGGCTTAATTCGTATACCTGTTTCTTCAAACACTTCTCTTTCCGCCGTCTGCTCCTCTGTTTCGCCTGGCTCTGTATGTCCTTTCGGGAATCCGATATGACCGCTGTCAGCGTTTTTCACAATCAAATATTTTTTTATTCCGTCTTCCCGCATAAAAACAATACTTCCGCAGGTTTTTTCATGCGTTTTATTTTTAGAATTACTGTTTATTTCATTTAAATTATCAATCATAAAAAACCTCATTTCAGAATTATAGGTATATTATAACATCTATTGTTTTTATAATCAAGTTTTTGTCGAAAAGCTTACTAAAGACAAAAACGGCTGCAAACAAAAATGCAGCCGTTTTTATTTGTTTTTGTTATCGCTTATCCATTATTTCCGAAATCACTTCAATGACCTCTTCATAACATGAACCGCAGCCGGTTGTGCATGAAGTAAGTTCCTGAACATGCTTAAACGCTTCCTCAGCATCAGTACAGTTATCATCAAGGGATTCCATCGCTTTGGCTATATCGGCATAGGTAACACCCATACAGTGACAAATTTCACGATCTTCCATTTTTCATTCCTCCTATAATATATATTAGTATATTATATTTTGCATAAAATAATCGTTTTCATACATATAAAACCTATTATTTTATTCGACATTTTTTATTTAAACAAAAGTTTAAAAAGCTATTGACTTTTATGTATTTTTTTGTTATAATTTATTAGCGCTTTATTAATTTAAAGTCACATAACTTTAAAGGAGAAGAAGTATTATGACTACATCAATCACCATCATAATGCTGGTAATATACATAGGCATTATGATGATCATAGGAATTTACACATCACGAAAAACAAAATCCGTCAGTGATTTTGTACTGGGCGGACGCAATGTCGGATCATGGCTTACAGCATTTGCATACGGAACATCTTATTTTTCTGCGGTTGTCTTTATCGGATACGCAGGTCAGTTCGGCTGGAGCTACGGTGTTTCAGCTGCATGGATCGGTATTGGCAATGCCGTAATCGGCAGTGCCATGGCATGGATGATTCTCGGAAAAAGAACACGAATCATGAGCAATCACCTTAATGCTAAAACAATGCCTGAATTTTTTGAAAAAAGATTCGATTCAAAGCCGCTTAAAATTGCTTCAGCACTAATTGTATTCATATTTCTGATACCATATACAGCGTCCGTATACAACGGTCTTTCAAGACTGTTCAACATGGCTTTCGACTTAAACTCGGACAGCTCCTATAAAATAATTATTATCGCTATGGCGGTAATTACAGCAGTTTATGTAATCCTCGGCGGATATGCCGCAACAGCTATCAACGATTTCATACAGGGAATAATAATGCTTGTAGGTATTACAGCAGTAGTTATATGTGCAGTTAAAAATCAGGGCGGCTGGACAGAATCCCTTGCTAAGCTGGGAGAAATTGAAGCCTCCAACGGTAAGACAGGTCAGTTCAACAGTCTGTTCGGTCCTGATCCAATAAATCTTATGGGAGTTATTATTCTCACATCTCTCGGTACATGGGGACTTCCTCAGATGATACATAAATTCTATGCAATAAAAGATGAGGGCGCTATAAAAAAGGGTACTATAATCTCTACAATTTTTGCTCTTGTTGTTGCAGGCGGATCATATCTCCTGGGCGGTTTTGACAGACTTTTCTGTACTCTTGACAGCAATGAATCTTCCAAGGTCTTTATTCCGGTTTTGGCAAACGGAAAACCGGAATTTGACGCAATGATTCCTTCACTTCTCCAAACAGCTCTTCCTGATATTTTAATCGGACTTGTAGTTGTTCTTGTTCTTTCTGCTTCAATGTCAACCCTTTCATCACTTGTGCTCACATCAAGCTCAACACTGACAATTGACTTTATAAAACCTAAAATGAAAAAGCATGATGAGAAAAAGGAAGTAATTATTATGAGAGTACTTATAGCCGTATTCCTCATTATTTCAGTTATTATCGCTTTCAATAAAAATGCTTCAATTTCAACTCTTATGTCATACTCATGGGGAGCACTTGCCGGAGCATTCCTCGGTCCATTTATGTTCGGTCTTTTCAGTAAAAAGATTTCTAAGCCAGCTGTATGGACCAGCTTTATTCTCGGCATAGGCATTACAGTTGGACACATGATTCTGTTTGGATTCGGACTTTTCCCTGAACTTACAAAGCAAGCGGCTTCATTTAAGCTGAATCTTGCTTCTCCGATTAACATTGGCGCAATTGCAATGATTCTTTCAATTATAGTTGTTCCTCTGGTAAGCTTATTTACAAAAGCACCTGATGAAAAACATCTGAACAAAGTATTTGAATGCTACAAATAACAATCAGGACTGTCTGCTGAAAACAGCAAGGCAGTCCCCTTTTTTACCCCTACTGGTGAATAAAACAGCAAATTATAACATTATAAATCCATTTTCTATAAAAAGATAAGCTAAATATTCACATTTTTATGTCGAAATTACTAATTGACTAATGGAATTTAAAGTAGTAAAATTATAAGCGTTGTGCTTAATTTATGATGATAGAATGGAGATTTTATGTTAACCAAAAATTATATCAATTCACTGAAAACAGAATTTAAAGGCTATAACGGCAAAAAATTCGGAAAAGATCTTCTTGCCGGTATAACCGTAGCAGCAGTTGCACTCCCTTTGGCGCTGGCTTTTGGCGTTAGCTCTGGTGCAACCGCAGCAGCAGGACTCGTAACTGCAATCATAGCAGGTCTTTTAATCGGCGGCTTATCCGGAGCTTCCTATCAGATAAGCGGTCCTACCGGAGCAATGACAGCTATTTTAGTTTCCTTGGTTTCACAGTACGGCATACAGGGTGTATTTATAGCAAGCTTCATGGCAGGAGCACTGCTGCTCATCGCCGGATTTTTAAGGCTGGGCGGACTTGTTTCTTATCTGCCTATGCCGGTTATTACAGGCTTTACAAGTGGTATAGCTATTATTATCGCTTTCGGACAGATAAATAACCTGACCGGTCTAACCTGCAAAGGACTTACTACAATTGAAAAAATAAAAAGCTACTTTACTTTAGAGCAAAACTTTAATTTGACAACTTTTCTTATCGGCGCTGCTGTAATTGTATTTATGTTTATTTATCCTAAAAAGCTTAATCAGTACTGTCCTGGTTCTCTGATTGCTATAATTCTTGCAACTGCGGCGACTGCAATTTTTGGATTTGATACGCCTGCGGTCGGAGAAATTCCAAAAACAATTATTCTTAAAGAAAGACTGGATTTCTCAGCGCTTTCAATGTCAAATATTTATAGTCTTATCATGCCCGCCGTTTCAATCGCCGCCCTCGGTCTTATAGAATCACTTTTATGCGGCGCTTCAGCAGGTCGAATGAAAAATGAAAAGCTTAATGCTGACGTTGAACTTGTGGCACAGGGACTGGGCAATATGATTATCCCAATTTTCGGAGGAGTTCCGGCAACTGCAGCAATCGCAAGAACAAGCGTAGCTATTAAATCAGGCGGTCAGACAAGAATGGTATCCATTATACATTCAGCCGTACTTCTTCTCTCGATGGTTGCTCTTGGAGGAATTATGTCCGAAATACCGCTTTCAGCCCTCGCAGGAGTACTTATCGTAACCGCATGGCGCATGAACGAATGGAGCGCAATAAAATCTATTTTCAGCAAAAAGCTGACAACAGCAATATTCCAGTTTCTTATTACTATGGCTGCAACGGTAATTTTCGATCTTACAGCGGCAATCGTAATAGGAGTTATCTTCTCAGTTGTTATGTTTGTTGTAAAGGTATCAGATATGCAGGTCACTGTTGCAGAAGTTGATACAGACAAGCTTGATGAAAACAATGTAAATCCGGAAAAACTTAAATACACAAGTGTTGTATATATATCAGGTCCTCTTTACTTTGGTACTTGTTCTAAACTTGAAGAAAAAATCACTGCTTCGGGAGAAGACTACAACATAATTTTTTCTATGCGGGGAGTAACCATTGCCGATATTTCAGGTATCGAAGCGTTAAGGAATTACTGTGAAAAAATGGTTTCTCAGGGAATCATGATATATTTTTCCTGTGTTAACAAAAAAGTTATGGATATGATGGAACGGTGCGGATTTAAAGAAAGATTCAAGTATGATATGTATTTCTGGAGCACTGACAAGGTTTTTGAACATATTTCTAATCTTTAAAAAGCATTTCCCGGCTTAGCCGGGGGTTTTCTAAATACAATAAAAAACGTCTGTACTTATAAATGTGCAGACGTTTTTTTATTTATTAAAGTAAAGTTCCTGGTTCAGGTTCTTTCATATATCCTCTTAATTTAACAGCCTTCATATTTCTGTTAAGCTTCATGTAATATCCTGTGCCATAATGTCCAGTTATTTCACTGTATGTATTATGGTTGGAACATAATGGAAGTAAAAATACAGCGTCTTTTGTTTTCAGCGGATCCTTAGACTCAGTTGAACCCATAAGAACATGAGCCCCATGCATAAAACTGCTGCAGCTGATAGTGAATGATGTATTATCGGCTGATTTATAGACCGTCTGATTGGCACAGCACGAAGTGCAACTATAATTTGTACCTTTAAAAGCTCTTCTAATTAATTCTATCCAGGATATTTTCCACTGAGCTCCAGCCGGTGAATAGGGATTGTCATATTGGGGATCATGACCGCTTCCCTCTACATTTGCAAAACAAGTTCCAGCCGGATATTCATCACTCAATCCATCATACGTTGAACGAATAGGAACAATAATATGATTATCTGAATATTCTGCTTCCGGAAGCCACAAACTATCAAAAATAAATATGTTTTTTTCCTCATCATGCCGTCTGTAAACTACCCTGCAAAGCTCTTCCTGTTCGGAAGTTAAATCAAGCTTAACGCCTGACTCGGTATGAGCCAAATTATTTAAAAATAAACCTGCCATAATCATCCCTCAATCTTAATTTGCTTTTTCTTCATTTCTTCGAGTATTTTTTTATACTCCTCAACAAAATGAGAAATTGTAACATAACCTGCCTGAGAATCACCAGACATATTATCAAGATAAGTACTTTTGTCAGCAGCAGTTGCTTCAAGATAATATCCTATTATCTGAGGAGTATCAAATTTTAGCGTTACAGTATTATCTGTTGACGTTGCATGAACTCCCGATGAAGATGACGAGCTGCTTGAACTGCTGGAGCCGCTGAAGAACAAGAATCCGCCTCCGGAGGACGCATGCTTTTCAGCCGATTCTGAAAATTCTGAAGAAATACTTGTTGAGGATACTAATTTAATGGAAATATCACGAGCTATAACCAATGCGGTCGGATAGCATGGGAATACTGTAGAAGCCATATTAGAAAGACGCTGTTCTGTAATTGATGAATATGATTCCTGAGGTGATATTTTTGAAGTTGTCACATTAAACATATCCTTAGTAAGTGCAAATACTCCCGGATTAAACCATTCACGTTCTATACCTACTTTAGCAACATTCATTCCTATCTGTATACTTGTTTTTCCCTGACTGATAGAACTGCTGAAAGACGATGATGAACTGCTTTTTTCAGAATGATATCCGCAAAACCAAAAGCTTGCGCCTGATGTTTTTACGCTTGAAGCAGATGAAGATGATGACTCAGAATCCATTGTTGATGCGTCCGCTGTAATTACAACCTGCGTATAGCCCTCAGGAACTGACGGCGGTGCTACTGAATTTTCCGAAGTATCGCTGTCAACAACTTTCCCATCTGCATCGGCTGCCGGACGTGAGGCTGCTGACAGCTGTATTTGCGTCTGAATATTCTGTATTTCTAAATCAAGCTCCTCAAGCTGAGATTTTAGCGGTAATAAAATGCTTTTTAAATTTGCCATATTCTGTGTCTCAATGGCTGCGGCTGAAGCGTCTGCGAGCGCCTGTGACTCTTTTACATAAGTCTGCTGTGCTGTAAAAGAAGTTGCCATTGATTTGTTGATATCGGATATTAAATCAGGTATAGTTTTACCCGAAGTTAATCTTACGCCTCCAGCAAGCTTAGCTATTATATCACCTGGTACAGCACCCCCTGCGAAAAGCGGCGCTATATCAAACACTGTATTCAGCAGGTTCTGTATACCAGCACCATAGCTTGTTATAAGACTGCTCTGTGCCTGATCAAGTGCCTCCTTTGCTTCTTTGACTTTATTCTTAGCTTCATTCACTGCCTTATCTTCTGGTATCAGAGAAGATATATCAAAGATTCTTGAATTAAGCTTAATTCGCCTTGAAGACAGATTTTGAAGCTGCATAGACAGCACATCCGGAGATTTTAACAGATCAATTGGTGTAAAGGAGGTGCCGAGCAGTTCAAACCAATTTGTTGGGTTAAATTTAACAGGATAAACATAGCCTCCGTCAGGAGTAAGCTTCTGTGTATTAGAAAGAGTCTGACGTGCTTCCTGAAGCTCAGCACCTGATCCGCTGTCAAGAATACCCTCAAGGATTTTCATATCATTAGGGGTAAACACTGAAATAACCTTGGACATTTTTTCATTGATTACATTCAAATAACTTTCAGCTGCAGTTTCATACCATTCAAGATATGCATCGTTATATTTCTCATTATTTTCACTATTAGTGCCAGGGTATTTTTTTCTTAAATCTTCCCTTTTTTTATTCTGTATTTCAGACCACTTTTCAGATTCAGCAACATACTCATCATAAAGCCTGAAAAAAACTTCCTGGAGTGTATATGTCTTATCTGCTCCGTCACCGAAATCATACGGATATTCAGTCATAAGAAGCTGCCTAAGCTGATTTTTTGCCTGTGCTACCTTGAGATTTAATTTTGGAGTAAGCATATCAAGTGCTGTTCTGTACTGATACGGCAGTGTAAGTCCATTATCTGATCCAGTCATCCTACATGGGTCAAACAATTTGTTTGCAAGCCGGGATTAATTTGCCTCAATTACCGGACCTTTAGGCGCATTATTTTTATAATCATATTTAAAATCTTCTGCTGATAATGCCTGACCTGGAATTGTAAGGCATAAAAATTGATTTGCATTACTGCCGCCAAGCACTGAATTAATTTGCTGATAAACCGTATCAACAAACGAACTTGACTTTGCCTCCGCTTCTGCTGTAAGCGGACCATCCTCACTATTGCCGACTGGAACAGGATTTAAAACGGGCTTTAAAACTTTTTTGACGTTTTCTGTTTTTTCTTCTGCATTAACTTGTTGTTTTTCCTCTGACACAATACTACCTCCATTTGAATAATTTTTATGTTATCAGACTATCAGCACTGATAATAAACAATTTATAAAACTAATCTAAAAACAAAACACTATAAATTATATCATTTAATCACTTGTCTAATTACTCTCTATTTAACAAAAAAATATGCTGTACCATTAAAAAATCGTCAGTTATCTCATACTTTTAAATTTTATAATAATTATTTTAATTCTCTAAAAGAGCCTTAATTCTTTCCTTTGCCTGCTCAAGATCATCGCACCCCTCAAGAATTTCAAGAATCATTTTAATAATCAGGTTCATCTGCTTATCTGTCATTTTCTATATGATTTCCTCCATTCTTGCTTTATAATATTACTTTCAAGGGGCAGAAAAATTTGAGTATATTTATATTATATACTCACAAGAATGCGAGATTTGTCGATTTTTGTAAAGATTTAAAAAAATACAATTAAAATCAAAAAATAATGTCTGATAATGTCGATTATAGAGCAAACAATAAAAAAGTCCTGCAAAAACAGGACTCTTAATTCTAAAATTATAAATATACTTTTATGCTTCTTTACCGATTGCATTTCTTATAGCACGAAGCTCTTCAGCAGTAAGCTCACGGTATGTTCCAGGCTTGAGCATTCCAAGCTTTAGAGGACCAATACTTATACGGCGCAGTCTTGCTACTTCAAGACCTACTGCCTCACACATTTTTCTTATCTGACGATTTCTGCCCTCTTTTATAGTAATCAAAAGAACCACACGTCCAGGCTCCTTATCCTTTACCACAACCGTAGCCGGTAGAGTTTTTCTGCCGTCAATTACTACCCCGTCCGAAAGCTTTACAAGCTGATCGTCATTTATATCCGGACGTACAGTAACTCTGTAAGTTTTTGAAATCTGCTTTGCAGGATGCATAATACTATTTGCAAAGGCTCCGTCATTGGTAAAAAGGAGAAGTCCCTCTGAATTTCTGTCAAGTCTTCCTACCGGATAAACTCTTTCATCAACGCCGTCCAGCAATTCAGTAACGCATTTTCTTCCAAGTTCATCGTTCATTGTAGTCACATAGCCTCTCGGCTTATTCATAACAATATATACAAAATTTTTCTTTTTCGGTATGTAGATTCTCTCACCGTTTACAGTGACAATATCCCTGACTGTTGCCTTGTCACCTGGCTTTACAGGGCGTCCGTTAAGTTTAACCTTACCCTGATTCATTAATTCTTCTGCTTTTCTTCTTGAACAATAGCCGCAGTCAGCTATAATTTTTTGTATTCTTATCTTTTCCAACTCATTACTCCTGTTTGTTAAATAAAAATTCCTTTATTTTTTCTTTGATTCCCTTTTTTTTCTTATCCGTCTGAATATAATCACAATTTTTCATAGCCTTAACCGGCAATGCGTCTATAAGTCTGCCGTCATAATAAAATCTTAGCTCTCCCACTTCATCTCCGGCATTCAGCGGAGCATAAACAAAAGGAGGCATATAAAGCTCGGAAGTTATACGGTTTTCCGTCATACCATCAGTTCCAAGCAATATTTCTCCCTCTGCTTTTACCGGAATAGAATCACAATTTCCGCCGACAGCTTGAATCTGAAAAATTTCTTCTGATGAAAGGCTGCTCGCATTAAGCTTTGAAAAACCATAGTCATACATCCTCATATGATCGTCCCAGTCATTTTTATCGTTAAGAGTTACGCAGATCATGGAAACTCCGTCTCTCTCGCACGCAGACACAAGACATCGCCCTGCCTCATCGGTAAAGCCTGTTTTTACCCCCTTTACCCCATCATACATAGTAAGAAGCTTATTGCTATTAGTAAGCCATCTTTCATAAGGAGGATTTCCAAATTCTACCTTAGCTTTTGACTGGGAACATATTTCGCTGAAAACCGGATTTTTCAGCGCTTCCCTTGTCAGAAGCGCCATATCATATGCCGAAGCTCCGTGTCCGGTCCCTTCAAGACCCGAGGGCGTTACAAAACCGGTACGTGTCATACCGATTTCAGCCGCTCTCTCATTCATCATAGAAGCAAAATTTTCAATTGTACCGCCTATTTTCACCGCTGCAGCATTAGCAGCATCATTTCCGGAAGGCAGAAGCATACCATAACAAAGGGCTCGCTTTGTTACAACATCGCCTTCCACCAGTCCCATTGAAGAGCCTTCCACCTTTATAGCGTTGCTGTCCACAACAAATTCATCATCAAGATTTCCGCTTTCAATACAAAGCAGTGTAGTCATAATTTTAGTAGTGCTTGCCATGGGCAGCTTTTCAGACGAATTTTTTTCAAAAACTATTCGTCCTGTTTTTTCCTCTACAAGCACACAGGCTTTTGCTGAAACGGACGGCTCACTTTCCTCCGAATAAACAGGGGTCAGGCACAAAATTGCCGTAACTGCTGTGCAGATAAAACTCAATATCTTTTTCATTCTGCTCCTCCATAAAAATATTTTCGTTTAATTTTATGAAGAAACATGCTATTTCAGTACGATAAATTAATTATTTTCCTCTTTTTTCTTATCCTTGTTTATCATTCCAGAGATTTTGTCCACTATATCTGGAATCAGATTTACAACAGCATTAGGCGTTGAAGCGTTGAAAGAAACCTGCATAAGCTTAGCTTCTCCCTTATACACTACAAGAAAAGCGATTGGCTGAATGGAAACGCCTGCGCCGGAACCGCCTCCAAAAAGTTCCTTTTCCTTTTTTGACGGCAGATCAGAACCGCCCGAAGCGAATCCGAATGAAACCTTTGAAATTGGAATAATATTTGTTCCGTCATCAAGCTTTATCGGTTCTCCTACGATTGTATTAACGTCTACCATTTCTTTCAGTTTTTCCATGGTAATACCCATGATGCCGCTTATATTTCCTTTATTTTCCATAACAACTCCATTTCTCCGCAATCTCAGGCGGAACACAGCTCCTCATTTTCTGATTCAGCCGTTCTGTTCTTTTTTCTTCTATTATTATTTACCAGAAAAGTAAAAATAAACATAATACCTGCCCATATTACTGAAGAGGGACGTGCCTTTACACAGCAGCTCATATCATAAACGCTTTTTTCTTTGTTAAAAACGCAGCTGACATTTATTTTATCCTTTTTCAGCGTAAAAATATTACCGGAAAAACGCAGTATATTATACAAAAGAATGTTTACTCTTCCAAATTTTAATGCACACTCGCAGGCGTCAAGGTCGGATATTTTAAAATCTATAAAAATTTTCGTCACCGAAATACGCTTAAAGGCACTTTTTATAGTCTTACCTCCAGCCGTAATCAAACTCAGTATAAAATCAAACTGTTCGCCCTTATTTTCGGGAATAAATTTTTTTCTTATTGAATGCTTGTCCTCATCATTTTTTTCCTTGTGTGCTTTTTTAACTCCTGCTTTTTTTCTGCGCTTTCCGGACTTTTTAAATTCATTGTTTTCTTTCCCTGACTGCTTTTCTTTTTCATCGCCTTTTATGCGTATTTTAAAAAACAGATACTTTAAAACAATTTCAGTTTTTCCGTTAATATAACTAAAGCAGAATCTAAACGGAGAAAGTAATAATACCAGCAGAATAAACAGTATTACTGAAATAATTGTAAGCGCTGTCATTAGGCTTCCTCCCCAAAATAAAAATCAACTGATTTATATTAGCTTTAAAGCAAAGCCGATTCCTCAGAATCGGATTCGTTCTCTGTACCAGAGCCCTCACGAACCAGCGGCGGAAGATCATTAAGAGAACTAAGACCGAAACATCTAAGAAATGCCGGCGTTGTTATATATGCCACCGGATGACCCGGAACTTCAAGACGTCCGTTTTCCTCAAGAAGTCCCTTTTCAACAAGGGAATTTATTACTGACGAGCTGTCAATACCACGAACATTTTCAACAAAGCTTTTGCTGACCGGCTGATTGTATGCAACAATAGTAAGCGCCTCCATAGCGGCATTGGAAAGCGGAGCCTGACGCTTGTTTTCCATAGCTGACCGTATATAATCAGCAGTTTCACTTTTTGTACTCATCTGATAACCGCCGCTTAGTTTTAGAATATTAAGTGCACTGCCGCATTCATCATAATGTTCGTTAAGACTATCAATAAGTGATGTCACTTTATCCCGTGCCACCCCTATTGCTTCTGAAAGCCTAAATTCGTCAACCGGATCACCCATAGCAAAAAGCACTGCTTCAACCGCCTTGAGATTTTCATTCAGCTGCAAGAGCCTCATCCTTTCTCTTAAAATATATCATTGTATTATCTTCGCTGATAAGTATACGTCCGGACTTCGTAAGGTCCAGAATAGCCAAAAACGTAGCTACTCTCTCCGAACGGCCAGTCATGCCTTCAAAAAGACTTGTTATATACGCTTTACCAGTCTTGTAAAGGCTTTTAAGCACGTATATAATTTTTACGCTTACCGGAACAACCTGCTGATTTACTACGGCATTTATCTTTTTTTCCCTGTCATCTTTGGATTCAACGGGCTTTACATTCATACTGAAATAAGCGTCAACAAGCTTTTGAGGTGAATGTTTTAGTCTGTATTCACCGCTGAAAGTAATCTTCATCGGCTCCCTTACAAATATATCATGCCCAACAAATTCCATTTTAAGACACTCTGCCGCTTTTTTACATAAAGAATATTCAATAAGTGCACCCTGAAGCTCTTTTTTAATTTCCTCTGCCTCTTCAGGCTTAGGAAGCAGGGAAACAGTTTTTATATATATCAGCCTTGCCGCCATTTCAAGAAATTCTCCGGCAATTTCAAGATCCTGTTCTTTAGCCTGTTCAATATAAAGCAGATACTGCTCCAAAAGCTTTGAAATTTCTATATCATAAATATTCAGCTTATGCTTGGTTATAAGATGCAAAAGAAGATCAAGAGGACCTTCAAAAACATCAAGCTTAAAAGAAATACTTTCCAAATGCTTTATGCCCCCATAAGTTTCGGAATAAAGTTAGTAATAAGCCAGAAGAAATCCAAAATATGTCCGGCTGCCCAGTTAAGCGGTACACTGAGTACACGTGAAAGCACCACTGCCATAAACACAATGCTGATTATCATCTGATGCTGGTTAATCCATCTGTCAAAGCTTGCGCTTGTGAAATAGCTGACAATTTTTGAGCCGTCAAGCGGCGGTATAGGTATGAGGTTAAATAATGCAAGACCTATATTTATAGTTATGAAACACTGTAAAATATACAAAAACATTTCCGCTCCCGATACTGCGCTTGTGCTGGTAATAATGCTTTCCCTTACAAATGAAAGTGAAATAACTATCCTGTATATAACAGTCACTAAAAAAGCTACTATAAGATTAGACAGCGGTCCGGCAGCAGCAGTAAGAGATATCCCAAGTCGCTGCTTCTTAAACTTAATCGGATTTATAGGAACAGGCTTTGCCCAGCCGAATCCGGTAAGAAGCAGACACAATGCACCAAAAATATCAATGTGGGAAAGCGGGTTCAGAGTAAGTCTTCCCATGTATGCCGCTGTATCGTCTCCCATTTTATGAGCCGCCCAAGCATGAGCGTACTCATGTACAGGCAGTATCAGAAAAATGACAAGTACCTTTGTAAATATCTGAAGCACATTATTAAGAGTTTCTATGTCCATTTTTATTCCTCCGTTATCTTATAAATAATTAAATTATATTATACAATATTTATCAAATAAATTCAAGTCCTGTTTCCATTTTTGTATTTCCAAAAAAAAATTATATTTTTTTCAAAAAACCCTTGATTTTTTATCAATTTTCTGATAGAATATATCTGTTGACTTTTTGTAAAAGTAAAGAAAGGTAGGTGCAGTCGAATGGCAAAATGTGAAATCTGCGGAAAGGGCGTTACTTTCGGTATCAAAGTTTCCCATTCTCACAGAAGAACTAACAGAACATGGAAGCCGAATGTAAAGCGCGTTAAGGCTATCGTCAAAGGTACTCCTTGTCATATATACGCATGCTCAAGATGCCTGCGTTCCGGTAAGGTTGAAAGAGCTTAATTAAATATTTGGCAAATTTCGGGAGAGTTCAAAGGTTTTTCTTTGAGTCTGCTCCCGATTTTTTGTTTCTTAAGATAAAAATCCCCGTAATAAAAATTACGGGGATTTTTTATGCAGACGCTGCTGCTTTTTTTAAACTTGAATACTCTGACTTAATTCGATTATAAATATCAAGACCTTTTTCCTGCTTGAATCTTGAAACAAGCTCAGCATAAAACATTTGCTTATTCTCAGTTCCAAGAAGCACCGAACTGATATTTATAATATCACAGGAAGAATATTCCGGAAGCATACTGCATAATCTCTCATAAATCGGGACACCCTTTGACGATCTGGACTGCTTTATCTGCGAAACAGGCTTGCTCCCCTTTGATATTGTTGCGGCAATTGAAGGACTTCTGTATATATCCACATTTTCCGCCATAAGATAGCTTTCATAAAACGCTGTATTATAGTCAAAACCCTTATCGTTGCTTATTAAGTAAATATCCTGATTAATACCTTTTCCCAACAGATAGCCGGTAAAAAGAGTAAGCTGAAAATCAAGAGCATTCTTTCCGCCGTTTCCTACTTCGAAATACTTAACTGACGCTTTGCATGAAACAAGACTTTTATGTGTTTCAAAAGAAAGACTTGCCGCCTTGCTCGAATAGAAAACATACACATCATCATCGCTGCTAAGCAATTCAATGCCCTTGAACCCTCCGGCATTTACATTTTCATAATCTACAAGATATATTGACATATTTATTCATCTCCTTTTTAAATTATTAAGACAATCGTTTTCCTTTGTTTTCCTTTGATTTTTTATTTCTGCTTTCGATATAGCTGTTAAAAAATATTCCTGTAAGTCCAAGAGCAGCAGTTATTATAAAAATAATTACAGACATTCCCCAGTTTCCCCGGCTGAGCGTTGCTCCCAGCATTGTCGATGTAACCACCGACGGTATTCTTGCAAGCGTTGACAGAGTAAAGAACCTTACCGGCTTAATATCAGTCAGCGCTGTTATATAAGTAAGAAGATCCTTTGGTGTTCCCGGAACAAGAAAAACAATAAATACCAGAAGTTCAAGCTTTTTCTCATCCTGAAGAAATTTAAACTTTTCAAACTTTTCCTTCGGAACAAATGCATTAACAAGAGGCTTCCCAAATCTCTTGACAAGAAAATATACGGTAATGCCAGCCAAAAATATTCCGATTTCACATAGAACTAATCCCCAGAATCCGCCGAATAGTATTCCGCCTAAAATTTCAAAAGGCTCTCCCGGAATAAAAGCAAGAACAACATGTCCCATCTGAGCAAGCAAAAATATCAGATAAGCCATAATCCCCCAGTCGTCAACCTTACTCCGTATAGCCTCTCTGCCCGATTCCTCTGTAAGACTGTTTGCAAGAGGAATAACAAAAAAGCATGTCAGTATAATACATAGTATAATACCGGCTGAAAGAACAGACAACCTTATTATCTTACTTTTTTTTGTCATTTTACTACCTCTTTTTACAAAATTCAAATTGCATAGTATTACAATCCGTCTTTTGTTTATTTTATCCATGGAGCTTTAATTATTCGTTCTATACAATTATTATAACATTTTTTTTCAGATTTGCAAGATGAATTTTAGTTTTACACTTGTCATACATTAAAAATAATGATATAATATATTTGTATAGGTATATCTTTGAATTTTATTTAAATTTTCAAATGATATATAATTCTCTCGAAAGGGGAATCTAATGAAAACCAAAATACGAAATGATATATGGTTCAAAAGGGCTGCTTCTGTTATAAGCATTTTATACACTATCTATGTATGCGTCCTTTCCTACCGAACCTTATTCTACGAAGTGATTATCACAAGAAGAGCCGCTTTCTGTCTGTATATTTCAGCCGTCACCGCAATAGCAGTCGCAGCAATGATTTACTCCAGAAAACAGCTTGCTACCAAATTTGCTGGTTTTATTCTTGTACCGGTACTGCTCCCTGTAATACTAACCTGTCTTGGAAAATGGGAACTTATCATTCCATTGTCAGTATGTGCAGTAGTCATTTTTTTTGCAAGCGGTGCAAACGAAGCTGCGAAAACTATTATCGGAACAATGTATCTTCTGTTGTATATCCTTGCGGCTTTAGCTTACTTTATTTTTACATCCTTCCTTTCCTCTCCGTCTATTAAGGAAACAATAGATTCCGGAGTGTCCCCGTCAGGCAAATACCGCTATGAGGTAATAAATACTACTGACAGCTCAAACGGAAGTACTTCAGTAATTCTTGAACCCAACGACAAGGATATTGAAAAATCAACGGTCACTTACCGTGCAAAGGGCTATGACAGAACTATCTGCGTTAAAAGACCGCTGAAGAAAATTAAGCTTGAATGGAAAGACGATGAACTTTATATTGATGATGAACGCTGGTTCACTCCAAGTCAAGCTAAAGACGAAAAATGGTTTGATAAAAAAAGAATTTCATTTGATATTATTTAATAACAGGGTTTTTAAAGTTAAGCCTTTAATTATAAAAAAGAAAGGGCGGTATTTCTGCCCTTTTTACTTTCAAAGCCACGGAGGTTGAATATGAAAACAATTACCGTTAATACAAGCACAACCTATGATATCTATATAGAAAGAGGTATTCTGAAAAACTGCGGAAAAATTATTGCTGATACAATAAAAACAAAAAAAATCGCAGTAATAACAGATGACATTGTTGATTCTCTGTACGGGAAAACAGTTATTGATTCCCTTGAGGAAAATGGATTTGAAACAGTCAAATTTATTTTTCCAAACGGAGAAGCTTCAAAATGCTCGGATACCCTAAACAAAATTTATACGTTCCTATGCGAAAATAATATCACACGTACCGATTGCATTATTGCTTTGGGAGGCGGAGTTGTAGGCGATATAACCGGATTTGCAGCGGCTACTTTTCTTAGGGGGCTTGACTATATCCAGATTCCTACTACGCTTCTGGCTCAGATCGACTCGTCAGTGGGCGGAAAAACTGCAATAGACCTTCCCTGCGGAAAAAATTTAGTAGGTGCATTTAAACAGCCTGCCTGCGTTATATGCGATCCGGACGTACTCGCTACCCTTAAAAGTGAAACAATGTCTGATGGAATGGCGGAAGCCATTAAATACGGCATGATACGTGACAAAAATCTGTTTGATCTTATTGCGGCTAACAATCTTGACAGTATTTATGGCGTTATTGATGAAGTCATATACAAAAGCATATCAATTAAAAGAGATGTTGTGCAAAATGATGAATTTGATACCGGTGAACGTATGATTTTAAATTTCGGTCATACTCTCGGACATGCCATTGAAAGCTATTACCATTATGAAAAATATACCCACGGCAGTGCTGTTGCGGCAGGAATGTGCATGATAACGGAAAAAAGCTGTGACAGTATAATGACTGAAGCCCTAAAAAAATGCGTAACCGCCTATGAACTTCCAGTAAAAACAGACGCACCTGTTTCTGAACTTGTAAATCTTTGCGGAAACGATAAAAAACGGGAAAGCGACAGTATCAACTTTATTCTATGTGAAGAAATAGGAAAAGCTGTAATAAAAAAAGTTTCTATTAAAGAATTTGAAAAAATTGTTGTTAATGAAATTGTTAATATATAGCATGAACTTATTGACATAAAAAGGAGCACTTATGGATATTAAAATTATTCCCGGCAAGCTGAACGGAACAGTTAGCATTCCTTCCTCCAAAAGCATGACTCATCGTGTTCTTATCGGGGCTGCCCTCGCAAAAGGAAAATCTATAATTTCAAATGTAACCTTTTCAAAGGATATTTATGCAACCATTGACGCTCTTAAAGCATCAGGAGCTGACATAACCGCCGTCGGCAATACAGTAACTGTAAACGGACTCTGCGGCAGATGTCCTCAAAACGCTGAAATTGACTGCTGTGAAAGCGGTTCAACTCTTAGATTCATGATTCCTGTTACTGCTGCTCTCGGCATTAACTCTGTTTATAAAGGACAAGGCAGACTTCCGGAAAGACCTATAACTCCATATTTACGGGAACTTCCGCAAAAAGGTATAACCTTTGATTACGAAAATACTATGCCATTTACTGTTTCCGGAAAACTTCTTTCAGGAAAATACAGCCTTGAAGGAAATATTTCGTCTCAGTTTATTACCGGTCTTTTGTTTGCTCTTCCGCTTCTGGAAGGTGATTCGGAAATAATTCTTACATCACCTCTTGAATCAAAACCTTATGCTGATATGACCATTGAAAGCCTGAAACTTTTTGGCATTGACATAAAAGAAACTCAGAAAGGGTACTATATAAAAGGCAGTCAGCAATATCATTCATCCGATGTTTCCGTTGAGGGAGATTACTCACAGGCAGCATTTTTCTATGTTGCTAATGCTCTGGGAAGCAATGTTAAAATTGAAAACCTGAAAAAAGAATCCACTCAGGGTGATAAGAAAATTGTTGAAATAACTGAAAATCTATGCTATAATGAAAATAATGTACCAATGGGTTTTTCTGTCAATGCATCAGATATACCGGACCTTGTACCTATTCTTGCTGTTTTAGGCACATATTGCTGTGATACGTCAAGAATTTCAGGTGCAGAACGTCTTAAAATAAAAGAAAGCGACAGACTGACAGCTACCGCTGCTGCTATAAACGCTCTCGGCGGAGATGTAACGCCCGTAAATGACGGACTTATTATAAACAATGCAAGGCTTTGCGGAGGATCAATAGACAGCTGCGGAGATCACCGAATAGCAATGTGTGCCGCAATAGCCGCAACAATTTGTCAGGAGCCTGTAATTATAAAGAACGCTGATTCCGTTGAAAAATCTTATCCGGACTTTTTCAGGGATTATCAAAATTTGGGAGGAATTGCCAATGTCATCACTGTGGAATAATCGTATTTCAATTTCTATATTCGGGGAATCACACGGCCCGGCAATAGGCGTTGTAATTGATAATCTGCCGCCTGGAGAATATATCGATATAGAAGAACTTGGACGCTTTCTTTCAAGAAGAGCTCCTAAAAAAGACGGCACTACTACCATGAGAAGCGAAAAAGATCTTCCTCAGATTATGTCAGGACTTATAAATGATAAAACAACGGGAACACCTTTATGTGCGTTTATTCAGAATACAGATACCCGTTCCCAGGATTATTCCAATATCTCCAAGCTTGCAAGACCTGGTCACGCTGACTACACCGGTTCTGTAAGATACAAGGGATTCAATGATGTTAGAGGCGGGGGTCATTTTTCAGGCAGACTTACTGCTCCCCTTGTTTTTGCCGGAGCACTCTGCGGACAGATTTTGGAAAAGCGAGGTATATATACCGGCGCTCATGTTGCTGAAATACACGGAATACGTGATAAGGAATTTGACAGAACCAATGTAAATAAGGATGACATTTTGGCAATAAGATATAAGAAATTCCCTGTAATCGACGATGTACAGGGAGAAAAAATGTTCGACGATATTCAGAATGCTCGGCTTGGATGTGAATCACTCGGAGGAATTATAGAATGTGCTTGTGTAAATGTTCCTGCCGGTATAGGTTCTCCTATTTTTGATGGTCTTGAAAATACTTTAGCTCAGCTTATTTTCGGTATTCCGGCTGTAAAGGGACTTGAGTTCGGTGCAGGATTTAAAACTGCTAAAATGGTAGGCAGTCAAAATAACGATGAATTTTATGTAGATGATAAAGGACACGTAAAGACTAAATCCAATAATCACGGCGGTATTTTAGGCGGAATATCTTCCGGAATGCCAATAACCATGAACGTTGCTATAAAGCCCACACCGTCAATATCCAAACCACAAGCTACCATTGATTACGGCAATATGTCAAATGACGTACTGAGTATAAAGGGCAGACACGACCCTTGTATAGTTCCAAGAGCAGTTCCGTGCGTTGAAGCTGCCGTAAATATCGGTATTCTTTCCCATATGCTTGATTACCCTAACTTCACCTGATTCGGAGGCATTTATATGGATACGGACAGCATAAGCTACACTAAAATGTCAGAACTGGCTTCAACAGAAATCAAGGATCAACAGACTATCAATATTTTAATTTGTTATCTGCTCTACCGGATTAATAAACCAGTTGACTCAGAACAACTATATGATATTTCCGTTGGAACAGGAATCATAAATTACTTTTTCTATCATGATTCAATTAATTATCTTCTTACAGATAATCTCATTAAAGCTGAGACTACTGACAAAAATGAAACGCTGTATACCCTCACTGAAAAAGGAACCGGCTGCGCGAGAACCTTAAGAAAATATGTTCAGAAATCTTACCGGGATAAAATTGTTCAGGCGGCATTAAAATACTTTGCAAGATTAAAATATGAAAGTGAAGTAAAAATAGATTATATTAAACTTGAAAAGGGTTATTATGTACATTGTCGTTGTCTTGATATAGGAGCTGACCTTTTGGACTTAAAGCTGTTTGCTCCTGATCTTAGTCAGGCTGAAATGATAGGTAAAAAAATAATGCTTAATCCCCCGGGATTTTACAGTAAAATTATGAACTTTGCTCTTTCAAATAAGGAAGAAGATTTTGATCCTGATGATCTTTAAATTAATAAAAAGACTTTCACATAATATGTGAAAGTCTTTTTTCATATATCAAGCTGTAATATGTAGTCATCCATTATAAAACTGTTTCCAATATCAGTTTCAGCAGAATCAATAATCTTGAATCCCATGTGCTTATATATCTCAATTGTATTATAATTATATTTATTAACAGTAAGATAAATACCATCCATTTCTGACGAGCATTTTATAATCTCGTTAAGCATTATTCTTGAAACGCCCATACCCCGATACTCTTTTTTTACATACAGTTTACTTAGAAACATACGGCTTCCGTCTTTTTTAAAACCCGTATATCCTATGATTTCTCCGTTAGCTATGACATTAAGGTAAGTATATCCCTCACGCTTAATCTGATTACTTATTGCTCTGTGACTCTGGAATTTCTCAAGCATATATTTTACCTGCTCCGCACCAATGATTGAAGTAAAATGCTGAGTCCAGATTTCTTTTGCTGTTTCAGCTGTTTTCTCAATATCAATATCAGTTTCAACCTTTTTTAAAATTACTTCCATTTAATCTTAAACTCCCTTTTCAAAAAAGCAGCAGAAATTTTCTGCTGCTTTTGCTTTATTTTAAATTTGTTCCGCATTTTGCACAAAATGAAGCCGTTTCTCTGTTCTGATGTCCGCATTGAACGCATTTTCCTGGAATCTGTTCAGCAGCTTGTTCAGTAACAGGTTCTTCTGATATAGCATTTTCGGTATATGCAGGTTCAGGCATTACTGTATCATCAGGAACAGTATCCATTTCTGGAATTTCATTCTGATTATAAACAGTACAACCATCTATTTCATCCATAGAAGAAATACTCTTGCTCCTTCCGCTGAAGATAATTGAAAATACTTCAAGAATAAGACCGACTAATAAAGCTGCTCCTGAATACAGTATAAACGGCGCTTTAATATCATCTTTCCAGCTAAATCCCTTTAAAATTTCATACAATACAGAAGTTGAGGAAGACGCAAAGTATTTAAGTATAAAAGGAACTGTTACTGCACCTGCTAAAATAATACCGGACGGAATAATAACAGCTTTACTGTATTTCCTTATCATTTTTGAGGCACGACGGGAATTAGATTTATATATCAACAGCCAGTTAATAAAAACAACAGCTAAAAGTGCATAAAGAAAAATTACATTCCAGAATGAGAAAAATGTATGTATAGGTGCAGTCACAAGCCACTTTTCTCCCTTATCAACACGAAATTCATTATAACTGTCCAACATAGAAAGATTGTCTCTAAGTTCTTCTTTATCGGCTTCAAGAAATCTTAAACCAGCCTCTTTATAAATAAAGTCTTCATTATCCTCAATAAGCTTTATGATTTCATCAGCTGTAACTTCCGGAAGCTCGCCTTTATCAAGGCAAAAATCAGCATATGCATTCAGCTTATCGTTTATAAAATCCTTAATAAACGGTGCTGCAAGAACATTATCGACATTTTCAACAGTAATCCGGTCATCGTCTATAAAATTCTCATAAATATACTCATTAAGCTTTTGGTTATCAACGCTTATTTCTGAAAGGTTAACATTCTCAATCTTCTTCTGGATAAGTTCTTTTTTTACAACAGTCCTAAGCGATAAAGTTGCAATAAGGCAGATAACCGAAATCAGCACAATAATAAAAAATATAAAAGAGCTCAGTCCCACTCCGAATCCGTGAGAATTAGGAGCCTTTACGCCGCATTGGCAGGTTTCCTTTGCAAATACTTTTTTTCCGCAGTTACTACAAGTCATTTTTCTCTCCTCTAATAAATAATAATTTAATTGTTTTCACCTAAAACTTACAGCGTCAAATCTATTTCCAGTTCAACAGGACAATGGTCACTGCCCATAACGTCAGAGTGAATCAAGCACTCCTTTATACAATCGTTGAGCGCTTTTGAAACAATAAAATAATCAATGCGCCATCCGGCGTTTTTGGCTCTTGCATTAAACATATATGACCACCACGTATAGGCTCCTGTTTTTTCAGGATAAAGATAACGAAAACTATCTGTGAATCCCGATTCAAGAAGCTTTGTCATTTTATTTCTTTCTTCCAGTGTAAATCCTGAATTTTTCATATTGGACTTCGGATTTTTCAAATCTATTTCACAATGAGCCACGTTCAAATCTCCGCAATATATAACAGGTTTCTTATTATCCAGCTTTTTCAGATGCTCTCTAAGAGCGTCCTCCCATTCCATACGGTAATCAAGCCGTGCAAGATCTCTTTGTGAATTAGGAACATATGCATTTACAATATAAAAATTGTCATACTCCAGTGTAATAACTCTACCCTCTGTATTATGGATATCAAGTCCAAAATCATAAAAAACATCAATTGGTTTTATTTTTGTAAAAACAGCTGTTCCAGAATATCCCTTTTTATCAGCGCTATGCCAATACTGATAATATCCTTCAGTTTCCAGTTCAAGCTGTCCCTGCTGCATCTTAGTTTCCTGAATGCAGAAAACGTCAGCGTCAGTACTGTTGAAAAAGTCAATAAACCCCTTTGATACACAAGCACGCAAACCGTTTACATTCCATGTTACAAGCTTCATACAGAGCCTCCTGTTATTAGTGTTTATTCGTAATATTTTGCATAACGAAAATATAATTGTTTGGTAAAGGGATCATAGAGAATATCGTCATTTCCCTGTCCCATTACTTCATATTCAGTTTTATAAAATACCGGTATAAATTCAAAATTATTCAGTATAGCTTTTTCTCCCTCAGCTATCAGTTCAAGACCGTTATTATAGTTATCCAGCATTCTGACTTCATCTATAACACCGTCCACCCTTGAATCAGAAAAGCCCCAGCTGCTGTTACCTGTTTCAAACTCCTCAAGAACGGCAAGAGGATTATTATAGCTTCCCGAAAGGGGATATATAGCCATAGTATATTCACCATCATCAATACGGTTATAATACTCATCCTCTGGTACTTCCTCAATACCTATATAGAAACCAAAAAGAGTTTGCCAGTTCTGAGTTACAAGGTGAAGATACTCAGTATCCATTATATCTTCGGGCACAAGAATTTTTATATTTTCAAGGGATTGCAGTCCCATATTGCTCATACCCTTTTTATAATAAGAAAGAGCAAGTTCAGGATCATATGAAATTGGTTTTCCGTCCTCATCCACAGCAACAGTTTTTTCGGAGATAAGCTCACGATAGCTTTTATTTAAAAAGGATATTCCCGGAGGAATTACTGAATAAGCGGGCTGAAGATCAGAAGAGATCTGACCTTCAAAATTATCCTTATCAATTCCATAAGCAAGCGCTTTTTTTATATCCGGATTACTATACGCTGAATTTTCAGGATTCGTAATTATACCTAAAGTATAGTTTTGATATGCCCTTACAACATGATCCTTATTTTTACCTGCGTCAAAATCAAAAGTCAACAGAACGTCAGATGTACTTCCGCTGAAGCTTTCAGCCGCTTCCTTACGGGATCTTTTTATAAAAAAATTCAAATAAGAAGGGTAAATTTTATCATAAGTACCATTTTTATCATTTCTTCCCATATAAATAAAGTTATCATTTCCATAAGGGTCATAAAACCATTGCCTTACAAAAAAGGCTCCGTTGGAAATAACAGATCTATCATCAAGACCATATCTTCCTTTTGTACTGTTGAAAAATTCTTCATTACACGGCATAGCCGGCGTTGTGGAAAGTGAACTTAAAAATCCTGCGCTGGGATACTCCAGTTCAAAGACAAGCTCTCTGTCGCTAATTGCTCTTACTCCTATTTCACTGTAATCCGCATTTTTATCAATAATTTTTCCGGCATTTTTCAGACACCTGAATTTTTCACGGTGAGGTGAACAGGTTTCCGGATTAAAAATTCTCCTGAACGCAAAAACAAAATCATAAGCAGAAATCGGTGTAACCTCATTCTCATCTGTTTCTTCGTCCTCGTCTTCATCAAAATACCAGTAGCAGTCATCTCTGATTTTAAATGTATAGGTAAGCATATCATCTGAAATAGTGTAGCTTTCAGCGGCAGCGTTAGAAATTTCCCCTTTATCATTCATTGTTACAAGTCCCGTAAAAAGATTTGCAATAACAGTCATCGAATTACTGTCCGATGCAAACTGAGGGTCAAGACTTTCAGGATTCCCCGGCAGCGCACAGTCAAATGAATAGTTAGCGCCGTCAGATCTATTTTCAGTGCATCCTGTAAATGTACCTGCAATTAATGCAAATGCTGCAAGAACAGATATAAATTTACGCAATGTTATCCTCCTTTGTCAATTCTTATATTGTCTTTTGTTCAACTGCTGAACTTTATAAATCAGCATGTACACATAAAATATTATAACATTTTTTATGTGTTATATCAATAGAAATAATATTGTTTTCTTTATTTTTTGACAAATTAGCAAAAAGCAAAAAACCGGACGCAAAAGCGTCCGGAAAGCAGTTTATTTATTTTCATTGCTAAAATGCTTAAGCAACTCTGTTTCAGCTTTGGAATTGTCCTCAGTGCAAAGCCAATATACATAATCTCCCCTTGTTTTTACATCAGAACTGCAAAGCTTTTCATATTCTTCTTTAACATAATCCTCAAAGCTGTCTCTGCGGCTTTTAAGTCTTTCCTTAACAGCCTTTTTTACCTTGTTGGTATCACTTGTTTTTATAATGCAGATTTCATCAGCGTCTCCGCCGGAGCCTGCCCAATAAACGGAATACTCCTCAAAGTCCTTTGTTTCAAGACCATACTCATATGTAAAGTTTTCCTCATTGACTTCAACCATCTCAGGAAAATACGTACCGCAATTCAGCACCGCCTTGGTAACTTCGCTTAAGGGTTCGTTAATAACTGTTTCAGATTCCCCGCATCCAGTGATAAACAATGCAGCGGCTGTCATAATAATTCCACACAATATTTTTTTTCTTTTTTTCATTTTCTATTTGTCCTTTCATTTTTTTCTTGATTTACATTATTTGCAAATCCAAACTTATATCTAATACAGCTATTGCGCTGTATGTGACAAAATATAATCTATCATAACCTGATAAGTTGCTTTATTAAAGTGCATACCGTCGTCAGCGGCGTCACCGTCAGAGAATTTTCCGTCATTTCCTTTTAAAGCCGTATTCAAATCTACATAGTACATCTGATTTTCATTTGCCATATCAAGCAAAGCAGAATTATATCTGTCTATATCGGAATTTTTTATAGGGTTATCAGATGCTGTTTCCCTTTCAGACGTAACCGGCGGAATAGACAGGATATATATTTTTGAGTCCGGCAGAGCCTTTTTTACAGAGTCAGTAAATTCTTTATAATAACCAATCATATCTTTATCTGACAGCCACTCTATCCCGTTGCTTCCAAGCATTATATAGATATTCTCCGGAGAAAGATCAACCAAAGCTTCAAGAGCCGTTTTCTCTCCTGCCCCTGTACGTATAGTCTGAGTGTTTATTTTATCTATATTCAGACCTACCTCAGCAATTACGTTCTTAGATGAAACATACTGATAATCTGAAAGTCCGGCAGTCAGTGAATCTCCTACAAAAGCGCACTTTCCAAGATAAGTTTCCGACAGCTTTTCCGAAAGCGGAACCGGATTTATGATCTCATTGCTCGCTACAGAGGAAGAATCGCTCTCCGCTGCACTTTCCGATTCAGACGCTGTCCGTATTTCTCCGCCTGATTCCGACTCTCCGGAAATTCCTACATTAACTCCCATCATGTATACCGCAAAGCAAGCTGCAAACACAATAATAAAAATAATAAATACAACTTTTAACCTAAACCTTATAATCGGTTCACTGCTTCTGTCTACATATCTGTAATTTCTTGAACCCTTTGACGCCATAAATGCTTTATGCCTCCCTTATTTGCCTTTTTTCTCTCTTTTCAGACAAATTAACTATAAAATATTATAACTCACAGCAGAAATTTTTTCAAGGCTTTTTGACAATTTCATCTTTAATATTATTGCAATGTTTTCAAACATATAGTATAATATAAAAAGAAATATAGAAATTCTATCGGAGGGAAATAAATATGTGCGGATTTGTAGGCTTTACTAATTGCATCGATAATTCAAATATAGTTCTGGACAATATGATGAACAAGATCATTCACCGTGGTCCGGATTCCGGCGGCACTTATATTGACGAGGGAATCGCTCTCGGATTCAGACGTCTTAGTATTATCGACCTGGCTCAGGGGGATCAGCCTATTCTTAATGAAGACGGCTCTAAAGTACTTCTTTTCAACGGAGAAATTTATAACTTTCAAAGTATCCGTGAAAAGCTGATTGCAGAAGGTCACACATTTAAAACCAAATCCGATTCGGAAGTTCTGCTGCACGGTTATGAACAATACGGAAAAAAGCTCCTCAATATGCTCAGAGGAATGTTCGCATTTGTTATCTGGGACAAAAATACTAAGGAGCTTTTTGGTGCAAGAGACTTTTTCGGTATCAAACCGCTTTATTATTCTCTCTCAGGAAAAAGCTTTTTATTCGGTTCAGAAATTAAAAGCTTTCTTCCCCACCCTCATTTTAAAAAGGAAATGAACAACGAAGCACTGGAAAATTATCTGACATTCCAATATTCTCCTCAAAGCGAAACATTCTTTAAAAATGTCTTTAAGCTACCGGCTGCCCATTGCTTCACCTATAAGGACGGCAAGCTTGATATCGAGAGATACTGGGAAATAAAGTTTGAAGCCGATGAAAAACCTGGTCTTGACGAATGGGTAAACAAAATTTCAGACATCTTTCACGATTCAGTCAAGGCACACAAAATTGCCGATGTTGAAGTAGGAAGTTTTCTTTCAAGCGGCGTTGATTCAAGCTATGTTGCGGCTGTTGCAGATGTTGACAAAACCTTTACTGTCGGTTTCGGAAACGATGAAAAATACAACGAAATAGGCTGGGCAAAAGAATTTTCCGCTGCTATAGGAAAAGAAAACAACAACAAAGTTATTACACCTGAAGAATACTGGGGCACGTTCCCTAAAATTCAGTATCATATGGATGAACCTCTTGCAGACCCGTCCGCAGTGGCGCTTTACTTCGTATGCAACCTTGCTTCACAGCAGCTTAAGGTTGTACTTTCCGGCGAAGGCGCTGATGAAATATTCGGCGGCTATAATGTATACAGTGAACCGGGGGCTACTTTTTACGATAAACTTCCTCGAAACCTTAAAAGAGCTGTTGGCTCAGCTGCGTCTAAGCTTCCGGCAAAACGAGGCGTAAATTTCTTTATCAGAAAAGGTAAAGATCTGGAGGAAAGATTTATCGGCAACGCTTATATGTTTACTCCGGAAGAACGAAAGAAGCTTCTTAAAATCAAGACAGAAGCCCCTGATCCTACTGTCATCACAAAGCCTTTCTATGATAAAGTTAAAAAAGCTGAGGACGTTACTAAAATGCAGTATCTTGATCTTCATCTCTGGATGACTGGAGATATACTGCTTAAAGCCGATAAAATGAGCATGGCAAATTCTCTGGAACTCAGAGTGCCTTTCCTTGACAAGGAAATTATGTCCGTTGCAGAAAAGATTCCTGTAAGATACAGGGTAACTCATAAGGAAACTACCGACGCCAACACAAAATATATTACTAAATACGCAATGCGTCTTGCCGCTAAAAAGGATACCCCTCCTCAGACAGCTAAAACTGCCGCTAAGAAAAAGCTCGGCTTCCCTGTACCTATAAGAGTATGGCTTAAGGAGGATAAATACTATAATAAGGTTAAAGACAGCTTCACCTCAGAAGCAGCTGACAAATTCTTTAACTGCGACCTCCTTGTAAAGCTTCTTGACGACCACAGAAATTCCAAAGCCGACAACAGCCGTAAAATCTGGACTGTATATTCCTTTCTTGTTTGGTATAATGTTTATTTCGGCAACAGCGAATTTACAAGATAATTTCGAGAGAGGCTAAAATGTCAAGTATTGTAACATATAAATATATAAAACAAAATCCCGATATTATGGAATATATCCGAAGAGCCGATAAATCCCTTGAAGCTCAGGGATACACAGAGCATTCATTTGCTCATGTAGAAATCGTGGCTCAGAATGCAGGCATGATTCTCACTGAGCTTGGGTACAGCGAAAGGCAGTCAGAGCTTGCCCGAATCGCAGGTATGATGCACGATATAGGAAACGTCATTAACCGTATCGACCATGCACAAAGCGGCGCTGTAATGGCTTTCAGACTTCTGGATAATCTGAGTATGCCTGCAAACGAAATATGCTCGATAATATCTGCAATCGGAAATCACGACGAATCAACCGCACAGCCTGTTGACGCAATTTCCGCTGCTCTGGTAATCGCAGATAAAACAGACGTTAGAAGAAGCCGTGTGAGAAATACTGATTTTCTTACATTTGATATTCATGACCGTGTAAATTATGCCGTTGAGAAGTCATCCCTCCGTTTCAGCGAAGATAAAAAGGAAATTATCCTGTCAATTACTATTGACACTGAAATATCTCCGGTTATGGAGTATTTTGAGATTTTTCTCAACCGTATGCTTCTTTGCAAGCGTGCTTGCTCATTTTTGGGAATAAAATTCGCAATGATTGTAAACGGTTCGCCGCTTCTATAAAAAGGATAAACAAATTTCAGGAGGAAAAAATGATTTCTAAATATTCGCATCTTATTGATCTGAACGACTATCCCCTTTCATGGTGGAACAAAATAATTGAATTGGGGCATGATATTAAGGTTCATCCACAGAGATACACTCACGCCTGCGATGGTAAGATCATGGCTACGCTCTTCTATGAGCCATCAACGAGAACACAGATGTCGTTCCAGTCTGCAATGATCCGTCTTGGGGGAAGTATTATAGGCTTTGACAATCCGGCAACCTCGTCAGTGTCCAAAGGTGAAAGCTTAAAGGATACAACAAAAATCGTAAGCAACTATGCCGACATTCTTATAGTACGTCATCCTCAGCCAGGTGCGGCAAAGGCAGCAGCTCTCACTGCGGACTGTCCTGTTATTAATGCAGGCGACGGCGGTCATCTTCACCCAACTCAGACCCTTACTGATCTGCTGACACTCCATGAGGAAAAAGGCAGACTCGATAATCTCAATATAGGTCTTTGCGGAGACCTTGTAAACGGAAGAACAGTTCATTCCCTCTGCAAGGCGCTGTCATCCTATTCCGGAAATACCTTTGTGCTTATTTCAACACCTCAGCTAAAGCTGCCTTCATATGTAAAGGACATAATAACAGCTAGCGGAAGCAACTTTACCGAAGTATCATCTCTTGACGAAGTAATAAACGATCTTGATATGCTGTATATGACAAGAATACAGCGAGAAAGATTCGCAAGTGAAGAGGAATATCTTGCACAAAAGGATACTTATGTACTTGACGCAAAGAAAATGAGCAGGGCACGTAAGGATATGATAGTAATGCATCCTATGCCGATTGTTGATGAAATTGCAGTTGATATTGATAATGACAGCCGTGCAGTTTATTTTAAACAGGCTAAGTATGGTATGTACGTAAGAATGGCGCTTATTATGACTATGCTGGAACGTGATAAGCCTACTCAGCTTCTTAAAGGTACAACCGAGCATAACTGCGTATGCACAAATCCTAACTGCATTACCAATGCTGAATATTATCTGCCCAAGTCTTTCTATGGTTCAGGCGATACGGTTGAATGTGAATACTGCGACGAAAGAATACTCCTCAAGCATTGATCTTGTTTGACTATCAATGTTCTTTAACTTAATATTAGTTTTTTTAAAAAACTTAAGCTCCTGTATTTTACAGGAGCTTAAACTTTATGAAAGGATTTATAAATTATGGGACTGGTTCACATATACTTTGGTAACGGAAAAGGCAAAACATCTGCTGCCGCAGGTATCGCTATTCGGGCTGCCGGTCAGGGAATGAGAGTTCATTTCATTCAATTCATGAAAGGCGGAAACAGCGGAGAGATTAATATACTTAGACAAATTGACGGAATAACCGTGTTAAGATGCAGTAGAAGCTATAATTTTACAGCAAACATGAATCAATATGAACAGGAGCAAATAACAAAAGAACATAATACTTTTCTGAAAACAGCGTTAAAGATTCTTGAAAGTGAAGATATGATTATTTTAGACGAATTTTTTTCCGCTTATAACTACGGACTTTGTGATAAATCACTTGCGCAGAAACTTGTTACCAATGAAAACAGACATTCGGAAATTATCCTTACAGGTCATGATCCTGACAGTTTTTTTCTTCAAAGATCAGACTATATAAGTGAAATAAAAGCTGTAAAACATCCCTTTGAAAAAGGAATTACGGCACGGCGCGGAATAGAATTTTAAGGTCCAAAGGTCTGCATAATTTGTAAGGCGGTTTTCACACCATCCACTGCTGCCGACATTATTCCGCCGGCATATCCAGCCCCCTCACCGCAGGGATAAAGATTACTGCAAGAAAGAGAATGCATTTTTTCGGTACGCGTTATTCTTACAGGAGAAGAGGTTCTTGTTTCAGGCGCTGTTAATATAGCATTTTTATTGCCAAAGCATTTCATCTTCTTTGAAAATCTGTATAAACCCTCTTCAAGCATTTCCGTTATATAGCCTGGAAAAAGTTCTCTCAATTCTGACGGTTCTGTTCCTATGCAGTATGTTGGACTAACGTCTGATATTAATGTCGGATTTCCTGAAAGAAAGCTTCCTGCTGTTGCAGCTGGGGCTTTTCCTTTACCGATTATATAGGCTGATTTTTCAAGGTTTTCTGCAAATCTTACACTGTCTAATACACCGTTTCCAAAATCTTTCTTTGACACTGAAACCACCAGTGCCGCATTGGCATTTTCACCGTCTCTTGCAAATTCGCTCATACCGTTGGTAACTATTGTTTCAGGACTGCTTGCAGACGGAACAACAGTGCCTCCAGGACACATACAAAAAGTGTAGACACATCTTCCGTCCGGCCGACGGTAAGAAAGCTGATATTCTCCTGACGGAAGCAAAGGATTTCCAGCGTGTTCTCCATATAAGCTCTCATCAACATCCCATTGCTTGTGCTCTATCCTGACGCCTACGGAAAAAGGTTTCGATTCCATGAAAATTCCATTGCGAATCAGCATTTCAAAGGTATCCCTTGCAGAATGTCCGACAGCAGCTATCAGAGCTGCTGTTTTTTCTTCTGTTCCTCCCATTTTTGCAGAAATAACCTGTCCGTTTTGTATATTTATATTTTCAAGGCAGGTAGAAAATCTGATTTCACCGCCAAGCTCAACTATGCGCTTTCGAATATTTTTTACAATACTTCTGAGATTGTCCGTACCTATATGCGGTTTCGCCTTTGTCATAATTTCTTCCGGAGCACCTGCTGATACAAACTGTTCAAGTATATATCTGCACAAGGGATCATTTATACGAGTGGTCAGCTTTCCGTCTGAAAATGTTCCTGCTCCGCCTTCTCCGAATTGCACATTCGATTCAGTATTGAGTCCATTTCCGGACCAGTAATTTTTTACACTTTTGATTCGCTCGTCAACAGATTCACCACGCTCTATTATCAACGGTCTGTAACCATATTCAGCCAAAATAAGACCGCAGAACATTCCGGCAGGACCAAATCCGGCAATAACTACACGCCCATCTCTTTTTTCACCAGAAATAATTGGATTAAGCAAACTGTCTTCAATATACCTGCATTCGTTCTTTTCACCAAAAGTCTTTTCCTTGCATTTATCTTTCAACTGTACAAAAACAGAATACACCATATGTATATCATTTTGTTTTCTTGCATCCAGAGAAGTTTTATAAATATCCTTTTTAAAAACCTCACCCTCAGATATACCTGTTTTTTTCAGCGCTCTTTTTATTACGTTTTCATGCGATTCATTAAGTTCCCCTCTTATCTGAGAAATGATTACTGACATATTCCCTCTCCTAACTCATTTATTAAAAACGGACACCCGAATAGTGTCCGTAAAAAATCAATCCATTTTTTTCAGCAGTTTTTCAACATCCGCATTCTGTCCAAGTATAATAATATGGTCATCAGGATTAAATACATATTCCGCACCCGGAAGAGCCTGAATAGATGTACCGTTCTTAACCGCAAGAATATTTATTCTGTATTTCCTTCTTGCATCAATTTTTACGATACTCTTGCCTTCCCAGCTTTCCAGAATAGGTATCTCATAAATTGCGGTATCCTTAGTAAGTTCAATAAAGTCAAAAATATTATCAACACTGCATCTGGTAGCCAGCTTCTGAGCGCTATCCCTTTCAGGATATGTAACCTCATCCGCACCGTTTCTAAGAAGAAATTTAGCGTGTATTTCAGTATTAGCTTTACTGATAACCCTTTTTGCCCCCATTTCGTGCAAAAGGCTTGTTATCTCAAGACTGTTCTGAAAGCCTTCACCGATACATACAAAGCAGATGTCAAAGTTTTTTACTCCCAGACTTCTGAGGGTATCCATCTTTGTACAGTCTCCGATCTTTGCACTTGTAGCATAAGGCATAGCCGCCTGAACCTTTTCTTCATTGACGTCAACTGCCATAACCTCGTCGCCGAGGTCATAAAATTTATGAAGAAGATGATTTCCAAATCTTCCAAGACCTATTACGAGAATCGATTTCATTACAATCTCCATTCTGCCTTAACCGGCAATATAACATACATACTTATTAACCTATATTAATCTTTTCCACTGGATTCATAACTGTCTGCGGAGCTTTCTTTTCTGTAAACAGCAGTGCGAAAGAAAGGCTTCCCACACGCCCGCAGTACATAAGAAAAATAATTACAATACGTGAAATATTATTAAGCTCCCGGGTTATTCCGGTTGACATTCCGACTGTATCAATAGCAGAGAATACCTCAATTGTTATATCAGTAAGGTCAAGCGTATTCTGCACCGCCGCTATAATCATTATGCTTATTATTATAAGTGAAAGATTGATAGTGATAACGCTTGCTGCCCGCTTTAACACATCGGACTCAAGTCTTCTTTTCATAACGTTGACCGAGCCGTAATTCCTAAGACTTGACCATGCTGAAAGTATCAGTACTATAATGGTTATAGTCTTTACGCCTCCGGCAGTAGAACCTGGATTTCCCCCGATAAACATATATACTATTGTAAGAAACTTACCCCCAGGAGACATTCCTGCAATATCAACTGTGTTAAATCCGGCGGTACGTGGCGTCACTGACATGAAAAAGGAAGCGTTTATTTTTCCCGCTGCATTCATTCCGGCAAGCTCGTTATTATACTCCACAAAGCAAAATGCGGCAGTTCCCAATATTGTCAGAACTAAAGTTGCGATAAGTACAAGCTTAGTGTGAAGCTGATATCTGCCTATATGATGACGGTTTACAGAAATATCGTCCCATACGAAAAAGCCGATTCCTCCTATAAGAATAAGCAATGAAACAACGCCTGTCACCAAAATATCATCACGGAACATAACAAGAGATGAAAACTCCTCAAATCTTCCCATTAAATCAAATCCGGCATTACAAAAAGCAGATACTGAAGTGAATATGCTTGTGTATATTCCTCTTCCTGCCCCAAGCATTGGGATAAATCTTATAGAAAGCAAAGCAGCCCCGATAAGCTCAATTACAATAGTACCGAATAATATCTTGCGTATCAGACGCACGATTCCTCCTATATACATTGTATTCACACTTTCCTGAAGGAGACTTCTTTCCTTTAGCCCGATCTTTCTATGAAAGAGCATAGAAAACATAGTTAGGATAGTCAGAAATCCCAGACCGCCTACTTGTATAAGGCAGAGAATAACTATCTGACCGAATACCGACCAGTGGGCAAATGTATCAACAACTACAAGCCCCGTTACGCATGAAGCAGATGACGAGGTAAAAAGCGCTTCGATAAAGGAAGTTGAACTCCCATCCCGGCTTGAAACAGGCAGCATAAGAAGAACCGTTCCTAATGCAATAAGCATTAAAAAGCCCAGCGCAACTATCTTAGGATAGCTCCAGAAATTCTTGGATTTAAATTTCATAAGTACTCCACTCATTTTTTCATGATTTTAATCAATGATATTATACATCATTTTACTATATGTGTCAACAAATCATTTATTTATTTTAGACCGATAATCTGTTTTTATGAAAAATCTATGCAAATTCCAATAAAAAATATAAAATTAATATCAGATATAAAATTTTTAAACATTACCAATTGACATAAATCGCATAAAATGTAATAAAAAATACTTTTTTTTAATGTTTCCCTATTGAAATTTATACTTTTATTTGTTATAATAAATGATGTATAGATTTCCGAAATGTTTTTTATGATAATGGGGGATTATTATATATTTATGACAGTCAGAGAACAGACCGAAATTCTGGAACTAAGTACCTTAAGCAGATATGCATGCACTGCGTCCGGAAACGGAAGACGTATAAAGTATGAAGAAAAATGTCCGCTCAGAACAGAATTTCAAAGAGACCGTGACAGAATACTTCACTGCAATTCCTTCAGAAGACTTAAAAGAAAAACTCAGGTTTTTCTGTCTCCGGCCGGAGATCATTACCGAACCCGTCTTACGCATACCCTTGAGGTTTCACAGATTGCAAGAACTGTTGCCCGTGCTATGCGGCTTAATGAAGACCTTACAGAAGCAATAGCCCTTGGACATGATTTGGGTCATTCTCCTTTTGGTCACTCAGGAGAAGCTATTCTCGATGAAATATGCCCTTATGGATTTAAACACTATCTCCAAAGCGTCCGTGTTGTGCATTACATCGAAAAAAAGGGACAGGGCCTTAACCTTACTTATGAAGTTAAAAACGGAATAGCGTGCCATACAAATGCTGCTGCCGCTACTGCTGAAGGTAATATTGTAAGGCTTTGCGATAAGATAGCTTATATCAATCATGATATTGAGGACTCAATAAGGGCAGGAATACTGAATCCCGGTGATCTTCCTCAAAATGCTGTCAGAGTTCTTGGAAAAACAAAATCTCAGAGAATAACAACCCTTATCAGTTCCATTATTGAAAACGGTCCGGAAGAAATTCGCATGACAAGCAGTATAAAAGCAGCTCATGACGAACTGAGATCTTTCATGTTCGATTCAGTCTATACAAATCCGGCTGCAAAATCCGAAGAGAAAAAGGCTAAGCATATCGTTGAACAGCTTTATGGATACTTTAAGAAAAATCCCCAAAAAATGCCTGAAGAATATATTAGTATTTGCAGGGATTCTGACTGCGACCGTGCAGTCTGCGATTATATATCCGGTATGAGCGACGGATATGCGGTAGACCTGTATAATTCGCTTTTTGTACCGCAATTTTGGAAATGATTCTAACAGCAACCGTACACCGCTGATGCGGCTGCTAACAATACTTCAGCGGAGTATGGAGAAATTTTCATGGCTTTTCCCGATGAATTTCTTTATCAGCTAAAACTTGCTAATCCGGTTGATTCGGTTATCAGCAGTTATGTTAATCTTAAACGTTCCGGACATGACGCCGTCGGACTATGCCCTTTTCATTCAGAAAAAACTCCGTCGTTTCATGTTTATAATGATACCCAAAGCTTCTACTGCTTTGGCTGCGGCGCCGGCGGAGATGTTATTACTTTTATTAAAAGAATAGAAAATCTTGAATACATTGAAGCCGTTAAACTGCTTGCCCAAAGAGGCGGACTGGATATCCCTGAGGATTCCCGCGATAATAAAGCAGCTATGCTGAAAAAACGCATATATGAAATTAATCGGGAAACTGCTAACTTTTATTTCAGACAATTGGTTTCAGGACCGGATAAACGAGGACTTCAATATTTTGCCGGCAGAAAACTACGTCCGGAAACAATAAAAAAATATGGATTAGGATATGCGCCGTCAGGCTGGCATACACTTAGTACGCACCTGCATTCCCTTGGATTCACTAACCGTGAAATGCTTGCAGCCGATGTTGTAAGACTGGGTAAAGATGAAAAAAGCGTGTATGATACTTTCCGTGAAAGAGTTATTTTTCCCATTATTGACCTTAGAGGCAATGTAATTGCTTTCGGAGGAAGAATACTCGGAGACGGTTCGCCTAAGTACCTTAATACAAGTGAAACACCAGTGTTTCAAAAAAAGCGCAATTTATTTTCACTTAACTTTGCAAAAAATTCTCCGCTGAAAAGAATGATCCTTGCTGAAGGGTATATGGATGTAATTGCAATTAATCAGGCAGGCTTTGAAAATGTAGTTGCTACACTCGGAACTTCTTTGACTGGTGAACAGGCAAGAACGCTTAAAACATATGCAGAAGATGTTATAATAGCATATGACAGCGACAGCGCCGGTCAGAAAGCTACACAAAGAGCTATAAATCTACTGAGTGAAGCAGGACTCAACACCCGTATTATAAAAATGGAGGGCGCTAAAGACCCTGATGAATTTCTTAAAAAATTCGGACCTCATAGATTTAAACTGCTCCTTGATAACTCCGACGGAGCAATAAATTTTGAGCTTGCAAAATGCAAAGAAGGGCTTGATACTGAAACAGATACCGGTAAGGTCGAACTTCTTAAACGCTCTGTTAAGGTGCTTTCCATGATTTACAATCGGCTGGAAAGAGATGTGTATATCTCAAAAGTTGCCCGAGAGAACGATATAAGCATAGATATTCTCAGGGCACAAATAGACAGCGAAATAAAAAAGCGGCGAAACTCTGAGAAAAAAAGTGAATGGACTGCTATAAAATCAAAACCTTATTATTCTGATCCACTCGTTCCGGAAGTTTCTAAAGCTTTAAAGGAAGTGAAGGCAGAGGAAGGAATACTTGCATATCTGTTCCGCTATCCGGATAAAATTGAAACGGTAATGTCGTCTATGACGGATGATTGCTTTATTACTGAATTTTATCGCAGGGTATATAATGTTTTATGCATGAAAATTCAAAATATCAATGCTTTCAGTTTCTCAATCTTTTCCGATGAATTTAACAACGAGGAAATGGGAAGAATAACGGGAATAGAAGCAAAAAATAAAGAAATAGTAATAACTGAACAGAATCTTCATGATTATATAAAAATTCTTCTGGATTATAAAAATAATCCAATAAAAAATAAAGACAACTATTCTGAAGACGATCTTTTAAATATCGTCTCCAGTAAAAAAAGAAAATAAGGAATATAATGACACTTTACCAGCCGTTAAGCATTATATTCCAATTCTCAAAAAGGCTGAGAAATGGAGTAAACTTATGTCAATGGACAAAAAAACAACTATCGAAAATCTCATCGAACGAGGAAAAGCTACCGGTAAACTCACTACAAAGGAGATTACAGACGCTCTGGAGGAGCTTGACTTTGATGTTGATCAGATGGACACCTTCTATGATAACTGCGCAGGACTGAATATTGAAATCGTTGATGACTACTCCATGGATGCTGACCTTAAAATCGGTCTTGATTCCGGTCTCAGCGATGATCTTGAGATGGCTCTCTCTACTGAGGGAATTGCTATTGACGATCCGGTTAAGATCTATCTTAAGGAAATAGGACGTGTTCCGCTTCTGACTGCTGAAGAAGAAATAGAGCTTGCGCAGCGCATGACTACTGGAGATTCCTATGCTAAAAAAAGACTCTCTGAAGCAAACCTCAGGCTTGTTGTAAGTATCGCTAAAAAATATGTAGGCAGAGGTATGCAGTTCCTTGATCTTATTCAGGAAGGCAATCTTGGTCTTATTAAGGCCGTTGAAAAGTTTGACTATACAAAGGGATTTAAGTTTTCAACTTATGCTACATGGTGGATTCGTCAGGCAATAACAAGAGCTATCGCCGATCAGGCAAGAACTATTCGTATTCCTGTACACATGGTTGAAACTATTACTAAGGTAAAAAAAGTCTCCAGTCAGCTGCTTCATGAAAACGGTCATGACCCGACTGCCGATGAAATTGCTGAAAAGCTTGAAATGCCTGTTGAACGTGTAAGAGAAATTATGAGAATCGCTCAGGACCCTGTTTCCCTCGAAACACCAATCGGTGAAGAAGAAGACAGCCATTTAGGTGATTTCATACCTGATGATGACGCTCCGGCACCAGCAGAAGCCGCTTCACTTATTCTTTTGAAGGAACAGCTTAACGATGTTCTTTCTACTCTTACAGAACGTGAAGCAAAGGTATTAAAGCTGAGATTCGGTCTTGAGGACGGACGTTCAAGGACTCTTGAAGAAGTAGGAAAAGAGTTTGATGTAACACGTGAAAGAATAAGACAGATCGAAGCAAAGGCTCTCAGAAAGCTCAGACATCCCAGCAGAAGCAAAAAAGTCAAAGACTTTCTTGATTAAGTCTTTGACTTGAATACATAAAAAAGAGGCCTTACTGAGCCTCTTTTTTAATATTGATTTTAATCACCATTGGAGGTTTATTTTAAACAACCTTATGCATCGGTACCACCCTTAAAATTTTATTTACAGAAATTTATAAGTTCTGGGGGAACCACTCCTCTCCTGCTTAAATAATTCTTATTCGTTTAAAACACATCATTTTCATATCAATCACCCCATATAATCTTTTATACGTTCGTGATTCAGTTCGTTAAAATCAGTGCACTGTTACCACCTGTTTCGTTTTATTTAAAGACATTATAGTCATAATTTGGAGTAAAACTCCACCAATTATGAAGCTGTCACTAAAGCAATAACTATTTGATAAATCTTACAGCTGAATATCCAACGTCTTTTTTTAACGAATTATATTTTATTATTTATCGGAACATGAAATCTCAGTTCATATATTCCCCTTTAGTCTTCAATTAAAAAAGCGTTAAACTCCAGCCACCAGTAACAGCTTCGGAACTCTGATCTTCAAATGTGTCCACTGGCAACCAATCCTCCATCCTGATATAAATTAGTTTCTGCAAAAGAAATTTCCGATTTCTTAAAAGCCTTGTCAAAAACCCTATCGTAAAAGAAAACCGATAACCTCTGCTTGAACTTATTTCAAAAACAATTTCTGCGATATGCTTAGCATTTAGTTTGTTTCTGATTATCTTGTTTTCTTTTGTTGTATATATAATACCATACATTTTCGTCAATGTCAACACTTTTCTTGAATAATGTTGCACAATTTTATTAAAAATGTTTAAGCGTTATGCCTATTGACTTTATTCCGATTTTAGGGTATAATTATTTTTATTGATGCAGTCAATAATATAATGATATTAAATAGAATGGAGAAATAAAATGTCAGATATGAATGAATATACCCCTGATCTTTTCACTCTTGAGGATGAAGAGGGAAATGAGCAGAACTTCGAACTTATTGATGTTTACGAAGAAAATGATATTATATACTATGCACTGATCCCCTACCAGCAGTCTCCTGATGCTCTCGCTGAAGATGACGGAATGTTCGTTATTTTAAAGAGAGATGATTCTTCAGACGATGAAATGCTTATTTCTATTGACGATGAAGATGAGATTGACAGAATCGGTGAAATCTTCATGAAAAGAATTGAGGAAATGTTTGAAGAGCTTGATGACGAAGACGAAGAATGTTTATGTGAAGATGATGGCTGTGACTGCTGTCACTAAAATTTACTATTGATTTTTTTGAATCTTAGTGATATAATATAAATAAAGAAAATATTCTGCCTTGTTCGAGTAAATATGGTTTTTATAATCCAACACTTTTTTAAAGGGAATCCGACTCTGGCTGATGATTGCAGACCTCCCGCATTATGCGGATGAAGGGAGCGTGAGGCTGTCAGGAGGATACCCACCTGGCTTTTTAGCTTGGTTTTATTCGCTGTATGACGGCAAGGCGGTTTATTTCTTTTTATTTTCAATAACCAATATTAATTTAAGGTATGCATGATTCATGCATACCTTTTTATTTGATATAAGAAAAAATTCAGACATATATTGAACAGCCCCCTAAAAGTTAGACAAAGCAACTCATTGTACAACATAAGGGGTGCATTTATTTTGAAACAGTTTTTTTATTTTTTGTGTAACCTTTTTTATTTTCCAGTGTATATATAAATGAAAGCTGTCAGAAAGAAGGTAAAAGCTTGAAAGACAAACGTTTGATAATACGACTTAAATCCGGAGATAAAAAAGCTCTTTCCAGAATAATGGACAAATACTCTGCTTATGCCTATACAATTGCAAGAAATACAGCGGGTCAGCTTCCAAAAGAAGATATTGAAGAGATTGTCAGTGACAGTTTCGTGGCTCTTTGGAGCAGTGCAGATAAACTTTTTGAAGACTGCGAATTAAGCCCATACATAGCGGCAATTGTAAGAAATCAGGCGAGGAATAAATTCAGAAACTTCCGGCAAGACGTTATTTATGAAGATGTAGATGAATCCCTTGCAGATAAGCACGACTTTCAAGTAAATTTGGACCTTATTGAAGCAGTTAGAGCTGCTATGGCTGCTGCTGAAATGTTAAGCGATACCGAAAGAGAAATCTTTATTAGACACTACTGGTACGGCGAAAAGCTTGAGCCAATATCAGAAAAACTTGGTCTGACGCTTTCAAATTGTAAAACCAAGCTTCACAGGACAAAAACTAAAATAAGAAAATATCTGATAGAAAGGGGTTACGGCTATGAGAAAAAATAAAAAATGGATACTGGGGTACGAAATGCTTGATATGGAAAAGCCGGATAGGGATTATATCCAAAAGTCTGTCAGAAATAAACTTCAAAAACAGAAAGGTGAAATTATTATGATTAAAAGAAAATTAAAGCCGCTTATAATTACCGCCGCTGCAATAGGAACATCACTTGCATCGCTGACGATTGTTAACGCTGCTACCGATGGTGCTGTTACCGAAAAAATTAATGAGGCAGTTGAATATATTACAGTAAAAATAAACGGCAAGGAAATAGATGCTAAAGGACATAAAATTTCTGAAGACGATGGTACTGTAATATATGAATTTAAAATTGACGACAGTGACGCTGAAAACGAAATAATCATTGAAGATTCATATGTGTTCGATGAGGAATCCAGTATGACATTTGATTATAACTACTAAATAAAACCTAAGTACAAAGAGCTCCTATGTTTTTTATCTAACTTGTATGTTGGTAACTTCTTGGAATAGTAAACCCCTCTTAATGTAGAATATACATTAAGAGGGGTTTTTCTATGTTCATTATTTAGTATTGTACAGAGCTTCCATATGTCTTTTAATATTTAATAAAATTATTTGAAATACATATAAAGATTGCATTTTATCATACCGTTATAGAGTTTACGCTTCTTGTCAGCTTTTTTGCCAAAGAAGTCCTCAAAATTATCATGAGGTGAGATAATATAACACGGATGTTCTCTTGATGGGTCAAACACCTGCCCCATGATTTTATAAAGCTGCTCAGCTTCCCGTAATTCGAGCATACGTTCACCGTAAGGGGGATTGCATATTGTTATAGAACCGTCTAAAGGCTTATATTCTGATATATCACGGCAGCTTACTTCAATTCTTGAACTAACCCCCGCCTTTGCTGCATTCTCCTCAGAGAGTGTAACAGATTCATCGTCAATGTCGAATCCAAAAGCTTTAAATTCAGCGCTTCTGTCAACAAGAGAAATAGCACGGCTTCTTTCTTCCTGCCAAACTTTTTTATTAATGCAGTCCCATTTTTCAGCTGCAAACCTTCTGTTAATACATGGTGGGATATTAAGCGCCTTTAAAGCTGATTCAATAAGGAATGTTCCGCTTCCGCAAAACGGATCGCACACGGTGCTTGAGCTTCTTACCCTTGCAAGATCAATAATTCCTGCCGCAAGGGTTTCTCTTATAGGTGCAGAGTTGGAATTTTTTCTGTATCCCCTTTTATGAAGTCCTGTTCCGCTTGTATCCAGATAAATTGTAACAGTATCCTTCATAATGCTGAACTGTATCTGATGGACGGATCCGGTTTCCTCAAACCATCCGGTATGATACTTTTCCTTAAGCCGTTCAACAGCGGCTTTTTTTATAATTGACTGACAGTCCGGAACGCTGTACAGCTTTGAATTAAGTGAATGACCCTTAACAGGAAATGCGTCTTTTATTCCGATAAAATTTTCAAGAGGTATTTTTTTGATACCCTGAAAAAGTTCTTCAAAAGTTTTTGCAGTAAATTTAGCAAGCTCGATAAGGACTCGTTCAGCAGAAGCAAGACAGATATTTGCTCTTGCAATCATTTCAAATCCGCCTTCAAAGCTGACTCTGCCGTCCGTTACAGTAATGTTTTCTCCGCCTATTTTATTAATTTCAAATTTCAGTACACTTTCAAGTCCGAAATGGCACGGACAGGTAAGCTTTATTTTTTCGTTCACATTTTCTCCTATTCTTCCGCTGAATTATCAGCAGCGCTGTCTTCTGGTTTTGGTTCTTCAGGAACCGGCGCATCCGTAACCGGCTGTATTTCATCGGATGGTTCTTCTTCTGATGATTCTTCAGAGGAATCTTCGTCTTCCTTTTTGTCCTTTTTAGGTGCGCTGTAATGATTAGAACAATAAGGAGCATTTGAAGACTTCCAGTAACCGGTTATTCCCTTTGAGCAGTATGAACCTGCTATAAGTCCGCTTGTTGTACACATTGGCGCTGAGATTACATCATCGCATTCCGGATAGTGGTTATCAGATTCTATGTTATTTGCATATTCACCGATTATATTATACCACACCTTTGCAGATGAAAGTCCGTGGTTAAGCTCTTCCTTTTCATCATAACCGATCCAAACACCGCTAACGAAATCTTCTGTTAGACCTACAAAGGAAAGGTCGTTCCAGTCCTGAGATGTACCGGTTTTTCCGGCAACTGTTTTGTTTGAAAGCTGTGCAGCAGTACCTGTACCGCTTTTTATTACTTCCTGAAGAAGATGATTCATTACGCAGGCGGTTTCAGGATCAACTGCTTCATGAGGATTGCCGTCGTTTTCATAAACAACAGTTCCATCGCCTTTTTCAACTCTGCTGATTATATGAGCATCATAATAAGTTCCGCCGTTTCCGTATGGAATATATGCGTTAACAAGATTTTCTACTGAAACACCATAAGTCAGAGCGCCAACCGTAAGAGGAGCATAACCTATGTCTGACTGTCCGTCTTCATTCATGTCAAGGAGATCCAAACCAAGATTCTGAGTACTATAATTAAATACCGACTGCGGAGTCATTTCCTCGCAGAGCTGTGCCGGAACTGTATTTCGTGAAAGTCTGAGTGCGTCATAAATAAACAAATCATATCTCCACCACTGGTTATCATAGTTAACAGGCCAATCTTCTCCGTTGATTTTTATAGGAGAGTCCTTGTATTTGCTTCCCCAGTGAATATGGTCGTTATATAATGCAAGGCCGTATGTGGAAATTGGTTTGATACATGAACCGGGCTGTCGTTTTGCCATTGTAGCACGGTTGAAGGCAAGAGATTCTGTTTTTTCACCGATACCGCCTACAACGCACATAATGTTTCCCTTGTAGTCCATTGCCACAAATGATGACTGTGGATAAATAACTTCATCATCTTTCCATGTGCAGTTGGAATCAGGATCCATAAGATTGCTAAGTTCCAGGTACTTATCTTCCACGTACTTCTGCATATCCCAGTCAACCGTAGTATATATCTGATATCCGCCTCTGTTGATTCTGACAATTGCCTCTTCCTGATCGATACCATACTCATCCATAAGTACAGCGGCATATTCTCTCAGAGCAGTATCTACAACCCATGAGGTTGCCTTGCGTTCATCGGCAGCGTCATCAGCTTCAGCTTCTGGATGAGCCTTTTTATATTCCTCAGAATCAGTGAAAATAAGCTTTTCGTCCAGGGCTTCCTTGTATTGGTCATATGAAATTGCACCGTTTTCGTACATAAGCTCAAGCACTATTTCCTGTCTTTCACGATTGGCTTCCTTACCGGTATTAATCCATTCTCCGTTATCGTCTTCATAGCCGGCAAAAGGATTCAGTGTTTCCGGACTTTTAGGAATAGCTGCAAGACAGGCAGCTTCTGCAATGGATAGTTCAGAAACATCCTTTCCGAAATAATCCAACGAGGCAAGCTGGATTCCGTTTCTTGGACCGCCGAATCCGATGTAATTCAGATAATTTTCAAGAATCTCATCCTTTGAATATTTCTTTTCAAGCTGCATTGCTCTAAAAATTTCTCTTATTTTACGTGAAGGGCTTTTTTCATCATCTCCGGTAAGATTTTTAATAAGCTGTTGTGTAATAGTCGAGCCGCCCTGATCAGTGTCATAAATATGGATAAACATATTGGCAAAAGCGGCAAATGTACGTTTATAGTCAACGCCTTCATGCAGATAAAATCGTTCATCTTCTATGTTTACAAAAGCGTCACGCACATGTTGAGGAATTTTTTCTATATCAACTTTTATTCGCTGGACGTTGTTTGTAACAGTATAAATATTCTTAAGCTTACCCTCGGAATCTTTTGCGTAAACAATAGTGTTGGCAGATGTTTCCAGAGATTTAATAGTAACGTCCGACGCTTCGTCCATAAATTCAAGAACGTAAACCGTTGCGGCTGTAACAACAATTGTTCCAGTTATAATAACTATAAGGAACATTGAAAGAAGCGTTGTTCCCAAAACGGCAAAAAGTTTTTTTACGGCTGCAAGTTTAGGATTTTCCGGCTTTTTATTGTGCGAAGCAGAAGCTGAAGCTTTAGTACGAGGATTACTGTTGGGTTTTCTTGTACCGGAAGAATTTCTGTTACCGGCAGACTGAGAATTTTTAGCAGGTGAAATGCCTGTGTTTCGCTTTATTGACGATGTTTTATCGATATTGGTATTTTTCCTTGCAGCAGGCTTTTTAGAAGTAACTGAATCATCTGAAGCTTTTCTGCTGCCTTGTACGGAAGAAGCCTTTTTATATCCTGAACCGGCTTGCGGATAAGTTCGTCCAGTATTTCCGTGCTGCGTTCGCTTTACAGAATTTCCGGTGTTTTCAAGATGTGAACGTCTGGACTGAGGGGTATTTTTCCTGTCTTTTCCTTCAGAACCATTTCTGTTTGATTTGTTATCAGTCATTTTGTATCACCTTTGTGGAAGTACAAGCTGTACTTAAAGTATACCTTTCTTTCAAATTGCCTAAAATACTTTATACATTATTATTATAACATACTTTTTAATTTATGTTAAGTGTTTTTTAAAAAAATAAGATGGTATAATTGAAAAAATCCGGTCAATAATAAGAGAAACACAAAACTCTCTGGAAAGTAAAGGAGAAAGAAATGGCAAAAAAACATATTGTATACATGATTCTTGCATCAGCGTCCGTATCAGCTATAATTATTCTTACAGCAGGTTCAATTTCCGTACGTGAAAGAAAAAATTACTATGCTCAGGAGCTCAGGTCTGAAGATGTTACAGAAACGCAGCCAGCCATAGGCTATTATCTCAGAGCATATGATGGTAAGATTGCAATTTTCAGAGGGGAAAGTGATACGCCTTTCAGAAAGCTTGATGTAAGCCTGTCAGTAATGTCTGAGTATGATAAGGCTGTACTTGAAAAGGGATTATATGCAGAAGACGAAAAAACGCTCAAAAGAATGATTGAAGATTATACATCATAAAAAATACCCGTCAGATTAATGACGGGTATTTTTATATTAATTTAAATTAAATCAAGCCTTATTAATTGAACCGAAAAGTTCCATCTTTTCCTTAACCTTAGCCTTGATAGCCTCAAAACCAGGTGCAAGAAGTTTTCTTGGGTCAAAGCCCTTACCCTGAAGATCCTTGCCTGCTTCAATATATTCTCTTGTTGCTTCCTGGAATGAAAGCTGACATTCTGTATTAACGTTGATTTTAGCAACGCCAAGTGAAATTGCCTTCTTAACCATGTCATCAGGAATACCTGTACCGCCGTGAAGTACTAAAGGCATATCGCCTACTTCTTTATTTACTGCCTCAAGAGTTTCAAATGAAAGACCTGCCCAGTTTTCAGGATACTTACCGTGAATGTTTCCGATACCAGCTGCGAGCATTGTAACGCCCAGATCAGCGATCATCTTGCATTCTTTAGGATCAGCACATTCGCCTGCACCTACAACGCCGTCTTCTTCACCGCCGATAGAACCAACTTCAGCTTCAAGTGAAAGACCAAGAACGTTGCAAGTATTAACGAGTTCAGTTGTCATTCTGATGTTGTCTTCGATTGGGTAGTGAGAGCCATCAAACATGATTGAAGAGAATCCAGCGTTGATACAAGCCTTAGCGCCTTCAAAAGAACCATGGTCAAGGTGAAGTGCAACCGGAACAGTAATACCGAGTTCTTCGAGCATACCGTTAACCATGCCGACTATTGTCTTATAGCCGCACATATATTTTCCTGCACCTTCGGAAACACCTAAGATTACAGGTGAGTTGTTTTCCTGAGCTGTAAGAAGAATTGCCTTAGTCCATTCAAGATTGTTGATGTTGAACTGACCAACAGCATACTTTCCTTCCCTTGCCTTTTCAAGCATTTCTTTAGCTGAAACTAACATTTTACGTCCTCCTAAATAAATTCAAAAAAATTGGAACATATTTATTATAACTCATTATCAAAAAAAAAGCAATGGATTATGTGAAAAAAATATCTAATTGCCTTTGAGCATTGAAGTGAATGCTTTAGCTGCGCCCTCTGCGTCATAAGAGTTGTTTTCAGAAGTCTTATTTAAAAACGCTGAAAATGAATCATTCACATCAGCAGCTGAAAGATTTTCATATTTTCCGTAACCGGATACCGCACTGTCCCCTGTCTTTATATTTACAGCAAGCAGAGCGCCCGCCTGAGATTCGTTTTCTATTATGCCCTTTTGTGCATTTGCTGCATAATCGGCAAGGTCATCTTTTTCAATATCCGATACAAATATAATCGTGAGTTGTTCGTCATCCGCTTCTGAATCAGAGATAATACTTTCGACTTTGTTTATTTCATCCTTGCTGAGTGTGCCGGAACGGTCAATGGCATGCTGCGGCAGAAGGGCTGATACCGAATCAAATGCTGTTTTTATCCCGTCATAGGTTTTATCTGTTACAAGGAGCGGAGAAATTTCAGCAAAGATATGCAATATTTCTTCATCAGTTATAAAAAGAGATGTATACCCGTTTCTGTATATGTAATCGTTTCCGGTTTCGTTGTTGACAAGGAAAAGGAATCCGGGAGTATTTTTGAAAAGTTCCTTATAGCAGTTTTCAGCATATTCAGACGGTTCAGAATCCTCAAGATCATCGGTTATCATTACGCTTGCATTTAAATGATATATATCGGAAATGTGCAGAGCGTATGTGTTTATCATTTCGTTTTCTTTATCTGTCAGCGCCTTGCATAAGTCGAAAAGATGAGTTTTGTCTGTATCAACTGTTAGTTTAGAAAGAGCTTCGTCAGATAATTTATTTTCCTTTTGTGAAGTACTGTCAGTTTCATTTTCTAAATCTGCGGATTTTTCAGAAGTACTGCTGTTTACATTTTTGTTTGATACTTCTTTTATGTCGTTGCATCCTGATAAAGCTGAGATCATCAGTGTGCACACAGCGGCTAATAAAAATTTTTTCATAGTTATCTCCTGTATGATATTTATATTTAAATTATATAGTTAAAACTATAAAAAGTCAACTGCGGTATTGTAAAACCATAAAAAATCATGTATAATAAGAGGTATAAAATGACATTTTTCGGAGGATTGTAATGGAATACAGGTCGGAAAACGGAAATATAATACTTTTTCAGGAAGATTTTAATCTTGATGAAACACTTGACTGCGGACAGGCTTTCCGCTGGGAGAGAGCTGCCGAAGAAGACGGCAGATGTACATATAACGGCTTTTTTCTTGATAAGCCGCTGAAAATATCAGAAGCTGAGGAAAGCTGTTTTATACTTTATAATACAAGCGAAGAGGAATTTTTAACTGTATGGAAAGATTATTTTGATCTTGATACTGATTACGGAAAAATAAAGCAAAGGCTGTCAGCCGACGATACCTTGAAAAAGGCTTGTGAATTTGCCGGAGGAATAAGACTTTTGAAACAGGATAGCTGGGAATGCATATGCTCTTTTATAATATCCCAGAACAATAATATTCCACGGATTAAGGGAATTATATCAAGGCTCTGCGAGCATTACGGTCATTTTCCGTCAGCCGCTGAAATGGCTTCAGAAACAGTTGAAAGCCTTGAATATCTGCGCTCCGGATTCAGAGCAAAGTATCTTATTGACGCTGCAGTTAAAACTGCTTCCGGTGAAATAGACTTAAATGAAATAGAGAAAATGGATATTCAGCAGGCACGGCAAAAGCTCATGACAGTTAAGGGAATAGGTCCAAAAGTAGCTGAATGCGTACTGCTCTTTGGAATGTACAGAACAGAGGCTTTTCCTGTTGACGTTTGGATTAAGAGAGTTATGGAAAAATACTATCCTGACGGACTTCCGTCCTTTACAGCCGGAATAGAGGGAATTGCACAGCAGTATTTATTCCATTATATAAGGAATCTGAAATAAATTGAAAAAGCAGGTCATAGACCTGCTTTTTATTACTTTAATTCTGCAAACATTTTCTTCATAGTAGGATTATCTTGAGTTAATTCTTTTATAGTGAGAGAGTTTATATCATTATTGGCAAGTCGAAGATTATTTTCAGAAGAAAGAAGTGCCATCTTAGTTTTTTGCAGATTATCAATAGCATTATCTATTTGAGTAATGGCGTCTTTGAATTTAGTACTTGCATTATTAAAATGTTCATTAAATCCATTTCTAATGCTATTCATCCTATCTTCAAAATTAGTTATATCAATATTTTGATTTCTCATAACAGCAAGCTCGGCTCTATATTCAAGGGAGTTCATTGCCGCATTGCGCAGAATAGTAATCATTGGAATAAAAAACTGAGGACGGATAACATACATTTTTTCGTATAAATATGACATATCAGCAATTCCAGTATTGTAAAACTCGTTTTCAGGCTCAAGAAGAGACACAAGTACGGCGTATTCGCATTTTTTTTCGATTCTGTCCTTATCAAGTTTTTTCAAAAACGATTCATTCTTTTTCTTTTGGGATTTTGTATCCTGTTCGTTTTTCATTTCAAACATGATAGAGATGATTTCAATTCCGTTTTCATCTGCCTCACGGTAAATATAATCTCCCTTACTGCCATTTCTTGCATCATTATCCTTTTTAAAATATGCATTTCTGAAAGCGGTTGCCCGCAGTTTGTTAAATTCATTTTCGCAGTGGCGTTCTAAACTTTCGCCGACCATTTTAGTGGAAAGCTTTAATTTATAGTCTTTATAACGCTCGATTTCTTCATCCTTGTATTTCAGTTCAGCTTCATATTTTGCTTTCTGAGCATTGTGGTTTTTTTCAATTTCAGAAACAGCTTTATGTATAGCCAGTTCTTTTTCAGTATCCTTTTTTCCTAGTTCTTTTTCCAGTTCAGAAATTTGCTTTTCCTTTTCAGATATACTTTTAATATGTTCTTCTTTTTCTTTTGAAACAGCATTTATAACTGCCATTTCAGTTTCCTTCTTCTGAGAATCAATTTTATTTTTTAGTTCAATTATTTCTCTTTCTTTTTCCCCAACAGCCTTTTCTATATTAGATTCATTATCCTTTTTAAGTAGCTCAAGCTGTTTTTCAAGTTCAGAAATTTGTTTTTCTTTTTTAGATAATTCTTCTTTTTCTTTTGAAACAGCGTTAGTAACTTCAAGTTCAGCTTCCTGTTTCTGAGAATCCACTTTATTTTTCAGCTGAGCAATTTCTTTTTCCTTTTCATTGAGCTGTTCCTTAAAGATTTTGTCCTTGTGCATTTCAGCAGTTTTTACAGCGTTCTCGGTTTCTTCCTTTATACGCTTATCTACTTCTTTTTTAAACTCTTTGCTGCGAACCTGTTCAACTATAGCTGCAAGTCCGGCTTCATCTGCTTTAAAAACCTGTCCGCATTTGGGACATTTGATTTCAGACATTAGAATTCCTCCTTCATAAATTAACAATATTTTTCTTTATTTTTCGTTTATTAACAATTTTTTTCTACATAACAAAGTATATCAGTAAAATTATTAAATGTCAACCAATTTTGGGCATATTTACTATGTAAATATCTGTATAAAATTAAAAACAATTATTGCGCATGGTTGACATTCAAATTGAAATTTTGTATAATATAATGGTTGTATAATGAAATAACAAATATTGATTCGGCACTTTGATAATATGTGCGGAAATAGTACTTTATTTTACTGCATTTCTGCATATAAACTGGAACTGCTCCGAATATAAATTTAGAGGGGTTATTTTTTGTTATGAATAAATATGAATATCTTGCGGAGCTTAGAAATAATCTTTCTACACTTCCAAAATCTGAACAGGATGAAGCAGTAAAGTATTACAGAGAAGTTTTCAACGATGCAGGCAAATCAAATGAACAGTCGGTAGTCAGAAACCTTGGGTCCCCGGAAAGCCTGGGAAATAGGCTGAAAAATTCCGAAGGAAATCTTACTGAAATTCTTCATGAAACTGGTAAGAATGCTAAAGGGACAGAAGATCTTTCTCAGAAAAAAAGGAAGAATTTTGCTTTACTTACCGCTTTACTTTTTCCAATTTGGGGCAGTATAGTCCTTGCAGTTATCGGAGCAATTATTTTAATGTTTATTGGATTTATTGCAATTTTTATTGCGGTTTTGATACTCGGAGTTGCCCTGATATGCATGGGAATTGTACATATGATCGAAACAGTGTCAATCGGACTTTTCCATATAGGGGCAGGCTTTGTCTTGTCCGGAGCAGTACTTTTATCTTTCATGCCGGCTATGAATTTTGTTTTCTGGATATTTAAGTCGCTGTTTAAGTGCGGTATGCATCTTTTAAAAGTGTTCATTGGTAAACCGGAGGTGAAAGCATGAAGCACAGAATGAAGTTTATTATACCTCTGGCAATTATAGTGTTAGGAATTATTTTTATGGTTACTGGATTCTATATGGGTGCAGCAGATGATTATAAAAAGTCGCTTAACATAACTAATATGGAATCAGTTATTTCTGCGTCGGGAGTTAAAAATCTTGATATTAATGTACAGGCGGCTGAATTTTTTGTAAAGGCTTCAAATGAAGTAAATGATTTTACCTTGGTTGCTGAAAATATATCCAAAAATAATCTTGATTACAGCGTAAATAACGGTACTTTTAAATTTAGATACGAGGTAAAGAAATGGTATAATTATGCAGACATGATAGGACTAATGAAGGGTAAAGGAAAAATCACTCTTCTTGTTCCGGCAAATGCCGACCTTATGGATGTACAGATTGTCACGGGGCTCTCCAGAGCTGAAATTTCTTATCTTACAGCTGAACGCATTTATATAGAATACGGCTACGGAGGTGCAGATATAAAAAATCTTTCTGCTGACCATATAGAAGTAGGCGGAAAGCATGGAAAAGCTGAATGCTGTAACCTTAACTGCAAAACTTCAAATATCAATTGTAAATCCGGCAAATTGTCTATTGGAAATATAAATGTAGAAAATATTGGTCTTACATGCGGTTCAGGAGATATTCAACTTAACGGCGTAATAGGCGGAGACAGCATTGTTTCATGTGGTTCGGGCGATCTGCTTATGAATATTTACGGTGATTTACACGACTTCAAGTTTGAAACTCAGGGCAAGGGAATATCAATAAACGGTAAAAAAGAGATTCCTGATAATGATAAAGGCAGTAAAAAAATCAACGCTTCATGCGGAATGGGTGAAGTAAAAATATATTTTAAATAAAAGAAAAATCAACTGAATCACTAAACGAATAATGATAAAAAAGACCTCCTATGGCAATGGATAAACCATAGGAGGTCAGTTTATTTCTTAATTCATTTCACCAAGGAGGCGTTTATGCTGTCTGCAAAATTTAGGCAGTCAGCTCTTGCGAATGTTTTTTTATATTTCAAGAAGAAATCATTTTTTTAATATATCATCAGAGATATGTTAGGAACTGAGATGCCAATACTACAAGAATAAGCGCAATTGGATATGTAGCCGCATATGCTGACGCAACATTCGGTGTACCAGTCATATTGATAAGTGCACCCAGCGCCGGAGTACTTGTCATACCGCCGCAGAGAGAACCAAGATTATTAAAGAGGCTCAGCTTAAGCACATATTTAGCAATAAAGAAACCGATTATAAGCGGAATTACTGTCATAAGAGCGCCCCACAGGAACAGAAGCGGACCATATTCTGACAGAGTAGAAACAAAGCCTGCACCGCCGTCAACGCCGGCACCGATAAGGAACAGTACCAATCCAAGTTCCTGGAAAATGCTCAGAAGCTTTTCGTCAACACGAAGACTCAGCTTGCCAATTCTTCCAAAATGACCGAAAAGAAGTCCAATTATAAGCGGACCGCCGGTTGTGCCAAGATTGAATGATGAACCTCCGCCTAACGGAATGTTAATGCATCCCAGTACAAGGCCAAAGATTACAGCAAGAGCAAATGAACCAAGTCCAAACTTATCCATAGAGAGAAGCTTTTTGCCCTTAAGCTTGTCAGTTGCTTCCTCGTCAGTAACAACGAGCTTAGCACGTTCTTCATCCATATTTGCACGAAGAATTTTCGGAATAATCTGAACAAAAAGAACAACACCGATAACGCCGAACGGATATGCAACAGCATGACCAACTGAAATTTGTTTATAAACTTCTTCTGTAACTGTTCCTTCAAGAGCACCCTGAGATGCTGCAAAGGCCGGAGTACTTGTAAGCGCACCTGAAAGAAGTCCAGTACTCATAGCAGAGTTCATATCCGGAACAAATATAGTAATCAGCGCACAAGTGCCTGCACCTGCCGCAATAATTATAGCGCCCAGCAGAACATAAGATTTAGCATTTTTCTTAAGATTCTTAAAGAAACTTGGTCCCGCAATAAGACCAACTGAGGTTACAAACAAAACCAATCCGAGATTTTGTATAAGACTAAAATAGTTACCTACCTGTCCAGCATTCTCTGCCCAGATTCCGCCCTCTTCACAAAACTTACCGTTAAAATGACCAGCGAAAAGCGCCACAAGGAAAATGGCTGCTGTACTGAGTGATACACCCTTAATGGAAATCTTGCCGATAAGATAACCAACAACAATAATTGCAAATACGAAAAACAGCACTATTGCCATTGGCTTCATATTGAACAAAAATGTTTCGGCAACTTCAAACAATTGAAATTTCATACACTTCTCCTCTTCAATCAAAATATGCTTTTCAGGAATGCTATATCCATTCCCATTTTACAAACTGCTTCCTGCCTGAAGAAACGTCTGTATGCTCTTGAATCACACAAAAAAAGCCATCTTACCAGATAGCTGAAAACATTTTTAAAGAGCATTTATATTATACCATTATTAAACTATTATGTCAAGTATATCAAGTCGATTTCTTGCTGTTTTTAATATATCGATGTACTTTGAATCTTATTTTTGCATTATTTTCTGATTGACTTTAAACCGAACAAAAATGTATTATAAAAATTGACATTTATAATATAAAATACTATAATGTTTATATTATTAATAAAATACTATTTATTAAAAGAAAGGCATAATAAATGAAACTTATAAATTTTAATCCAAATTCTCACGGTAAAGAATTAAACGAGTTATATCTGACCGCTTTTCCGAAATATGAAAGAAAACCATTTGATATGATTCTTGAGGGAGCTAAGAAAGGAAATTATGAAATTCTTTCCATTGAAAGCGATACGGGAAAATTTTTAGGACTCGCCATTACAATTTTGTATGAAGGATATGCACTTTTGGACTACTTTGCTGTTTTATATACAGAAAGAGGAAATGGTATCGGTACAACAGCCCTAAACCTTCTTATAGACCGTTATAAAGGAAAAAAATTTTTTCTTGAATCTGAAAGCACAGCTGTTCCATGCAGTAACTTAAATCAGCGTTTGAGAAGAAAAAAATTTTATGAAAAATGCGGTATGACCGCTTTAAACTTTCAGGTTAATCTTTTTGGTACAATAATGGAAATTCTTGCATATAACTGCACCATAACCTTTGAAGAATATTACAGCATTCAGAAAAAAATACTTCCCCAAAAATTCGCAGATAAAATCAGTTTAGCGCCAACCACAACATAAAAAGTTTAATTTACCCACTTTTTCATTTTTACATTGACAGAATATATATATAATGGTAAAATAAATATATGTTTTTATATAATTAACTTAAAGTGAGGTATTAGTTCCATGGACAGTAAAATTCCATATAAAATTTATCTTGACGAAAATGAAATGCCAAAACAATGGTATAACGTAAGAGCTGATATGAAAATTAAGCCTGCACCGCTTCTTAATCCAGCTACAATGAAACCTATGACTCTTGAGGAACTAAGCGGAGTTTTCTGTACAGAACTTGCAAAGCAGGAACTTGATAATGATACTGCTTATTTCGATATACCTGATGAGATATGTGATTTTTATAAAATGTATCGTCCGTCTCCCCTCGTACGTGCATATTTTCTGGAAAAAGCTCTCGGCACCCCAGCTAAAATATATTATAAATTTGAAGGCAATAATACTTCCGGAAGTCATAAGCTAAACAGCGCAATTGCCCAGGCTTATTATGCTAAACAGCAGGGTCTGAAGGGCGTAACAACAGAAACAGGCGCTGGACAATGGGGTACTGCTCTTTCAATGGCTTGCTCTTATTTTGATCTTGACTGCAAGGTTTTCATGGTTAAGGTTTCATACGAACAGAAGCCTTTCAGACGTGAAGTCATGAGAACATACGGAGCATCGGTAACTCCTTCCCCATCTGAAACTACAAATGTAGGTAAAAAAATTCTTCAGCAGCATCCGGGAACATCCGGTTCTTTGGGCTGTGCAATTTCAGAAGCTGTTGAAACTGCTGTTTCAAGCGAAGGATACAGATACGTTTTAGGATCAGTTTTGTCACAGGTTCTGCTTCACCAGTCAATTATCGGACTTGAATCTATGGCGGCTTGCGATAAGTATGATATAAAGCCTGATATTATTATAGGCTGTGCCGGCGGAGGTTCTAATCTGGGCGGTCTTATTTCTCCGTTTATGGGAAGAAAACTCAGAGGAGAAGCTGACTATAAGTTTATTGCTGTTGAACCGGCTTCATGTCCGTCAATGACAAGAGGAACATATGCATATGATTTCTGTGATACCGGAATGGTTTGTCCGCTGTCAAAAATGTACACCCTCGGAAGCGGATTTATTCCATCAGCAAATCATGCCGGAGGTCTCCGCTATCACGGTATGAGCAGTGTAGTTTCTGAGCTTTATAATGAAGGGCTTATTGAAGCTAAATCAGTTGACCAGACATCTGTATTTGACGCTGCAACTATGTTTGCAAGAATTGAAGGTACTCTTCCTGCACCGGAAAGCAGTCACGCTATCAAAGCAGCAATTGACGAAGCTTTAAAATGCAAAGAAACAGGAGAAGAAAAGACAATTCTGTTTGGTCTTACTGGCACCGGATATTTTGATATGGCTGCATATCAGAAATATAATGACGGTGTAATGTCAGATTATATTCCTACAGATAAGGAACTTGCAGAAAGTATAGCAAAAATGCCAAAGGTTGAATTATAATATTTTTAAGAGCGCCTAATCTAAGGCGTTCTTTTTTCAAAAGAAAAACGGCAGAATATTCTGCCGTTTTATTTGTTTATATTTAAAGCTCTGCAAGCTCAGCCTTAATAGCGTCAATCTTATCTGTTTTTTCCCAGGTAACACCCAAATCTTCACGTCCCATATGTCCGTACGCCGCAAGCTTTCTATACTGCGGCTTTTTCAAGTCAAGCATCTTTATAATAGATGATGGTCTTAAATCGAATACCTTGTCAACAGCTGCGGATAGCTTGTCCTCATCAACCTTACCCGTTCCAAAAGTATCAACAAGAACTGAAACTGGTTTTGCTACACCTATTGCATACGCCAACTGAACCTCGCACTTGTCTGCTAATCCCGCTGCTACAATATTTTTGGCAATGTATCTTGCCGCATAAGCTGCTGAACGGTCAACCTTGGTTGGATCCTTACCAGAAAAAGCGCCGCCTCCGTGACGGGAATATCCGCCGTATGTATCTACAATAATTTTACGTCCGGTAAGGCCGCTGTCTCCCTGAGGACCACCGGTAACAAATCTTCCGGTTGGGTTAATATAATACTTTGTATCCCCATCAACAAGTTCAGCAGGAACAATTGGCTTTATAACGTATTCCATTATATCTTTTTTAATCTGTTCAAGCTGAATTTCAGGCGCATGCTGTGAAGAAACAACAATTGTTTCGATTCGTACAGGCTTATCACCGTCATATTCAACTGTTACCTGAGTTTTTCCGTCCGGACGCAGATACCTTAAGGTTCCGTCTTTCCTTACCGCAGTCAGCTTTAAAGCAAGCTTATGGGCAAGCGAAATAGGCATAGGCATAAGCTCCGGTGTTTCATTGCAGGCATATCCAAACATAAGTCCCTGATCTCCGGCACCAGTAGAATTATCGTCAGATATTTCACCCTCTTTGGATTCAAGAGCCTCATTAACGCCCATTGCAATATCAGCAGATTGTTCATCTATTGTTGTCATAACAGCGCAGGTATGTCCGTCAAAACCAAACTTAGCCCTGTCATAGCCTATATTTACAATAACGTCCCTTGCTATTTTGGGTATATCGGCATAAGCTTTAGTGCTGATTTCACCCATACACATTACCATACCTGTCGTACAAACTGTTTCGCAGGCAACTCTTGAATCAGGGTCCTGTTCAAGAAGTGCGTCGAGCACTGCGTCAGAAATCTGGTCACAAATTTTGTCAGGATGCCCCTCGGTAACTGATTCTGAAGTAAAGAATTTTTTTGCCATTGATATTCTCCTTATAAAAATATTCAGAAAACTTCACCTATTTAAAAGAAAAAGCATCCGAAATAACATCCGAATGCAGTGATTTTATAAAAAATCCTCATCTCTCGGATAAACCGCAGGAATTAGCACCTTTCTTGCTAAAGCAATTAGGTTGCCGGGCTTCATAGGACCTGTTCCTCCACCGCTCTTGATAAGGCGAAAATTTTTCTGTTTATATTATATACCATTGTGTTTTCTTTGTCAATATAAATCGAAAAAAGTATAAAAAAATCACTACTGACTTTAAGTCAATAGTGATTTCAATACTATAATTAAGAATCAGATTTTATCAATTTTCCTCTGATTCTTCAGCGTCTGCAAGTTCAATGTCATTAAAATCGAATTCAAGATTAAGTCCGCAGTTAGGACAGTCAATTGAACCCTCTTCAAGCATATACTCATCAAGTATTACAGTATCGCCGCAGCCTGGACAGCAAACTTCATAAAGCTCGTCACTGTCAAAGTCAAAATCGTCATCATCACACTCATCGCAATCACATTCGCAATCGCAGTCACAATCATTCTCATCGAAATCGTAAAGATCTTCTTCAACATCACCGAGATCGGAGTCAAGAATATCGCAGAGTTCAGAAAGCTCATCTACCTGTGACTGAAGATCGTCAATATACATAACCATCTCATTCATCACATCTGCCATCTGAAGCAGAGCCTTTCCTTCCTTTGTAGACGAATCAATATCAAGACCGTCAATTAATCCCTGCAAATAAGACATTTTCTCACCAAGCTTCATTGTAAAACCTCCTAAAATTAAAATATAGGTTTAAACTTATGCTCTTTCCATGTATTCGCCTGTTCTTGTATCAATTCTAACCATATCATCCTGATTTATAAATAAAGGAACTCTGATTTCTGCACCTGTTTCAAGTGTAGCAGGCTTTGTAGCATTAGTTGCTGTATCGCCCTTTATACCAGGTTCAGTTTCAGTAACAGCAAGCTCTACAAAAGTAGGAGGCTCAACTGCAAAAACATTGCCCTTATAGGAACAGATCTTGCAGATCATTTCTTCCTTTACAAACTTAAAGTTATCTCCAAGAACATCAGCGCCGATTGGCACCTGCTCATATGTTTCCATATCCATAAAGTAATAGAGCTGACCGTCATTGTAAGAATACTGCATATCCTTTCTTTCAATGAAAGCAGTCGGATATTTATCGGTAGGGTTGAATGAACGTTCAACAACCGCACCTGTTATAACATTCTTAAATTTTGTTCTTACGAAAGCTGCACCCTTACCAGGCTTAACATGCTGAAATTCAATTACCTGAACAACATTTCCATCAAGTTCAAATGTCACGCCGTTTCTGAAATCGCCTGCTGTAATCATAAAATACCTCCAAAAAATAACATACTAATAATAGTTGTAACTTATTTATAATAATACTACAAAATGACTTTTTTTGCAATACCCTTTTATAAAATTATCATATTTTTAGGGCATTTTGTTAAATTTACACATGATTTTTCAGTAACAACAACGAAATCCTCGATTCTCACTCCAAATTCACCAGGCAGATAAATTCCTGGTTCAACTGTCACTACCATATTTTTTTCAAGAACCGTTTTTGAACGCACTGACACCGTTGGGTATTCATGAATTTCCATTCCCACTCCGTGACCGAGAGCGTGACCGAAATAATCCCCGTAACCTGCACTGCTGATTATTTCTCTTGCCGCATTATCAAGATCTTCTCCGGTAATTCCGGCCTTTACAAAGGAAATTGCTGCTTGCTGTGCCTCAAGCACCTTGTTATATATTTCGGTCATCTTTTCAGACGGCTGTCCCACGCAAACGGTTCTTGTCATATCGCTGTGGTATCCGTCCACGACTGCTCCGAAATCCATCAGCACAAAATCGCCGTTCTTAACTTTAGTATCACCCGGAATTCCATGGGGCATAGACGTATTGGCTCCTGTAAGCACGATAGTTTCAAAGGAAAGTTCTTCTGCTCCCCCCTGAAGCATATAACTATCAAGCATAAGTGAAATTTCCCGTTCAGTTTTTCCCAGTTCAATAAATTTCAGAATTTTATCAAAAGCCTCTTCAGCGATACGCTGTGCTTTAGTAATTCTTTCTATCTCATCAGGAAATTTAACTGTACGCATTTCATAAATTACACGGCTTAAATCATCATTATCAATAAATTCAAAGTCTGGAAGGCTTTTTTTCATCATATTCAGCCGGCTTACAGTCATATCCATGGATTCCACGGCAACAGTCTTAACGCCATGCTCTTTAAATATATCACCAAGCTGTTTAGAAAGATTATCTGACTGTTTTATAACGGTACAATTTTTAACGGTTTTTTCAGCCTTTTCAATATATCTAAAATCTATTATTAAACAGGCTTCTTCACGAAAAATAACTACAATTCCCGCAGTGGATTTCATACCTGTAAAATATCTTCTGTTAACGTCCGACGTAATCAAAGCAGCATCAGCTCCGTCCGGCAATCTGAATCCATTTAGTCTATCCATTATACTTCACCAATGCGTCCATAGCCATAAGGTAACTGCTTAAACCGAATCCTGAAATACTGCCGCAGCATACCGGACCAATTACAGATTTGCTTCTAAATTCATCACGGGCAAAAACATTGCTGATGTGAACCTCTACAACCGGAATTTTCACTGCTGAAATTGCATCTCTAATAGCGTAGCTGTAATGTGTATAAGCGCCGGCGTTGATAACAACACCGTCAAAGCTTTTTCTTGCATTGTGAAGCTTATCAATAATAGCGCCCTCATGGTTGGACTGAAAAATCTCACATTTAGCTCCCAATTCTTCAGCTTTGTCCATTATCAGGGTAGTAAGAAACTCATAGGATTCATCTCCGTAAATCCCAGGTTCTCTTTCCCCGAGTAAATTGAGATTAGGACCGTTTATAACAAGAATTTTTTTCATATATATATCATATCCTTTCGGTATCAAAGCTCATATAGCTTTTCTTCATTGTCAGTGCGTCCTCTGCCTGAGTTCCGGCGCTTTCGCATATAAATACCGGTGAAAGATCCTTTTGCGCCACAAGCTCCATAAGCGGTTCAAATTCCGGTCCGTAAACGCTGTCCTCAAAAGTCAGGTGCTTTTTTTCTCCGCCCGGATCAGTATACATAATTTTTGAAAAGTGACTGTGAAAAATTTTAAGCCTGTCCGTCCCCAGTTCGTTTTCAATCTTATTAAGTATATCAAGATAATCTTCTCTGCCCTTTATTCCGCCCAAAGTTCTTGCATTAAGATGCCCAAAATCTATACAAGGGATAAACGTGTCGTCAATCTGACAGAGTCTGAGAACTTCTTCAAGATTCCCCAGCTGATTGACCTTTCCCATGGTTTCAGGACAAAAATGAACGGCTTCATAGCCCCGTGCGACCGCCTCCTGCCTTGCATTTTTCAGCGTTTTCTCAGCATAGCACATTGCTTCCTCACGGCTCATTTTTGAACACGAACCGCTGTGTATAACTATTCTATCAGCACCGATTTTAAGCGCTGCCTCACAGCTTTGCAATATGTAATCAATGCTATTAATGCGCTTTTCCTCATCAACGGACGAAAGTGATATAAAATATGGGGCATGAAGGGACAGACTGATTTTATGCTCCTGTGCCCTTTTCCTTAAACTATCTGCAAGTTTATCAGATACCCTAACGCCTCTTCCGCATTGGTATTCATAATGGTCAAGCCCCATCTTTTTAAGAAATTCCGGCGCTTCAACTGTTGATTTATATTTGGCAGAAAAACTTTCCGAATTTCCCGCCGGACCAAATTTTGCTCCCACAAAGTCCTCCTGATTTATACTTTATTATCAAATTCTATTATTTTTTCAGCAAGATCATAAAATTCTTTTATTCCAATAAACTGATCAGATACGCATATTTTATGCTCATCACACATATGAAAAATCATTCCGTTCGAATTGCGGTAAGCTTTGATTATCTGATTATATTCATATTGACGCTTCACACCAAAAATATTTTTTATAGTAAAGCCTTTTAAGGTATATTCAAAGCTTTTATTCAAATATGAGACAATAAGCCTTAATCCGAAAAGTGCAAAAGCCGCAGAAAAAATAAGATTTTCATTTTCATCATTTTTTCTGTTTACAATTATCCACGGAATAAAAAATGCTGCCGACACCATAACATAAAATAATCCGTTATAAAGATTATTTTTCCCAATTCTAAGCTTTTTAGAATTTTTTCTTGACTGTCTGTACTCCAATCTGCTGAAAAGAGGATCACATACAACCGCCGAAACAAAAACCGCAGCAGCAGCTAATAAAAGTTTACCAATCATTTTACTTTCAACTTCCTCCGGTATGCACGTCATTTGCTGAACTTCGGCAGAAAGGGTTTTTCAGCCCATCGTTTAAATCTGAAAAATCTTGTTTTTTCGTGCTCTATGGGGGACACATAGATACCTTTTATTCTCTTAAGATTTGCTCCCAGTATATCAGTAAAAATCTGATCTCCCACCGCCGCAAGCTGAGAAAAAGGTATCCCCATTAATTTCTGAGCACGGTTAAATCCGCTTGAAAGAGGTTTCTTACCTTCACAAATAAACTCAAGTCCCAGCATATCTGCAAAAGGCTTCACCCGAGGAGGATGATTATTTGAAACAATAACCATTTTTACTCCTGATTCAAGTATATGCTTTATCCAATCAATCACCCCATTTGCAGGCTTGGGATTATCATGGGTTGTAAGCGTATTGTCAAGGTCAAGCAAAAGCCCTTTTATATCCTCTTCTTTTAGAAATTCAGGAGTAATTTCAAGTACGCTTTTAAAAGCAAAATCTGCTCTGAACAGCATAGATTTACATCCTCTCAATCATATTTATTATACATCAATTCAATGTCGATTTAACACGAAAGAACAAATGACATATAAATGAAAAAGCGAGCTTACGCTCGCTTTTCTCACTGTCTCAAAGCTTGTACAATTAAAATTGCACAGCCTTACAAATTAATATTTGCGCTTACGAGCTGCCTCAGATTTCTTCTTACGCTTAACTGAAGGCTTTTCGTAATGTTCTCTTTTACGAACTTCAGCGATAACGCCATCCTTAGCACATGATCTCTTAAAACGCTTAAGAGCTGTATCTAATGATTCGTTTTTACCGATACGAACTTCTGCCACTGTTTTCCCTCCCTTTGCCGCAAAGACAGAGGTTTTCAGATGCAAAGCGTAAAAACTTTACCCCTGCTTCTAAATATATACTAAACAGTTCACATAAAAACTGTCAGCTATCAAACCCATGTACTTCCTGCAACAGCAGAACATTTAAGATATAGTTTATTTTAACATAAACATATGATAAAGTCAAGTTTATTTTTGATTACCCGAAAAATTTGTTAACTTACTACAAAATTAACCAGTTTATTTGGTACATATATCTGTTTTCTTATTGTCTTGCCATCAACAGCTTCTTTTACTTTTTCTTCAGCCGCTGCCATAGAAAGTATCTCATCCTTGTCACCGTCAACAGGAATCATAAGCTTTGCTTTAATCTTACCGTTAACCTGAACAACAATTTCAACATTGTTTTCAATGCAAAGCTTTTCATCATATTCCGGCCACTTTTGTTCGTTCAATACTCCGCCAAAGTCCATGATCTCATAAAGTTCTTCTGTGATATGAGGTGCAAACGGATTAAGAAGAATAAGCAGTGTTTTAAATTCTGCACGATTAATGCCGCCTGATGAGTAAATATCATTAATAAGCGCCATCATTGCTGCAATTGCGGTATTAAACTTAAGACTTTCAATATCCTCGCTTACCTTCTTTATTGTTTTATGGAATGACGACACAAGCTTTTCACTGTATTCATCACCATCAGTAACAATATCCAATAGTCCCCATGCTCTGTCAAGAAATCTCTTGCATCCCTTTATGCTTGATGGACTCCATGGTGCTGTTTTTTCAAAATCTCCAATAAACATCTCATAAAGTCTGAGTGTATCGGCACCGTATTCCTTAACAACATCGTCAGGATTGATTACATTTCCCCTTGATTTTGACATCTTCTGACCATCCTCACCAAGGATCATACCATGAGATGTACGCTTCATATAAGGCTCTTTAGTATTAGTTACCCCAATATCATAAAGGAATTTATGCCAAAATCTTGAATAAAGAAGATGAAGTGTAGTATGCTCCATACCGCCGTTATACCAGTCTACCGGCATCCAATATTCAATAGCTTCCTTAGAAGCAAGCTCGTTTTTATTGTCAGGATCGCAGTATCTCAGGAAATACCATGAAGAACCTGCCCACTGAGGCATAGTATCTGTTTCTCTTTTGGCAGCTCCGCCACAGTGAGGACATGTAGTATTTATAAAACTGTCCAGGGTTGACAGCGGACTTTCTCCGTTATCAGTAGGCATATAACTGTCAACATCAGGAAGCGTCAGAGGAAGCTCGCTTTCGGGCAAAGCTACATATCCGCATTTTTCGCAATGAACTACCGGAATAGGCTCTCCCCAGTATCGCTGACGTGAGAATACCCAGTCTCTGAGTTTAAAGTTTACTTTAGACTTACCCTTACCATTTTCTTCAAGCCATTCCTTGATTTTTACCTTAGCCTCTTCAACACAAAGACCGTCAAGGAAACCGCTGTTTACCATTTCTCCGGTCGCACAGTCTGTAAAGGCTTCCTTTTCAATATCTCCGCCCTTAACAACCTCAATAACCGGCAATCCGTATACCTTAGCAAATTCATAATCTCTTGTATCATGTGCAGGAACAGCCATAATAGCGCCTGTTCCATATGACATAAGAACATAATCAGAAATGAAAATAGGAATTTCCCTGCCGTTAACAGGATTTATCCCTTTTACGCCCTTTAATTCAACGCCTGTTTTTTCCTTTACAATTTCAGTACGTTCAAAATCGGATTTTCTTGCCGCCTTTTCCTGATAAGCTTTTATTTCATCCATATTATCAAGCTTATCCGCCCACTTTTCAATATAAGGATGCTCAGGAGCAATAACCATATATGTAGCGCCGAAAAGCGTATCCGGTCTTGTAGTATAAACGGTCAGGACGTCTCCCGCAGTTGACTGAAAATTAACTTCAGCTCCGGTTGATCTTCCAATCCAGTTTGTTTGAGTAGATTTAATTTTATCAAGATAATTAACTTCAGTAAGATCATCAAGAAGTCTCTGGGCATACTCGGTAATCTTCAGCATCCACTGAGACTTGACCTTTCTCACCACTTCACCGCCGCAGCGTTCGCAAACGCCCCCGACAACTTCTTCGTTGGCAAGAACAACCTTACATGATGTACACCAGTTAACCGCCATCTCTTTTTTATACGCCAGACCCTTTTTGAACATCTGAAGGAATATCCATTGTGTCCATTTAAAATATTCAGGATCAGTTGTGTTAACTTCTCTTTCCCAATCAAAGGAAAGTCCAAGCATCTTAAGCTGTTCCTTAAAATGCTCAATATTCTTTTCAGTTACCACTGCCGGATGAATCTTGTTCTTTATAGCATAATTTTCTGTTGGCAGTCCGAATGCGTCCCATCCCATCGGAAACAAAACATTATACCCTTCAAGACGTCTTTTTCTTGAAACAATATCCATAGCCGTATAAGGACGGGGATGTCCTATATGCAGTCCCTGTCCTGACGGATAAGGAAACTCAACAAGCGCATAAAACTTTGGCTTGGAATAATCTGTGCCCGCACGGAATGTATTGTGCTCATCCCAGTATTTCTGCCACTTCTTTTCAATGGCGGTAAAATTATATTTCTCACTCATATACATCATACCTCTTTGATATTCTTATTATTTATTTCCGAAAAAAGCAGTCCACTTATTTGTAAAGTGTTCCCTGATATTTTTGCCAATACATAAAAATACAGCGCATATTACATCAATTGCTGCTTCAATGAGATAAATTATATTCTCAGAAGGTGCGCTCAGATTATTTTTAAGATGCTTTAAAACTATTAAAACCGTAACTGCGGCAATAATATAATTTATAAACATAAGCCCCGTAAACAGCAGCGCTGCTTCTGCGGCCGCAATAACTATATCTATAAAACTGCCGCCTAAAATAAGGTTTAGTATTGACTTTGCAATAAAGTAAATGCCGACTGCCAAGGCTGCTGCTCTTCCCTGCTGATTATTGGTTTTCAATTACGTCACTCCTCGGTTAAATATTCTTCAATGTCAACCTTTTCTCCGTCAGCCCAAAGTCTTTCAAGCTGATAGTAATCTCTCATTTCCTTATAGAAAACATGAACCACCACGTCACTGTAATCAAGTATTATCCAGCCGGATCCGTTATATCCCTCAGTTTTATAAGGTTCAATCCCATTCTGCGAAAGCTGGTATTCCACTTCTTCCGCAAGAGTTTTTGTATGTGTATTGCTGGTGCCTCCGGCAATAATAAAATAATCTGCAAGAATAGTAAGGTCAGAAATCTTTATTGCCTGGATGCCATCAGCTTTTTTGCTGTCAAGTGCTTTAACAATCAATTTTATTTTTTCATTCTGGGTCATATATTCCCTCCATTAATCAATATCCGTATTCATCTTCACTGTAATAACTGTCAGAGTAATCCGCCGGACTTTCCGTCGTCTTCTTACTCTCACCAGGAGTTGCCCCGTCCGCTATATCCTGGAGTGTATCCTGATTCTCATCATAAACATTTGTTGTATAGTAGTCGCTTTCAACAATCTCATAAATCGGCAGACTGTCATCTCCAAGGGGAGTCTGATAAGGTCTGAAATACTTATTGAGCATATCGACAGTAGCCTTTTTATGGATCGAATAAACTGAATATCCGTTATAATCGTCGACTGCTTCTCCTGGAACCATATTAACCGTAACATCATCAAGGTCAATACTGCCTCCAAAATCTGATAGAATGCTCATTTCCTGAAGAGAAAGATCAGTTGCTATATATCCCTTATTATAAACTTCGCTTAGGAATTTAGTGACCTCGATAGGTCCCATGTTAAGAGCCTTTTCCATACATGCCGCAAGGAAAATACGCTGAGCCTTTACTCTTCCGATATCCCCTTCAATATATCCTGCTCTTGCACGAACAAATAATTCAGCCTGTTCACCGTTCAATACCTGTTCACCTGGATAAAGCACCTTATCATAAGAATAAATTACCTGTTCAGGAAGATCAACAGGAATACCTCCGATAAGATCAACCATGTCAACAATATCATCACATCCGGTAGTAATATATCTGTCAATTGGTATTCCGAAATTTTCTCTTACAGCATTTACTATTCTCTGAATATTTGAAAGATTTTCGTCACCGAGAGTATAAACGCTGTTTATTTTTCCGTTTTCACTGTTTGTATAATCAGGAACAAAGCAGTCTCTTGGAATTTGAAGTACATTTATCTTATCGTTATTTATATCGAACTGGAAAACCATGATAACGTCAGAATTGGATCTGTCTTCATCAAATCCAAGGCAAAGAACCGTAAACTGTCCCTCAATTATCTGACCGTTGGTAAAGTCACGCTTATCGTCAATTTCTCCAGCACCGCTGTTGAGTTCATAGCTGTTATCATCAGCTGAAAGGGTACCTTCCTTGCCGACCAAGGGCTGCCATCCCTTTATCCATTTCAGCAGAGAAATATGCTCAGTATATGTCTTTCCGTCCTTTACATTTTCGACTGCAATGATAGGAATATTCAAAACCATTACAGAAACTATAATAAGTCCTGCAATAATTGAAGCCGCAATGATAAGCTTATCCTTAAGCGTCGTCTTCTTCTTTCTTTTGGATCTATTATTGCTCCTGCCGTCAGAAGAATAAACATCTCTTGTATTTCGGTTGACCGTTCTGCCTTTTGATTTACTATTTTTCGCCATTACTTTTTCTCCTTATTTTTCCTGTTTAAAGAGCACATAAACGTATACTGGTTATAGGCGTCAATAGTATAATGGGGTATGTACCCGCCCTTTTCAGTAACGCTTCTTACGGAAAAACAGATTGCTTCAAGCATAGCTCTGTTAAGATCCGAATATGCAAGCTTGCGCATTTTGTCAACATCCTTATAGTTTCTGTCCTCTGAAATAAGGTCAGCCATATATATTATCTCCTCAAGAAGTGACATTCCCGAGCGGCCGACAGTATGAAACCGGATTGCATTTATAATATCCTTGTCTTTGATTCCCATACAAGAGTTAACATAATACGCCCCCGCCGGACCATGCCACAGCGATTTGGAGGAAAGCTCCGTTCCAGTCAGCTCCATGTCACCTTCCAGCATAAGTTCTTCCTGTTCACTATGAGGTAACTCCTTACATATATCATGCAGAAGTCCGGCAAGATATGCTTTTACAGGATCTGCCCCGTAAAGCCTTGCGAGCCGCTGAGCCTCAGAAGCAACATTAAGACTATGATTATACCTTTTCTTTGAAAGACGTTCCTTTAATAAGGACTTTATTTCTTCTGAATCAATCATTTGCAATCCCCTCAATGCTGATTAAAACTTCAAATCCTGTAAAGTTTTTTACGCATTATATATTTTACTACTTTTTGATCTAAATAGCAATACAAATCCTCATTATTTTTTATTTTTTCCCTGATCTCAGATGAGGACACCCTGATAAAATCATTATTTACCACAAATACTTTTCCGTATTCAGAAAGCTTATCTGACATTTTATACAATTTATCAAAATCATCTCCGAAACGAGAAACCGCTGCAAGAGTGACATTTTTCATTATATCTTCAAATCTGTACCAGGAATCAAAGCTCAAAAGCATATCGCTTCCTAAAAGCAGAAAAAGCTTATCATTTGGATACAGCTTTTTAAAATACTCCGCTGTATAAACAGAGTAACTTTTTCCAGGACGCTTTAACTCGTAATCACTTACTTCAATTCCCTCAAAATTCTCCGCCGCAAGACGGCACATTTCCAGCCGATCCTCTCCGGACGCATATTCAAAGCTTGATTTATGCGGAGCCTTTCCTGACGGAATAAGTATCACCTTATCCAGAGAAAGTTCTTTCTTTACTGATAAAGCTAAATTAATATGCCCCTTGTGTATAGGATTGAAGCTGCCTCCGAACAGACCTATTCCCTTCATATCAAAGTTTAATATTTATTACTGGTTCTTTCGGATTTCTTTTAAACAGGACAAATCTGCTGCCTATTACCTGAACCACTTCTGCGCCTGTTTTATCAGCAATTTCTTCAGCTGCCTCCCTTGAAGTATATCCGCTGTTATCAAGTACTCTAAGCTTTATAAGCTCCCTTTTTCTTAATGCGTCTGCAACCTGAGAAATAAGCGCCTCAGATACGCCGCCTTTTCCCACCTGAAAAATTGTATCATATTCAGCGGCAATTCCTCTGAGAGCCGCACGTTGTTTTGATGTAAGCATTTTATTATCCTTTCAGCCGATGTTTTATTTACTTAAATATTCAAGAAATTTTTTTAGCGCATCAGCTCTATGACTTATTTTATTCTTTTCCTCCGGAGATATTTCCGCAAATGATCTTTCACCGTACATAAAAACTGGATCATATCCAAATCCGTTTTCACCTTTAGGTTCAGTCCCTATAATACCTCTGCATTCTCCCCTGAAAATATGACTGCACCCATCCTCCTCAATAAAGCAGACAGAACAGATAAATGCCGCTCCTCGTTTATCTTCAGGTACTCCTTCAAGTTCCATAAGAAGCTTTTTGTTTCTGTCATCATCGGTCGCATTTTCTCCGGCAAATCTATGTGAGTAAACTCCCGGCGCTCCGTTCAATGCGTCAACTGAAAGACCGCTGTCATCTGCGATAACGCATACCTTGCAGATGTCATAAACTGCCAGTGCCTTAAGCTTTGCATTTTCATCAAAACTCGAACCGGTTTCCTCAATATCAATATCTGCTCCTGCTTCCTTCTGGGACAGTACTTCAAAACCCAATGGTTCAAGTATCTCCCTTATCTCTTTAATTTTTCCCTTATTATTGCTTGCCGCAACAATTTTCCTATTCATTTTCCTCAGGCTCCTCTCCCGATTCACTTTCTGCTTCAGAATCAGACGAAACATTTTCAAATAAAGCCTTTACGAAATCATTACTGTTAAATGGCTGAAGATCATCAATTTTTTCACCTACGCCAATAAGCTTTACCGGTATTCCAAGTTCATTTTTAATTGAAATTACAATACCGCCTTTAGCTGTTCCGTCAAGCTTAGTAAGTACTATTCCTGAAATCGGAGCAACCTCCTTAAACAGTCTTGCCTGATTAACAGCATTCTGACCAGTGGTTGCGTCAAGAACCAACAAAACTTCCTTAGAACATTCCGGCGCTTCACGTTCAATTACCCTGTTCATTTTCGCAAGCTCATCCATAAGGTTTTTCTTATTGTGAAGACGTCCAGCCGTATCGCAAATCAGCACATCACAGTTTCTCGCCTTGGCAGCTGTAATTGCGTCATAAACTACTGCCGCAGGATCAGACCCTTCCGCATGTTTAACAATTTCGGCTCCGGATCTGTTGGTCCATACTTCAAGCTGATCTATGGCAGCAGCTCTGAACGTATCCGCCGCCGCAACGATTACACGCTTACCCCCGCCGATAAACTGATGACAAAGTTTTCCGATAGTCGTGGTTTTTCCAGCGCCGTTTACGCCTATAACCATAATAACCGCCGGAGATGAAGACATATCAAGTTCAGTATCATCTCCCATCATTGAGCTGATTATTTCCTGTATAAGTTCCATTATAAGCGCCGGATCTTTTACTCCTCTTTCTTTTATAAGTTTTCTCAGTTCCTGGCATATCTGAACTGAAGTTTCAACGCCCATATCGCACATAATCATTGTTTCTTCAAGCTGTTCAAAAAGCTCCTCATCAATTTTGGTAAAGGAATTGACGACCTTCTGCATCTTCTTTACCATTGATTCCTTGGTTTTACGGAGTCCCTCTTTGATCTTACTGAAAAATCCCATGCTTAATCCTCCTGTTTATTAATAAAATTACTGACCCGACGGCTTATAAACATCTACCTGTTCCATCTTAAGCAGCTTAGATATTCCGTCCTCCTGCATAGTAACACCATAAAGCACATTAGCTTCTTCCATAGCGCTTCTTCTATGTGTAACAAGTACAAACTGGGTTTTGTCAGTATATCTGTTAAGATACTGCGCATATTTTCTTACATTTACCTCATCAAGAGCGGCGTCAATTTCGTCAAGAATGCAAAACGGCGCAGGTCTAAACTTAAGAATTGCAAAATATATGCATATTGCAATAAAAGACTGCTCTCCGCCGGACAGCGAAATTAAATTTTTTATAACCTTTCCCGGAGGAGCAACTCTTATTTCTATTCCCGATTCCAAAACATTTTCCGGATCTGTAAGAATAAGCTCTGCTTTCCCGCCTCCGAAAAGCTCACAGAATATTTCCATGAAATTATTATTTATTATCACAAAACTTTCTGCAAATATCCGGCGCATCTCCTCAGTCAAATCCTCAATCAGCTTTTCAAGCTCCCTCTTTGAGGAGCGAACATCATCAAGCTGAGATGAAAGAAATTCATATCTTTCTGAAACTTCTCTGTATTCATCAACAGCGCCGACATTAACATTTCCCAGCGCCCTTATCTGAATTTTAAGCTCATTCAGCCTTTTCTGAGCTTGAAGATGGTCACTTATCTTAACAGCAGTATTCTCAGCTTCTGAACGAGTAAGTTCATACACTTCATAAAGCTGACTAACAATACCGTCATAATCTTTCTGGGCAGAATTTTTACGTTCTTCGGTTTTTGACATCTCAACTGATTGCTTTTCTTTCTGTTCATTCAAAGACCTAAGACCATTCCTGATATTAGTTATATAAATATCCCTTTCACTATGAATGTCCTGCCACTTCTTAATTTCAGTTTTAAATCCATTAATATTATTTGCTGATTCTTCAAGCTGCTTTTTCCTGTCTTCAATAAGCGACCGCTTTTCACATATCACTGCGTTAAGACGCTTTTCTTCTTTATCAAGCTCAAGTCTATGTTCTTTAAAACTGAATGCGCCTTCCTTAAGAGTTTTCATTTCACGCTCAGCCGCTTCCCTGTCCTTAAGCAGTTCTGCAAATCTGATTTGCATAGATGAGAGTTCTGCTGATAGTAATTCACGCATATTTCTAACTGATTCCTGTTTTCCCTGGTCAAGCAAAAGCTGCTCCTCTGTTTCTTTAATCAACTTTTCCGTTTCCATAAGTCTATTTTCAGCCGCTAAAATATTTTCAGCAAGTTCCAGCTTTTTATTATTAAGCTCATTATATCGGCTGTCATATTCCTCAAGCTGTTTCAATGTCTGAGATTCAAACGCAAAAACCCTTGAAAGTTCGGAATCAAACCTTATCTTGTCCTGAGAAGCAATATTCATATCTGCCCGCAGTTCTTCCGACTGTTTCTGGAGCACTTCCGCTTCACGGGATACAGCTTCTGCCTTTTCTGCCGTTTCCTTTTCCTTAGCTTTTAAAAGCTCAATATCCCCGTCAATTGTTTCAAGCTCGTTCTTTCTTGAAAACACGCCGGCAGAATGTACAGCCGAACCGCCTGTAAATGAACCTCCTGCATTTACTACCTGTCCGTCAAGAGTAACTATCTTAAATTTATAACCATACTTTTTTGCAATCTTTGCAGCACTGTCTATGGTATCGGCAACAGCAGTTCTTCCAAGAAGTGAATTTATTATACCTTTATACTTTTCATCGCAGCGAACAAGTTCATTTCCCAAAGCAACAAATCCGTCTTCACTGTAAAGTCTGTTGTCACTGAGAACATTTCCCCTTACAGATGTCAGCGGAAGAAAAGTTGCTCGTCCGGAACGCTGTTCCTTCAGATGCCTTATGCACCTTTTGGCAGTGTTGTCATCCTCTGTAATAATATTCTGCATCGCTCCCCCAAGAGCAGTTTCTATTGCTACGGAATATTCCTGATTTACATTTATAAGCTGTGCCACTGTTCCGTGTATGCCTGAAATCTGTCCTCTTGATGATGCCTTAATTATCTCCTTTACAGACCTCGCAAAGCCCTCCATGCTGTTTTCCAGATCAATAAGAAGTTTTTTTCGCTGAGTCTTTTCCCTGACTGAAAAGAGTATATTTTCCTGTTCCTTTTTTAGTCCTTCAAGCTTTTCAGATTTCAATTCATAAAGTCTTTCGATCCCATCAGACTTATTTTTCATTTCAAGAAATTTTTCTTCAAGAATCCTTAGACCGTCTGTAATATCAATTTTTTCTTTTTTATATTCAATGAGCTGAGATTCAAGTTCACTTTTCTGTCCTGCCATTCTACCAAGCTGTTCCTCGGTTTCAGCAAGTAAACTTCGGCTGCTGTTCACATCGGAAAGATATTCACTCTGCTTTATGTAAAAACTGCTTATTTCCGTTCCTGCTTTTCCGGAGTTTTTTTCAAGAATCTCATTTTCAAGCTTTACCCTTGCAAATTCTTTGCGGACTCTTTCAAGCTCTAATTTAGTTTCAGAAATTTGTTTTTCAAGCTCCTTAATAGCTTGAGATTTTTCTTCAATTAATTTTTCCGTATTCTTTTCCGATTCAGATTGTTCTGATTTTCGTTGTATAACCGCTTCAAGGGCTCCGGAGCTGTGGGAAATATCATTTTCAAAAACTGCTATATCCGCCTTGTATTGAGAAGAAGCTTGTTCCGTTTCTATAATCTTATCTCGAAAGGATTCAATTTTTACAGAGCTTTCCTGGATTCGCCTGTAAGCGTCCTGAATCTTGTTTTCCTCATTTTCAATATCATTCTGAAGATTTTCATATTCAGTCCTGCTTAAAAGCAGTGCATTTTCAAGTTCATCAAGCTTAATACGAAGTTCAGCGATACGGCTGACCCATACTGAAATTTCAAGCTTTTTTCTTTCTCCTGCAAGCTTAATATATTTTTCTGCCTTTTCAGCCTGTATTTTCAGGGGACCGATACGCCCTTCTATTTCAGAAACAATATCATTGAGTCTTAACAGGTTTTCCTGTGCAGCTGTAAGCTTTCTTTCCGCTTCAACCTTTTTATATCTGAATTTTGAAATACCGGCTGCCTCTTCAAATATATCTCTTCTGTCGCTGCTTTTTGCGCTTACAATTTCCGCTATTTTTCCTTGTCCTATTATAGAATATCCATCACGTCCAAGACCGGTATCCATAAAAAGCTCGTTTATATCCTTAAGCCTAACATTTCTGCCGTTAATTTTATACTCACTTTCACCGCTCCGGTATAGCTTTCTTGTAATGCTGATTTCTTTATCTTCAGTTTTCAGTTCTCCGTCTGAGTTGTCTATATTAAGAGTTACCATGGCAAAACCAACAGGTTTTCTGGCAACAGTACCGGAAAAAATAACATCTTCCATTTTATTTCCTCGGAGAGTTTTGGTAGACTGCTCGCCCAGCACCCATCTTACCGAATCGCCGATATTACTTTTTCCGCTGCCGTTCGGACCTACCACTGCCGTAAGACCCTTATCAAAGGTCAGCTGAATTTTATCAGGAAAAGACTTAAATCCCTGTAATTCCAATGATTTTAAATACATAAATTATCCTCTGATTTCGCAATGATATTTAAGTATGTGCATATCGCCTGTTACCTTTATGTCAATACCCCTTGTATTTCTGAAATATTCGACGTTAGATTTTTTATGCCCCAGCGCCTTGCTGATACATGACGGATTCACTGCAAATGTTACTCTGCACTTATTTGAAATATCTTCCTTATACTGTTTTTCAATTTCTATTTCCATTTTATTCCTGTAAATCTTATTTTCACAAATTTCCCTAAAAGCCGGATGATAATAGCCTGCGATTTTTTCTCCCTCAACCTCATCAGATGCATGAAGTCCGCATTTTATAACGTCAATACCATTTTCCTCAAATTCCACAAGCATTTTTCCGCAAAGCTCCGTCATTTCCTCAAAAGGTATCATTTTATATTCACCGCTGTTATACAAATCCGCAAGCCTTGTCCCCGACAAAACTACAACAGGATAAATCCTCACGGTATCAGGATTTATCTGTATAATCTTATTCATAGTTGATACTTCGTCAGAGTAACTGCTCCTGTAAAGTCCAGTCATCATTTGAAGTCCCAGTTCAAAACCCAATTCCCTAATCAGCTCTGAAGCTATGAAAACGTCCTCCGCTTTGTGCCCTCTGTTATTAGCTTCAAGTACGCTGTTATCCATACTCTGAGCGCCAAGCTCAATTGCTGTAACACCATATCGTTTCAGAATATCAAGAATATCTTTGTTTATAAAATCAGGTCGTGTTGATATTCTTATTCCGTGAAATCCATCTTTCCCGATATAACTGCCAGCTGCTTCAAGAAGAGAAATCATATATGCCCTGTCAATAGCCGTAAAGCTTCCTCCGAAAAAAGCAATTTCACAATTTCGTTTGTCACTTACTTCCGAAAGAGCCTGCCTGCATATCCTGTGAACTTCTGACGGACCAGGCGCTGATTTGCTTCCGCTTATGGTTTTCTGATTGCAGAAGCTGCACTGCTGAGGACACCCTGCATGGGGAATAAAAATGGATATATTACTGTGCTTCATATCCCATAAGCTCCAACGCTTCTTTAGCTGCCATCTGCTCAGCTTCCTTTTTGCTTCTTCCGCGTCCGGTACCGATCACATTCGAGTTTAGGCAAACTTGAATAGTAAACGCCTTATTATGATCAGGTCCTGACTGACCAGCCAGTCGGTATTCAACCTTTTCTTCCGGATTTTTCTGGATTATTTCCTGTAAAACGGTTTTGTAATCACTGAAGGACGATCTGATATTTTCAATATTTTCCGGAATAAAGTTCATTATATGCTTTCTTGCAGCCTCAAGACCGCCGTCAAGAAAAACTGAAGCAATTACAGCTTCAAAGGCATCTGCGAGAATAGAAGGTCTTTCACGTCCTCCCGTATTTTCTTCGCCCTTTCCCAGAAGAATAAAATTTCCCAAGTCTATTTGCTTTGCAAACTCATGCAGGGATTTTTCACAAACAAGAGATGCTCTGATTTTTGTAAGCTCACCCTCTGGCAAATGAGTATAGTGCTCAAACAGATACTGGGATACTACAATCGAGAGTACACTGTCCCCTAAAAATTCAAGGCGTTCATTACTGTGCCTTGTTTTTTTCTTCTCATTTGCATATGAGGAATGCGACAGAGCCTCTTCAATAAGCCCTTTATCAGAAAAACTGTAACCAATTATTTTTTCAAATTTTTCAATATGTTCTTCAATATTAATCATAAAAATTTCCTCGATAAATCAAATTGATTTTTCAATAGCTTCGATAACACCGCCGTCTACACATGCCTTTGCCTGACGAATCGCATTATAGAACGCTTTAGCATCAGAGCTTCCATGAGCCTTTATTACCGGTTTAGAAACTCCCATAAGAACTGCGCCGCCCTCTTCTGTATAATCCATTTGCTTTCTCAGCGCTTTTATCTTTCCGAGAACCATAAGAGCCGACAGCTTTGATTTAATTCCTCCGGAAAAGATATCCTTCATTTTGTTACCTATAAAAGCGCCCATGCCCTCATACAGCTTAAGTGCAACATTTCCTGTAAATCCATCTGTCACTGCAACATCAAAATTACCCTTAGGCATTTCCCTCGCCTCAAGATTTCCGCAGAAATTGACCGGAGCTTCCGATAATAGTTTATATGCTTCAAGTTCAAGCTCTCTGCCCTTAGTGTCCTCTGCCCCTACATTTATAAGTCCGACTCTCGGCTTCTTAATTCCCTTTACCTTTTCCATATAAGCGGATGCCATTATTGCAAACTGAACAAGCATATCGGAAGTACAGTCGATATTGGCACCGCCGTCAATAAGCATAAGACGGCCTTTTTCAGTAGGCAGAACCGGCGCAAGAGCAGCACGCTTTATACCTTTTATTCTTTTTACTATAAAAGTTGCACCCGCTACAAGTGCACCGGTACTGCCTGCGCTTAGGAATGCATTTCCTTTTCCCTCGCTTAATGCCTTAAGACCGACTGCAAGAGAAGTATTTTTTCCGCTTTTAAGTATTGTCGTTGGCTTATCATGAATGTCAAAAACACCGTCGGCATGTATTATATCCATTCTGCTGATATCTATATCATTTTCACCGGCAGTTTTTTTTATTATTCTTTCATCACCAGTAAGAATAATATTGGTTCCGAGATTTTCTTCGGCAATTTTACAGCCTTTGATAACTTCCAGGGGAGCATTGTCTCCTCCGAATGCGTCTACTATAATATTCATTATCAAAACTCTTTTCCGCTAATAAGCAATGCCCTGAGCGCCTCTATGGCTCTGTCTGCATAAGCTGAATATTTCATTTTTTTGTCTTTTATTCTCTCCGGCAGATCCGGAAGAATACCCATATTACAGCCCATAGGCTGAAATGTTCCGCTGCACCCTCCGCTTATGTAGCCTGTCAGTGCGCCTATCATAGTTTCCGGCGGAAGAATCAGGGATGCTTCACCTTTTATTCTTCTTGCCATATTTATCCCTGCCATAATTCCGCTTGCCGCCGATTCAATATAGCCTTCAACACCTGTTATCTGACCCGCAAAGAAAATTTCCGGATCAGTTTTAAGGCTATAATCCGGTGACAGCAGCTTAGGACTGTCAATAAAAGAATTTCTATGCATAACTCCATACCGCATAAATTCAGCGTTTTCCAGTCCTGGTATCAAAGAAAATACTCTTTTCTGTTCGCCGAATTTAAGGTTAGTTTGGAATCCCACAAGGTTATAAAGCGTTCCTTCAGAATTTTCTTTTCTCAGCTGCACTACTGCATAAGGACGGCGTCCTGTTCTCTTATCAATCAGTCCCACCGGTTTAAGAGGTCCAAAACGCATGGTATCTTCTCCTCTTTTTGCTAAAACCTCAACAGGCATACAGCCCTCATATACTCTGAAATCACGTTTATCAAACTCATGAAGCTCTGCGCCCTCAGCTTTTATCAGTTCATTGTAAAACCTCAGATATTCTTCCTTATCCATTGGACAATTAATATAATCAGCATCTCCCCTGTCATAACGAGAAGCAAAAAAAACTTTACCCTTATCAAGGCTTTCATATGTTACAATAGGCGCTGCCGCATCATAAAAGCTGAGATAATTTCCGCATTTTTTCTGTATGCTTTCTGCAAGCCCGCCGAAAGTAAGAGGTCCTGTTGCAATAATAACATAACCCTCGGGAATTTCTTCTATTTCCTTTTCTTCAACCCTTATAAGGGGATTTGATTTAATTTTTTCCGTAACAGTATCTGAAAATTTTTCACGGTCAACAGCAAGCGCTCCCCCCGCTTCCACTGCATTTTCCTTAGCGCTTGGAACAATAACAGAGCCAAGCATTTCCATTTCTTCCTTTAAAAGTCCTGCCGCCGAGTCATGCCTTGACGCTTTCAGGGAATTTGAACATACAAGTTCAGCGAGTCCTTTATAATGATGTGCGGGAGTATATTTTTCTGGCTTCATCTCATAAATAACAGATTCTATCCCAAAACGTGCAAGCTGCCATGCAGCCTCACAGCCTGCAAGTCCTCCGCCTATAATTTTAACCATCAGACATCCCTTTCATAACCGCAGTCCGGTTTTTCACATATAAGCTTTCCGGACTTTCCGCCCTTTTTGAATAACGTATTTCCGCATTTCGGGCATTTATCCTCAACCGGAGCATTCCATGTCATAAAATTACATTCAGGATATCCCTCACAGCCATAAAAGCTTCTGCCCTTCTTTGATTTTTTCAGTACTATTTTATTTCCGCAGACCGGACAGTTACCCTTGGTCTCCTGTACTATTTTTTTCGTATTTTTACACTCAGGGAATCCCGGACAGGCAAGGAATTTTCCGAAACGTCCGATTTTTATAACCATGTTTCTTCCGCACTGGTCACATATAACATCAGTTTCCTCATCAGGCACCTTGACTCTTTTTCCCTCCATATTTTTTTCAGCCTTTTCAAGAACCTTTTCAAAATCTCCGTAAAAGCTGTCAAGAGTTTCAACCCAGTTTCTTTCTCCCCGTTCTACGCCGTCAAGATCATTTTCCATTTTCGCTGTAAATTTAACATCAACGATATGCTTAAAATGCTCTTTCATAAGGTCTGTTATAACCTCTCCCAGCGCAGTCGGCTTAAGCTGTTTTGCTTCTCTTTCAACGTAGAGTCTTGCAAGTATAGTTGTTATGGTAGGCGCATAGGTACTCGGACGTCCTATTCCATTTTCTTCCATAGTCTTGATAAGGGAGGCTTCTGAAAATCTTGCCGGAGGCTGAGTAAAATGCTGATTTCCAATAAGCTCCTTAAGCTTTAATATGTCATCCTTAGAGATCTCCGGAAGCATTTTATTGTTTTCTTCATCAGATTCCTTTTTCTCCTCATAAAGCCTTGTAAAACCGTCAAATTTAACTGAATAGCCTGACGCCTTGAAAGTACAGCCAGACGCGTCAATAGTTACCGAAACAGTATCAAGCAGAGCATTTGCCATCTGACTTGCAATAAATCTTTCCCAAATAAGCTTATAAAGCTTAAACTGATCATTTGAAAGACTTGATTTTATCTTTTCAGGAGTAAGCTCCGGAGTAGATGGTCTAATAGCTTCATGTGCGTCCTGAGCGTTCTTTTTACTCTTGAACACACGCGGAGAAGAAGGAAGATACTCTTTTCCGAAAAGGCTTTCAATACATTCAGACGCCGCATTTCTTGCTTCATCGGAAATTCTCAGGCTGTCCGTTCTCATATAAGTTATAAGACCAACAGCGCCGACTCCTTCTATTTCAATACCCTCATAAAGCTCCTGAGCAGCCTTCATAGTTCTTTTTGCCTGAAATCCCAGCCGTCTTGACGCTTCCTGCTGAAGAGTAGATGTAATAAACGGAGGCGACGGCTGTTTTCTTGTAACACGCTTCTTTACCTCAGTAACTACATACTGAGCATTATCAAGCCTTGCCAGTACAGCGTCAGACTGTTCCTTGCTGCTTATTTCAGCCTTTTCTCCATCTATATGTGAAAGCTTCGCCTGAAATACTTTGCGGCTTGAGGGAGCAGTAAACTTTGCGTCTATACTCCAGTATTCCTGAGGAACAAATTTTTTAATTTCCGCTTCACGATCAACTATCAGACGAACCGCAACAGACTGAACACGTCCTGCTGAAAGCCCTCTTTTAACCTTTTTCCATAGAAACGGACTGAGCTTATATCCAACTACCCTGTCTAAAATTCTTCTTGCCTGCTGAGCATTCACCAGATCCAAATCAATCTTATGAGGATTTTCCATTCCCTTTTGAACGCCGCTTTTAGTAATTTCGTTAAATTCTACTCTGTTGTTATCATCAAGATCAAGATTCAGCATCTGAGCTATATGCCATGAAATAGCCTCTCCCTCACGGTCCGGGTCAGTCGCAAGATATATCTTGCCGCTTTTCTTAGCATATTTTTTCAGTTCCTTTATTACGTCCTCTTTACCTTTCATATCTATATACTGCGGCTGAAAGTTATTCTCAAAATCAATTCCCATTTTAGATTTCGGAAGATCCCTCACATGCCCCATAGAAGCAATTACTTCATAATCTCCGCCCAAATATTTTTTTATAGTCTTGGCTTTAGCTGGAGACTCAACTATTACAAGATCCGACATATTTATTTCTATAATTTCCCGCAGTTCCGGAAAATTTCTCCTTTCCAATATTTTAAGCCCGACAGAGTCTGAATTTTTTATCCTGTCCAAGCTCTGCAACACCAATTATCTCAAGTTCTGTAAGCAGTGCAAGTGTTTTCATAGAGTCCACACATATAAACTCAGATATCTCATCAGGAAGCAATTCTCCCTTTTCCTTAAGACAAGTCACAATTGAGCGCTGTTCGTCAGAAAGCTCATTGAGAATTTCCTCGTCTAAATTAGGTTCACGAGTACATTCTGCTTTTGGCGGTATGATTTTTTCCTGTTTTTTCTTATGCTTAGTTCTTATATTTCTTACCGGAACCTCTTCACCAGAAAGCTCCGGCCATTCAAAACCATAGCCTGCACTAAACCCTGATTCAGCAGTATAATATTCATACAAAATATCAAGATGGCTGAATATTGGTATTGCTCCGTCACGCAGATATTTTATCACACCTGCATATCTTTTGTCAAATATATCCGCCGGCGGAACACAAAAAACCGTTCTTCCCTGTTCTGCAGCATGATTTGCAGTTATCAGCGAGCCGCTTCCTTCTGAGGCTTCGGCGATAATAGTGCCAAAGCTTAATCCTGATATAATTCTGTTTCGTATATGAAAACAAAATCTATCCGGTTTTTTACCCGGAAAATACTCGGTTATTACGACTCCGTGATTAGCAATGATTCTTTTGGCAGACGCATTTTCCTTAGGATAATCCACGTCAAGACCGCAGGCAAGCACAGCGCATGTAGTTCCGCCTGATGTCAGAGCGCTTCTATGCGCAGCTGAATCCAGTCCAAGAGCGAATCCGCTTACAATTGTAAAACCTCTTGCTGCAAGTTCTCCGCATATTTTTTCCGTAACTCTTTTACTATAATCCGATGCTTTGCGTGTTCCTACACAGCTTATACAGGGATTATCCTTAAGACATTCAATATTACCCATACAAAACAGTACGGCAGGAGGGTTATAAATATTCTTAAGCGCCGGAGGATAATTAACATCCTCAAACGTTATTATATTATAACCCTTATTTTCACAGTATTCAATAATACTGTCGCACTGTTCTATATGTGTAGTTTCGGCGCTCTTTTTTTCCTTTTCATTAAGAAAATCCGGTTCTCCGGTACTTATGTTCTCATACGCCGAAACAATATCATTATATGGACTAAGAAGCTCCCATATACGGTCGTTACCAGGTGAAAAAGCCATGGAAAACCATAACCAGTATCTTTTGTTGCTATCCATTACCCGTCAGCTCCCACATCATAATCCCTGCCGCCATTGCTGCGTTTAAAGAATCAATATTTCCAGTCATTTTTATCGTGATCTTTTCATTGCATGACGATGAAACCTCAACAGGAAGTCCATTTCCTTCATTACCGATAAAAATAATTCCTCCTGATTCAAAAGAAGTCTTTTTTAAATCATACGCACTTTCATCTACAACTGCGGCAAAGGTTTTCAAATCGGATTTTTCAGCAGCTGAAAAAACATTTTCAAGGGATACACTCCTATAAACCGGCACTCTGAACAGGGAGCCCATTGTTGATCTGACAACCTTAGGATTATAAACATCACAGCTATTACAGAACAGAACACCATCCATTCCCATAGCGTCTGCCGTTCGTATGATCATTCCGGCATTGCCAGGATCCTGAAGCTCATATAATACTATGTATTTTCCGCCTTTTTTCAATTCTATAATATTTTCATATTTTTCATCAAAAGAACACTGAGCAAAAATACCCTGAGTATTTCCAGTATCAGAAATTTTGTTTCCTATTTCGTCTGAAATAATAACAACCTTAATATTGTCATTTATCAGTTCAGCAAGTTTTTCTCCCGCCGAATCCGACGCCGCTGACTCTGTAATAAAAACACGTCTGACAGGAGCATTTTCCTTAAGAGCGTCAAAAACAAGTCTTCGTCCCTCGAGAACAAAAAGTCTGCTGTTTTGTCTTTCCTTTTTTGAAGCCATAAGCTTTCTGAAATATTTTACCGCCGGATTATCCTTTGAACGAATAATCTCAGTCGAAAATCCTAATGGATTCATAAAAGCTTCAATCTCCAATCTGTAAAAATTAAACGAAAACACGCTCTAATATTAAATAAGAGCGTGTTTTAAACAAAATTAAAGTGCAGCCTTTGCCTTTTCAACAATAGCTGTAAAACCGGCAGGATCACTGATTGCAATTTCAGAAAGCATCTTGCGGTTAAGTGTAATACCAGCCTTCTTAACGCCGTTCATAAACTGTGAATAGTTCATGCCGTTAAGCTTAGCAGCAGCGCTGATTCTTGTAATCCAGAGACGTCTGAAATCTCTCTTCTTCTTCTTACGACCAGCATATGCATAGTTACCGGACTTCATAACAGCCTGTTTAGCCATCTTGAAGTGCTTGCTCTTTGCGCCCCAATAGCCCTTTGCAAGCTTAAGTGTTTTATTTCTTCTCTTGCGAGTCATCATCGCACCCTTAACACGTGCCATAATCTATACCTCCGTTATTTTTCCGTTATTACTTATATGGAACCAGTTTCTTGATTACAGGTGCATTTGCTTCGCTTGCAAGACCTGAAACTCTGGCAATTCTCTTTCTCTTTGTATCCTTCTGTGTAAGTCTGTGTCTTTTGTTAGTGTGCTGATATTTTACCTTACCGTTCTTAGTAAGCTTAAAACGCTTTTTAGCGCCTGAATGTGTTTTAACCTTAACCTTTGACATAACTGTTCCTCCTTTATTTAGATGATGCCTTCGGCGACATGAACATAACAATGCTACGGCCTTCCATCTTGGCCGGTTTTTCAACAACGCCGGCTTCTGCACAGGCTTCTTTAAATTTCTCAAGCAGTTCCTCACCCAGCTGCGGATGAGCAATAGCACGCTTTCTGAATCTTACGGAAACCTTGATTTTATCTCCGGATTTCAGGAATTTTACAGCCTGATTAACCTTTGTGTTGAAATCATGAGTGTCAATTGCAGAAAACATTCTGATTTCCTTGATTTCCACTACCTTCTGATTTTTTCTTGCTTCCTTTTCTTTTTTAGCCTGTTCAAAACAGAACTTTCCGTAATCCAGTATACGGCATACAGGCGGCTTAGCCTGCGGAGCAATCTTAACCAGATCAAGATCCTTTTCATAGGCTATTTTTTGTGCCTCTCTGGAAGAGACAACACCAAGCTTTGTTCCGTCAGCGTCAATCAGCAGAATTTCCTTATCTCTGATTTCTTCGTTGATCTGATGTTCCTGTTTGCTAATAATCAAGCACCTCCAAGCATTTTTCCGGCGTAATAAATTCAAGTGCGCCTAAAACAAAAAATGAGTGCAGACAAATATCAGCACTCAGTAAATTACACTTTGTAAAAAGTAAGTTACGATATTGACCATAAACGCCTTTGCGGTATGGTGAGAACTGATAATTCTGCTTTGTTTTTACTAAATAAGTATACTACTATTTTCCCCTAATGTCAACCTTTTTTTCATATTTTAATAATTTAATTAAAATTTAAGCTTATTTTTTATCTTTTTGAATACATCAAGACATTTAAAGCGTATTTCATAATCCTCAGGATGTTCCATCATGTCCACCTGATCCGCCTTAAAATAATCCTCTGCCGTATCAGTATCACCCTCAACATTTTCTGCTGCCGGTATACAAAGCGGCGGATACATCACACACCACCAGTTGTGACCCTCTGCTTCTCCTATTGTTATTCTCAGAGCATCATATTTTCCGGCCGGCATAGTTATTTCCCCGTATTCACGTGTATCAAAGTCCATATTTACAAGCTTTGCTTCTGAGCTGTAATTATAGCCGTTTTCATGAATAACCTCACCTACAATACTGTTTATTTTATCAAGCTTTGTTCCGGCTTTCTTCTTCATTTCCTCCAGACTGTCTGCTCCGCCGAAAATATCTTCAGAACATTCAAGCAGTCTGTCCCGCACTTTAAGCTTTAAAGCCTGATCCTCTTCACTGTCTGAATTAGCTAAAATGTGCATACGCAGCACATCGCTTTTAATACTTTCAAGAGTTCTGTTAACCCCAGAAAAGTCAGAAAATAAAACTGCTCCTAAAAAGCCAAGAATTAAAACAACATCAAATTTTTTCATTTCCGAATCACCTCACAGATAATCTTGGCATTGATCTCTGTATTTATTCAGATTTTAGAAAATTATTCTAAATTTATTTCTCCGCTCTCTATAAAACCAATATAGCTTTTTCCTGCATTAACCGTTATTTCATTGCCGTTCTTATCAAAAAACTTTATCGGATTTTCGTCCGATTCTTTGCTCCATCTTATAGGCACTGCCCTGCCCATAGAGATATAATAACCATCTCCGCCGCTCAAATCAATATCAAGAAGTTTCTTTGAATTTCTGATAGACATTTCTGTTTCAAGTGCAAAGACATTTTTAAATGCAAGCTGTTTTCCGCTTTTTCCGTCGCTGTGTTCGGTTCCCGAATGAAATTTAAAATATGCTTCCTTTTCACTGTCATAAATAAAAGTACTGAAATACTCAGGAGAAAAAGTCAGTTCAGCTTTCATGCATACTGACCCTTCCGGAACGACCGGCGAATCAGGTGAATTAAATATAAATGCACCGTTTTTATTGATTTCATTAATTTCAGTTCGGTATCCCATTTCACTTACAGCGCTCTCAAGCTCAGAACCGTCAAGAGCGCCGGTATGTTCTGACGCATATGTTTCTTCTCGTTCAGCATCACGTACAAAAACAGTTCCCGCACCAAGACTGCTGTCATTTCCGTCAAATCTGTCTATTTCAAGCCGATTAAGTGTATCAAGCGCTATGGTTTTATCCATTCCCCAATGGCAATAAAAAGCGTCCATGCCGTACGCAATTATTGGATAATAATATCTGCAGCTTCTGACTGAACATATATAAGGTATATTTGTATAATCAGCATAAATTCCCATTAATCTGGTTATTCCGCCCTCTACTGGAAGTTCATAGATAATATCAGCGCTGTCAATTCCATATTGAGGAAGAGATGCTTTTATGTTGTTTATCATTACCGCAGCAGGTCTTTTTCCAACAGCTTTTTCATTATAACCTGGTTCACCTGTAAGAGGATTTTTAACAGTACTTGCAAGCTCTTCTGTAATGCTGTTCTCAGCTGACTCATTAACTGATGACTTGTCTGATTCAATTATTGAACAGCCGGTTGATAAAATCATAACTGCCATTAATGGCATAAGCGCTGATATACGTTTAATTTTCATTTTTGAACTCCATTCTATATATTTTTTTAACAGACTAAGAAAATCGTCATTTTCATTTACATATTCATTTTACAAGACATTATACCTTAGCGATTGTCGAGAATTAACGATGAAAACCCATTTAAATGCACTTTACATCAAGCTGGTTAAGATGTAGAATAATATTACAAATTGATTACATTCCAGGAGAGTAGGTACGGATATGAAAATAATCAGAATTGCGGCTGCTGTATCAATATGTATATCTTCAATATTCACACTTAATAAAAACGTAGACGGTTTAACTTACTGCAATCAGGTCGAATATATTCTATGCGGAGAAAAAGCTGTTATTACAGGTTTTTCAAATAATCCTAAAACCCTTATTCTTCCCTCGGAAATTGACGGCAAAACAGTAACTGAAATCAGAGAAAATGCTTTTTTCCGATGCCATTCACTTGAAAGAATAGAAATCCCTGAAAGCATAACACAAATCGGTCACCATGCATTTTACTGTTGTGATAACCTGAAAACAGTAACAATATCTGCTAAAACTGCTGAAATTCAAGAAGGAACATTCTATGGCTGCTCATCACTTGATTCCGTTACGCTTCCTAATACTGTTACCAGAATTGGAAGCTGGTCATTTTACGGCTGCGAAAATTTAAACAGCATTGCTCTTCCGGAATCAACAATTTATTTAGGGGAATATTCTTTTTATGACTGCGGCTTTAACCAGATATACCTACCTGATAATATTAACTTTATCGGTGATTTCGCCCTTGGTTATAATTCGGACACTTCATTAATTGAAATGGGATTCTCTATTAATACCACAAGCTCTGCCGGAAAAGAGTACGCAGAAAAAAATAACATAGAAATAAGTAATCAAAACTATTCTGTTCCACCAAATAAAAAGTATATCCGTTATATTCGTACTGTTTGTTCTATAATTTGCCTTCTGATCATTCTTATTATGTGCGTCAAACCTGTAAAATACATATATAAAGAAAATTTTATTAGAAATCATTCAAAAAAAGACAATGATACAAAATCAAACCGCAGCTATTATAAAATAAAATAATTTTTACCCTACTAAAATAAAATCCGAAACTGCCAAATATTTCGGCGGTTTCGGATCAAAGTCAGCTTAAATACTTTATCTTTATTAATAACTCATGGCACTTTCCTTATTCCTGTCGTGGCAAGTGTGGTCGGTTACTACATTTGTAAATAGATTGACAAGAAGTAGCCCGACAAAAATCCAAAAAATAACCCCCAAAGAGTTGCCAAGTGGTTTCATATATTCTCCATCGAGAATCAAACTATATTTTACTGACTAATAATTGACAATACTTTAAATATATGATAAAATATGGCATAATTATTATAAGAAAGTGGTTATATGAAAATCTTAAAAAATTATGTTCTGCTGTTGTTGCAATATTAACAACTATCGCTATTTTTTCAATGAAGGACAATGCGGACTGCTGTGATCGCGGTGACGGCGTAAATGCCAATGACGCTAAAGCAATTAGTATGATTGAAGCAGGATTTATAACTGCTAAAGACTTTCCTATAAAAAGCAGTCAATTAAAACAATAAAATTACAGCCGATGTTACAAATTTTGTCAGCATCGGCTTTATTATATTAATCTTAATTCACCATTGGCACATTTATAACGGAATTACACTTTCTTTAGCATAACTGTCAATAAGGAAATAAGAAATTCCCTCACATTACATGTATACTTCATATAAAATCAGTGGTATAATAGGTTGGAACATATGGTTCGAAATTGAGGGAATATTTATGAAAGAAAGAGTTATAATCCATTCTGATCTAAATAATTTTTATGCCTCTGTTGAGCGCCTGTATCACCCTGAATTCAGAGGGAAACCGCTTGCCAGTTACTTATCCCCTCCTAAATCGGAAATTCATAAAACTTTCCGTTCCTATATCAAGAAAATCTGCTACAGTACAAATTCCCGATACCGTTTTGCGTGCTATGCATTTTGCTAAATAATTTGCTCCACTAACACACTCTGAAAGTCCCTCTTGAACCTCTGGCTGACTTAGTGCATAAACAACTGTTGCAGCAGCAAAAATTCCGGCTATTATTATATCATCAACAACAGCTATATGTCCCGTAGGATCACTGTAATAAATTGGGTTATTAGCATAGTAAGTATACAGATTAAGACTAAGCAGGTCATGTAAATTTCCAGCATAACTATCCCTTGAAATAAACCTGCCGATACTTGGGTTATAGTTTCTTGCCCTAATCTCAATTTACTTTATATGATTTATTATATCATATTTTTAACTATTTGTAAAGAAGGAGCAAAACAAATAATTTAATATTGTTCCGCTTCCAAAATTAACATTATTTATCAGATTGGCATATTCGTGTGATTCAGGAATTTCCTCGTCGGCAAGTGATACGAGGATTGAAAACATAATAGTAAATATTCGCTCTTAACCTAAATTAAGTTCATATCTGCAAATCATGGTCGGATAAATCATGTCGAAAACAAATATCCATCCGAGTCTTAAATGCATCGGAGTCGGTTGTCCTTACGAGCAATCTTCTGCTCAGAGCACAAGACCTGACGAATTCTTTTCTGCTTTGAAGGATGACTCATTGCTCGTCTCCTATCGTGATATGATTGAACAAATTTCGGACAGCAAAGCAATTTGGGAGATTATGGTGTGTGAGGATAAGATACTGCTTTTTTTAATTCTGTAAAAAAGTATTCTAATATTGGCATAGCGGAGATTATACAACAAATTCAGGGAAAAAAGTAGCGGCATCTAATGTCGCTGCAAATATCACTGTATTTTTTGAAACCAAAGTTTTCCAATCAACTTGAAATTCATTATTCACTTTTTGCATTGACAAAGTAAGAAAAATGGGTATAATTATATTTGTAAAACTATAGTTCATTTGGAGGAGCATCGATAAGAATTACGCAAGTTTTAGATAATCTCCTATTTTCTTAAGTTTTAGTTCTATATTCTTTGCCATACGTATTTCTCCAATCTATTATCATAGTTTGATTGAATGATTAATAAAAATTGTGGTATTGCGGGAAATCTCAGCGTCTTTCGTTCTATCAGGTTTATCAGGAATGTCCTCAGTTTCAGCCTTATATAAAATACCCATTATTCTTCTGCGTTGTTCTTGCAGTCCTCTACAAAGTCCTGCTGAATCCTCATCAGCTGAAGTTCTTTCGATGGCAGTATTGATACGAACAAGTAAAGCTTTAAGTAAAAGTAAAAATTGAGATTATAAGCGAACTTGACAATATGGGGTGCTGCTAATATCAACTCTACGTACTATATTCGCACAATAAATAAAGAAACAGTTAGCAAACTGGTGCAATCAATGTTACAACTCCGGGCTTACGCAGATATTTTACATAAAAAAACAAAGCTCTGTTGCATGAACCGATTGAGATGTGTATAAGACTCATTGAAACTGCTAAGATTTGAAAGAAAGTTTCCGAATATCCTTTGATGAAAATTTTGCTTAAATTCTATGAAAATACATAACTCTTTTTGGCAAGTTATTTCTATAGATTCAATGAAAATGAACTTACAGAGGATTTGATAATCCAAATCCTAGATTGTATGCTTCGTCTGTTTACTGTATTAGAAATTGTTAATTATGGCTATTCAAGCAAATACATTCTTACTTATTTGGTGAAGAAGTAAAACTTGCTGATAAAACTGTTTTAATTGAGGAAATCATAAAAAATGCAGTAATAGAAACCTAAGAAGAATTCTACGAAATTGTTAATAAACTCGGCAACAAAATACTTCTTGAGGAAAAAATCAATAGAGCTATCGGAAATGAGTGGTTTAGGACAAAAGTCTCCACGAAACTTGAAAACAAAACAAGGTACATTGACAGGCAATACCCGATTGCTATTGCCTTAGTTAGCAGGTATCAGAACACAAGTAAACCGTATGTGAAAAAGGAAGATATTTTAGCCGCTGCAGAAAAGGTAGCAACAAAAATATCAAGATTTGTTTTTGATAGTGAAGAATGAGATTTATCAATTACTGCTGCTAAAAAATTTTTTACGATAGAACTTCCGATAATTCATTATTATCGGAACCAAGGAGGATGTTTATGAAATCCAACTTTGAATATTTGAAAAGATATTGGCCTGCATTAGTACAAATCGGTGCTGCTGCAGAAAACTATCTTTATTCCGATCCTAATGCTTGCATATATAAGCTTGGTATGTTTGGAGAGCGCCTGATTCTTGAAATATTTGCTTTCGAGCATATTCCCGAACCGACGATTGATAATACACACTCAAACCGTATTCGGCTGCTCAAGCGTGAAGGTTTGATTCCTAAGAAGATAGATGATATTTTATATGCGATAAGAAAAACAAGGAATAAAGCTGTCCACAGCGGTGAAGACTCTGTTGACGACGCAAAAATCTTGCTTCAAATGACATATAATCTTTCTACTTGGTTTATGGAGGTATATGGCGATTGGGGCTATATTCCGGCTGACTTTGTTATGCCTGAGAACGTTGTCTTACCTGATTATGAGGCTATTATAAAGGAACAAGAAGAAAAAATTGCTGCTCTATCCCACCAAGTAGAAGCTGTATCTACGAAAGCATCTAATAAAAGTACAACCGAGCGTGTTCAAAAAGCCGAAACCACTTCTGAAAATATGGAACTCTCCGAACCTGAAACACGCTACCTCATTGATGAACAACTGCGTAAATACGGGTGGGAAGCAGATACAAATAACATTCGCTATTCTAAGGGAACACGCCCTCTAAAAGGCAAAAATCTTGCCATTGCAGAATGGCCTACTGATTCAAAAGTATCTAAGAATGGAAATGCCGATTACGCTCTTTTTGTCGGGTTGCAGCTTGTCGGCATTATAGAGGCTAAGAAAGCAAACATTGATATTCCATCGGTTATTGACTATCAGTGCAAGGATTACGCTCAATTGATTAAATCTGAGCATAATGAGTATGTAATTAATCAATGGGGCCCATATAAAGTGCCGTTTGTCTTTGCAACCAACGGTAGAAAATACTTAAAGCAAATTGAAATAAAGTCTGGCATTTGGTTTCTCGACTTGCGTAATAGTTCCAACGCTCCAAAAGCATTACAAGGCTGGATAAGTCCTCAAGGCATTATGGAGCAGCTTGAAAAAGACATTTTAAGTGCAAATGCCACACTTCTAAATACGCCTTTTGACTTGCTTCGTGATCCCGACGGGTTGAATTTGCGTGAGTATCAAATTCGTGCGATTGAAGCTGCTGAAAATGCCGTTATAGACGGAAAACAAACAGTACTGCTTTCAATGGCAACTGGTACAGGTAAAACAAGAACAATTCTTGGAATGATTTATCGTTTCATTAAAAGTGACCGTTTTAAGAGAGTACTGTTTTTGGTAGACAGAACTGTTCTCGGCGAGCAGGCGGCAGATGTATTCAAAGAAGTCAAGATTGAAGAATTGATGACTTTGGATTCAATTTATAACATCAAAGGTCTTGATGAAAAAGAAATTGACAAAGAAACTAAAATCCACATTGCAACAGTTCAAAGTCTTGTAAAACGTATTCTTTACTCGGAAAGTGACACAATGCCTTCCGTTAACGATTATGATCTGATTGTAGTCGATGAAGCTCACCGTGGCTACATTCTTGATAAAGAAATGAGCGAAACAGAAATGCTCTATCGAAATCAGGATGACTATATCAGTAAATATCGCACAGTTATTGAATACTTTGATGCAGTAAAAGTAGCTCTTACAGCTACTCCTGCTCTCCATACCACTGAAATATTCGGTAAACCCGTTTTTAATTATTCTTATAGAGAAGCAGTAATCGATGGTTATCTTGTTGACCATGATGCTCCTCACAACATAAAAACGCAACTTCGTGTAGAGGGTATTAATTATCAAAAAGGAGAACATCTTGCCATATATTACCCTGCCACGGGCGAAATTTTAAATAGTGAAGAGTTAGAAGATGATATGAAATTTGAGATTGATTCTTTTAACAAAAAAGTTATTACCGAAAATTTTAATCGTACTGTTTTCAACGAAATCGCTTGGGACTTGAATCCGGATGGTAAGGGCAAAACCCTGATTTATGCCGTAGATGATAACCACGCTGATTTAATTGTGAAGATTTTAAAAGAAATCTATACAGAAGGCGGTGTAGATAACGACGCTGTAATGAAGATTACCGGTAGTGTCGCAGGCGGAAACAAAAAGAAAATTTCAGAAGCCATTAAACGATTTAAAAACGAAGCTTACCCAAAAATTGTTGTTACAGTTGATTTACTTACTACAGGAATAGATGTGCCTGAAATTGTAAATCTTGTTTTTATGCGTCGTATAAAGTCTCGTATTTTATTTGAGCAAATGCTTGGTCGTGCAACAAGACTTTGTCCTGCCATAGGTAAAACCAACTTTGAGATTTATGATCCGGTTGGTGTATATGAATCTTTACAAGATTTCAGCAATATGAAACCGGTTGTCACAAATCCGAGCACTACATTTGAGGATTTGCTCAACGGCCTTTGTGTTGCAAAAACGGATGATGAAAAGGCGTACTTGATTGATACTATCGTTGCAAAATTGCAACGCAAGCGTTCTAATGTCAGTGAAAAGGCACTTGAACAGTTTACTTATCTGACAGGCGGACAAAATATTGACAGTTTTGCAAAAAGTATCCGAAGTAATAATGCAAATAGGTCTGCCAATATTTCTGAAACTATGAGCGCGCAACTTGTTTCTCCAGCTGAAATGGACAGCTTAGTGGATAATCTTATCAGGAACAAAGAAGCGTTCCTTGTCCTTGACAGAGATAAAGTTCACCACAAACGCCCTGTAGTAATCGATAATCACCCTGATAAGATAGTTGAATGCACAAGGGGTTACGGTGAAGGTCAAAAACCTGAAGACTATCTGGAAGCATTCAAGGAGTTTATCAACACTAACCTCAATACGATTGCTGCATTAAAAACAGTTTGTATAAAACCGTCAGAGCTTACAAGAGAAAGTCTTAAAGGCTTGAAGCTTGAACTCGATAGACACGATTTCACAGAAAATCAACTGAACACAGCTTGGAAAGAAATGACCAACCAAGATATTGTTGCGGACATTATTGCTTTTATTCGCCAACAGGCACTTGGCTCAAATCTGATCAGCCACGAAACCCGTGTTAAGAATGCTTTTGCAAAATTGAGGCTAAACCATAACTTTAATAAAACGCAGCTTGATTGGCTTAGCCGTATTGAAAAAGTAATGCTTGAAGAAACCGTATTGGACAAGCAGATTTTTGAAATCGGTGCTTTCAAAAATGCAGGCGGATTTACAATAATCGACCGTCGTTTTGGCGGTAAACTGAATGAAATAATCGTAGAGTTAAACAAGTATCTCTATGAGGACGGAGGAAATGCAGCGTGAACAATCAGGAAATTGTGTCAAAGCTCTGGAATTTATGTAATGTGTTGCGTGACGACGGCATCACCTATCAGCAGTATGTTACCGAGCTTACATATATTTTGTTTTTGAAAATGTGTAAGGAAACCAATACTGAGGGAGCAATCCCCGAAAAATACCGTTGGAGCGAGCTTGTAAGCAGACAAGGCATCGAACTTAAACACTATTATAAAGAACTTTTAGAGAACTTGGGCGAAAATTGTACCGGTCGTGTCCGTGAAATCTATCAAGGTGCTCAAACAAATATTGACGAGCCGAAAAACCTTGAAAAGATTATCACCACTATTGATCAGTTTGACTGGTACAGTGCAAAAGAAGAAGGTCTCGGCAATCTTTATGAAGGACTGTTGGAGAAGAACGCAACCGAGAAAAAATCAGGTGCAGGACAGTATTTCACTCCCCGTGTGCTCATAAACATAATGACCAAATTGATTGCACCTCAGCCGGGTGAGCGTTGCAATGACCCTGCCTGCGGAACTTTCGGATTTATGATTGCCGCAGACAGATATGTAAAAGACCATACAGACGACTTGTTTGATCTGTCTGTTGATCAGCAGGAGTTCCAACGCACTCAAGCATTTTCGGGCTGTGAGCTTGTTCACGATACCCACCGTTTGGCTCTTATGAACGCAATGCTTCATGACATCGGCGGTCCAATCTATTTAGGTGATACACTTTCCAACTTCGGTCAGCAGATGAAAGGTTATGATGTTGTATTAACAAATCCACCTTTCGGAACTAAAAAAGGCGGAGAGCGTGCTACCCGTGATGACTTCACTTTCCCTACAAGCAACAAACAGTTAAACTTCTTACAGCATATTTACCGCAGCTTGAATGTCCACGGAAAGGCTCGTGCTGCTGTAGTTCTACCTGACAATGTTTTGTTTGCAGATGGTGACGGTGAGCGTATTCGTAAAGACTTAATGGAAAAATGCAATCTTCATACTATTCTTCGCTTACCTACAGGTATTTTCTATGCACAGGGCGTCAAAACCAATGTGTTATTCTTCACTCGTGGAACTTCCGATAAGAACAATACGAAGGAAGTTTGGGTTTATGACCTTCGTTCCGATATGCCTTCTTTCGGCAAAACAAATCCTCTTAAAGAGAGCCATTTTGATGAGTTTGTGGAGTGCTACAATGCAGAGGATATTACTGCCCGTAAAGAAACATACAGCAAGGAAAATCCGAACGGCAGATGGCGTAGATATACATACGATGAGATCTGTGCTCGCGATAAAACAAGCCTTGATATCACTTGGATTAAGAGCACCAACGGCAATGATAACCGTACTCTTAACGAACTTCTTGAAGAAATCAAGGAAAAGTCTAAGAATATCGCTGTTGCTGTTGCCGAGCTTGAAAAACTTATCGGTGAGGTGGAGGAATAATGGATACCAAAGCATTAAGACAGAAAATCTTGGATTTGGCTATCCGTGGAAAACTCGTCCCTCAAGACCCGAATGATGAGCCGGCTTCTGTTTTGTTGGAGCGTATTCATGCCGAAAAACAGCAGATGGTAAAAGACGGAAAGCTGAAAGCCAAAGACATAAAGAACGATACTGTAATCTTTAAAGGTGACGATAATTTACATTATGAGCAGTTTCACGATGGCACAGTAAAATGTATTGAGGATGAAATACCATTTGAGTTGCCGGAAGGGTGGGCGTGGACGAGGCTTAGAAAGCTATTCAACGTATGCTCAAGTAA